>JAAUYB010095006.1_pt1 | contig 14118 bp, 10 predicted proteins | sample 7278071 | NCBI WGS metagenome assembly JAAUYB01 (sample SAMN14350121, study PRJNA611818) | marine sediment metagenome | isolation source: surface marine sediment (1.8m) | place: French Polynesia: Moorea | collected 2018-08
AGCGCATAAACCCGCAGCAGCTTGACCCCCCCCGCGGTGGTCGCCACACCGCCGCCCACCAGCGCCAGCCCCATCAGGATCAGCCCCGGCGTGCCCAGGCCTGACCATCCGCGCGCGGCCTCCCAATCGACGCTGACAAAACCGGTGGTGGTGAGAAACGACAGCGCGGTGAAAAGCGCGCCCCACAAGGCGCTGAGCGCGGCGGCGAGGTTTTCTTCATCCCCGAACTCAAACGACGCGATCCAGTGGCGCAGGAACAGCGCCACCGGCACCACGGCAACGATGATCAGCCCCAGCCGAAATTCAGGGTCAAACAACAAACCGGGCCGGCCGGTCTGACCGGTATCGCCCGAGAAGGTCAGCCGCGACAGGGCGAAGAAGAGAAAACAGAAGAGCAGCATCTCGCCCGCCAGCCCGCTGGTCGACCCTTCCAACCCATCGACTGGGGATATCCCCGAGGTCGCCATGACTGACATGGCGTGGCTAAGCGCCACCAACGGCCGTTCCCCGGCCACCAGCAGCATGATGCAGAGCGCAATCGTCAGCCCGGTATAGAGTGGAAAGAGCACCCGCGCCGACCGCGCCAGTCGCGCCGCTGGTTCGGTTTGATCCCGCGCAGCGCCGGGCGCCCAGGTCTGGCCCGGCTCACCGCTCGCGGTCACCTCGAACCCGCCCAGCGTCAAAGGCGCCAGGATCGCCGCCGCCGCCACCCAAACCAGCAGCCCACCCATCCAGCCCACCTGCGCGCGCCAGAGATGTTCGGGGCCCGAAAGGCGGTCGGGGTCAAACAGCGTGGCACCCGTGGTGGTCAGACTCGACACCATCTCAAAATAGGCGTTCACAAAGCTGGTGGTCTGCACCGCCTCGTAAAACGGCACTGCGAGCAGCACCGGCAGGAACAAAAAGCTGGCCAGCAGCGCCACAAGCTGGCGAAAGGCGCTGCGGTTATGCGGCCGCGTCGCCTGCGCAATCGACACCAGCGTCGTTAGCGTCAGCCCCAGCACCCCGGCATAAAAAAACGACCGCGCATCGTGAAACTCCTCGATCGCCAGCGCAAAGGCCGCCGGCACCACCATGGAAACCGAGCCGATCCCCATCAGCAGCAGAAACAGCGGCAGCCGGGTCAGGACGTCCATGGCTCAGAAGAAATCGATGGAGACCTGCAACAGCCGCTCCACCTCGGGCACGTCATTGGCCATGGCAAAGATCACGATTTGGTCGCCTTCGTCGATGCGCAGATGCCCGGTGGGTTTGACAACCTCGTCGCCCTTGCGCACGGCGCCCACCAGCACACCTTCGGGAAAGTCGATCTCGCTGATCTTACTGCCGGCGATGGGTGAGGTCGACAGCACCTCGGCCTCGATCACCTCGGCCTCGGCGTCGCCGATCGAATAGACCGCCTGCACCCGGCCATGGCGAATATGGCGCAGGATCGAACTCACCGTAGTGGCGCGCGGGTTGATATAGGCGTCGATGCCCAAAGGCTCCATCAGTGGCACCAGCGTGGGGTCGTTGATCAGCGCAATCGCCATCGGGCAGCCCGCCGCCTTTGCCCGCACCGCGGCCAGCATGTTGGTCTTGTCATCATCGGTCACGCAAAGCGCCGCATCCGCGCGGTCGATATTCGCCTCGGCCAGCAGACCTGCATCCATGCCGTCGCCATGCAGCACGATGGTGCGTTCCAGCTCTTCGGCGGCATGTTCGGCACATTTGCGGCTTTTCTCGATGATCTTGGCGCGGATTCTCTCGGTCCGGCCTTCCAAAGCCCGCGCCACCGCGAGGCCGACATTGCCGCCACCAACAATCACCACACGTTCCTGTTTTTTCAGCGTTTTTCCGAAAATCTCCAAGGTCCGGTGGATGTCTTCGGCATGCACCATGACATAGCAGGCATCCCCGACAAACAGCTGATCGCCCGCCTCGGGCGCAAAGAGCGTGCCTTCCCGCCGCACCCCCACCACGACCGAACGCAGGGTGGAAAAGAGATCGGTCAGCTGCCGCAGGGGCGTGTTCACAATCGGGCAGTCGTCATCAATGGAAAGCCCCAAAAGCTGCGCCTTGCCATCCAGAAACGTCTCGGTGTCAAACGCCGCCGGCGCCGACAGGCGCTGTAGGGCGGCCTCGGCCACCTCTTTCTCCGGGCTGATCACCACGTCGATCGGCATGTGATCGCGGCGGTAAAGGTCAGAATAGATCGCCGTCAGATAGCTCTGCGCCCGCAGCCGCGCAATCTTGCGCGGCACCGCAAAAACCGAATGCGCCACCTGGCAGGTGACCATGTTGACCTCGTCGGAATAGGTCGCCGCGATTACCATATCAGCGTCGCGCGCGCCGGCCTTATCCAGAACATCGGGGTATGAGGCAAAGCCCGCCAGGCCCTGCACATCCAGGGTGTCGGTCGCCCGGCGCACCAGGTCGGGGTTGTTGTCGACCACCGTCACGTCGTTGCGTTCCCCGGCAAGATGGCGGGCGATTTGCCAACCAACCTGCCCCGCGCCGCATATGATGACCTTCATCGCCCGTCCTGCGTGGCTTCCATCGACTTACCGGCATGACAGATGACCGCGCGCGGGTCAATCCACCCTTGGCCAAAGGCGCCGCGCGTTTGGGCAAAGCGTTGCGCCGGCCCTCCCGCAGAATAAAAGCGCGCGGAAGCGCACCTTTGGATCCCTTGGATCCCGCCCGCGGGCCGGTTCAGCGGCGGGCCAGGCGGGCGCGTTTCCAGGCAAAAACCTCTTGCCGCGGGGTCCAGCGATACTTCGCGTCGGCGAGCACGCTCTCAAAAAACAGCCGCCCGCCACCCTGCCGCCAGGGGTCGAGCACAATGCCGTCATACATATCCTCGCCCAGGGCCGAGACGATCAGTGTCGAATGCTCGATCCGCATATTGTCGTGATTGGCAATCGCCCGGTGCCAGGACAGGGTCTGGAAATTCTCCGCCCGCATCCGCGCTTCCAGGTCGTCCGCCCAATCCTTGCAGAGACCGCGCGGCCGCCGCCCGGAATTGACCTTGATGTTGTGAATAAGCGGCGGATCGGTCACCTGCCAAAGCTGAGCCCAGTGCAGCGGCTCTTCCACCGCGATACGCGCCACCTCTTGTGCCTCCACCGGATCGACATCGGCGCGCAGCGCGATAATCCGACCTGCCAGCGCGTCGATCTTGGCTGCCCGCGCTGCGATCGCCCCGCCCGAGGACAGCACCGCACTGGCGTCCGGAGCCACGCCGCAGCCCGCCAGCGCCAGGCAGCCGGTCAGAAATACCCTGCGATCGATCCCCCGGGCCGGCATGGGTCAGGACGCCCGTTCGACCACGTCATCCTCGATCCGGGCCACCCGGGCCCCGGATTTCTGGCTGGTCACCACGCCAAGGCTTTTCAGCTTGCGGTGCAGCGCCGAACGCTCCATGCCGACAAACGACGCTGTGCGTGAGATATTGCCGCCAAACCGGTTGATCTGGGTCAGCAAGTATTCGCGCTCAAACGCCTCGCGCGCCTCACGCAGCGGCAAGGTGGCAAGCGTGCCCGACAGGATCACCCGGTTTTCGTCTTCTTCGCCAGCCGGCGCTTCCTGCGGCAGTTCGCGGGCCTCGATCGGACCGGCGCTGTCGCCCAGGATCAGCACCCGCTCGACCAGGTTCTTCAGCTGGCGCACATTGCCCGGCCAGACCATGGTCTGCATCAGCGCCACCGCGTCGTCCGACACATCGCGCAGCGGCAGGCCTTGGCCGCTGTTGCAGGCCTCGATGAAATGCCGCGCCAAGAGCGGGATATCCTCGCGCCGCTCCGACAGCGACGGCACCGCAATTGGCACCACGTTCAGCCGGTGATAGAGCTCTTCGCGGAACCGGCCCGCCGCGATTTCCTCTTGCAGGTTGCGGTTGGTCGACGAGATCACCCGCAGGTCCACCCGCACCTTGTCAGCGCCCCCCACGCGGGTGAATTGCTGATCGACCAGCACCCGCAGGATTTTCGATTGCGTGCCCGCCGGCATATCGGCCACTTCGTCGAAATAGATCACCCCGCCATGCGCCTGCTCCAAAAGCCCCGGCTCGACCCCGCGCTTGGCAGTTTCGCGGCCAAAGAGCATCGCCTCCATCGTCTCAGGCGCGACCCCGGCGCTGTTCACGGTCACAAACGGCCCCGCGGCGCGGTTCGAATTGGCGTGGATATAGCGCGCGGCCACCTCCTTGCCCGACCCGGCGGGTCCGGTCAGCATCACCCGGCCATTGGAATGTGTAACCTTGTCGAGATGGCTGACCATCGCCCGGAACGACGCCGAATCGCCGATCATCTCCATGGTCCGCGCCTCACCGCGCTTCAATTGCTGGTTCTCGCGCCGCAGACGTGAGGTTTCCATCCCGCGCCGGATCACCACCAAAAGCTGGTCGATATTGAAGGGCTTTTCGATAAAGTCATAGGCCCCCTGCTTGATCGCCGCGACGGCAATCTCGATATTGCCGTGCCCCGAGATGATCACCACCGGGATATCGGGGTTGTCGCGCTTGACGGTCTTGAGGATATCGATCCCGTCCATCTTGCTGTCCTTGAGCCAAATATCCAGGATCAACAGCGCCGGTGGCTCAGCATTGATCGCCGCCATCGCTTCGGACGAGTTACCGGCCAGACGTGTCGTATAGCCCTCGTCTTCAAGGATATCGCCGATCAGCTCGCGGATATCGCGCTCGTCGTCGACTATCAGGATGTCACTCATGGGTTGTCTCCCTCGATAAATCTCTGCTCATACCGTCTCTGTTTCCGTTGTGCCGGCCTGCGGCACCGATCCGCCTTGCAGCGGCAGTCGGACCCGCGCCATCGCGCCCGGTTGGGCACCCTCGGCAAAGGGTGGTGCATCTTCGAGCACCAGGGTGCCGCCATGTTCCTCGATGATCTTCTTGACGATCGGCAGGCCCAGCCCGGTGCCTTTGTCGCGGGTCGTTACGTACGGCTCGAATAGCCGCGCGCGGTCTTCCGGCAGGCCGATACCATTGTCCATGATGCGGATCTCGGCCATGTCCTCCAGGGTTTCGGCGGTGATGCGGATCTCTGGCGTGTGACCTTCTGGCGCGCCCTTTTCCTGCAAGGATTCAATGGCTTCACCAGCGTTCTTGATCAGGTTTGTCAGCGCCTGGCCGATCATCGTCGCGTCCAGCTCGGCGGGCATCGCCGCCTTGTCGATCTCGCAGACAAAACGCACGCCGGGCTGGCCGGCCTCTTGCAGCATCACCGCGGCGCGCAAAAGCTCACCCACGTCTTCTGGTTTGCGTTCAGGCTCGGGCATGCGGGCGAACTTGGAAAACTCGTCGACGATGCGGCGCAGGTCGCCGGTCTGGCGCACGATCACCTCGGTCATCTCGTGCAGCTTGTCGGCGCTGTCTTCCTCCAGCTCACGGCTGAACTTGCGTTTGATCCGTTCGGCCGACAGCTGAATGGGCGTCAGCGGGTTCTTGATCTCATGTGCGATACGGCGGGCCACGTCGCCCCAGGCCGCCATACGCTGCGCGCTGACCAGATCGGTCACATCGTCGAAGGCAACCACGTACCCTTCGAGGCTGCCATCCTCGCGCCGCCGGGTCGACATCCGCACGAGCAGGTTCTCCAGCCGCCCCTCCCGGCTGACCTTGACCTCTTCCTGCGCCACTTCGCGCCCCTGCGTCCGCAGCCGTTCGAACAAGGGCCCGAACTCCGGCACCGCCACGTGAATCGGCACCTCGCGCGGGGTGCCCTGCATGTCCAACAGCCGCCCCGCAGAGCGATTCACAAAGGTCACGCGCCCCTCAGCATTCAGCCCCACAACCCCAGAAGTGACCGAGGTCAGCACCGAATCAAACAGCCGCTGGCGGCGTTCGATCTGGCGGGTGTTTTCAAGCAGTGTTTCGCGCTGGCCTTTAAGCTGCCGGGTCATCTGGTTGAAATAGCGCCCGAGCATGGCGATTTCGTCATCGCCTTCATCCTCGCGAACTTGCACGTCCAAATCGCCGGCACCGACACGCTGCGCCGCACCTGTCAGCTGCCCAACGGGGCGGCTGAGCCGTTCGGCAAACCAAAGCCCCGCCCAGACCGCCGCCAGGATCAACAGCACCGCAAAGCCCAGATAGAGCAGCGCAAAATCGAAAAGCCGCCGGCCCCGCTCGGATTCCTGCTGCTGGTAGAACCGCGCGGTTTCTGCCGTCTCATCCAGCAGCATCAGGATATCGCCATCCACATCGCGGCTGACATAGAGGTAGCGATCGGCAAAGGCCCTGAGCGGCACCAGCGCGCGAAACTCGTTGTTGCGCCAATCCTGGATCAGCGTGATCCCCTCTTCATCCGCCTGCGCGATGTCGCCCTCGCTGGGACGTTCATAATCAAAGAGGTAAGAGCGTTCGCCGCGCGACTGGATTTCCCCTGCGCTGTCAATCACATAGGCCTCACGCAATCCGCGCTGGATCTGCGCCTGCCCGTCCGCCAGCAACTGCCGCATCGACAGGCTGCGATTGGCGATCAGCAGCCGCCGGTTCTGATCCATAAAGGCGCCGAGCGCGCGTGCATCTTGTTCAAGCCCCGCCCGGCTTTCTTCCTCATAGGCTTCGGCGGCGGCCAGCGACGCACCCACAACGTTCTGCACCCGTTGGGAAAACCACGTCTCAAGCCCGATATTGATGGTCAGTACAGCAAACACCGCCACAGTGATCGTCGGCAAAAGCGCCATCAGCGCAAAAGCGAAGGTCAGACGCAGATGCAGCCGTGATCCCGCCGATTGCGCGCGCCTGTCGGCGATGATCCGCGCCACGCTCCCCAGCACAAGCGCGGCCAGAAGCAGCACATAGACCAGGTCGGCCAAAAGCACCAAGCGCAGGCTCAGCTGCGTGCCGCGCCCGGCATCCAGGGGACCAAGGACAAGGAAGGTGGCCAATGCCAGAACCGGGCCCAGCAGAACCAGGCCAAGGGTCGCAATATTCTGCACCCGCCGCTCGCGCCGCAAGCGGCTAAGGCTGGACCATGTGATGCTGCGTGCCCCGCTGGCCACAGAATACCCTCAAATCAATGTGCTGCCCAAGGCAGCGGACCGCCATATCTTGTGACCTTCTCATCGCGCGATGCGACGGGGCCACATATATGTGACCCTTTTACATCAACTTGCGGCGCCGTGTCACGCGGATATCCAGATCGGTGATCTTCTTGCGCAAAGTATTGCGATTGATGCCAAGCAGATCGGCGCATTTCGCCTGATTTCCGCCGGTCGCCTCCAGCGCAATTTCGATCAAAGGCGCCTCGACCTCGCGCAGGATCCGACCGTAGAGCCCCGGCGGCGGCAGCATCTGGCCGTGCAGATCGAAATAGCGCCGCAGATGGCGCGCCACCGAGGTGCCCAGCTTTTCGCTGTCGCTGCCATGCAGGATCGGACCGGTGTCGGGCTGGTTGCCCAGAACGGCCTCAACCTCGGCCCGGGTAATCTCATCGGCCCGGCTGGTCAGGCTGAGCCGCCGTACCGCGTTTTCCAACTGCCGCACATTGCCGGGCCAGCTGTAGACACGGAAAAGCTCGGATGCATCTTCGGACAACCAGCGCTTGGGGGCACCGTCCCGTTCGGCCCGGGTCAGGAAATGCTCGGCCAGTAGCCCGATATCCTCTACACGTTCGCGCAAGGATGGCACCGTGATCGTCGCCCCACCGAGGCGGTAGTAGAGATCCTGGCGTACCCTTCCCTGCTCCATCATCATCGACAGATCGCCCTGCGAAGTCGCCATGAAGCGCGGCAGGTGTTCGCCCGGCACGTCCATCATGCGCACGATGCGGGCCTGAATTTCATCGTCGATATCGCCGATCTCGTCGATCAGCAGCGTGCCACCCTTGACCCGCGCCAGCACCCGCGCGGGCCCTTCGAGATCGGAAAGATCCGCGCCCGTCACGGTGACAAAGGGCAAGGTCCGGCGGTCGGAAAAGTCGTGCACCGCCTTGGCGATCAGGCTTTTGCCGGTGCCGCTTTCGCCGCTGATCAGCACCGGCAGATCTGTGTTCATCACCCGCGCCACAAGGCGATAAAGCGCCTGCATCGCCGGGGTTTTGCCCACCAAAGGCAGTTCATCCGGCGCATCGGCGTTTTCCGGCACGTCGTCACGCCGGGGCTGCAGGTTGCGGTTTTCCAGCGCCCGCGCGGTGCGCTTCATCAGGTCGGGCAAATCGAACGGCTTGGGCAGGTAATCATAGGCCTCGGCCTCGGCCGCCTGGATCGCCGTCATGATCGTGTTCTGCGCCGAGATCACGATCACAGGCAGACCGGGCCGGTCCTCGGCGATTTTCGGCAGCATTTCCAGACCGTTCCCATCCGGCATGACCACGTCCGAGATCACCACGTCCCCCTTGCCTTCGGCCACCCAGCGCATCAGCGTCGTTAGCGACGAGGTGGCATGCACCTTGCAGCCCGCCCGGGTCAGGGCCTGGGTCAGAACGGTGCGGATCGTGCGGTCGTCATCAGCGACTAGGACAGTGCCATCCATGGGTCAGGTCTCCTCTTGGTCCTTCGGGGCCAGCGGTAGGGAAATGCGAAAGACGGTTTTGCCCGGGGTGCTTTCCACCGAGATCCAGCCGTCATGGTCGGAAATGATCTTGCTGACGAGCGCCAGCCCCAGCCCGGTGCCGTTTTCCTTGCCCGACACAAATGGGTCAAAGACATCACCCTTGATATCGGGCGGCAGGCCGGGGCCATCGTCGATGACCTCGATCTGCAGCGGCAGGGTCTGGCCGGTGCCATCCGCGCGGCGCAGGCGAAAGCTGTGTTCGTAGAAGGTGTGCAGGCGGATCGTGCCGCCGTTTTGGATATCCGCCGCTTCCGAGGCGTTGCGCAAGAGGTTCAGGATCACCTGCAAGAGCTGATCGGGATCGCCATCAGCCATCGGCAGCGACGGGTCGTAATCCTCGACAATCTTCATATGCGCGCCAACGCCCAAAAGGGTCGAGCGCCGCGCGCGGTCGAGCACATCGTGGATATTCACCGCCTGATGGGTCGGTTCGCTGAGATTGCCGAACTGCTCCACCTGCTCCAAAAGCTTGACGATCCGCCGGGTTTCTTCGACGATAAGGTCTGTGAATTCAAGGTCTTCCGGCCCGAGGTTCATGCTCAGAAGCTGCGCGGCACCGGCAATCCCCGCCAGCGGGTTCTTGATCTCATGCGCCAGCATCTCGGCCATGCCGATCGCCGATTTCGCCGCTGATTTGACCGAGTGGCTCTGCGTCATCCGCCCAGCCAGCTCACGCGGGCTGATCAGCATGATCATCCAGCCGGGCTGCCCCTGCACCGGCGCGATCTGCAGGTTGCACACGAGCGGCGGGCGGCTGCCGGTGCCCACATCCACATCGTTAACAAAAAGCGGCGTGCCGTTTTCCCGCGCCCGGGCGAGGCTTTCCTCCAAAGGCGCGTCAACGGCAAGGCGATCCCAAATCGGCTGGCCCATCAACCACTTGGCCGAGTTGTTCATAAAGCCTTCGGCCGCCGGGTTCAGATCGGCAATGCGTTCGGCACTGTCGAGCAGCACCGCCGGCACCGGGATCGAAGACCAGATCTGTTGCTCCAACTCCGGCGTCATGCGGCCTGCGCCTCGGTTGTGCTGAGCGCGTCACGCAACAGGGCCAATACGCGGGCCGGATCGTTTTGGGTCAGCACGGCTTTGCGCAAGCCCGGCGCTGTGCCGGCGCGGTCCATGTACCAGCCCAGATGCTTGCGGGCGCATTTCACGCCCAAAGGCAGACCGTAAAAGCCCAGCATGTCCTCGTAATGCCCGGCGACCAATTCGATCAGCGCCGCCCCTTGCGGGATCACCGGCGCCGGCGTGCCAAAGAGCACCGCCGCCACCTCGGCCAGCCGCCAGGGCGCGCCAGGCGCGCCGCGTCCGATCATCACGCCATCGGCGCCAGAGGCAGCCAATGCCGCCCGCGCGGATGTTGCATCGGTGATGTCGCCATTGGCCACGACCGGGATGTTCACCGCGTCTTTCACCGCGCGGATCGCCGCCCAATCGGCCTGACCTTTGTAAAACTGACAGCGCGTGCGGCCGTGGATCACCACCATCTGCACGCCCGCCCCCTCGGCGCGGCGTGCCAGATCGGGGGCGTTGAGGCAATCATCGTCCCAGCCCAGCCGCGTCTTGAGCGTCACGGGCACGTCCACTGCGCCCACCACTGCCTCGATCAACCGCAGGGCATGATCCGGCGCGCGCATCAGGGCCGACCCGGAATAGCCGCCGGTGACCTTTTTCGCCGGACAGCCCATGTTGATGTCGATCACCCGCGCGCCCATATCGGCCACTTGCCGCGCGGCTTCGGCCATGGCGCCCGGTTCGCGCCCGGCCAGCTGAACGGATGTATTGGCGACCCCCAGCCCCAGTTCGGCCTTTTCGCGGGTGCCGGGGCGCTGGGACAAAAGCTCGCCACTGGCGATCATCTCGGACACCACCAACCCGGCACCAAAGCGGCTCACCAGATTGCGGAACGGCAAATCGGTGATTCCCGCCAGTGGAGCCAGCAGGACAGGAGGGGAAATCGGGCGGCCGCCCAACGTCAAAGACAAAAGCCTATTCCTTGTGCAGTTGGGTAGGAGGTAACGTGACCCGTGTATATGTACAATGTTGCAGCGGTTTTTTGCAGATGCAGAAAGTGCGTTTGCACAATTTTTAGGCAGTATTTCCGGACCCGTTGCGCCATGGGTGACCACGGCCTAAGACTTTGGCAAAGAGGGACAGTACCATGACCACCGCCGCCATCATCGTTGCCGCCGGGCGCGGCACCCGCGCGGGCGGGCCGCTGCCCAAGCAATGGCAAGCGGTGGCCGGCAAACCGGTGGCGCGCTGGACGCTGGAACGCTTTGCCGCGATGGACCAGCTTGTTCTCGTCATCCATCCCGACGACCGCGCGCGGGCCGAGGCGCTTTGCGAGGGGCTGAACGTGAGGATCGTGCCCGGCGGGGCGGAACGTGCCAGCTCGGTCCTCGCGGGGCTCGAAGCGCTTACCGACACACCCCCCGAACGGGTACTGATCCACGACGTCGCACGCCCCTGCGTCAGCGCCGAGATCATCTCTGCCGTGCTGACAGCACTCCAAACATCCAGCGGCGCCGCCCCGGCCCTGCCCGTCACCGACGCGCTTTGGACCGGCGACAACGGCCAGGTGACCGGCACGCAGGATCGCGGCGGGCTTTTCCGCGCGCAGACGCCGCAAGGCTTCCGCTACCCCGAGATTCTGGCCGCCCACCGCGCCCATCCCGGCGGTGCGGCTGACGATGTCGAGGTGGCGCGCGCTGCAGGGCTCGACATTGCGATCGTGGCGGGCGAAGAAAGCAACCTCAAGATCACCGGCCCAGACGATTTCGCCCGGGCCGCGCAATACCTGGAGAGCGCGATGGATATCCGGCTGGGCAATGGCTATGACGTGCACCGCTTTGGCGACGGGGATCACGTGGTGCTCTGCGGCGTGCAGATCCCGTTTGAGCGTGGATTGTCCGGCCATTCCGACGCCGATGTGGGCATGCACGCGGTGACCGACGCGATCTATGGCGCGCTGGCGCAGGGGGATATCGGCCAGCACTTCCCGCCGTCCGACCCGCAATGGAAAGGCGCCGAAAGCCATTTCTTCCTGCGCCACGCGGTCGAGCTGGCGCACAAAATGGGCTACGGCATCGGCAATGTGGACTGCACGTTGGTCTGCGAACGCCCCAAGATCGGCCCACATGCGCAGGCGATGCGGGCCGAAATGGCGCGCATCATGGGGCTGCAGGTGGGGCAGGTTTCGGTCAAGGCGACCACGTCTGAACGGCTGGGATTTACCGGCCGTGAAGAGGGCATCGCCGCCATCGCCACGGCTACGTTGGTGGCGACATGAAGGCGGTTGCCTCGCTGATGTATATCGGTTTCCTGCGTCCGGGGCCGGGCACCTGGGGCTCGCTCGCCGCCCTGCCCTTGGCCTATGGCATTCACTTGATCGGCGGCTTCTGGTTTCTGCTGAACCTGACCTGCTTTGCCTTTATCACCGGCTATATCGCCACGCAAAAAGTGACGGCGGGGGCCGAGGATCATGACCCCAGCTGGATTGTGATCGACGAGCTGGTCGGCCAATGGATCGCGCTGTTCCCGGTAAGTTACGGCGCCGGCATGATGGGGATCGAGGTCTGGCGCCTCTGGCCCGGCTGGATCGCGGCCTTTGTGCTGTTTCGCCTGTTTGACATCTGGAAACCGTGGCTGGTGGGCCGTGCGGACCGCTTGGGTGGCCCGATGGGGGTGATGCTGGATGACGTGATCGCCGGCGTCTTTGCCGCGATCGGCGTCATTATTCTGGCCGCCGCTTATCACGGGGTGGCAATGTGACCGAGACTCTGGCGTTGGACATCCTCGCGCTGGCGCGGGCCCGCGGCTGGACCGTCACCACCGCCGAAAGCTGCACCGGGGGCAAGGTCGCTGCTGCCCTGACCGACATCCCCGGGTCCTCCGACATCTTCGAACGCGGCTTTGTCACCTACTCGAATGCAGCGAAGATAGAGATGCTGGGCGTGTCCGCCGCCACGCTGGAGGCGGTTGGCGCGGTGTCGGAAGAGGTCGTGCGCGAAATGGCCTCGGGTGCGCGGGCTCGGGCTGGGGTTGATCTGGCGGTTGCGATCTCGGGCATCGCTGGACCTGGCGGGTCCGAGCACAAACCCGAAGGCCGGGTCTGTTATGGCCTGGCGACGCCAGAGGGTGTGACGACCGAGACCATCGACCACGGAGCCTTGGGCCGCGGGGCGGTGCGGGAAGTGGCGACCCAACATGCTTTGACCTTGCTGTGGTCGGCGCTGGCGACGTGACCGAGCGCCACTCCGACGATCCGATTTCTGACAGCTGACACCGCGCGGCCACGGCCTTGAGCCGAAGTTCAGGCCATGAAACGTGTCAGTTCAGAGACCGATGCATCACTTTCCAGCAAGGACGCCAGCTGCGCCGCCGGTCCTGTTCCTATCAGAGCGGCCGCCTTTTGTGTCACCCGTGCCTGACGGTCCTCCAGGCTCATCGGCGTCATCAGGTCATGCGCCGCCTCTGCGGTGCCCGCCACCGTCACAACCCGCACCCGGCTCGCGGTTTCGGCGAGGCGCTCATCCACGGTGACCGTTACCCAATCCCGCAAGGCCGTGACCTCAGGCGCCGTGACCAGGGCATCGGCATAAGTGGCCAAAGCAGCCGTGTCGTGGCCCAGCAGGGACAGCGCCATCACCGCACGGTAGCTAAACTTGGCCTCGAGCCCGGTTTGCGGCGTCGTCAAGTTGCAGACGGTCATCCAGCGTGGATGGGTGGTGACTTCGATGCGCTCCACCGCCGTCACGTCCAGCGGTTTCAACCTCTCGAGCGCCTCCAGCGCCGCATGCAAGCCATGACAGCAGGCGTGGAACTTGTGGCTGACCTCCTCCATCAGGAACCTATCATCATCCGGCAATGCACCATCCGCGTGATGGGTGTCGAGAAAGCCGTTCTGCCCCTCCAACGCATCGGGGTTCGACACAAACCCCCGCGCTGCCAGCAACGCCGCCTCAACCCCGTTCGCCGCCGCAATCCCGGCATTGTAGGGTTTTCCCATCTTACCAAATTGCGATTTGAGACCGGACGCGCGCGTGCTGACCAGCCCCATGGCCTGGCGCATCTGGGTATCGTCCAGCCCCAGTAACCGCCCGGCCGCCAAGGTTGCGCCAAAGGCACCGGCAGTGGCCGTCTGGTGAAAGCCAATCTGATAGTGTCCGCGCCCAAACAGCACCCCCAGCCGCACCGACAGTTCCGCCCCGGCCAAACCCGCAGCCACAAAACCGGCCATTCCTGTACCGCGCATTTCCGCCACCGCCAAAGTGGCCGGCAACACGGCCACCGAGGGATGGCCGATATGGGCAAAATGTGTGTCGTCAAAATCCAACGCATGCGAGGCCGCGCCATTGACCAAAGCCGCCGCCCGCGCGGGTGCCCGTCCGCCACCAAAGAGACTGGCCTGCGCCGCACCACCCTCCTCCGCCACCATGTCCCGCAGGAGACGCGCCACTGGTTCGTCCCGCCCCGCGACACCGCAAGCAACCCAGTCGAGGATCGACAGCCGCATCACCTGCAAAGCCGCCGCCGAAGGGGCCTTACACGCCGCCGCA
>JAAUYB010196796.1_pt1 | contig 14114 bp, 15 predicted proteins | sample 7278071 | NCBI WGS metagenome assembly JAAUYB01 (sample SAMN14350121, study PRJNA611818) | marine sediment metagenome | isolation source: surface marine sediment (1.8m) | place: French Polynesia: Moorea | collected 2018-08
GGATGTCGATCCCGGCGTCGCCGCCGCTGAGCGTCACCTGGCCGTTGAAATTATAGGTGCCGTCGGCGTCGTCGAACTGCAGCCCGTCGCCATTGGTTGCGTCGATGGTGCCGTCGAAGGAAAGCGTGCCGTCATGGCCGGCGATGTTCACCGCGCTGGCGTTATTGGCTTGGGTGATCGAGCTCGCCGCGTCGAAACTCGCGTCGGTGCTGCTGTTTTCCAGCTCGAGCCCCGGTCCGCCGGTCCCGGTGATGTCGGTGTTCGAGAAGGTGAAGGTGCCGCCGGTGTCCAGGATGTCGATGCCGGCGGTGGCGGTATCGATGATCGAGACGTTCGAGAAGGTGACGGTGCTGGCGTCGCCCGGCGTGCCGGTGATGTCGATGCCATCCATGCCGGTGGTCTGGACGTTGACGTTGGTCAGCGTCGCGGTCGAGCTCGACAGGTTGATCCCGATCCCGTCGCCGCCGGTGTCGCGCACGGTCGTGTCGATCACGAAGATGTTGTCGACCGTGCCGTTGCTGATCAGGCCGCCATTGCCGGTCCGGCCGCTTGCCGCGCCGGCGCCCGCGACCTCGACGTTGAGCACGTGGGTGTTCGACCCGAAGCTCAGCGTCGGCGCGTTCGAGCCGGTGTTCTGCACCGTCGGGCGCGCGCCGGGCGCGACAAAGGCCGCGGCGAACCCGCTGGTGCGGCCGACGACGTTCAGCGTGCTGCCCGCGCCCTGCAGGGTGAAGTTGGCGGGCAGGTTGACCGCGCCCTCGAAGGCCGCGCCGCCATTGACCACCACGTGGCTGTTCTGGCCGGCATTGGCGGCCACGTTGCCCAAGTTGTCGCCGGGATTGACGAACAGGGTGCGGTTCAACTGCACGCCGGTCAGCGCGTCGTTCACCGCCTCGCGGGTCCCAGCGGTGACCCGGGTCTCGCGCACGTTGCGGGTTATGATGTTGGGGTCGCGCTGGATGAAACCGGTCATCAGGGCGTCGTACTGGTCGGGCTCGACGGCGGCCCGTTTGCGGCCCAGGGGCACGTTGAACCGTACGCCGGCCTGGAACTGCCCGTCGCGCACGTCGTCGTACTGATAGCCGATCTCGAAGGCGGCGAATGACCCGGGCAGGCCCCGGAACACGTCGTTGACCCGCCATTCCGCCCGGGCCTTCAGCCCTGCGATTTCCGACGCAAGATCCTCGTGGTCGAAATAATACGCCCCGCCATAGATCCTCAGGTCATGCTTGGCGGGCGCGCGGCGACCGCTGGCCCGCGCCACCTCGACACCGCGCGACAGGGGAATCCGCACCCCGAATTCTGCATCCACGCCGTAGAGCGCCAGCTGTCGGTCGGTTGTGGTCGTGGTGAACCCACCGGAGGTCAGAAACAGCTGCGACCCGATCAAATTCAGCGTCGGTGCTGCACCGCCCACCCCCGTCACCGTGGTGGTGCTCGACAAGGTCTTGCCCTCGGTCAACGGCAGGTAGCCGTTCATCCGAAACTCCCAGTCGGGATCGAGAACTTCGATTCCGCCTGAGATTTGGTCGAAATAGTCGCCGGCACCCGTGCTGCGCCCGTCATAACCGATCCAGGCGCCATAGACCCGGTCGCCGTAGATCCGCCGGTAGCCAAGCGCGGCGTTGCCTTCGGTCGCGCCGCCGTCGAAGAACCGCCCGCGCAATTCGCCGAAGGCCAGTGCGCTGCCGTCTTGGTAGAGCGGCACGAACAGCCCCAACTCGCCGCGGGTCAGAGCGGTGTCGCCGGCATATCCGCCTACTTCGCCTCTCGGACCCCAGCGCAATTCAGTCGCCGGTTGCGCCACCGCCACCGTCCCGAGTGCTCCGAAAGCGGCACACACCAATGCCAGACGAGATGCGGAACGAAAAAGCCGAGAATGCATGCCCTCAAAACCCCCTTTAGGCGCAAGCGACCTGGGCGGGACTGCAACACGACGTTCGCCGCGTTTTCAAGAAGTTTGAGGCCCGCGATGGACGATTTGCCCCTAAGTGCAGCGTCCCGGCACTAGATCGGGTGACTTAGGGGCACCCTGTGCCGTGTCTGTGACCCGGAAACGCCGCCGGACGGAGGCGATATGGCAAAGGCACTGGCTGCCGGCCGCTGCGCGGATCAACAGATCCGCGGCAGTTGCTCGCCAACCAGCATGTCAACGATGCGGCGGCCGCCGAAGGCGGTGCGCATCGTGACTTGGCCGGCCTCTCCGGCATAGGCCCGGCCAATGGCCAGCGCGTCCCGGCCGGTCTCGACATTGTGCATCGCCGAAAGCGCGGCCTCGGCCTGAGACTCCGGCACGAAGAGGACGAGCGTGCCCTCATTGGCCAGATAGAGCGGGTCGAGCCCCAGGATCTCGCACATGCCTTTGACTTCTGGCCGCATCGGCAAGGCCTGTTCTTCGATCTCGACGGCGCAGCCGGCCGCGGCGGCCATTTCGTTCAGTGCCGAGGCCAGGCCTCCGCGGGTGCAGTCGCGCGCCGCGCTCGCGTCCGGTGCGATCGCCAGGACAGCCTCGATCAGGCCCGACAGGCTTGCACAGTCCGACCGAATGTCCGCCGACAGCGCCATATCGCCCCGCGCGGCCAGGATTGCCGCGCCGTGATCGCCTACGACACCGCTGACAAGCACCACTTCGCCAGGGCGGATGCGGTCCGCCGTCAGCGCCCGGCCCGCCGGAATCACACCGATGCCGGTGGTGGTCACAAACACCCTATCTGCCGATCCCCGGCCAACGACCTTTGTGCCACCGGTGACGATTTTGACGCCCGCCAAATCGGCCTCGGCCCGCATCGAGGCAACGATGCGGCGCAACAGCGCGATCTCGCAACCCTCCTCAAGGATGAACGCAGCCGAAAGCCACAGCGGCCGCGCACCGCCGACCGCCAGGTCATTGATCGTGCCACAGACGGCAAGCTTGCCAATGTGCCCGAGCAGGCAAATCCGCCGGTCTCGGCCAAGCGCCCCGTACTGCTCGTCGCCCAAAAAAAGAATGACCCGCCGACATCGGGGAAGGGACATCGCATGCGGCAAAGGTACCTGAGTTTTGTTCGATTGAAACTCGGCTCCCCGGTTAATCGCCAGGCGAGGCGGCCAAGCGCGCCAACGCGCAGAGGCCAATCCGACCGATTGCTTCGATCGAAGGCGCCCCTTGTATGACGCTGCCGATGCTGAGATGCCAAGTGAGTAGATCTACCTCGTGAAGGTCGTCCGTCTCCTCGGAAAGGAATGTCCCGATCTCCGGAAGGTCCAAAATCGGCTGGGAATAGAGCAAGCCCGAGGCGAACGTACTGAAGCTGTGCGAGGTTGAAGTCCAGCAGGAGCGATGAGTGACCATCCCGGACGCAGTGCGTCAGACAGACTCGCTGTGAACAGGTCGGGCGCATACCGGCTGGCGGATAATTCACAACACCGTCGGGCTCCCGGACACGCATAGCGACGCGTTTGCGTGCAGTGATTGATCCTGCGAAAACACCGGTATGGAACTCCGGCGACGCTAGCCCGCGTCAAACCGCTATCTCTAAGTGTCAAAGTTGATTGGTTTTTTTGGAGCGGGCGATGAGATTCGAACTCACGACCCTTACCTTGGCAAGGTAATGCTCTACCCCTGAGCTACGCCCGCATCCATTGGGTGACCGGTCAGATAGTGGACGGCGGCTGCCGCTGCAAGGGGAAAATGCTGCGGTTGCGCGCCGAAGACACTGCCGGATTCCGCGATGGACTCCGGGCGAGCGCGGGTTTGAATGCGAAATCGAGGCCATATCACTCCGAGGCGCCGCGCGCCGTGTGCCACCGCTTTGCCTCTCCACACAGCGGCGCGGGCGCACAAAGGTCATGGCGGGATCGATTTCGCCGCCACCTCAACAGCGACTGGCGCCATGGATGGCCTTCGCCTGGTCCTTTTACAGAGCAGTTGCGAGGCCATGCGCGCGACTTAATGGCCGCCGCCTGCGCCGTCGGGGCGGTCAAGGCGGACAGCCTGCCGCAGGACATCCCACCCGGCGAGACGATGCGCCGTGCCCTGCGCCGCCGCGCCCGCGACCGGCTCGGCATTCTCACCGTGAGCCTCGATTTGGCGAGGGCATTGGCCGGCCCCGTCACAGTTTTCCCCAACTGATCCAATCCGAAGGAGTTTCGACGATGTCGATCCTGACCCGCCGTGGCGCCCTGCGCACGCTGTTCGGCAGCAGCCTGGCTGCCGGGGCCGCTCCGGCGCAGCATCGGTTTCGCCGCCATTCCGCCACGACATCTGAGCCCTTTGCGCTAAACGCAGCGAAACGCTCTGCCGGGCGGTCTTGCAGGGGCACAGGACGGCTAAGGGCTTCGGCCGACGATTGCCTTCGGCACCGTCTCCCAGAATCCGCCGATCACCCTTCTGCCACGGAATCTGGCCTGGATCGCGCCCAGGTCGCCACCGCGGTATGCCACTGGCCCGAGCGATTAAGGGCGACCCCTGCAAGGGTGGCGCGATCCCTTCGTGCGGTGGAGATGTTGTCGTTCTGAACCGCCGACCCCGCCTCTATCCAGAGGCAGGCGTGCTGGATTGTCCCGAAGAAATGGCTGCGTGAAAGGCCCGCGACGGAACTCCCGTCGACGCGAGCCACCGCACCGTGCGCACGGATTTCAGCGCCCGCACCCGATACGGTTCACCCGGCTGTCAGACTCGCGATCTGGTCCTCAAGCCCGGGCAGATCGTAGCCGGCCTGCCGGACATCCGCGGCGATCTCTGCGGAGGAGCGCTTGCCGGCTTGGCTCAGTGCCCAGACGAAGGCAGACCGCGTCCCTGACCGGCAATAGGCCAGCACGGGGCCGTCCGCCGCCGCCACCGCGGCGCCTTGGCCGGTCACCATCTCCATGGTCAGGCCGCCGTTGATCACCGGGTTTTCGACGAAGGCCAGCCCCGCCGCTTCTGCCGCTGTCCGCATCGCCGCGGACTGCAAATCGGGCGGCACCTCGGTGTCCGGCCGGTTGTCGATCACCGCCACGAACCCCGCCGCCTTCAGTGCCGCCATGTCGGTGGGTGCGATTTGCGGCGAGACGGCATACTCGGGCGTGATCTGGCGGATATCCATGCGGCCAAGCCTTACGACGACCCGGCGAGGCCGTCCACCCAGCCCCGCACCGGTGGCGCGGCCAGCATGCCGGCCGCCATCGCCGCGAGAAACACCAGCCCGCCGAGCCCGCCATAGCTCAGCGATGCCAGCGCCGGCCCGGGGCAGAGCCCGGCAAGCCCCCAGCCCGCGCCGAACAGCACCGACCCGACCACCAGGTTGTGGCCCAGCGTCGGTTCGGGCGGCGGCGGGAAGGTGCCGCCGAGCGCGGGCCGGCGGCCCATCGTCAGCCGCCAGGCGATTGCCATCGGTACGATCGCGCCGCCGAGGACGAAGGCCAGCGTCGGGTCCCAGTCGCCGAACACGTCCAGCCAGCCCTGCACCTTGGTGGTGTCGGTCATCCCCGATACGACCAGCCCGGCGCCGAAGATCCCGCCGGCGATGAACCCGAACAGAGCGCGCATCAGATCACCCCCAGAACATGTTTGAAGAGCAGCACGGTCACGCCGCCCGCCAGTAGGTAAAACACTGTCGCCACGATGCCGCGCAGGCTAAACCGCGAGATGCCGCAGACCCCGTGGCCGGAGGTGCAGCCATTGGCCAGCCGTGTGCCCACGCCGACCAAAAGCCCCGCGAGGATGACGATGCCGAGGTTCCCGGTCAGGTGGGTGTCGACCTCGGTATAAAGCGGCACCACGGCGATCGGCACCAGCACCAGCCCGGCCAGGAAGGCCAGGCGCTCGCGCCAATTGGCCCGCTCGGAACCGTCGACGAGCCCGCCGAGGATGCCCGAGGCGCCCATGATGCGTCCGTTCACTAGAAGGTAGATTGCTGCGCCCAGCCCGATCAGCCCGCCGCCGACGAGGCCCCAGATCCAGTCCTGCTCCATCCTATCGCCTCTATAGCTTGTCGACCGGCACCTTGAGGTACACGGTTCCGTTGTCCTCGGCCTCGGGCATTTGGCCCGCGCGCATATTGACCTGCAGCGACGGCAAGATGAGTTTTGGCATGTCGAGCGTTGCGTCGCGCGCCTCGCGCATCTCGACGAACGCATCCTCGGCCGCGCCGGCGCCCACATGCACGTTTTTGGCCTTCTGCTCGCCCACGGTGCTTTCCCAGGCGTAGTCCGCACGCCCCGGGGCCTTGTAGTCGTGGCCGACGAAGATCCGGGTGGCGTCGGGCAGCGCGAGGATCTTCTGGATCGAGTGGTAAAGATCGTGCGCCGAGCCGCCGGGGAAATCGCAGCGTGCAGTACCGAAATCGGGCATGAAGAGGGTGTCGCCGACGAATGCCGCATCGCCGATGACATAGGTCAGGCAGGCTGGCGTGTGGCCCGGCGTGTGCAGCACGTCGCCGCGCATCTGGCCGATGTGAAAGCTGTCGCCCTCCTCAAACAGCCGGTCGAACTGGCTGCCGTCGCGCTGGAATTCGGTGCCCTCGTTGAAGACCTTGCCAAAGGTGTCCTGGACGACGGTGATGTTGTGGCCGATGCCGATCTTGCCGCCGAGCCGCTCCTGCAGGTAGGGCGCGGCCGACAGATGGTCGGCGTGGACATGGGTTTCCAGGATCCAGGCGACTTCGAGCCCGTGCTGCTGGACGAAGTCGATGATGGCGTCGGCCGAGGCGGTGTCGGTGCGTCCACTGGCGTAGTCGAAGTCGAGCACGCTGTCGACCACGGCGCAGCTGCGCCCGGCCGGGTCTTGCACGACGTATGACACAGTGTTTGTGGCTTCGTCGAAAAAGGCGGTGACGATCGGTGACATGTCGGCTTCTCCCCTGACCGGTATGGCTGTTGATCAACATATTGCGTTTTTCGCATATGTTTCAAGAGCGGTCCTGCTTGACTTGTATCAAAGCGCAGTGATTCTGCGGTGGGTCAATGTGGATGCGCGCGAAAAGGAGACGCCGATGACGACGCTGGAAGAGCGCCGCAAGACCCTGACCGACCGGCTGGCCGAGTTGGACGCCCGTCTGCATGAGATCGACGCCGAGCTTGATTCGCACCAGTCGAAGGACTGGGAGGAGCTGGCGGTCGAACGCGAAGAGGACGAGGTGCTGGAGCGCATGGGCACCAGCGGCCAAGCCGAGATTCGAATGATTCACGCCGCGCTGCAACGGATGGACGAGGGCGAATACGGCTATTGCGTCAAATGCGGCGCCGAGATTCTGCCCGAACGGCTGGATGTGGTACCCTATACCCCGTTCTGCCGGAATTGCGCCGGAGCCAAGGCGCAGCGCTAGGGCGCGGGGGATGTCGGCCCGGACTCGATGGGTCGGGGCAATCAGGGAGAGACAGATGGCATTCGAAGACCTCAAGGCCGCGATCGGGGTGATCCTCGACGAGATCGCGAAGCGTCCCGAGGACCGGCACGTGCTGCAGGAGCAGTTGCGCGAGAAGATCGCCGAGCTCGAGGCGATGGGACTGCCGGTTCCGGAAGACTTCCAGCGCTTCGAGGAAGAGCTGAGCGAAGACAGCGCCGACGACCTGTTCGACAATATGCCTGTGTGAGGCGCGTCTCAGAAACCGTCCAGTGGACGGTTTCAGCGCCGAACGGGCGGAGCCCAATCGAGGCGCGCGTGCCGCGCGCCACTGGTTTCTCCCCATCCTCGGCTTCGCCTGCGGTGGGGCCCCATGGCCAGTTTTGGGTGATCACCCGGGTTGGCGGCCGGGCCGCGTGTTTCGACCTTGGTGAAGCTAGCTGAGAAGACCGGGCGAGACCCGGTCCGTTCCGAGCATTTGCCACTGTTTTTCGCAGTAAAGGACAAGCCGCCTGCGGCGGTGGCCGCTGCGTTCGACGGGGTGATCGTCCACTGGACGATTCCCTGATCCGCCTCACCCTTGACAGCGAAAAACAGCGGCGGCGGCTCAGAGCGTGCGTCTGGGGTTGCCGCGGTAGTGGCGCAGGCGGGCGAGGATGTCGTAGCCCATCTGGTGCGCCATGCCGATCACGTCGATCGGCAGCCAGTTCTCGGCGATCAGCCCCTCGGGCGTGAGCCGGTAGAAATCCATCACCTTGACGTCGATCACCTTGCCGGTGGCCGGCATGCCCATGATCTCGCCGGAATCGGTGCCGTAGACCACGCCGCCGGTCACCGCATAGGGCCCGTCGGCGATGCGGATAAAGTGGCCGCGGGCGCCGCGGTCGGGGAAGGTCGACAGAAATGGGATCTGGTGGTGCGCGCGAAAGCCCTCGAGCCCGCGGGTCATGCCGATGCCGGAGCCCGCGTAGTACATGAAGTGCTCGGTCCAGTAGCGTTCGTGCGGCATCGAAGAGAGGTCGCGGCCGTCGAAGGCGATCAGCGCGGCGTGCATATTCAGCACAGTGTCCAAGCTGTCCGAAGGGCCGCCGTCGTCCAGCCGCAGCCCATCCTGGGAGGCGGGACCGGGCCACATGCCCTCGTGCCCCAAGGACGGCGGCAGCGGCCAGATCCCGGCCTGGCGCATCAGATCCAGAAGATCGAGCATCACCCAGCTGTGCCGGATGCGGCCGTCCTCGACATGGTGCGCCTCCGCGTAGCGCAGATGCACGACGCCGTAAGTGGCCGGAATGTCGAGGTAATCCTCGACAAACGTACCTTGCAGATGGCCGATCGCGGCGACCAGATGGGGCGCGCGCCAGGTCGTCAGCCGCGGGTCGGGCTGGTTTTCGCCGCCCACGAAGATCAGGTCGCGGCGCTCCATGTCCGGCAGGGCGCGGCGCAGATCCGCCCAGATCGGCGCGATGGCCTCGGTGCCCTCGACGGTGCCGAAAGGGTGCACGCCGTTCCAGACCGCGTCGGCGTGATAGATGTCGGCCACCGGCGCACCCCGCGCCAGGCGGCAAAGCAGGTCGTGCGCGGTTGTCTTGGTGCCGGGGGGCAGGGGCATGGGCGAATTCCGATATTGCACGCGTATGCAAAACAGTCATGATGCGAAATCGCCGGCCTGTCCAGATCTGCGCCGCGACAACGGGGGAGGACACGCATGAAGGGGTCGCGACCAGAACAGGCGGTTCTGACCAAGGACACCGATCTGTCGAAGACCGCCGAGACCCAGGCGGTGATCGAGGCGATGGTGGACGGTCTCAATGACCACCGGATCCACGATATCGGCGAGTTCTTCGCCGACGGCTTCCGTTGGATCGGCAATACCGGCTGCGGCACCAAACACGGGCTGGCCGAGTTCCAGGCAAACTGGCAAAGGCCATTCCAGGCGGCGTTTTCCGACAAGGTCTGCATCGACGAGGCGCGGCTCTTCATGGGCGAATGGGCCGCCGCCTTCGGCCGTCAGGAGGCCACGCATAGCGGACCATTCATGGGCGTCGCGCCAACCGGGCGGCGGGTCGAGATCCGCTATATGGACTTCTGGAAGGTGGTCGACGGCAAGATCGCCGACAACTGGGTGATGGTCGATTTCCCGCATGTCCTGGCGCAGCTCGGCGTCGACGTCTTCGGTGGCGAAGGCTGGGAGGCTTTCGACCGCGGCGACAAGACCCCGCCCGGCCGGGAATAGCGCGCTCGGGCCAAGGCTTTTGTCCGTTTCGCCGCAATGATTCCCCAGATCGCCACGGTTTGTCCCAAAAACCGTGAGGATTGGCCGGTATCACGGCTGGGCCGAACGCGCGGCCGCTGCCAGGGCGCGCGAGAGAAAGCCTGGGACATGCCGTACTTCATCACGGTATACGATTGGTCGCTTTATACCACGAGTCTGTCGCAGACGGATCTCGAAACCTCGAGCCATGGCAACGACCCGGGGCAGACCGGATCGAACCCCTACGATCCCGGCTCGCCGACCTGGACCGGGGTGGATTTCACCTACAACGGCACCGGCAGCGACGGCACGCTTCTGGCAATCGACGACGACGACGCGTTCTTCGAAGACGCCTATGTCGAAACCGGCGGCGCCCAGACGCTGGATCAGGACGTCACCATCAACGGTGTAAACTACTTCGCCGGCGACGTGATCCAGAACGAGTTCTCGCTGATCAATGCCGGCGGGGTCGAGCTGTGGGTGGTGCGCATCAACGGCGTCAATGTGGGCTTCGCCTATCCCGCGGGCGACCCGCCGAGCAACGGCGAGGTTTTTAACGCCAACGACACCCGCGACGGCGCGGCCGAGGACAGCCTCGATCAGACCACGCCCAGCCTCGAGCCCTACCAAGACATCCTGTGCTTCGCCGCCGGCACCCGGATCGCCACACCCGGCGGCGCGATGCCGGTGGAAGAGTTACGCGCCGGGGACCGGGTCGACACGCTCGGCCGCGACACGCAGCGCCTGACCTGGGTCTATTCCAAGCGCTATCGCTGGCCCGCTGGCCCGCATTCCAGCAAGCCGATCGCGGTCCGCGCCGGCAGCCTCGGCGCCGGGCTGCCGAAGCGCGATCTGGTGCTGTCGCCGCAGCACCGGGTCCTGCTTCCGGGCGGCGCGCTGGCCCCGGCGGTGGCGCTGACCATCTTGCCCGGCATCCGCCAAATGAACGGCAAACGGGCACTGACACTGGTACATGCGATGTGCGCCGACCACAGCCTGCTTTTGGCCGAGGGCGCGCCGTGCGAAAGCTTCTATCCCGGCGATGTCGCCAAGGCTGGCCTACCTCATCTCGCCCGCCGATCCGTCGCCGCTCTGACCGGCCCGGAATACGCCAGCGCGCGGCCGTTTCTGACGCGCAGAGAGGCGGAACGGCTGCTACGGGCACGTGGGCATTGCTGGGATGACCAGAGCCTCGCCGCCGCAGGTGTGACCCGACAGATCCCTTGCCCGGCAAGTGAGGCGCTGATTGCCGCCTGACCGCCCGGGCGACTCAGCCCAGAGTGATGCCGATTACCACCATCATCAAACCGATTGCCGACAGAAACAGCGCGCCCATGTTCAGTGGGATCACCCGGCGCAACTGCGAGTGCAATTCGTCGTCGGGCAGCTTGGCCCTCTTGGCTCGTGCCACAATGACGATGCACCAGATCAGGCCGGCCACGCCCAACAGTGACACCGCCGCGCCGATCCAGATCAGCCAGTCCATTTCCCTCTCCGCGGTCACTTCGCCCGGCGGGTAGCAAGCGGCGGCGCATAGAGCAAGCGGCCTTGCGGCGAACAGGCAGGGGCGCTAGGCAAGCGCGGAATCGTCAGATTGAGGCTCGCCCATGTCCGACACCGCCGTTGCCGACACAGCCTATCGCGTCACAGCCGACGAATTGCGCCAATTCGTCGAACGTTTCGAGCGGCTGGAGGCCGAAAAGAAAGACCTCGCCGACCAGCAGAAAGAGGTGATGGCCGAAGCTAAGTCGCGCGGCTACGACACCCGCGTGATGCGCAAGCTCATTGCGCTGCGCAAGCGTGACAAGGACGACATTGCCGAGGAAGAGGCGGTCCTGGCGATGTACCGTGAAGCCCTGGGGATGTAGGCTTTCCCGATCTGAGCTACGCTCGAACCAGGTCGCTGGTCTCGGTCGTCTGACGGTCGGATTATTCGCGGCGTCGAGGGCCGGATACAGCGCCTTTGCAAAGACCTTCTCGCCGCAAGCGCTGTCGAAGCCAGATTTCACTGGCGCACGAACCACTGGTCCGACCATGAGGACGATCCTTAGGGTGCTGGCCCTCAGTTTGGCGGTGTCCATGCCCACGCTTTGAAGATGTGGGAGATTGGGCGCCGCCGACAATGTCGCCTCATTTCAAACCCGATTTGCCCGCACACATTGCTGGCTTCGACGAGGTGCGCAAACTGGACAGGTCCTCGCTGGCGCTGGATATCGCTCAACTCTCGCCGGACTTTGCCGATCGCTCTGAACGCTTGGCGGCGGTCTTCGCCTCGCGACTGGGACGGGCCTCTCGGGCCGTGCCGTTGGGGAGAGCGGATCGCCCACGGCGATGAATTGATAGCAAGTCACCTCGACAAACGGCGAAGCACGGCCGTGAACTGCGGTTGAGGCACCTTCAATTCTTCGCATCAGGTCCGTAAAGGCGAGAGCCCGAGGGTTGCACCAGGGCAATTGCGCCCGCGATGCGTATTGGGCGGCGCAGCCTTCAGGTCTTTTGTGCCTTTTCCCCGAACTGGCAAAGTGGGCGGAGAGATTTCGCAGTTTCTGCCCCCTCACCACACTGAATTGCGGAGGCTGACGCCGCCATGCGCCGGTGTTGGACTGCAGCGGTTTGGTGGGCATGACAGGCCCGACTAAGAACCGTGTCCGCCTCAACTGCCCATCACCGACCGAGCTCACGGAAAAAACCTTTCAGTTGCAGTTGGTTCACCGAAACGGTGGCAAAACGATGTTGCGCGCCGCGCGCAAATGGCGACAGTCGGCTTGGGAAAAGCCGCGGGGAGGGATCGGATGCGCGTGGCATTGACCGGAGGAGCGCGCGTAATCGACGCTGCCTCGCGCGCCGATGCGTCCTGTGGCAGCATTCGCGACGAGCTGCTGGTGCTAATGGGGTCCGACGCCGCCGGGCCGCCCAACGCTATCGCCGAGGTGATCGTCTTTCCGGCCTCGCCCGACATCGCTTGTGTCAAGGGCCAGGACTTCGTCGTCAACGGCGGCATACCGGCGCTCGCCCTCGCCGACGCGCTGGAGCTTTAGGCGATGCCGCATCCCGCGCTGGTCCACCATACCGAGACGCAGTTCCGCAAATCCGTCGTCGCGCTGAGCCCGGACGCCTGGACCGCCGTCGGCTACGCCGCCTCGACTCAGCACATGATCGAAGGCGCGGCGTCGGTCACCATCATCGACACCTCGGAAAGCACCGGCGCGGCGCGCAACGTCCTTGCCGCGTTCCGCCAGCACACCGACAAGCCCGTCGGGCGCATCCTCTACACCCACAGCCACCGCGACCACATCTCGGGCGCCACCGTCTTTGCCGAGGGCCGGGACATCCCCATCTTCGCCGCCGCCGGGTTCCACTCCGACCTCGTCGGCCAGGACGGCGCTGCGATCGCCCCGACAGCGGCGCTGAACCGCCGGACCCAGGCGCAGTTCGGCTTCGGCCTGACGCCGGAGGAGCGCATTTCGCTCGGCTGCGGCCCGGGCGAGCGGCCGATGGACGGCATGGGCGCGGGGCATCTGCCGCCAACCGAATTGATCGCTGCCGACCGGGACATCGACCTCGACGGTGTCCCTGCGCGGCTGATCCTGGCGCCGGGGGAGACCGCCGATCACATGGCGGTCTGGCTGCCCGAGGCGAAGGTGCTGTTTCCCGGCGACAACTGGTACCACGCCTTCCCCAATCTCTACGCGATCCGCGGCACGCCCTATCGCGACTTCCAGGCCTGGGCCGACAGTCTGGAGCTGCTGGCGGGGCTCGGCGCCGAGGTGCTGGCGCCGGGCCACACCCGGCCGGTCTTCGGCGCCGACAAAGTCCGCGAGGTCCTCGACACCACCCGCGCGGCGATCCTGCACGTGATGCGGCACACCGCCGAGGGCATGAATGCCGGGCTGTCGCTCGACGACATCGCCGCCGGCATCGCCCTGCCGCCCGAGCTGGCCGACAAGCCCTGGCTGGGAGAGTTCTACGGCAAGGCCGCCTGGGCCGCCCGCGCCTTTGCCGTCGGCACGCTGGGCTGGTACGACGGCAACCCGACCCACCTCGGCACGCTCTCCAGCCAGCGCCGCGCGGAACACATGGCCGCGCTCGCCGGCGGGCCGGACGACCTGCGAGCCGCCGCCGAGCAGACCGACGACCTGCAGTGGCGGCTGGAGCTGTGCGATGCGCTGATCGCCCTCGGCCAGCCCGCCGAGGCAATGAAGGCAGCGGCGCTCGAGACCCTGGCCGAGGCCGAAATCAACGCCACCGCGCGCAACACTTACCTTTGGCACGCGCGCCGCCTGCGGGCCGCCGAGGGCGCGCCGTGACCGCCGTGTCCGGCACCGCGCGCGTGGCCAACGCCGCCGCCTTCGCCTTCACCCTGGTGGTTCTCGTCTACGCGGCCTCCGGACCGATCTCGGAACTCGTCCGCTGGATTATCGAGACCACGACGCCGGGCTTCGACGAGCTGTCGCGCCGCGACCAGCGATTGCTCTTGCGCGAACACTGGCTCGGCGCCGCCTTCAAGAGCTTCGAGCGGTCGTTCCTGCTGCCGACGGGCCTGATCCTCGGTCTGCCGA
>JAAUYB010048674.1_pt1 | contig 14086 bp, 9 predicted proteins | sample 7278071 | NCBI WGS metagenome assembly JAAUYB01 (sample SAMN14350121, study PRJNA611818) | marine sediment metagenome | isolation source: surface marine sediment (1.8m) | place: French Polynesia: Moorea | collected 2018-08
ATGAAGAGGGAAATTACCTGGGGAAGAAAATTCCTGCTGCCCCTTTTGAAGTCGATATAGCCTCCCTTTTTGGTCTTTTTCAAAGGATCACGCAACGAGACCAGAGGAATATGGGCTCAAAAATGCTTCCTTTTATCAAGGAGTATTTAACCACTGACCTTTAAAATGTTCAGATCAACGCATCCCTAAACCTCAAATATTGTAGAGCGTTTGTGATGCGAGGACAAATTTCATGTGAACAAACGTTCTCGCCTGGACACATTGCATACCTCTCCAGCTCGTCGCAGAGTCCGAAGACTGCCACCTCAGCAGGAACAGAGAATTATGAATGGCTCAATCCAGGAGAATCGGGCAACGATTGGAAGTGCGGACGAATTGCGCACAATTAAGAAAGAGCCGATGTATGGAAAGACGGGCCGAACTCCCCCTTTTTCAGCGCAAAATAATTGTACGCACATGGGTACTTAATTCTTGTTCAAGATATTTGTGAGCTTAATTATTTCTATAACTGAAAAAAATCGAGTGTGCAAACCATTTTCTAAACTTATTTACCCATGATAGACGGTGTTATACAGGGTGCGTAAGGTCAACCGATGAGTTCAGATAAAAAACCGAAATTTGGCGTTTGCTCTTGTTCAGGTAAATCCTACAAAAAAGTTAATTTTACAAAAATTGTAGTAAAATTTATGAAGAAAAAATAATATTTAATAAACTATTTGATGCGGCCGCCCCCTGTTGCCACAACGTGCTCAAGCCTGGACCGGAGCCTGCGGGTGACCCTCTTGATGAAGCTGGAGGTCATGGCGGCCCAGGCGGCGTTGACGCGCTCCTTCAGCTCTGCCACATTGGAGGACCTCTTCTTGCACAAAACGCCGTCAATGTGGTTCCAGATACTGTACTCAAAGGTGCACAATCCGGGCTAGAAGGTGGCTTGTCCTCTTTCTTCCATATTGGCCCCCTCCCTCCTCCAACATCTTTTGAGTAGAGCGAGCTGTATGACTTGTGGCACCTGCCCTTTGCAGTGGGCTGATGAGGTGTCTCTTTGACCTGGTTTACAACTTGCAGCTGAAGTCTCCTTCACAATGATGCACACCATCCCCTCCGACACATACAGGTCCTTCACCATGGCCCTCATGCTCTGCCGCGGACTGTTCGGCAGCAACTGTGCCGCCTCCGTCACGATCTCTGCTGTTCTGGCGGGTCTGATGGGCTCTTTCCCTCTCTTGGTCTGGTGCTGGCACATGGCCTGAAAAGTAGCAAAACTTGCGTCGGTGTCACTCCTCGGCAACAAAGATGAAGGATCATATGGTTGAAGCTGCTCCTGATTCATGGTCCTGGCGCAAAAACCTGGTGTCAAATTCCACTTTGACATAAAATAACCAGAAAGTGCAGTTTTTGCTTTTACTGTCTTTCTTGTCTGAGTAGCGCATGCGCCAAAAAATGAGGGGAATTTGAACTAATCAGTTAACCCTACACACCCTGTATTAGATTATTTCCTGTTGTTTTTTATGATGGCTCTCAAATATTGAAAGAAAAGTCTTTCAACCAGGCCCATAAAAACTTTTTAATACGTTGGCAAATTTGAAAACCTGTTTAGTGTGAACACATCTATATGGTATATTTTTCTTTTGTTTTTATACATATAATTGAGACAGTTGAGAATATTACATTTAAAAAACAACTCCAGTCTGACTTAGCATTGCTTTTCACAAAAAGCCATATCAATATTTATGTGTCCATCGTTCTTTGGATTTGATCATTGTTTTTTGCCATTACTTAAACAGAATTTTGTAATTTCAATAATAATCCATTCATAGAAGGCATAGCAGACAATTAGATTCTCTTTCCTGAAATATGAATGGTTTTAATTAAAGCAAGGAACAACTTTTGTTCTACATAAAGTATGACTTGTGGCAGGCTTTTACAAGAGAAACACATAAAGGAAGGAGGGTCCCTTTTGCAATAAATTCATAGTGCATAAAAGGTTTGTAGTCTCAGGGACCTCTTCTAAGTGGACCAGAAGGGAGTGCAGCTTTTTTGAAACCATGGTTGCATTCAAGATAGATTACAGATTGATTGTTTGACCTGCTGTCTCCAATCTACACCATGATTTCAGAATGAACAGAGACCCTACTTTGTGATTGGAACAGCCGGCTCTTTCTCACTCAATGATACAAGAATGGAGTGTAACACCCCTCTTCCCCCTTAACATATAGTGTGTGTAAGGTCACCTGATGAGTTGAGATAAAAAAACCAAAATTTGTTGTTTGCTGAAAGCAGGTATATCGTACAAAAATATTTTCAAGAAAAAAACTAGTAAAATTTACGTAGAAAAAACAGTACTTTATTAACTTTTCCATGTGGCCGACCTCTGCTGCAACAATACGCTCAAGCGTGGACCCAAGCCTGCGAGTGACCCTCTTGATGAAGCTGGGGGTCATGGCGGCCCAGGCGGTGTTGACGTGCTCCTTCAGCTCTGCCACTTTAGGGAACCTCCCTTTGCATAAAACAGCGTCGATGTGGTTCCAGATACTGTAATCAAGGAATGCACAATCTAAGCTAGAAGGTGGCCAGCCCTCTATCTTTCAAAATCACCACCCTTCCTCCTCCAGTATCTTTTGAGTACAGCGAGATGTATGACTTGTGGCACATGCTCTTTGCACCTAGGCTGATGAGGTGTCTCTGTGTGTGTGTATTGTATATTTCTCCCAAGGAAAAGTACGTGCTGAAAGGATAGCAGCAGTTCACATACAAGGAGGGTTCATTAAATTGGGTTCAATAAATTATTACAGACTGGCATCGGATAAGTATGTCTGGATGACTCGACAGCAGGTCTGGATTAAAATTAGTCATGTCCATATAAAAAACAGTGTCAACAGTATTACAGTACTGGTCAAGGCAAGTGGGGGAAGGAGGGAGGGGAGTCAACTAGAGAGGAGCGGCACTGGAGATGGACTCGGCTGCCCTTTTTGCGGCTGCCAATGATGGTGCTGATCTTAGGGAGGGGAACTCATTATACAGCTTCACCACAAACCAGATAAACATGTCCGCTTGCAGTTGGAGGGGCGGCGGGAGGGCACAAGTACTTGTAGAACGGGTTTGTCGGACTAATGAGGGAGAGGATGTGGATAAGATCTCACCAAGGGTGTTGGGAATGCCGCCAGGACCATCACAGGATCGCAGGCACTTCCACGCTTCAAATGAGATTGGCTTGATCAATGTCCTGTTTATCGATGGCAGGCCTGACCCCAGTAGGAGTCGCTCCACCGGAATCCGGTTCGCTCTAGAGTCCCCCAGCAGCAGTTGGGCCATGTCATTGACTAGAGTCTGCACCAACTGTACAAGATGGCAGGTTGGGTCCTCAGATGCCAGCCTTGGGGGGACAAGGATGTTCCCATAGCAGAGTCTTCCAACCACTAGGGATCGCACAATGTCCTGCACATGCCGCCCCCTTGGCAGGTGCAAAAGAAGTCTCCTTGTTAATGCCAGAAGTGATCTGGCAGTCCCCTCCTGGGCTCGTAGATGTGGTCGAATTGACAGCTTCTTGTCAAAGGTGATGCCAAGGAGGACCAGCTCCTCCTGCGGCTGGATGAGGGTGGGGCCGACCATGATTGGTAGAGGGGACGGTGTTCCTGTCCAGAGAACCTGTATCTTTCCAGGGTTCAGGGAGAGGGAGTTTTGGAGCACGTAGTAGGAGACCTGGCTGGCCGAGAGTCTCTCCATCCTGTCCTTGACCACCTTTGGGTCCTTTTGTGCTACCCAGACGGCAGCATCGTCAGCATAGAGGGTGACTCCAAAAGTCAAAGTCATTGCTCTCCCTCTGAGTGCTGGAGAGATCCTAGATGAGGGTGATGAAGAGGACAGGCCCAAGGAAGCTGCCCTGGGGGACCCTGTAGGAGACGTCCCTCATGGAGGACTCCGCCGCCCCATATTGCACTCTTTGAACTCTGTTAGACAAGTAGTCCCTGAACCACATCACTGCCCCCGGTCCCACGTCCAGTGCCTCTAGCTTGGCCACCAGTTCTTTGACTCCTAATGTGTCAAAGGCACAATTGTAGTCAAAGGCGGCCACTGCGATTACAAGTGTACAACTTGCAGCCAAGGTCCTCCTTCACAATGGTGCACACTGTCCCCTCTGACAAGCCAATGTCTTCCATCATGGCCCTCATGCTCTACCGTGGATAGTTCTGCAGCGACTGCACCACCTCCACTACGATCTTCACTGTTCTGGCGTGTCTGATGGACTCACTTCTTCTTTTGGTCTGGTTCTGGCGCACAGGCTGAATAGTCAAGAAACTGGTGCCGGCGTCACCTCTCGGCGTAGAAGATGAATGATCATGGTTGAAGCTGCTCCTGATTCATGGTCCTGGAGCAAAAACCTGGTGGTGTATTCCATATTGACCAAAAAAACAGAAAGTGCAAAAATAGCAGCAGTTTTTTTTCATTGACATGACCTTTCTTGTCTGACGAGCACAGGCGCCATAGAAATGAGGGGAATTTGAACTAATCAGTTGACCGTAGATATGGGCTTTCAAATCATAAATGGACTTTTGCAATTAAAAAGCATAAGATCCTAACGATCATAGGTGGGATTTGAATTTCCTTGTGCACTAAGCATGATCTCTCCTGATGCCTTTGCATAAAAGTTCTTCCCAAACAACAAGAAAAAAAACAATCACCACCACTTTATTCACTCCATGACCTTTTTGGAACACAACCATAAGTGAAAGGTATATGATTTGGCAGTGTTGTCACTCTTTGTTTCTGTATAATTTCTTTTCTGGAAACTAAAGGATATTTTGTGGAGTTGCTCATTGTTTGTTTGTTTCCTAGTGGTATCATGACACAGTGCAAGAGAAGCTTATGATAATAGAAACAGAAGAATATGTCAATTCCAGAGAGAACAATTATAAGGATGCACAATGTAATTGTAGGAAAATATACAAACCAACTAATAAACTTGCTGTACAGGTATGATACCATGTACCCAATGAGGCTTTCATTAAAAAAATTCAGAGCACATGTTCTGATGCCGCTGCATCCAGAGGCCCAAACCAAAAGGTCATCAGCTTTGTTGTTTATGGAGACCTTGAAGCTTTCATAGACCAGGTCGTCAAAAACATGGAACAAGTGGAAAAGTTTTTATAATATTTAAAGCTTCTGGCATAGTTTACCAAAAACACTTACAGGTTATATCCAGGCTATGTAGTCAGAATTTATCACAATTTTGAAGGCCAAGATAAAGAAAAATTATGTCATATATTCTGTTCTTTTGGTCACGTTGATCTCTGTCAAAGCAGCAGTAGTGGTAATAAGGATTACAGAAAAACAGTAAAACTTCTTGGGGTATAAGGAAAATTATCTTTGAATAGGTTTTTTGGGTGACATCAGCCTAAGTTTTGGAATGGTTTGGAGATTTGCACCCATGGCAGATCCATTGGTGAGATTACTGAAAAATTATATTCAAACATTCTTTTCTCCCATCTTTTGGTGGTGGAGTTCCACAGCCGTGATATGGATACTATTATAACAAGAAGGGAGGCCAAGACAATTGAACACTGGAAAAAGAATAGGTAATTGAAAGCATAGGAGCAATAAATGGTATTTAAACAGTTTTCCAGCAAAGCTTCTATAATTGTCATGCATGACCATCCAAATCATGGAAGTGCTATCATGGGGGGAATGTTTGGGATAAGAAGCCCTTTCCAACCAAGAAAAGATGTTTTTGACAAAATTCTAAAGGTTTGTTGCAAAAAAATTTCGTACTAACAAAAAATGCTATTTTAGCGTTCCTGGAACGTTACTAAAAAGGGGCTTGACCAAGCATTATTGAAGGGAATCCTTTTTCCATTGATTGTAAATCATACAGTTAGTTGTGCAGATTATAGCAGCTACAGATGCCAAGTATGCATTTTTGAAAATCAATCAAATTGATATATATCACATAAATTTCAAGGACTATGACAGAATTTTTGAGGTGCATTCTTTTCCCATCAAAAGAAAAGCTAGTGAAAATTATATGGTTGGAGAAGAAGGAAACTATGTTGGCCATATTATAGGAAAAGGAAGAGCCAACCGTATTGATCTTTCATTAGGGAAGCGATTCATATGTCCAATGGACTGCAGGTATGAACAGGATCTCATTTCATGCCTTGCTGAAGTAACTTAACTTGCTTAAATAACAAATGAGAAGAAAAATAGCAGCAAAAGTTAAAAAAGTGTCAATTTTTCTCCTGTAGTCGTAGGTTAAACAACACTTTTTAAAAAGACTTAGTAAGTTTGAAGATCAGTAATTTTTAAATTGCTTAATCTCTTAGCAAAAAAATATTAAAGCTTTTTTATCACACCTTCTTTTGGTTTTTCTAAATTATTTTGAATGTCAAGTTTAGGCCTAATGGGTTTTAACCTTTATTCAATTAGGATCTAAATGAGCACTTCTCCAAAAAAGTGTATTTAATCCTTTTTGTTCAGAGAATTTGTTCTTTTGTGACTTTCTTGTTTTTTTTAGGCCAGATGTTCATCAAGATTGGATGTTATGCTAGGCAATATTTTTCATGTCTCGTTTGCTCTTGATATGTTTCATGTCATATAATAATATGGATCCCTCTTTTGGTTCACACTTAAATATTGTATTGCTGGCATTGAGGAACTTCAGTCAATAATAAATGTTTGTATCATAATATCTTGTGCAGGTTTATGGTAGAAGGTGTTAAAAATGCTTTATTTCTGGTATACCAGGAAAACAAAAATTACGATGTTTCAGCGTAAAAAATCAACAAAAAAGACTTTGAAATCTGAAAAAAAATAATCATATGCCCACACCTTGTCATTATGATAACTCATAAGTTCCAATACCAAAGCTTTTTGGTACATATATATTGAAAAAACTCCTTTTTTGAGAAAAGACTGTTTGCCACATCAAGTAAACTATACAAAACAAGAACAAATGAAGTTGACACTTTCTGTGTTTTTGTTTTTTCAAACAATTGAAAGAGTTACCCGGCTTGTCAGGCCTTGGAAGCCTTGCCAAGGCTTGGAATTACATGCACTTATTCAACCTCACCTAACTGGCTGTAGTCTTAAAAACCTGGTTCAACCCTCAAAAACCAACCTGTATCTATCTCTATTGTCATCATAATCCTAACTTATGTTTTTTATCCACATGGCATCCTCGTCATTGCCCTGTGTAAGCAGCAAAAAATCATGACCTCAAATTTGACCTCCAGCAATATACAGGATTACTGCTGAGGGTGTCCGTCTCAGGGTCTTGAGGGGTACTTAGGAGGGGTCACTTGTATTTGTTTTCCCTAGAAGGCCTTCTTCACCCAAAACCCCGAAATTCCCCTCAAAAAGGCTACTGGGCCCACTCAACATTGGGCTCCAGGTCCAGAACTGGCCCAATGACAATTTTGGGCCCAACAGTGGAGCCTAGCACCTACTTAGCCGCCGGATTGTGCCATCCAATTTTAAATCTAAATTATGCCAAATTAGATTAGGCACATTGTTAACACAGTCTATGTGTGCATGAGGTGCGTCAAGATTGCTATAATAATGACACCAATTATTGCAAAAAAATGCCTGTTGCATTGACTCATGTGTTAATTTTGCACAAAGAGCAACATAAAAGTTGCCAAAAAATACTTGTAGCATGTGCCAACGTTTTTTTGGGACTCGACAAAATAACTTCAGATCCCTCTACGACTGTTCTAACCACCAAGCCACCTTGCTTTCCTTTATATATACAGGGTACACGAAAAGTAGTGAGAATCAGTTTTGTTTCTGCACCTTTTTGGAAAACCACTGTCTATCATTTTTAGTGCTATATGAGCTTTTGGGCAAGATATATAGGTACAAAAGTACATAAAATAGAAATTCTGTCGGGCTTCAACTTCGGCCAGTGCACCTTCATGAACATAGTGAGGTTTACTACACATAGGGGCTATCCTAAGGGCCATCCGAGGGCCATCCTGGCCTAATAATTACAATTATTATTGGAACTTTAGGTAAATTAGCAACTTTCTATTATTATACTTTTTACTTATGTAGTAAGTATCTAAAATTATACTTAACCCAATTTCAGGATGGCCCTTGCTGTATCTCCTAAACCGGAAGGCCGGCAACCTTCAAACTTGACCGGAAGAAAGTTCAGGTCAAGTTGACTTTGACCCCCAAGTTTGAGGTAAATCCGTGACCTTGAGTTTTTGACACTATTTTTTAAAGGCCGCCAAGGGCCATCCTGGCCTCACGGGCTTAGTTATGTAGAGACACTAGAACGAGCGCGCCCACGCGCGCGCTCTCTGTATGAATGAATACGATAGAAATATAGTCAGTCTGCTTTCGAAACTCTTCAAGTTATTAACTTACAATCCTAAAATGAAATACACAACAACTTCAATCCAATTGGGACTTTTCTTTTTTTACACTTTTTTGATTAAGGCCTTAGGTTAAGAGTTATAGGCCTTCAAATTTGGGTACCTCTCAACTTCCTCTTTTTCTGACTTTTTCTAAGGGCCATCCTGGGATATCGCAGCCAATTTTAAGTTTTTTTTGAAGATATTCTAGAGTTGAGATCGTAACAACTTTTTGAAACTTTCATATTTTATGGCCTTTGCTTATCTCTAAAAAAGGCCTAACCCAAAGTCAAAAGCAATCTCCAAAAAGTCCAGGTATTTTTGTATTTTGGAAGTAGACAATAATTTGTGAATTTGAAGGATTAACAGCAATAATAACTTTGTTAAGATACTAATATACCTAACCTTGGGTATAATGTATCAAAGTTTCATTAGGGTCTCAGCTAGAACATATTCAAATTTCAGCCAAATTGACTTATAAACATGGTTCTCATAGCCCTGAACAATGCCGTGGATCAGGGGTACACCAATTTTGAGGGGTTTTCCTTGAATAACTTTTGAGCCAATTGAGATATCCTTGAACTTCACTTCTGGGTGGTAGACCTGGTCCATATCTATCACATATTCAAAGCTCAACCTCGGGAGGCAACTACAGGCTGGCCCAGAGGCCGAAAACCGAGGCCATTTTTTGCCGATTTTTTGGGGTAAACTCTACCTATCGGTTATTTGACTTGGAATCAATTATTCATGGGCCAATTTTGGGTATCTTGCGCTCTAAAAAACTAGAGGATGAGGCGGACAAGCTAGTTTTGGAAGTTTCAAAATATCTTCATAATTGACAGAGATATGATTTTTCACAGATTTAAGTTTATTTTGGGACCCATTTTGCTCCTGGGCGGAGCTAGAAGATGGATAGAGTGGGCCCAAAGGCCTCTGGAAGGAATGGCTGAACCGAGAAGGGCCGAACCTTTGATCACACACACACTTATAGTATAACAAAATTCGGCACGAGTGACCGGCAGTATTTCAGTATTTTGACTAATAAATCTAAAAAGGTCAAAAGGCACTATTGGTAGTTCCCATGATTCTAAGAAACTTTTGTAAAATAAACTTTTTCCATCTCTAAAGGCTGAGGCTATGGAGCTTAACCCAATGGTATAGCATACAGGCCGGTGAGTCTGATTTGTAGTACATAAGTTCTACACCAGGTCAAACCCCTTATACTTGATCTGACATTGGCCTTCAGTAAAAACAAAAAGTCTGCCTTGGTCCCATCTACCTTCCCACAAAATTTCAGATTCATAGCCAAAAAAAAGAGGCCATGAGGCCGGGAAGGCCTTTGACAAATCAAGAGAGGTTGCCTGAACTAACTTTGTCCCTGTAAGAGATACAGCAAAAGTCATGTAATATCAAATGATCCTGATTGAATATGCAACAAACAAAGTTAAATGGATTTGGGATACATGCTCAAATAGCATGAATTTCAATGATCTTCCAGAATCACCACCAGGGGGCCGTAGACTGGGCTTTTAAGGGGGGGAGCGGTTTTGTCCATTTTGCTCTGTGATAAACGGTTCAGGAGATACAGCCCATTTAATATTTATTTAATGTGGCCTTTTTTTCATATGTGGTAAATTTGCAATCTAAAGGGGTGCTGCTTAAGGCCTCTGGGTGGTCCTAGGAGGGTGTTCAAGGTGTCTGGTGGAAGCCCTGGACCTAAAGAATATTCAGTCCAAGTTTGGTCCACCTGTTCCCAACAGTAAGGCCTCAGGAGCCTCTTGAAGTTTGAAGGCCGGCACATCAAAACCTGAGACTGGAAAATTTCCAAGTTCAGCCCTGAAAAGGACCCTTTTTATAAAATTAGCAGGGCCTCTCCTTTTGGGCCCAGGTGGACCAACCCTGGACCATCAAAAAAAGAGGAAGGCCTAAAGTTTCTTTGACCTGGTCATGACCTTGTGACCTCCAGCAAGGTCACAGCACGCCTCTGAACTCGGGCAATCTAAGGGCCATCCTAAGGGCATCCCAGGACGGCCCTTAGACCTGTTTTTCTCAGAACCCACTACATAAGCGGCTTTGGATTTTAAGCCAACACTAATATGAAAGTTGCCAAATGTTGTAACGAACTTAAGTTTGAAGGCTGGGTTGGGTTGTCTCCAAGGACAAGGCCGAAAATTGAGGATGGCCCTTGATATTTCGCTCGGTTAGACTATTCTAACATGGTTAGTAGGAGGGCCTCTGAGACGCTAATTAAAATAAGGTTGGAAAATCAACATGTCCATTTTGACCCTGAACAAGTTCAGGAAGACCTTTTTTGATCTCTGCAAAATTGAGGAGCAAAAATTTTTTTAATGGTTAAAACCACCTATGCAGCACCATGTCCAGGCTCCCCAGGATCATGGACACTATACTAACATGGTGAAGGCTGCCATTGACTTGAACCTGGCTACTAACTTGAAGTACCTATTAAGGCAGATGAAAACCTTGCCCAGGGAGATCCTGAACTTTGAATTTTTGATCAGGCCCGCCATGGTGGCCAGGGGTATGAAATGGCTCAACAGGGGTGTGTGAGTGACCAAAAAAAGTAGGATCATGTCCAAGTTCATCATGAACAGAAACAACTGGGCCAGTTTCAACAACTTATTATTTTACCCAAGCAAGAGAAACCTCAGTATTGATATTTTATATTGCATGTTCTTCATGTACCTGTGCTGAACATGCAAACCATTTAGAAAAATTCAGAAAATTCGCACTACTTTTCGTACACCCTGTAGAATTATATTTCATCATTAGTCTACCCTAAATTAAATACAATCTCAAAAGTGGAAAATTTTGGCACTATTTTGGCACAATTTCTGCACATGTGTCAACATATATCCCAAACTGAGAAAAAAATGATCTGTTTCGCAACATTCATACTTGTGCTGAAAAAATATAGAGGCATGTCAAGATAAATATGCACATACTTTGGGCGGATCCCTTTTCCACAGTCAATTTGCAGCCTTTGGTGACTATCATATTTTTGAGGTGGAGACTAGACCTTTAGCCAGCAGTCGGTGACAAAAAACGACTGCTTTTTTTAAAAAAATCTGTTTTTGAAAGTTTTAAAAATCTTTTTTTAGTCAAAAATCACCTTTTTTCCGTTGTGTTTTCAGGGCAATCCCTCCCCTGTCTTACACATCTAACTTTTTGAGTAATTTATGCTTTAGTAGGGTCAACTGGACCTCTAGTCAGCGGTCGGTAAAAAGTTTGATAACTGTACTTGAGAAAAAGCCTGATAAGATCTCTTCTCTAAGTGTGCACATTATTCCTGAAACCCCAGTATTTTGTGCAGTTGCACCAATCTTGCCAAAGATGGTTCAGATCTGCAACCTTGTGCTCTCTCATGGGCACCAATTTTTTTCATAGGTGGGGTGGGATTGTAGGAAAAAGTTTCTTGTGTAGATGGGTCAAAAATGGCTTTAGGACAGGTGATATTTTGACTTTCCTAGCCTGAGTAAAGAGGGTGAGTAAAGGAGGGAGAAGAATTTTTTGCACAAAAACTAAAGAAATCACCTACTGCTTTATAAAGAAATATTTTTTGAGACAATTTGAAAATGCATGCAGTATTATATTTTTGTTTGGAAAAGAAACTTGTACATGGAAAATGTCTAAGAGAAAGTGGGTAACTGGGTAAATAGTAAAAATATCATAGTTTTGTGACAGGTACACAATTATCTGCTGAATGTGAGGGGACTTGTTTTTGACACTCAGGTGGAGTGCTTCTCCCTGCTTGCCCATGTGTGCTTGCACTTAAAAAATCACTATGTTTCTCCTCTTAAAAAAGGTTTCTGGTGGAATAAAGTACCAACAAACATACATACCATGCTTGCAAAAATTAGCTTAACACAGAGTTTCCCTTATTCCATGGCTATAAGGGGTGCAACATTTCTCAAAGTCCGGGAAAGTTGATCAAATGTTTAAGCTTTCAGGAAAAAAAAAATCCCCAAATATATTTACAAATAAAAAAATGTGGCCATTTTTATACAAAAAAAATATTTGCGCCTGCACCATCATATAATTCATTTCAGTAAATAAAATTAAATGACAACAACTTTTTGCCCTGATATTTGACACATTTTTAACTCTAATTTTGCCAAAAAAGGTGGATTAGAAAGTCACCAAACATCTCATTGTTTCTCAAATTCATTCTAGATTTTAGTAAAAATGTTGAAAAGAATTGCACCTGCCATGGCACCTGCAGCTCTAAAAGTCATTTTTGCATTATTTCTTTGGACTTCTTATGCTTACAAAATATGAGAATTTGAGTATATGGTAGAAAAACTTGATTTTCAAATTTTGATGATTTATGTCCTTTTTCCAAGGAAAAATATAGACTGTGATTCAAAAACAACAGGTAAAACCACCAGGCTAAGTTTTTTAAGAAAAGTTTAAGGTAAGCTAATTTGGGTCACCATTGTACACTTACAGTTCCTAGCAAAGATAGATGTTTCAATGCCAAAGTGCACATTGAGGGGAGTGTTAAATTTCATTGATTGTTGAAAGTGAGCTTTATTTTTCTTTGTTTTTACTGACTTAATTGTATTTTTTCAGTTTAGAGTGAAAGGAATATTCCAGGAAGATTTGTCATCTTTTTCAGTTACAAGTTTGTTATCTAGCTGTTTTCAATCAGGTATTTTTCATGGATTACCTGTGATTCATTCTTGACTTTTATATAAAGAAGAAGATGTTACACTGATGTTTTTTGTCATAAGAAAGTATTTTGTTGGGTCGTATCCAAACATATCAAAATCCTTTAAAAGTACTTACATTGCAAAAAAGGCATACTTTGCAAAACTTAACTAATGCTGTGTTTCATACCTTTTTGAATGCCAAGTACAAGTTAGTTGCTTCTTGAATAGATAATTGGCCAAAAAACAATTTGTCTCGGCTATCAGGATCCTTCACCAAGTTGTGATTCCGGTTTTTGTGCAGATCCTTCACTTCACTTGAAATATTCTGAAAAATATCCAACTTAAAATTATGTGATCAACAACAAGCTTTTTTTAAGCGGGTTGGTGAGCTTGTTACGCTCACAACATATTTTAAAATCAGGGGGCACTTCCACCAAAGAGTGTTGACAAAAACAAAGAAGGAAAAGGGACATTCCATGCTCATTTGTCAGTGCCTTCTCAGGAAAAAGCCTTTAGAAATATTTTGTCCCACATAGTAAACATAATGTTAAAATAATGCTGTTTATCTGTAGAAAGTTTAAAAAGACTTTGCAACTCTCCTCTGTGGTCACAGGTCATTTAAAGAAAGATTGGAGAAAAAGTGCAGGGTTTGGAAGAGTCCTTATCTACAGTGTGCGGACAAATTAGATTAACATAGAATTTCCCTTTTCCCTTGGCTATGATGACTGCAACATTTCTCAAAGTCTCGGGACAGTTGATCAAATGTTTAAGCTTTCAGGAGAAAAAAGTTTTTTCCAAATATCTTTAAAAATAAAAAAGTTATGGCCGTTTTTGTACACAATTTTTTTGCCCCTGCACCGTTATAGAATAAATATCATTTTACATAAAAAATAATGACCACAACTTTTCACCCTGATTTTTGACACATTTTTAACTTCCATTTTGTTCAGAGATAGAGTAAAAAGTAGCAAAATATCTCATTTTTTCAAAAAAATTCTAGATTTGAGTAAAATTTTTGAAAACAAGTTACACCTGCTGTGGCACCTGCAGCAGGTGTGGCTTTAA
>JAAUYB010111022.1_pt1 | contig 14050 bp, 13 predicted proteins | sample 7278071 | NCBI WGS metagenome assembly JAAUYB01 (sample SAMN14350121, study PRJNA611818) | marine sediment metagenome | isolation source: surface marine sediment (1.8m) | place: French Polynesia: Moorea | collected 2018-08
CGGCGGCTTTCACGTCTTCGTCGATATAGGGGACGTATTGCGCGAAATTGTCGGCAAACATCTGCACCAGCTTGGCAGCCTGGGCATCATAGGCGTCTTTGTCTTCCCAGGTTTTGCGCGGGTCGAGCAGCAGTTCCGGCACGCCTTCGACATGCACGGGCACTTCAAAGCCGAAATTCGGATCCTTGCGGAAGTCTGCATTGGCCAAGCCGCCGTCGAGCGCGGCGTGCAAAAGCGCGCGGGTCGCCTTGATCGGCATGCGTGAGCCGGTGCCATAGGCGCCGCCGGTCCAGCCGGTGTTCACCAGCCAGCAGGTGGCACCGTGCTTGGCGATCTTTTCGCGCAAGAGGTTGCCATAGACCTCGGGCCGGCGCGGCATGAAGGGCGCGCCAAAGCAGGTGCTGAACGTGGGCTCGGGCTCGGTCACACCACGCTCGGTCCCGGCGACCTTGGCGGTGAAGCCCGACAGGAAGTGATACATCGCCTGCGCGGGCGTCAGCCGTGCGATCGGAGGCAGAACGCCAAAGGCGTCGCAGGTCAGCATGATGATGTTCTTGGGATGCCCGCCCAACGCCGTGGACGACGCGTTCGAGATGTAGTTCAGCGGGTAGGCGCAGCGCATATTGGCGGTCAGGCTGTCATCCTCGAAATCCAGATCGAAGGTTTCGGGATCGTAGACCATGTTCTCGATCACCGTGCCGAACATCTCGGTGGTGGCGTAAATCTCGGGCTCGGCCTCGGCGCTGAGCTTGATCGTCTTGGCATAACAGCCGCCTTCGAAGTTGAAGGTGCCGCGATCCGACCAGCCGTGTTCATCATCGCCAATCAACACACGCTCGGGATCAGCCGAGAGGGTGGTCTTGCCGGTGCCGGAAAGGCCAAAGAAAACAGCGGTATCAATGGGATTGCCCGGCGCGTGGTTGGCCGAGCAGTGCATCGGCATGATGCCCTTTTCGGGCAGCAGGTAGTTCAGCAGGGTGAAGACCGATTTCTTGTTCTCACCGGCGTATTCGGTGTTGGCGATCAGGATCAGCTTGCGGTCGAAATTCATCGTGATGACGGTTTCAGTGCGGCAGTCATGCTTGGCCGGATCGGCCTTGAAGCTGGGGCAGTTGATGATCGTCCAATCCGCCTCAAAGCTGTCCAGATCCTCGCGATCCGGGCGACGCAGCAAGTGGCGGATGAAAAGGTTGTGCCAGGCCAATTCCGACACCACACGCACGTCGATGGCGTTGGCGGGATCAGCACCACCCACCAAATCCTGCACGAAATAGTCGCGGCCCTTCATATGTGCGACCATGTCGGCATAGAGCGCGTCAAAGCCTTCGGGCGACTGGGCGGCGTTGTTGTCCCACCAGATTTCGTCGACGACGCTGTCGGTCTTGACGATGTGCTTGTCCTTGGGTGAGCGGCCAGTGAACTGGCCGGTGGTCACCAGGAACGAGCCACCTTTGCCCAATGCGCCTTCGCCGCGCTTCAGGGCGGCCTCGATCAGCGCGGGTTCCATGAGGTTGTAATAGACATTGCCCAGCCCTGTGATCCCTTGATCTTCAAGCCGGAATTGCGGGTTTACCCGTCCAGATGTCATTGTCCAAACTCCTGTGGCAGCGCTGGAGCGGCTGCGATTGCTGTGTTTGGGGCGCCTTTCTTTGCCCCGCCGGACCCCCTCACGTCGCCCGGTGAAGCCGTCCTTAACATGCTGATTTGGGCCGTGAACAGGTCGCATCCGCGCAGTTAGCGCAACCAAGCGAGGTTTAGCGCAACCAAGTTTCGCAAGCTGACCAAGGGGAAGGCATTTTATCTGTTCATTAGCGAAGTTGGGCTGGAATGACACAGTGGTTTGTGCCTGATTCGTTAGGGATTGTTGTAAAGCGAAAAATCCCGCATAGTGGCGAAAAAAGCAGGCAACAACAAAGAGCAGTAGAGGGAATACCCCATGTCGAAAATCGCCCTTGTGGACGATGACAGGAATATCCTGACATCGGTTTCGATGACTCTCGAGGCAGAGGGTTTCGAGGTTGAAACATATAATGACGGTCAGGCGGCGCTGGATGCGTTCAATCGCAAGATGCCCGATATGGCCGTGTTCGATATCAAGATGCCGCGCATGGACGGGATGGACCTGTTGCAGCGCGTGCGGCAGAAATCCAAGATGCCGGTGATCTTCCTGACCTCGAAAGACGACGAGATCGACGAGGTGCTGGGTCTGCGCATGGGCGCCGACGACTATGTGAAAAAGCCGTTTTCGCAGCGTCTGCTGGTGGAGCGCATCCGTGCGCTGCTGCGCCGGCAAGAGGCGGTGGCCGGTGACATCGTCGGCACCACCGAAGAGACCAAGCTGATGACCCGCGGGTCGCTGACCATGGATCCGCTGCGCCATGCCGTGTCCTGGAAGGGCAAGGACGTGTCGCTGACGGTGACGGAATTCCTGCTGCTGCAGGCCCTAGCGCAGCGCCCGGGTTTCGTCAAATCGCGCGATCAGCTGATGGACGTGGCCTATGACGATCAGGTCTATGTCGACGACCGCACAATCGACAGCCATATCAAGCGTTTGCGCAAGAAGATGCGCACCGTGGATGATGAGTTTTCGGCCATCGAAACGCTCTACGGTATCGGATACCGTTACAACGAAGAATAACCTATGGCGCTGGTTGAGCGGGCGCATATCGGCGGCGATCCAGAGGAAAATCGCCGCGACGCCGATGTGGTTCTGGGGGACGATTTCGTCGCCCCGGATAGCACGGTGGAAAAAGAGCTGCGCGACAGCCGCGCGCGGCGCAGCCTGTTTTCGCTCAACCGTTCCCCACTGACCCGCAAGATCATCACGTTCAACCTGATTGCGTTGAACGTGCTGGTGGCGGGGGTGCTGTGGCTGAATTCGTCACGCGATACGCTGGCGGTTCAAAAGGCCAACGCTTTGCAATCCGAGGTCGAGCTGATCGCCGACGTGTTCGAGGCGCAGATGCCCGACGGTGTGCCGGTCAGCCTGGGCACCTCGGGCGGGATCGACGTTCCGGCCACTGTCGCCGGGATCGACCTGCGGCAGGGTGTGCAGCTCTTTGTCTTTGACAATGCCGGGTTCCTGGTGGGCGAGGCCACGGGCTCGATGGCGCCGGCGCTGGAAATCTCCACCGACGAAGACAAGCCAACGCTGATTTCGGATTTCCTGACCGCCGTCTGGGGCGGAGTTTCGGGGCTTTTTAGCTATTTTTCCTCTGAGCCGGACCTGGTGGTCGAAGATCGCCTGCGCCGGATGATCGAGGCGGGGGATCCCTCTGCCACGCGGGTCGAAGCGGGCACGGGCGACAATGGCGAGACGCTCTTTACCGCGCTGTCGCCGATTGTGCAGGCCGACAGCATCCAGGGCACCATTGCCATCGTGTCGACCGCGCGGGAGATTGACGCCGCAGTCAGCGCCGAACGCGAACGCGTGTTGCAGATGTTCGTGATTGCCACGCTGGTGTCGATTGGGCTGAGCCTTGTCTTGGCCTCGACCATCGCCAACCCGATTTCCGACCTGGCCGATGCTGCCGAGATCGGCCGAGACCGCAACAGGCGCAACGTGGCGCCCGGGCGCATCCGCATCCCCGACCTGACCGCGCGGCCCGATGAGATCGGGCGCCTTTCCGGCGCGTTGCGGGGCATGGTCAGCGCGTTGTACGACCGGATCGACAGCAACGAACAGTTCGCCGCCGACGTCGCACATGAGATCAAGAACCCGCTGGCGTCGCTGCGCTCGGCCGTGGGATCGCTGCGTATGGTCAAGCGCGATGACCACCGGCAAAAGCTGCTGGATGTGGTGGAGCACGACGTGCGCAGGCTCGACCGGCTGGTCAGCGATATTTCCAACGCCTCGCGGCTGGACAGTGAGCTGGTCAAGGAAGAAGAGCAGGAGTTCAACCTGCTGGAGATGCTGGGCAATATCGGCCAGTTCCTGGGTGACGAGGCGCAGAAAAAGGGTATCGAGTTCATCGCCGACCTGCCCAAACGCCCGATCCGGATCAACGGGCTCGAGCCGCGATTGGCGCAGGTCTTTGTCAACCTGATCTCGAACGCCATCAGCTTTTGCGAGGATGGCGACGCGATCCGCGTCTGGGCGCGCCGGCGTGACAACCGGGTGCTGGTGGTGGTCGAAGACACCGGCCCGGGCATTCCCGACGAGGCGCTGCAAAAGATCTTCAAACGCTTTTATACCAGCCGTCCGAACGACGATTTCGGCAACAACTCCGGGCTGGGCCTGGCGATCTCGAAGCAGATTGTCGAGGCGCATGGCGGGGTGATCTGGGCCGAAAACATCCGCCCAACCGAGGCCGATGTGACGTCGGAGCCATTGGGCGCCCGCTTTGTCGTGGGTCTGCCGATCTGACCCATGTCCACCGCGCCGCTGATCCTGCACGCCACGGCCGTTTGCATGGGGGACCGCGGGCTGCTGATCCGTGGGGCGTCGGGCAGCGGCAAGTCCAGTTTGGGGCTGCAGCTTATGGCGCTGGGGGCGGAGCTGGTGGCGGATGACCGGGTGATTGTCACGCTGCGAGGAGACCGTTTGGAAATGACCTGCCCGGAGGAGATCAAAGGTATGATCGAGGCGCGTGGCATGGGCCTGTTGCATGCTGAGCCGCGCGAAACGGCAGACCTGAGCGTGATCGTCGATCTCGATCAGACCGAAACGCAGCGTCTGCCGCCGCGGCGCAGCGAAGACCTCCTCGGACAATGTGTGCCCGTGCTTCACAAATCTGCGTCTGCCACTTTTCCCGCGGCGCTGCAGCAATATCTAAAGGCCGGACGCAAGGAATGACCATGGCCGAGGCCCGTGTAAAACCCAGCCAGCGCATCGTGCTTGTCACCGGGCCCTCGGGCGCCGGGCGCTCGACCGCGATCAATGCGCTGGAGGATGCGGGCTTTGAGACCATCGACAACATCCCACTCAGCCTGATCCCGCGCCTGGTGGAAAGCGCACCGGAGGCGCCAATGGCCCTGGGGGTGGACGTGCGCAACCGCGAGTTTTCCGCCCAGAGCCTGCTGGCGCTGCACAAGCAGTTGGCGACACAGGGCGATCTGATCGTCGATCTGCTCTATCTCGATTGCGCGCCCGAGGTGCTGAGCCGGCGCTATTCCGAAACCCGCCGTCGCCACCCGCTCGCACCTGACGAGGCGCCGGATGACGGCATCCTGCGTGAGCGGGCGATCCTCGAAGACGTGCGCACCCGGGCCGATATCCTGATCGATACCACCGAGCTGACGGTGCATGACCTCAAGGCCGAGATGCTGGGCTGGTTTGGTCAGGCCACGGGCCAAAGGATGGCGATTTCGCTGCACAGCTTTTCCTACAAGCGGGGCATGCCGCAGGGGCTGGATATCGCGCTGGACGTACGGTTTCTGCACAACCCGCATTGGCAGGCCAGTTTGCGCCCGCTGACCGGGCAAGCCTTTGAGGTGGCGAAATACGTCTCGGAGGATCCGCGCTATGACGGGTTTGTCAGCCGGACGCTGGAGCTCTTGCTGTTCATGCTGCCCGGCTGCGTGGAGGAGGGCAAGATGCACCTGTCGATCGGCTTTGGCTGTACCGGCGGGCAACACAGATCGGTTGCCGTAACGGAAGCCATCGCGGGTGCCCTTGCACAAGAAGGCTGGCAGGTGTCAATTAGGCATCGCGAGCTGGAGCGCCGGGGCCTGTCCGACGCTGCGGCTGTGACCCCAGAGCCCCTTGGAAAGGCCTTGTCGTGATCGGGATCGTGATCGTCGCACATGGCGGATTGGCCCGCGAATACCTTGCCGCTGTCGAACACGTGGTGGGCCGGCAGCCGGGTGTGACGGCGATTTCCATCGAGGCGGATTGTGACCGGGGCGGCAAGCAGGCGGAGATTTGTGCCGCTGCGGATGCGGTCGATACCGGGCAGGGTGTGGTGATTGTGACCGATATGTTTGGTGGTTCACCCTCGAACCTGGCGCTGCGGGCCTGCGCGCCCGAAAACCGCCGGATCGTCTATGGCGCCAACCTGCCGCTCTTGATCAAGCTGGCGAAAAGCCGGCATCTGACGGTGCCCGAGGCGACGCGCCGGGCGCTGGAGGCGGGGCGAAAGTATATTGACAGTCAGAACGTAACGGTCGAACCCTCCTGACGGGGGACGCCACGCGCGGCCTGCTGACTGTTGAAGTGAAAGCCAGACCATGACCGAGACCACCGTGCGCCGCGTGCTGAAGATCATCAACGAGAAGGGTTTGCATGCCCGCGCCTCGGCCAAACTGGTCGAAGTGGTGGAAGGGTTTGACGCCCAGGCCGAGGTATCGCGCGATGGCATGTCGGCCCTGGGCGACAGCATCATGGGGCTTTTGATGTTGGCAGCCGCCAAAGGAACCTCTATTGAGGTCCAGTGCACGGGCGCGGATGCCGAGGCCCTTGCCGACGCGGTAGAGGCCTTGGTCGCCGATCGGTTTGGAGAAGACTGCTAGCTCTGGTATAGGCGGCAGGAGAACGGAACGGGACAGGATTATCGGGCGCATGGTGGACAGCTTTCAGGCGGCAGCCGCGCAGGGCGTGAAACGCCCCGAGCCCGTGCCTTATGACAAGCGCAAGCTCAGCTATGCCAATACCTTTACCAATCCGTGGAAGGCCAACACCATTCGCGCGATGGAGTGGCTGACCGGCAAGCTGCCGCTGTTGCGGATGGTGCGGCGGTTCGAGCGGATGGGCCCGGCAGAGGGGCAGAAGTTCTGGAGCCAGGCGCTGGGGATCATGCGGATCGAGCTGCAGACCCCGGCCGAGCAGATCGCGCGCATTCCCAAGACCGGGCCGGTGATCATTGTCGCCAACCACCCGCATGGGCTGGTCGACGGGATGGTGCTGGCCGAACTGATCGGGCGGGTGCGGGAGGATTACAAGATCCTGACCCGGTCGCTGCTGACCGGTGTCAGCGAGATCGAGGAATTCATGATCCCGGTGCCGTTTCCGCATGAGGAAGACGCCCGGGAACAAAGCCTGGAGATGCGCGCCAAGGCGATGACACATCTCAAGGCTGGCGGAGTTATTGTGGTGTTCCCGTCTGGGGTGGTGGCGTCGAGCGACACCTGGTGGGGGCCGGCGATTGAGCGGGATTGGAACCCGTTTACCGCCAAGATGATCCAACGGTCGGGCGCGACGGTGGTGCCGGTGTTCTTTCCCGGTCGGAACTCCCGCGCCTACCAGATCGCCAATCAGGTCTCGGCGACGGTGCGTCAGGGGTTGCTGATTCATGAGGTTGTGCATGCCTGCGGCCACCCGCAACGCCCTGTGGTGGGGGATCCGATGGGTCCGGAAGAGGTGAAGGCTTTCAGCGGCACGCAGCGCGAATTTGTGTCGATGTTGCGCGACCGCACCATGTCTTTGGGTGATTGATCCGTAGCGGGACGTGATCCAAAGGTGCGCTTCCGCGCGCTTTTATTCAGCAGGACGGCTTGCGTGACGCGTCGACCACGGGTGTGTGCGGCGTCGCCGTGGAGGGGGCTCTGCCCCCGCGCCTGCGGCGCCCCCCGAGGTATTTGCAAACCAGAGAAGGGGGCGGATCAGCGCGTCGGCACCGGGGCGTCGCCGCGGTAGTCGTAAAAGCCGCGGCCGGTTTTGCGGCCGAGCCAGCCGGCCTCGACATACTTGGTGAGTAATGGGCAGGGGCGGTATTTGGTGTCCGCGAGCCCGTCATGCAGCACGTTCATGATTGCAAGGCAGGTGTCTAGGCCAATGAAATCGGCAAGCTCAAGCGGGCCCATCGGGTGGTTGGCGCCAAGCTTCATCGACTGGTCGATCGACATCACGTTACCGACGCCTTCGTAGAGCGTGTAGACCGCCTCGTTGATCATCGGCATCAGGATGCGGTTGACGATGAAGGCGGGGAAATCCTCGGCGCTGGCGGCGGTTTTGCCGAGCCGGTCGACCACGCCGTGACAGGCCTGATAGGTGTCCTGATCGGTGGCGATACCGCGGATAAGCTCGACCAGCTGCATCACCGGCACCGGGTTCATGAAGTGGAACCCCATGAATTTCTCCGGCCGGTCGGTGCGTGAGGCGAGCCTTGTGATCGAGATCGACGAGGTGTTCGAGGTCAGGATCGTGTGCGGCAGCAGATCGGGCAGCAGGGTGTCGAAGATCTTTTGCTTGATGTCTTCGCGTTCGGTGGCCGCTTCGATCACCAGATCGGTCTGGGCGACGGGCGGCAGGGCGGTGCCGGTGCTGATGCGGGCGAGGGCGGCATCGCGATCGGCGGCCGAGATCTTTTCCCGGCTGACCTGACGCTCCATGTTCTTGGCAATCAGCGCCAAGGCCTTGTCGAGCGCGTCCTGGTCGATGTCGTTGAGGATCACATCATAGCCTGCCAGCGCCATCACATGGGCGATCCCGTTTCCCATCTGGCCCGCACCGACGATGCCGATCGTCTTGATATCCATGCCCGTTTCCCCTTTGTCGCTGGTCGCACAATAGGGCGCGGTGCGGGGCGGCTGCAAGGGCAGGTCGTGTCAGTTTTAGACGCATTCACGCATTAGCGAATTCGCAATTGGTTTGGCTGATTCTGGGCATGGGTGAGAATTTGAGGTGGGTAAGATGACCTATGTCGCAGGGGGCGAGAGCGCCCTGGAATACTATCCGTGTCGCTATGGCAATTCCCGCGTGTTGTTTCGCGGGCCGCGCAAACAGCTGAAAGGCAAGTATGTTGCCTTTCTGGGCGGGACCGAAACCTATGGCCGCTTTATCGCGGAACCGTACCCGGCGCTGGTTGAGAAACAGTTGGGCACAAGCTGTGTGAATTTCGGTTCGGTCAATGCCGGGATCGATCTTTACCTGAACGACCCGGCGGTGCTGGAGGCGGCCGAGGCGTCGGCGGTGACGGTGATCCAGGTGATGGGCGCGCAGAACATGTCGAACCGGTATTATTCGGTGCATCCGCGCCGCAATGACCGGTTTTTGCGCGCGTCTGAACGGCTGCAGGCGGTGTTTCCAGATGTGGATTTCACCGAGTTTCACTTTAACCGGCATATGTTGGGCCGGCTGGAAGAACTGTCACCTGAACGTTACGGCGCGGTGGTGGAAGAACTGCGGATGGCGTGGCTGGCGCGGATGAAGCACATCCTGACGCTGCTGAGGGGGCGGGTGGTGCTGCTCTGGTTTGCGCAAAAGCCCCCCAGCGAGGGGCCCGATAGCGGCCTCAGCGACGATCCGCTTTACATCGATCGCAGCATGATCGACGCCCTGCGCCCGCGCGTGGCGGATGTGATCGAGGTGCCGTATTCCGAGACGGCACGGCAAAACGGTACCAAGGGGATGGTGTTCAACGCGTTTGAGGCTTGTGCGGCCGAAGAACTGATGGGCCCCGTTGCGCATCAGGAGGCGGCGGGTCAGTTGGTGGATGTGCTGGCCGTGCAGCTGCACCGCGGCCCTCGGTAACTGGACAAGCAAAAAGGCCCGCCTTTGCGGGCGGGCCTTTGCGTTCTTGGGGCCGGATCAGAGCTTGTCGGTCAGTTCCGGCACGGCGTCGAAGAGATCGGCAACCAGGCCAAAATCGGCGACCTGGAAGATCGGTGCCTCTTCGTCCTTGTTGATCGCGACGATGACCTTGCTGTCTTTCATACCCGCCAGGTGCTGGATCGCGCCCGAAATGCCTACAGCCACGTAAAGATCCGGGGCGACAACCTTACCGGTCTGGCCGACCTGCCAATCGTTCGGGGCAAAGCCGGAATCGACCGCGGCGCGCGAGGCGCCGACCGCGGCGTTCAGCTTGTCCGCCAGCTTCTCGATTATGGCGAAATCCTCTTCGGAGCCGACACCGCGGCCGCCAGAGACGACGACACCGGCGGAGGTCAGCTCGGGCCGGTCGGATTCGGCGACCTTGTCTTCGACCCATTCCGACAGCGCGGGGTTGTCGCCGCTGCCGATAGCCTCGACAGACGCCGAGCCGCCGGTGCCGGCGGCGTCGAAGGTCGACGTGCGGAAGGTGATCACCTTTTTGCCGTCTGACGATTTCACCGTCTGGATCGCGTTGCCGGCATAGATCGGGCGTTCGAACGTGTCGGCATCGATGACGGCGGTGACGTCGGTCAGCACCATCACGTCGAGCAGAGCCGCGACGCGCGGCAGAATGTTTTTCGCATCCGTGGTCGCGGGCGCCACGATGTGGCTGTAGTCACCTGCCAGCGATGCGATCAGCGCGGCGACGGGTTCAGCCAAGCGGTGACCGTAAAGGTCATCCTCGGCAACCAGCACCTTGGCGACACCGTCGATGGTGGCGGCCTCATCCGCGGCGGCCTTGGCGGTGGCGCCGACGGCCAGAACGGTCACGTCACCCAAAGACTTGGCGGCGGTCACGGTCTTGGCGGTGGCGTCCATCGACAGCGCACCATCGGTGATTTCGGCAATCAGAAGAACAGCCATTACACAGCTCCTGCTTCTTTGAGTTTCTCGACCAGCTCTTCGACCGAGCCGACCTTGATCCCGGCGGCCCGCTCTTCGGGTTCCGAGGTTTTCACGATTTCCAGACGCGGGGTGACATCGACGCCGTAATCGGCGGCGGTCTTTTCATCCAGCGGCTTTTTCTTGGCCTTCATGATGTTGGGCAGCGAGGCATAGCGCGGCTCGTTCAGGCGCAGGTCGGTCGAGATGATGGTCGGCATCTTGACCTTGACGGTCTGCAGACCGCCATCGACCTCGCGGGTGACGACGGCATGGTCGCCTTCCACATCCACCGCGTTGGCGTACATCGCCTGGGACCAGCCCAAGAGCGCCGACAACATCTGACCGGTGGCGCCCAGATCGTTGTCGATGGCCTGCTTGCCGCAGAGCACGAGGCCGGGGGCCTCTTCCTCGATGATCTTGGCGAGGATCTTGGCGACGGAAAGCGGCTCGATATCGGTGTGCACGTCATCGGCGGCGATCACCAGGATGGCGCGGTCAGCACCCATCGCCAGCGCGGTGCGCAGGGTTTCCTGGCTTTGCTTGACGCCGATCGACACGGCGATGACCTCATCGGCCTTGCCCGCCTCTTTCAGGCGGATCGCCTCTTCGACGGCGATCTCGTCAAACGGGTTCATCGACATTTTGACATTGGCGAGATCGACACCCGATCCGTCCGCCTTGACGCGGACCTTCACGTTGTAGTCGATCACGCGTTTGACAGGCACCAAAACCTTCATCTGCGCTTTTCTCCTATGGCTGGCGCGGTGAACCGCGCCCAAGACTATTCCCTGCGCATGTGTTATCCAGATGTGACCGGGCGCAACAGGGCAAAATCGTCACGTTAGCGCGTTGCGACGTCGCGTTTTGCGGAATCCGGCGTGGAACGAGAGCTTTGCCCGTGGTGATTGCGCCGAAAACGGAGGTCAGGATGACGGATGGCACGGAAACACCCGAGATCGTGACGATGCCGGAACGCTATGTGGTGGGCACGGCCGAGAGGTATACGATGGACACGCGGAGCCAGATTCCCGCGCAGTGGCAGGCGTTTTTCGGCGCGGGTCATACGATTCGGCACTCGGTGCCGGGGGCGATGTATGGCGTGTCGTTCGGCATGGAGGAAAGCGGCGTTTTTCGCTATGCGGTGGGGGTTGAGGTTGCCGGGGAACCGGAGACCACGGCAGAGGGGCTCTGCTCTATCACCCTGTCATCGGGGGATTATGCGGTGCTGAGCGCCTTTGGTCCGCCCGCGACGATGCCACAGCGATTCGACTGGATATTCGGGAGCTGGTTGCCATCGTCGGGACATTCTCAGCGGGAGGGCGCTGTGTTTGAACGCTACCCCGAGGACGCGCGCAACGGGCCGGATGGCATGGCCTATGAGATCTGGGTGCCGATCACGCGCGGGGCGTGATTTAGCGGCAGATCGCCTTCAACGCCTCCCACTCGACACCGGAGAGCAGCGGGCGCGCGGTCAGGCCCTCTGGCGTCGCGTCGCGCGCGGCCTGGATCCGGTCGCCCAGAGATGGGTGTGACAGGAAATGCGCAACAAAGCCCTCGGCATCGCCACCCATGTCGCGGAAGCGTGCGAACATCACGGCCAGCGCGTCGGGCGGCAGATCGGCGGCCAGCAGCGCGTCATGGGCAAAGATGTCGGCCTCGGCCTCGGCCTGCTGGCTGTATTGCGCGTCGATCAGCCGTTCGGCGAGGAAGAGCACAATGGTGCCGCCAGCGAAATCGCCGAACAAGAGGCCGAGCACCCCAATTGACCCAGCCGACCGCAGGGCGTGCCGCGTCGGATCGCGGCTGACTACGTGGCCGATTTCATGCGCAAAGACCGAAGCCAGTTCCTCGGGGCTGCCGGCCTTTTCCAAGAGCCCGCGGAAGAACACGATATTGCCGCCGGGCAGGGCAAAGGCGTTGACCATTTCATGGTCCAGCACATGCACTGACAAGGGCGTGGCAAGGTCGAGGTTTTCGGTCAGCCGCCGTTCCATCTTGGTCAGCGCCGCGGTGCCGCGGGTGGTTTCGCAGAACGGCACCGGATCAAGCCCGGTCTGATCCAGCGCGCTGCGGATCTGGTCGAGCGTGACGCGGCCCAGGGCGGCCTCTCCTTCCGGCGGGATAAAGAGCGCCAGTTGATCGGCCATCCGCGGCACCAAGACAAAGATGATCAGCGCGACCGAGGCGACAGCGGCCACCGCCCAGCCCGCCAGCCGGCCGCGTCTGGTGACCGGCGCGCGGCGGTGGCGGTTGGGCAGGTGCGGGGCGATGGAGCGGTCGGTCAGCACCAGCCGGGTCAGCGGATCGTCGCGCAGGCGCAGCACCATGATGTCACCGCCGGCCTGATCCGGCACTTCGCGGATATCGCCAAGTGGCCAATGCAGACCGGGGCCTTTGAGCAGCTGGTATTGCGCGTCGATTGTGACGGGGATGCGCTTTGGCACGGCGCTTTGGCCGTCATAAAGGCTTGCTTCGATGACAAACTGCGCTTGGGCCTGAGTGCTCATATCGAGGCCCCCACATCCAGCGCCTCGGCAAAACCTTCGGCCTCGGTATGCTCATCGCGCGGGCGCTGCCGGACCGAGTCGAGCGCGTCTGTACCCGTCAGGGTCAGCCCCTGCGCATAGTGCCGGATCACCGGCATGGTGATCAGCGCGTGGGTTAGCGCAGACCAGATCAGGAAGATGCTGAAATAAAGCGCGGCGCCGATGCCCAGCACAATCCAGCGGTCGAGCGCCTGCATGCCTTCGGGCAGGTTCAGCCCCATCTCGCCCAGCTCTTCGACAAACTGGATCGAGGCAAAGACCAGCCCCAGCAAACTCAAGGGGATCAGGATCGCGATGCCTGCCAGGGTGTAGCCAAAGACGTGGATCATCAGCACGCGGAATGGGCTGGCCTGCAGCGACAGGGATACGCCGTTTAACGTCTTGTGCGCGGTCAGCCGGCGCAGCGTGTCGACGCGGTAGTAGACGAGGCCAAAGAGCCCGAGGAACCCTGCGATGACGCAGAGCCCCGCCCCTGCGGCGATGTTGTTGTCCGACGCGATCAGCCCGACGCCAATGGCGGCAAGCCCTGCTGCGATCAGCATCCATTTCAGCGACGGAAAGAGCATCGTCCATCGGCCGCCCTGCACCATGCGCGCGTCGCCGAAATAGGTCCGGTCGGTCTTGTATTGTTCGAGCTTGAAGGTCATCCGCGGCCAGAGCAGCCCGGCGGTGACGATGGTCAGCAGCCAGTGCCAGAGCGCGCGAAAGGCATAGCCCCAGGCGCCTGGCGCCAGGCCAAAGCGCATACCGCGCCATCGGGTGCGGGCCAACACGTAACGCCGCGCGCGGTATTGCGCGTAGAACCAGATCGGGATGACGCCGATGAAGCTGACAAAATAGGCGTAGGTGTTGCCGTGAAAGAGCGTGAAGCTGGCAAACATCAGCAGAAGGTTCACCACGCCGATGTAGAAGGCGAGGATCACCACGGCGATCAGGAAACCCAGCAGCTTTTCCAGCGGGTCGCCGACATATTCCAGCGGATCGCCACCCGGGCGGATCGCCGACCAGTACCAGCGACGCAGGCGGGTTTTCATCCAGAACCGGTAGAGGCCCAGGGTCAGTACGGTAAACAGCCCGGTGCGCAACGCGA
>JAAUYB010006883.1_pt1 | contig 14046 bp, 12 predicted proteins | sample 7278071 | NCBI WGS metagenome assembly JAAUYB01 (sample SAMN14350121, study PRJNA611818) | marine sediment metagenome | isolation source: surface marine sediment (1.8m) | place: French Polynesia: Moorea | collected 2018-08
ATACCGACGGCCATGTCCATGACATTGCCCTTGGCGATGAAGTCCTTGAATTCTTGAAGCATAGTCTTTCCCATTCCGTTGGCGTGCCGGCCCTGTGCAGCGACAAACACCGTCTTGGCGGTTTTGCACAGACGGAGCCCTATGTTCACGGGGAAAGGGGCACTACTTCTCCCCAAGATCCAACAAGGGGCCGCAACCATGACCGCGCTGACAGACTTTCCAATCACCCGCCGCTGGCCTGCCCAGCACCCCGACCGCATTCAGCTCTATTCCTTCCCCACGCCGAACGGCGTCAAGGTGTCCATCGCGCTTGAGGAAATGGGCCTGCCCTATGAGGCGCATCGCGTGACACTGGCCGATGCGGATGTCAAAAGCCCCGAGTTCCTGTCGCTGAACCCCAACAACAAGATCCCTGCGATCATCGACCCGAACGGGCCGGATGGCACCCCCGTGACGCTCTTTGAATCCGGGGCGATCCTGATTTACCTGGCGGAAAAGAGCGGCAAGCTCTTGGGCAACACCGCGACGGAACGGGCGCAGATTCTGCAATGGCTGATGTTCCAGATGGGCGGGGTCGGCCCAATGTTCGGGCAGCTGGGGTTCTTCTACAAATTCGCCGGCAAGGATATCGAAGACCCGCGCCCGCAGGAGCGCTACATTAACGAGGCCAAGCGCCTGCTCAACGTGGTTGAGACCGCACTCGAGGGGCGCGACTGGATCGCCGGGGAGTATTCCATCGCCGATATCGCCCTGGCGCCCTGGCTGGGCGCGTTGGATTTCTATGGCGCGAAGGAGGTTGTCGGCTGGGCCGATCATCCCCGCGCTGTTGCTTATCTCGACCGGTTCCTGGAACGGCCCGCAGTGCAAATCGGCCGGGTAACGCCCCCGCGCGAGGGGTAACGCGCCTCATCCCCAATTTGTCAGCCCCCGGATCTTTGCGCTAGCATCGACGGGGGCTGAGATCGGGCGGTGCATTTGGATCAGTTCGCGCAATACGGAATGCTGATCTCGGTTCTGATCGGGCTGGGCCCGGTCCTGCTTGCGATTGCCCTGGCCAGGCGGCATCGGAGCAGCGTCCTTCTGGCCGGCACGATCGAGACGCTGCACAGCCCGCCGATGATCTACTTCAATGACGGCTATTGGACGCCGGATCGGCTGGGGGGCGGCACCTGGGGGATCGAGGACGTGCTCTTGTGCTTTTCGCTCGGCGCCGGTGTCTGGTTTGCCGCCATTTTCGCCTACCGGCAGCAGCTGGCCACAAGCATCGTCTGGCGCACCATCGTGGCACGGTTGCTCGCCATCGCCCTGCCCACAACCGCGCTGGCCTTCGTGTTTCACTGGCTTGGCCTGACCGAGATGGAGGTCATCGTCAGCGTGATGCTGGTCACCACAGTCGCTTTGGGGCTGTTGCGCCCAGATCTGGTGCGGCTGTCGATCAGCGCGGTCCTGCTCTACGTGCCCTACTACACCGCCTTCCTGCTGGTCTGCGGCGCGCTCTTGCCCGGCTTCTTCGGCATCTGGAGCGGGTCGGATCTCTGGGGTGCGACGTTCTTTGGCCTGCCAGTTGACGAGATCGCGTTCATCCTCGCCTTCGCCGCCTGCTACCCGCTGATCGTCGGCATTGTCCTCGACGCCCGGCTCCGCCCGCGGGCGGAGCCGGTGCGTCCGTAATTCCCAAGGCTCAGCCCGGCAACGCGCCAGTCAGCACGTAGCGCAGGATTTGCACCACCTGTTCGGGCGTTCGCGCCATCGCTAGCGCCGCCGCGTCCACTTCCTTGAGCGCATGATCATGCTCGGGCGGTTGCAGGATGATCAGCGACTTGCCCAGCGCACTGGCATAGCCCGCGTCAAACGCCGCGTTCCACTGCTTGTACTTGTCACCAAAGCGCACAACGACCACGTCGGCATCGGCAATGCCCTTGCGGGTGCGGATCGCGTTAACCATGGCGCCTTTGTGGTCGTGCCAATACTTGTCGCTTTCCGCGCCAAGGATGTTCACACCACAATCGTCGCTGGCTTCGTGGTCGGTCACCGGGCTGTTGAACGTCACATCCAGCCCCTGCGCACCGGCGATGATCTGCTCTCGCCAGTCGGTGTGAATTTCACCCGACAGATACACGTTTAATCCCATGGTCTTCTCCTCGCCTTTGGCCACACATTCCGCGGCCTCCCGCGCAAGAGCTATTGGGCCCGGCGCGAAATGCAAGTCGCAGCTTGTGTCGCGCGCTGTCGGGTCACCGCCCGGCGCGGCGCGCAAGCGCGCGGGCAACGAGGAAGAGGCCGACAATCAACAGCGCTGGTAGGATCAGGATGTGGAAGACCGGCACGGCCACAACCGCTATCAGACTGGCCACCAGATCGTCCGCGCGTGACACCACATTGGCGGCCATTTCACGGTAGCTGTCGATGTCGTCCCAGACCGTCGTCGCACCGCCCGCGGCCTCGGTGCCGTCCATCGCCGGGGCAACCTGCGCGGTGATGTCCTCGACAATCGCGGTGTGCTGGTCCCAGACATCCTGCGTCATCCACCCAGCAAGGATCGAGGCAAAGACAAAGGCGCCGGGCAGGGCCAGTCCCAGAAACGCGCCGTACCAGCCGATGGTCCGCGCCGCAGGCAAGTAGGACGACACCCGGCGCGACAGCTGGCCCGCCAGCATTGCCGTGGCCGAGAGCGCGATCAACGCAAAGCCCACCGCCGCCGTTGGCCCCATCGCGACCGACAGGATGCCGGTCGCCACCATCAGCGCAAAGACCAGCCCGGCCACCCGTTCGACCGTGTCGTCAATCGGCTCGAGCACCTTGAGCGGCTGGGCTGAACCCCCGACAAAGATGACCGAACCTTCGACCTGAACCTCTTGCGCCGTCGACAAAAACGCGTTGAGCGTCCGCAAGGTGACGTAGACACCGCCGCTGATCACCGCCACGCGCTGCGCGTGGGCCTGCGCCACCGCGACCAAGGGATTTGCCGTATAGGTTGCCGCGCCCAGCAGCCCGATGATCACGGCAACGATCAGCAGGCTGCGGCGAACCCGGTTATCCGTCTTGTCGGATGACTTCGTTTTTGGGGTCATACGGGCTGTCCTCGACCACCTCGGCATCCCAAAGCTGGTTCAGCATTTTGACCTTGAGTTTGGTCCCCGGCACCGCCAGGTCCGGCACAACATAGCCCATGCCGATGCTTTTGCCAAAATGCACCGAATAGCCGCCCGAGGTCAGGCGGCCAACCCGCGTGTCACCATCATAAAGCGCCTCGCGCCCCCAAGGATCGGCATCCTCTGGCCCGTCGATCAGCAGGGTGCAGCATTTCACCCGCACACCGGTCGCCTCCATCGCAGCTTTGCCATGGAAGTCCTTGGAGAGGTCGACAAAGCGCGGCAGATCAGCCTCCAGCGGGGTGGCGTCGCGGCCCAGTTCGGTGCCAAAGGCGCGATAGGATTTTTCCTGCCGCAGCCAGTTTTGCGCCCGCGCACCCACCAGCTTCATCCCGTGTTTCTCACCCGCGACCATCAGCTGATCCCAGAGGTAATTCTGTATCTCGATCGGATGGTGCAGCTCCCAGCCCAGTTCGCCGGTATAGGCGACGCGGATGGCGCGCACGGGGCACATCCCCAGCTCGATATCGCGGCACGAGAGCCACGGGAACCGCTTGTTGCCTAGCACCGTGTCAGGATCGCCATCCTTAACGATCTCGCTCAGAACGTCGCGGGATTTCGGCCCGGCGATGGCAAAGACGCCCCATTGGCTGGTGACATCCTGGATCTCGATATAACCGAACTCAGCCGCCTTATCCTCGGCCGCCTTGTGCAGGAAATCGGCGTCATAGGCCGTCCAGGCACCGGCGGAGACGAGGTAATACTCATCCTCAGACAGCCGCACGATGGTGTATTCGGTGCGCGTGGTGCCGGCTGAGGTCAGCGCATAGGTCAGGTTGATCCGGCCCACGCGCGGCAGCTTATTACAGGTGAACCAATCCAGAAACGCCGTCGCCCCCGGCCCTTTGACCACGTGTTTGGTGAACGCGGTGGCGTCGATCAGGCCGACGCCATTTCGGATCGCCTTGGCCTCATCCACGGCATATTGCCACCAGCCCCCGCGGCGGAAGGACCGCGCGTCGTGGTCGTCAAACCCTTGCGGCGCATAGTAATTTGGCCGTTCCCAGCCGTTCACCTGCCCGAACTGCGCGCCTTGCGCCTTTTGCCGGTCATAGGCAGGGGCGGTGCGCAGCGGGCGGCAGGCGGGCCGCTCTTCATCCGGGTGGTGCAGGATGTAGACGTGCTCATAGGCCTCTTCGTTCTTGCGCGCGGAATATTCGGTCGTCATCCACGACCCGTAGCGCTTGGGATCGAGGCTGGCCATGTCGATCTCGGCCTCACCCTCGACCATCAGCTGGGCGAGGTAATGCCCGGTGCCACCGGCGGCAGTGATGCCAAAGGAAAAGCCCTCGGCCAGCCACATGTTGCGCAGGCCCGGCGCCGGACCCAGCAACGGGTTGCCATCCGGCGTATAGCAGATCGGACCGTTGTAATCGTCTTTCAGCCCCACCTCTTCCGAAGACGGGAGGCGGTGGATCATCGACATGTATTCCTCTTCGATCCGCTCCAGATCGAGCGGGAAAAGATCGGCGCGGAAGCTGTCGGGCACGCCGTATTCGAACCGCGCAGGGGCATTCAGTTCATAGGGCCCCAGGATCCAGCCACCACGTTCCTCACGCACGTACCACTTGGCGTCGGCATCACGCAGAACAGGGTGTTCGGGGTTCGATTTGCGCCATTCGACCAGCGCGGGATCGGGTTCGGTAACGATATATTGGTGTTCCACCGGGATCGCCGGGATCTTGATCCCCAAAAGCTGCGCGGTGCGCTGCGCGTGGTTGCCTGTGGCGGTGACCACGTGTTCGGCCTGGATCACCGTTTGCTCGTCCGACGGCACCAGATTGCCGCCCTTTTCAACCATCTTGGTGACGGTCACGTCCCAGTGGTCCCCGGTCCAGGCATACCCATCCACCTGCCACTTCCGCTCGATCAGCACACCGCGCTGACGGGCGCCTTTGGCCATCGCCATGGTGACATCGGCCGGATTGATGTAGCCGTCGGTCGGGTGATAGATCGCGCCTTTCAGATCCTCGGTCCGCACCAGTGGATACCGCTCTTTGATCTGCGCCGGGCTCAGCCATTCATACGGCACACCGCAGGTCTCAGCCGTGGACGCATAGAGCATGTATTCATCCATGCGATCCTGCGTCTGCGCCATGCGCAGGTTGCCCACCACCGAAAAACCCGCATTGAGGCCGGTCTCTTCCTCAAGCGTCTTGTAGAACTTGATCGAGTAGTCGTGGATATGCGTGGTGGCATAGCTCATGTTGAAATAGGGCAAAAGCCCCGCCGCATGCCAGGTCGAGCCCGAGGTCAGTTCGTCCCGCTCCAACAGCATCACATCGTCCCAGCCCGCGCGGGCCAGGTGATAGGCGATTGCGGTGCCAACAGCGCCACCGCCAACGACCAGAGCTTTGACATGCGTTTTCATGAACGACTCTCCCACGGGTTTGACACCGTGCATAGCGCGCGGGCGCGCAGGCCGCTGAACTGGCCCGACGCGTCATGGCGGGAAAGCGACATTGGATAGAAAGGGGTTAGCGCCGCAGCGCCGTTGCGGGTGGCGGGGTCAGGAGCCGACGCTGCGGCAATATTGCTGCCCCATATGGTCCATGCAGACCTGTTCGGTGAGCCAGTTTTCGCTGCGGGCGCGTTCAGCACGCGCGCGCAACTTGCGTTTCATGCGGTCGTGATCCTCACTGCGTTTTTGCGCCGCCTCGCTCCGCTGCGCCCGCATTTCCGCCTGCAGGCTGCGGTGCCGTTCGCTGGAGGCGCCGGCGCCGATCCCTTCGACCTGCGCACCTACCTGGCGGTTGATCGCCGCGTAATCGACCCAAGACAAGATGCGCCGCACCGCCGCGTCCGAAGCGTTGGTATAGACGCGTAGCTCTAGCTTGTCGCCGATCATTGCGCTCAGCATTCGGCCGTGTTTCGCCCCGCGCAGATGCGTAACATCTCGAAAGGCCACGCCATTATAGACCCCTTGGATCAGCGCCGCGGGCTTATCCGCGGCCTCTTCTTCGCTGGCGATCATCCTGTCGAGCATCGAATAGGCAAACCTGCTACGAGGCTGGGAAGCGGTGATCGCGACCACCCAGCGGCCCGACTGATAGACGGCGGTGCGATCCGCAGCTTCGGTCCGGGTTGGCGTGGGGCTCCGGCGCGACAGGCGGCGGAACTGTTCGGCGCGGCTGAGGGCACCGCGTGTGCCCAGCGCTTTCAGCTGCGCGTCGGTCAGTTCACCCGCGCGGCCGTAAAACAGGTAATCATGCGCCTGGTTCCAGCCCACCCGGCGCCATTCGCTGGAGCCTTGCGGGAAATGGTCGGCAATCGGGTCTTTTGGGTGACGCTCCACCGGCGTCACTGACATACTGGCAAGCCAGGTCTGCGTACCCCCTTGTCGGTTTTGCAGCCCTGCGCTGCGGCCTCGTTCGGCAAAGCTCTCAGCCCATGCCGCTAGGCCGAATCCCGTCACGCTGCGGCCTGCCTTGGCGGCCTGCGCGGCATAGTCCCAGATTCCCAACCCAGTGACCCCGAAGATCACCACCGCCAGCAACGCTGTCAGGATTTTCAGCATGTCCACTCTTTTCTACCCGATCAGCCCGGACATCGCATGCAACCCAGACGATAATTGGGCAATGCTTGGACCAATTTGGGCTTTTCAAGACCCAAGGGGCGGCAAATTCACGCTGATTTGCCCCGACTGCCCCCTTTCACCTGCCATGGCGCAGTCTTATAAGACCCTCGGCCCGGACTGTCAGAGTCGTGGGCCAACGACTCATGAGGCACGACACGAATGTTTGGGATTGACGGACTGTTGGGCATGTTCTCGTCGGACATGGCCATCGACCTCGGGACAGCAAACACGCTGGTCTACGTGAAAGGCAAGGGCGTCATCCTGTCTGAACCGTCGGTTGTGGCCTATCACGTCAAGGACGGCCAGAAAAAGGTGCTCGCCGTCGGCGAAGACGCCAAGTTGATGCTGGGGCGTATGCCAGGCAGTATCGAGGCGATCCGCCCGATGCGCGAAGGGGTGATCGCAGATTTCGACACCGCCGAGGCGATGATCAAGGAATTCATCCGCAAGGTGCACAAACGCTCGACCTTTTCCAAACCCAAGGTGATTGTCTGCGTGCCGCACGGCGCCACCCCGGTGGAAAAACGCGCGATCCGGCAATCGGTGCTGTCGGCCGGGGCGCGTAAGGCCGGGCTCATTTCCGAACCCATCGCTGCGGCCATCGGCGCCGGCATGCCGATCACCGATCCCACCGGCAACATGGTGGTCGATATCGGCGGCGGGACGACCGAGGTGGCGGTTCTGTCGCTGGGGGACATCGTCTATGCCCGTTCGGTTCGTGTCGGTGGCGACCGGATGGACGAGGCGATCATCAACTATCTGCGTCGTCAGCAGAATTTGCTGGTGGGCGAATCGACGGCCGAGCGGATCAAGACCTCGATCGGCACGGCACGGATGCCCGATGACGGGCGCGGTTCCTCTATGCAGATCCGTGGCCGGGACCTGTTGAATGGCGTGCCGAAAGAGACCGAGATCAGCCAGGCCCAGGTGGCAGAAGCGCTGGCCGAACCGGTGCAGGCGATCTGCGAGGCGGTGATGACCGCGTTGGAATCCACCCCGCCTGACCTCGCCGCTGACATCGTCGACCGCGGTGTGATGCTGACCGGCGGAGGGGCCTTGTTGGGCGATCTCGATCTGGCACTGAGGGAACAGACCGGGCTTGCCGTGTCTATCGCCGACGAGTCGCTGAATTGCGTGGCCTTGGGCACCGGCAAGGCGCTGGAATACGAAAAACAGCTGCGCCACGCCATCGACTACGACAGCTGACCGCACCGCGCCGCCCGGCATCACACGCAGCAAAGTGTACAAAACCGGCGCCATTTCGGTCATATTGCCCGAAGTAAGACGGAGGTGACGTGGCTCAGGACCGCACCAACAGCGAGGACTTTACAGGTCCGCTCAAGCGGCTGCTTTTGGCGGTGCTGCTGTTGTGCCTGCTGGGTCTGTTCCTCTTGTGGCGGATCGACAGCCCGCGGGTCGAACGTTTTCGCGCGCAGATCGTTGACGCGGTGGTGCCCAACATGGACTGGGCAATGGCGCCGGTCACCGGGGCGGTGAATATCCTGCGCGATTTCCAGAGCTACCAGAACATCTACGAACAAAATCAAGAGCTTCGCCGTGAGCTGCGCAAGATGACCGCGTGGAAAGAGGCCGCCCTGCAGCTGGAGCAGGAAAACGCCCGGTTGCGCGATCTCAACAATGTTCAGCTCGATCCTCGGCTGACTTTTATCACCGGGGTGGTTTTGGCCGATTCCGGCTCACCTTTCCGGCAGTCGGTGCTGATCAATGTCGGCTCTCGCGATGGGATTGTTGACGGATGGGCAACAATGGACGGGATTGGCCTGGTAGGCCGGATTTCCGGCGTGGGTGCCAATACCAGCCGGGTGATCCTGCTGACCGACCCCACCAGCCGCATCCCGACGGTCATCCAGCCCTCGGGCCAGCGCGCGCTGGTGGTCGGCGACAATACCGGCAAGCCCTTCATCGAGTTTCTGGAAAACCCCGACCTTGTGCGCCCCAGCGACCGCATCGTGACCTCGGGCGATGGTGAGGTCTTTCCCCCTGGGCTGCTGGTCGGCCAGGTCGAGCGCGACGCGGGCGGGCGCTTGCGCGCGGGCCTTGCTGCGGATTACGAACGCCTGGAATTCCTGCGCGTTTTGCGCGACCACGGCGCGCGGCGGGTGTCGCAACCGGGTGGGCTGATCCTGCCCGAAGAGCTGCCCGGCGCCGATGAACCAGCTCCTGACGTGGCCCCCGGCGATGGCTGATCGCAGCGCCACCCATCTCTGGCTGATCCGGCTGGCCTATGTGGGCATCGCCTTTGTGGTGCTCTTTGCCCATCTTTTACCGCTGGAGACCACGCCGCGCCTCTTCGCAGGGCCCGACATCGTCGTCGCTTTGACATTCGCCTGGGCTTTGAGGCGGCCGGATTACGTGCCGATGGTCCTCGTGGCGGCGGTCATGCTGCTGACTGATCTTCTGTTTCAGCGCCCGCCTGGGCTTTGGGCCGCGCTGGTGCTGATGGCTACCGAATGGCTGAAATCCCGCGGCGGGCGGATGCGTGACAGCACCTTTGCCGAGGAATGGCTGGTTGTCGCCACAGCGCTTCTGGTCATCACCGTGATCTACCGGCTGGTGCTGGGGGTCTTGATCGTGTCGCCCGGCGCGCTTTTGTTATCCGTGATACAATTCGCGATGACGGTGATCGCCTATCCTTTGGTAGTCGCTGTCTCCTACCTGATCTTCGGGGTGCGCCACGCCACACCGGGGGATTACGACGCAATGGGGCGCAGCCTATGAGACGCACGCCACGCGACAACGCCGAAAGCGCCCGCCGGATCACCCGGCGCGGGCTGGTGCTGGGCGGCGCGCAGCTGGTCTTTGCCGGCGCGCTCGGGTTGCGCATGCGGCATGTTCAGGTCGAACAGGGCGACGAATTCCGCCTGCTGGCCGAGGAAAACCGCATCAACATCCGGCTGATCCCGCCGGCACGGGGACGGATCTTTGACCGCAACGGCCAGGTGATCGCGGAAAACGAACCGGCCTACCGCATCACCATGGTGCGCGAAGATGCCGACGATGTCGAAGGGGTGATTGCCCGGCTCTCGACGCTGGTCGAACTGGACCCCGATGACCTCAACCGCGCCCTCAGCGAGATGCAGCGCAGCCCACCTTTCCTGCCGGTCACAGTCGCCGACCGGGTGACCTGGGAAGAGATCAGCCGCGTCGCGGTGAACGCCCCTGCCCTGCCCGGCATCACCACCGAGGTTGGCCTGTCGCGCTATTACCCGAAACGCGATGTCTTTGCCCATGTGGCGGGTTATGTCGGCCCGGTCAGCGAACGTGATCTCGCGCGCTATGAAGACCCGCCGCAGCTGTTGCGCATCCCGCGCTTTCAGATCGGCAAGGTCGGGGTCGAGGCCAATCACGAATCCGACCTGCGCGGTCGCGCCGGCGCCAAGCGGGTCGAGGTCAACGCCGTGGGCCGCGTCATGCGTGAGCTTGACCGCCGCGAAGGCGAGGCCGGCGCCGATCTGCAGCTGACCATCGACAGCGAGTTGCAGCAATACGTCCAGACCCGGCTGGGTGAGGAAAGCGCCAGCGTCGTGGTCATGGATCTGGAAAAGGGAGATTTGCTGGCGATCGCCTCGTCCCCGGCCTACGACCCCAACAAGTTTGTGCGCGGCATCTCGGTCGATGACTACGCGGTGCTGCGCGACAATGATCACCGCCCACTGGCCTCCAAAACCGTGCAGGACGCCTATCCGCCGGGATCAACCTTCAAGATGGTCACGGCGTTGGCGGCGATGGATGCGGGACTTGTGGCGCCCGATGAAACCGTCTGGTGCCCCGGGCATCTGGAGGTTGGCGGGAGGCGCTTTCACTGCTGGAAACGTGCCGGTCACGGGCATATGAACCTCGAACAATCCCTGCGCGAAAGCTGCGACGTCTATTACTACGATCTGGCCCTCAAAGTCGGGATCGAGCGCATCGCCGACATGGCCCGCCGTCTGGGCTTGGGCGAGGCGCATGACGTGCCGATGTCGGCCGTTACCAGCGGCCTTGTCCCCGACAAGGCATGGAAGCTGCGCGAACGGGGCGCGGAATGGGTGATCGGCGACAGCGTGAACGCCTCGATTGGGCAGGGCTTTGTGCTGTCATCACCGCTGCAACTGGCGGTGATGACGGCGCGTCTGGCCACTGGGCGTGATATCAGTCCGCGGCTTGTTCGGTCGGTTGATGGGGTCGAGACACCCTCGATGGCCGGGTCCGACATGGGGCTCAACCCCAACCACCTGCGCCAGATCGGCCGGGCGATGTACGCGGTGTCGAACTCGCGCCGCGGCACCGCTTACCGGTCCCGTATCATCGCCGATGCGATGCGCATGGCGGGCAAGACCGGCACCAGCCAGGTCCGCAACATCACCGCCGCCGAACGCGCCCGTGGTGTGACCCGCAACGAAGACCTGCCTTGGAACCGCCGCGACCACGCGCTTTACGTCAACTACGCGCCTTATGAAAACCCGCAGATCGCGGTGGCGGTTGTGGTGGAACATGGCGGCGGCGGTTCGATTGCCGCAGCCCCAATCGCGCGCGATGTGACCTTGCAGGCGCTTTACGGGGGTGACCCGCCGCTTGAGGCCTATCCCACCGCCGACCGCTCACGCATCCGCGCCCAGCAGGAACGCCTCCGGCGTGAGCTGCAAGAGCGCATTGACAGCGGGAACAACCGCGCATGAGCTATCTTGAGTACTCCGTCAAAACCGTCCCCTCGGGCTGGCGCAAGTTTCTCTATCTGAACTGGCCGCTGATCGTGCTGCTGACCGCGGTGGCAAGCATCGGGTTCCTGATGCTCTATTCGGTGGCCGGCGGGTCGTTCAGCCCCTGGGCCGAACCGCAGATGAAACGTTACGCTCTTGGGATGACCCTGATGTTCATCGTTGCCATGGTGCCGATCTGGTTCTGGCGCAACGTGGCGTTTCTGGCTTATAGCGTGGCCTTTGTCCTGCTGATCGCGGTGGAGCTTTTCGGCACCGTTGGCATGGGTGCGCAGCGCTGGATCGACCTTGGCTTTATGCGCCTGCAACCGTCCGAGCTGATGAAGATTACTCTGGTGATGCTCTTGGCCGCCTATTACGACTGGCTGCCGATCCAGAAAACCTCGCGTCCTTTGTGGGTGCTACTGCCGGTGCTGATCATCCTTCTGCCGACCGCGCTGGTGCTGGGGCAACCCGACCTTGGCACCGCGATCCTGCTGCTGACGGCGGGCGGGTTGATGATGTTCCTGGCGGGAGTGCACTGGGCCTATTTCGCCAGCGTCGTGGCCGCGGGTGGGGCCGGCATCTGGGCCGTGCTGCAAAGCCGCGGGACGGAATGGCAGCTGTTGAAAGACTACCAGTTCCGCCGCATCGACACCTTTCTTGATCCCTCCTCGGACCCGCTGGGCGCCGGCTATCACATCACCCAGGCCAAGATCGCCATGGGCTCGGGCGGCTGGACCGGGCGGGGGTTCATGCAAGGCACCCAATCGCGGCTGAACTTCCTGCCGGAAAAACACACCGACTTCATCTTCAACACCCTGGCCGAGGAGTTCGGCTTTATCGGCGGCGTGTCTCTCTTGCTGCTCTATGTGCTGGTGCTGATCTTCTGCATCACCTCGGCGCTGCAAAACCGTGACCGGTTTGCGTCGCTGATGACGCTGGGGATCGGGCTGACGTTTTTCCTGTTCTTCGCGGTCAATATGTCAATGGTCATGGGGCTGGCGCCTGTCGTGGGTGTGCCGCTTCCGTTGGTCAGCTATGGCGGGTCAGCCATGCTGGTGCTGATGGTCGCCTTCGGCCTTGTGCAAAGCGCCCATATCCACCGCCCGAGGTAAGCAATGATCCATATCCTATTCGCCGCCGCCGAGGCCCTCTGGGTGGACTATGAAGCCGTGTTGAGAGACGCGCTCGATGCCCATGGGCTGACCTATATGCTGGATACCGACCTGCCGCCCGAGGTGGTCGATTACATCATCTACGCACCCAACAGCCCTTTGCAGGATTTCACGCCCTACACCCGGTTGAAGGCCGTGCTAAACCTCTGGGCCGGGGTCGAAGCGGTGGTGGGGAATGAGACGCTGAAGGTACCGCTGGCGCGCATGGTGGACGATGAAGGTCTGACCGCCGGCATGGTGCAATGGGTCACCGGCCATGTGCTGCGGCATCATCTGGGGATGGATGCGCAGATCGTGAATCCTGATCACGTCTGGCAGCCCAAAGTCCCTCCGCTCACCACCGAGCGCCCGGTTACGATCCTCGGGATGGGCGCCCTGGGGCAGGCCTGCGCCGCGGCGCTGGTTGGGCTGGGCTTTCCGGTCCGCGGGTGGAGCCGGTCACCGCGTGACGTGCCGGGGGTGACCTGTCTGCACGGCAAACCTGGCTTGATCGATGCGCTGCGGGGCGCGGAAGTCGTCGTGCTGCTCCTGCCGGATACACCGGCGACGCAAAACGTGCTCGATGCCAAAAGGCTCGGGCTGCTGTCGCCCGGCGCCTTTGTGATCAACCCCGGCCGCGGGGCGTTGATCGAGGATCAGGCCCTGCTGGCCGCGCTGGATAGTGGGCAGGTGGCGCATGCCACGTTGGATGTGTTCCGCGTTGAACCTCTGCCTGCCGATCACGCCTTCTGGGCGCATCCACGTGTCACCGTGACGCCGCATATTGCAGCCGACACGCGGCCCGCCTCGGCCGCCAAGGTGGTGGCCGAGAACATCCATCGTTCCGAAACCGGGCAGCCGCTTCTGCACCTTGTGGACCGCGCCGCGGGCTACTAAACCCGCGGCAAAAGGAGAGAGCCATGCCCCGCGCCATCAAGATCGCCCCGTCGATCCTGTCTGCCGACTTCGCCGATTTCGGGCGTGAGATCCGCGCGATCGAGGATCAGGGCGCCGATTGGGTCCATGTCGATGTGATGGACGGGCATTTTGTGCCCAACCTCACCTTTGGCCCACCCGCCGTGAAGGCCTTCCGCAAGCACGTCAAGACGGTCATGGACGTGCACCTGATGATCGCGCCGGTCGACCCCTATATCGAGGCCTACGCCGAGGCGGGCGCTGACATCCTCACCGCCCATATCGAGGCCGGCCCGCATATCCACCGCACGCTGCAGGCCATCCGAGGCGCCGGGATGAAGGCTGGGGTCGCGCTCAACCCCGGCACGCCGGCGGAGGCGGTTGCTCATCTGTTGGATCTGACCGACCTGGTCTGCGTGATGACGGTGAACCCAGGATTTGGCGGGCAGAAATTCCTCGACATGATGGATAAAATCACCCGCCTGCGTGAGATGATCGGCGACCGCGAGGTGCATATCGAGATCGACGGCGGCGTGGACCCAACGACG
>JAAUYB010037861.1_pt1 | contig 14023 bp, 9 predicted proteins | sample 7278071 | NCBI WGS metagenome assembly JAAUYB01 (sample SAMN14350121, study PRJNA611818) | marine sediment metagenome | isolation source: surface marine sediment (1.8m) | place: French Polynesia: Moorea | collected 2018-08
CGCCTTTCAGTCGAAAAAAAGATAGTGTCATAGGTTCTCTCTCACGTGAACCAGTTGTGCCAATGACAACATTATCAATATAATTGGTAGATACCTCGTAAATGCAATTCCAGGCAAGATTTTTTGAAATTATGACAGCAATAGATGAAATCGCCAGCTCCCATCGACCACTATTAATGGCCTCAATCACGCCCAAAGGGTAAGATAAAGTCTGGTCAGTCTGATCTGTAAATTTGCCGTCAATTTTTAAGGTACGTGTCCTCATGACGGAGTCTGACTTTTTCTTCTTCTTTCTCTTTTTACATTGAAAAAGAAAGCAGTTTCAAGGACCCCTGATTAGCTGACAGCAGTCAAGAAAGCATATAGGACAAAAATATCGACCGTTTGGAACAGTTGACCTAATATTGATCTGTGTGTTGTGTGTACGTGTGTATAACATGACTGAGAAAAAAATTTTAGAATTATGGCGTGATCCAAACTTTTCTGGAGCCTACTCTGGACTAGCAAACTTTCAAACTTGTTTAGAACACGAAAAAAATATTAAGATCTCAAGAAACGACCTCTTACAAATTTTAAAAAGAGATAGGGATTATGTTCTGGAAATGCGAAAAGTTCCAAAAATTGTTTCACGCAGGAAAATGAACATTCATGGATATGGCCAATTGTTTCAATCTGATGTGGCCTTTTTATTTGAGCACAACAACTTTATTGGTTTTCTTCTTTGTATTGACATATACTCAAGAAGAATATTTTGCCAAAAAATTAAATCGAAATCAAAAGAAGAAATTCAAAAAGCTTTTAAAAAAATATTTGACGAGGCAGGTGTTCGTCCAGAAAAACTCGAAACAGACCAGGTAAGTGAAAATTAGTTAAAATTAGTAATTATGAAATTAATCGTTTAACATTGTCATTTCTAGGGATCTGAGTTTGTGAGCAACAGAAATTTTTTTGACAACGAAAAAATATATTTTAAAGTAAAAACGGGAGCAAATAAAGCAAGGTAACAAGCCATTGGGTTGTTGAAAGTTACACATTGCAATAAGATCGTTTTTATTTAGTTTTGCAGAACATGCCATTCTCCTAGTAAAAACAAGACTGTTTCGTCTATTGCGTACACTATTAACTCAAAATTGGCCAAAATATTTGGCAAGAGTAGTAAAAGCAATTAATAATTCTCCCAACTCTGCAATCGGAGGTCTTAAACCCGCACTAATTACATCACCCATGGATAACCCCTTAATTGACAAAAAAATTGGCTATGAAATGGAAATTCCTGTTGAAACACAAAAGAAGAATCAAACTAACTATGAAAAAAACAAAAGTAAAATTCAAGTAGGTAATTATGTCTATCTTGACTTTGCGCCAAAACCAATGGACAAAAGCTTTGATACGAAGAGGAATGAAATATATAGGGTTATTAGAATTGACGCTGGCAAAACTCCACCATTATATAAACTAGCAAATCTCATGAAGGAAGAAGTAAAAGGTAATTATTATGCTGAACAGCTCATAAAAACAACAAAGCCAAAACGACATGAATATTTTAAAATTGAAAACATTCTTGGCGAAAAGCTCATTCGAGGCAAACCCTATGTACATGTGAAATATCTTCATTATTCTAACAAGTTTAATAAGTGGATCCCAAAAGAAAACGTAATTAAAGGGCCAGATTGACAGAACGTGTTTTAGCGCCAGCGTGATTTCTTTTACTGCATGAACAACTAAAAGAAAGCAAGTAAAGCCAGTGAACAGACGCAACGCGTCGGTTCACCAGAGAAGGGAAAAAATTGCATAAAACAAAAGAGGGTGAACAGACGCAACGCACCTTTTCAAGAGAGACTGGAAAGTATATAAAGAAAGGAGGTGAACAGACGCAACGCGTTCCTTAGTTTCCTTAGTTCGTTAGAAGAGAGCGAAAGTGAAAAGGTACAGGGGCGCTAAAATAATGCACAGACGCTTTGAATACAGAATTCTTGATTTTTTATTTGAATATGTTTTATGCGTATGTCATCCGAATTTGACGAAATTTATCTATTGTTACGAGGGATGGAAATTCGGAGTAAATAAGGAGAGTCATTTCTTCGCCAGTTGTTTTAGAAAACTCAAGACTTAATCTAAGATTGCCAAGCCGAACAGATGGGACTAAAAAGTTCATGCCACTATTTGCACTGGTTGTTAAATCGAAAGCACATAAATATGAACCGTGGTGAAAATCAATTCGGGTTAAATTATTGCCAGTACGAGTTTTACTAAAACCCAGCACATTGTGTAAGCGCATAAACATTAAAGTATCATCATGTTCTGACGCTCTGGCGTCAAAGCCATCAACTGGCTTGCCATTCAGAGTCAAAGTGACCTTTTCCAGAAAAGCAGTTTTGGTGGTTTGCTGTCGAACAGGACCACGAATATGTTCAATATTTGTCTCACCTTCTTCTTCGTCGACAGGGCCAAAACTTGCATCAAGTTGCATAATTTCGTCAACGATCCAGGTCCACTTTCGTTTGAAGTTGTAAGGACTTTTTTTGGGTCACCTAAAAAGGTTTTAGTCGGTAGAAACCCAAACAAAATTCTGCTTGGCAATTGAGTAGAACTAAAGAGACTTTCAGTGACAAATGTCTTGCTGTTTGTAGGAATAACTTTGTTTGTTACTTGGATTTTTTGATAATAAATTTTGACGGGGTTGTCAGCAAGATGCCTTTGGAGATGACGAAACGCATCAGTCCTTAACTGTGCTACGGGGCAAAACAAACTTGCATTAACAATTGTGAATTTGTATTTTGTGTTTGAGTCCGTCATAATAAGAAAATCTTGATTTTGAAGAGACAGTTCAACGCGAATTGCAATGCCAGGAATGATGCCAGTTTGTGTTGAAGCAAGTTCATGAAATAACTTCCCTACAAACGTTACTGGAGCTGGTGAATATGTGTGAGGATCAGTCATAAAGAGAGACCGCCTGCTATCAAATCCATTGTTGGTATCTAAGTCATCAACAGCTTTTGCGGTATCATGGAAAAAACCAGCTGCTTGAAGCCAGCTATATTTGGCGTTGCTATCCAATGTAAGAAGAGCCGAAAGATAGGCCTTATATCCATAATTTTCATTTGACTCGTTTAGTAAAACATTTTCAAGATAAATGCGAACTTCTGAAAATAACGTATGTAAGACAAGATTACTTGGTCCAACTACATCTCCCGGATGGACAGGTTGGCCATTTGCCTGAGAAAGTACTAAGTCAACCTTTAACTGCATATCACTAGGGAAGTACATCATAGGGCCTGTATATCTGGGCAAAAAAAAGTCAATTTTTGTACAGTTGGTCAGGCTATTTATAGGATGGAACTCTTGATACTCAATACATTCAAATCTTGAATCCGTCTTGCGATCTTGAAAGTTTGAGGCTGCCCAATTTTGTACCTCAATCGTGTCTTTTTCTTTCAGGAAGCTGTGTATGTGTAATAATTAATTATTAGTAATGATACATAAATTTACTTTCTAAACTACCCAAAACTGTGCTTAACATATAATCTTAGAGTATCATCTTAGAGATACTTTTCTAGAATATCATACCTGGTAGTCATCTTGGCTTGATGGGCTTTTTTCTCTTTTCTCTAAAAGTCAACGACTTTAAATCCCCCTTTTTGAATTTTTCGCTTGCGTACTGTCGGCGTCAGTTTTTTTTTTGGCGAAGCCTTCAAAGACTTTAATTTGCGGAAATCCTCTTGTGACACCTAATAAAGAACATAAAATACCAAGTATTAGAAAATTGTAGTTATCTACCTTTACGGGATGTTGCAGTGCATCCTCAATTTCAGCGTTGCTTTGACTTATGCTTTGTGTACTTTCTGTTGATTTTCCGTGACCCTTTTGGCTGGATTTTTTTTTCGCTAGCGAGGTTTTTTTGCCTTTTTTCTTTTTTTGAGTTTTTACTAGTGGTTGCACAATAAGAGGTGCGTTAAGTTCAAATCCACCTGACTCAGATAAATCAAGCTGTTTTTCAACCTCTTTTACATTTTCTCCGTAATATCGTACAGGCGCGTACAAGGTAAAATCGTTAAAAAAATGTCCAAGTCCTGGTGTCGAAAAAACTTGAAAGGGCTGATCACTAAAGTGGGGCACAGGAGTGTCTGAGTATAAGCAGTGGGAATATAGTGAATTCATTTTAAAGATACTGCGTAATTACCACGTACGTTCTCTATGCAGAAAGGTCCAAAAGGTGCGGTCGATAGGTCCAAAGTTACAAAAAGAAAGCTTCCTAAAAATATGACGTCATTCTCGTGACTCGGATCAATAGAAGTCAAAAGAAGCTTTCTTTTTTAAAAAGAAGTTGAAAATGGCACAAAGATCAAATGAAAGTTACCGCAATTATCTGCGATCTCTAGTTTCCCAAGAATCTAGTTCAGATGATTCAGACCACGAGGCATTGCCACCAATATTATCTCAAGGACAAAAACGTAAACGGAATGATAAAGACAATGGTGAAGAAGAACAACGTACTAAAGCTATAAGGCAATCAATGCCAAAAGAAAATAACAATGAGAATGATCCACAAGAAGGTACCAGTAGAGGTCCTATTCAAAGAGCAAAAGATTTGGAAAATGATCCCGAGAAGCGAGAAAAAGTTGGGAATATTTTTGAAAAAGGTACAGTAGTATTTTCTGATCCAAATATTGAGATCACTATCCGCTCTATTGCTAATGTCAGGAATACAAGATTTCGTGCTCATGACCATTTATATCAAATTAATATTAAACAACAGCGACGAACGTCGCCATTATTACTATCACTGGAAAATGCAATTCGAGAAGCTTTATCTTCTATTCTAATCAAATTAAAAGGCCTTTATGCAGAAAATTTACATCATCAAATTTATCTTACCATAATTGAGCAAAATATAATTCATGGACTAAATACAGGCAATTATGATATAAATGCTCCAGCAAATGTCATTATTAATCGGGCAATGACGATTTTGCATTCATATTTAAAATCAAACCAAACACTGCGTCTGAATAATACTTTTAAAATCCAAATTAAAGTATTAAGCCACAGGCACACTCACCATTTGATAAGAACAAAACCCTCTTTTAAAAAACATGTTTTTCACAACTTTTCCCGATTTCAAAATTAACATGTAATGTATGGTGTGTCAACTTTCAGGTCTATACAATAAAAAAACATCTCAAAAAGAGAAATTGCGGCTTCCTTTATATTTTTTTGATGGGACATTCCAAGTTACTATGGTAATGGCCTCACTGACAGCAGCATTATATACTGTGTTGTATCAAGAAGAAAAAAGTGCTCGATTTCATTATTTCCAAGATTTGAATTCTCCTAATGAGTTTACCTCTTCGGCAGCAGCTGTCCAATTGTTACATCTTTGCCGTGAGTTGTTTCAAACAGTCTCTCCTCAATCTATGCACAACTTAGGAGTTTTAGTAGAGTTTCTTGGCAAGAAATGGTTGAGATTGGAAACAAAGCAACTTATTAAGTGCGATTGTCAAGTAACAATATTTAGCGATTCTACAGGTCAGATTCTAGATCGATTTCCAAAAAAGTTTAATGAAAATTCTCGCCAGCTTTCGCTATATGGTTCTATGAATAACGGTCAAATTATATTGTTAGGTGTAATTTCAAATATAGTAGAGTTCAGCCACTCCCAGTTTGGAGAATTTTGTTTTTACTGTGAAAAGTATTATTCCGGCAAGGGAAGCAAGCATAGATGTAAAAAAAGACGAAGTTGTTTCGCTTGCCACCGCCCTTTGTTACAATTTAATACTTATACAAATACAAATAATATTGTCTTATTTTGTGAAAGTGAAATGCAACCTATAGAGCAAAAACTTTGCTCCCGTTGCAATGTAACGTTGTACAGTCCCAGTTGCCAAAGAATTCACCAACAAAAAAATTGCCGTTGGGGTTGGTTTTGTTTACATTGCAAACAATATACATTTCGTAGCAAATATTTAAAAACAGTAGAGATTATTAAACAAACACACATTTGTTTCACACTGTTTTGCTGTTTTTGTGGAGAAAGAATTGCAAAGAAAGACAAAAAGACACATTTATGCCCCATTTTTAAAATAAAACCACCGGAAGCTATCACCAAACTAGCATTTTTACAGCTAAATTTTAAAGGCTCCTCTAGGGTTTGGTGTTCGGACTGTCAAAGTACCGAGGCCTGCTCTTTTTGCAAAGATAATTATGGAAAGGAAATACCCAATATTGGTGTGCTTTTACTAGAACAACAAAAAGAAATTGGTAAATTTGATATGTATACTTTTACTGATAGTGACTTGTTTAACTTTGTACGGTTTGAGAGAAATGCTCTACATAAGTCTTATATCCCAGAAAACGCACAAGAACAGTTATGCGGACTGCCAAAAACAATTTTGTTTGGAAATAGAAAAACAATAAAAGTAAAAAAAACAATGTTTGAAGAGGAATCTACAGTCATTGGTCAGATTTTAAATTTTTTTATACAGAAAAAACTGTCAAACATTACTATGCTAATTAATTGTAGTGAGTCAAATGAACCAATCTTTTTTATTGCTGAATTGATCCAAAAAGGATTAATACCAAAGGTATTGAAACAACAAGGCCGCATTTTAATGGTAGAATGTCAAGAAATTGGATTGAGAATACTTGATACACAAAATTATTTTTCAAAATCCATAACGGAACTAGCAGAAACAAATACCAAATTTGTGTTTTTTCCTCGAAAATGGAACAAAAATAGCCTGTACTTCTATTTGGGCTCAATACCACCTTGGCAAGATTTTATCTATTTTGAAGATACAATTAATGAAATTAGCAGAAAAAAAGCATTTGTGAATAACTTTAAAGGCCTCTGGTGTCTCAAAGAAGAGTTATTAAAGAACACAACACAAAAAGTATTTTTAAGTGCGGAGTATTTCCTAAATTTTCTTTTACATGCCTTTGAAATACAAAACATATTGTTTCGGAATTTTGAATTGAAAAAAAAAATGTTTCTCCATCCAGTAAATCAGCCTTTCTTAACTTTTTCAGCATTTGCTTATCAATTATTTTTAAACCTGTCAAATGCTGATATTCGCATGATTAAAGGGCCAATTGAATATAACAGTTCCAAGGGAGAAATAGAGTTTGCTTCTTTTTTGTCGTATGTACGCAAAAAACATCTTCAGCATACGTGGAGCCCACATGGGCAGAGCAAAGAATTTCTTCCAATAAGTGTACCTGATATTTATGATAAAGAAAAAAATACATTATTTTTCTATAATGGCTGTTATATTCATGGACATAACTTCAATTGCAAATTTCAAAAGGGAAATACACATAACAATGCCCTTGCAAAGCAACGGAATAAATCTTTTTTTGAAAAGGTTGAAAAGCTCTCTCATCATCCAAAAGTTGACAAAATCAAAATTATGTGGCAATGTGATTGGACATACGCCAAAAAAAGAAACGCCTTTGTAAAAAGCTTTATGGAGAATATCTATAGAAATCCACCAACCTATCGTCTTGACCCATATTGTGCAGGTAAGCATAAATCATTAATTATACCTTCTTCTTTTTCAAAAAGGAATATCACAAAAATAGTGCGCGGGGGCCTAACGGAATGCTATGTACCTTTGTGGATCCAGTCTGATATACTCCAAAAATTGTACTTTCTAGACAAGGATGGTCAATATGCTTTTATTGCAATGATATCTAATTTTCCTATTGGAGAATACGAGGTAAGCCTATGACATCTTAATAAAACGATATAGTCTTAATAATTTATATGCTGTAGGTTCTTACAGAAGTGGAAAATGTATGCTTTGATGGCTCCATCATGCGATTACATGGCAAAGAAATATTTGGTCTAGTTCTGGTGCGTGTGCTTTGTCCGTCAAACATGTATTTTCCTTTTCTTATGCTACGCAACGAAAATACTGGCAAAGTGAGTGTCCCCGTATGCCGTTCTTGCAGTGAAACTCAAGAAATAGCTGATTGTCAGCATTCTCTACGGTAAGTTGATAAATTGATAATAACCCAAATAATTACATCTAATTACTTCTAGTGAACGATCTTGGATTGGTACCTATACTACTCCGGAAATATTGTATGCTCACAAACTAGGATATCGCGTGCTAGATGTCTTTGAAATTTACAACTTTAGAAAGCAAGGAAATATTTTTGCAAAATTTATGAATGTGCTGGCACACTTCAAATTAAAGGTAGGAAAAGATCAAGAGACTAAAAACAACCTCTAACTGTATTTTATGCTTTTAGTATTCTCATCTTAGACCTGAAGACCTCCAAAAGATAAATACAAATATGGGGTTTATTGGCTCAGATTTAGAGTTGACTCAGTTCTCTCAAAATCCCGATGCTAGTAAACGAAGCTTAGTAAAAAACATGATGAATAGTATAATTGGCAAATTTGCGCAACGTCAAAACTTTCCAAAAACTAAATATGTGTCTAATTCTGAATCTATCGATGAGATCTTTGAGAAAGGTGAAGAAGAAATCGTTGACTTCAAAACAGTTACGGAAAGCATTTGTGAGTTGCAAACCATACCACGAATATCTGATGTTCCTTTTGAAAAACGTGAAAATAGGAAAGGAAATCCCATTATTACGGCTTTTGTTACTAGTTTGTCCCGTATTGATATGCATAAAAATATCCTTCTTCTTACACAAAACAAGTTTCAAGTTCTTTATACAGATACAGACAGTATCATATTTGCTGGACCCCAAAACAAGCGTTTACCGTTTGATATTAATGCGGGACTTGGCTTTTTTAAACCAGAATATTCTGAACCTTTGACCGGCTTTTGTTGTATTGGAAAAAAAAGTTATGCAATAAATTTTCAAAGTCAGAGATCAGAAGCAAAAGTCAGTGGTCTCTCTTTTACTTCCCAGGAGACAAAAACTAGCGCAACATTTTCTGACTTTAAAAACCTTCTTGAAACTAACACCGGTCTTAACCCTGTCCCGCAGGCTCGTGCAAAAAACAGTGCTATTCCTCTTTCTGTACAGAAAGTCATAAGATACGTACAAATTCCGTCTACACTAAACTTTAATCGCGTTCTCCGGAAAACTGACAAAGAAATGTATACAGAACCGTATGGATACAAAAACGATGAAAAATAAAATTCCTGACGTACAACATTTAACCACCAATCTTTCTTTTTTACACTGTGTCAAAAACAGAGCTTTTGCTTTTCCTTGAAACAAGAGCTGTTTCGGAATAGTCGTCCGTTGGTAGAAAGGCCCTGCTTCCAAAAGGCAGCTATTGCTAAGCAATAGCGTCTGTCTTGGGCTCTATTGCTATGCAATAGAGCCCACAAGGCAGCTATTGCTAAGCAATAGCGTCTGTCTTGGGCTCTATTGCTATGCAATAGAGCGAACAGACGTCTTTAGAAAGTCCGAAAAGAACGCCATCTCTTGCGAGCTAAAATAAAAAGTTGTCGGGAAAGAACACCGATCTGCCACGTTCCTCCTCAATGATCATCTTGGGACCAATGAGAAGAAACCTGGTTGACCGGGATTCGATCTCACGTTCTTCTTCGGTCCACATTGTCTTCTCCGTGCGCTGGCGATGAGCTATGACGCCTTCCCAATCTGTGAGGTGAAATGAGGGAAACGGATGAGTAAAATTACCAGTCAGCAAAAAGAAAATATTCTCCCACTCTACAATAGTCCATACGGAATGCTAGAAAATGCTAACCTGTCAGAAGTTCATCGGCTTTTTTACTATAGATTACACGTACGAAATGTAACTTGTCACCGCTAGATGTCACCTGCCTAAACTGGAATGTATACGTTAGACTCAGCAATAGACGATACCACATTATTAACGAAAAACTCATATGTATTGTTTGTCTCTCGTGCTGTAAGCAGAACGGTCAGACCAGTCTCTTGATCTGACACATATGGTCAGTGAATATATGCCCTCGTTCGTTATACTACCTCAACTAGACCGTCAAAAGTTCGAAATAAAAAAGGAATTGGAAACTAACATTTCTTTACACAATGCCGAGCTGGTCTCGGCTCGGATATTTTTCAGACAAAAGCCAGCTGCTCTAAGGCTCTTTACACCGAAGAGCAGACTGGTGAGTTTATGTAGGGTTTTTACAAAAAAAACTCAAATGTGGCGAGGAGGAATCGTATAGGAACGGACGCAAAATGATTTAAGTACAAAGTCAAACTCGCAAAGCCTCTACGTACCAAGACACGAACACCTATCAGGACTTGTATGCACAGAATGCACAGACGAATCAATAATCAAATGCCTCCGCATCCGTGATATGCACAGACGCAAAATCGCCAGGTGCCACCACTGAGCCGATTAACCGCGGACGACAAGCAGGATGCACAGACGCAAAATCGCCAGGTGCCACCACTGAACACATACCCGTGGGGTGCTGCTTGTGCTAGTTGACTTTTTGGTACAGGCAGTTGAGGCATGCCCCCCCCTCGCCCAGTGGGGAGGCGGCCTTAGCATTAAGCAACGGAGAAAAAAGCGTGTTGTTCTTTCTCACACGGAAATCCAACGTCCCAACCAAGCAAAAAATTCCGCCAAATTTATATTCGCCAAAATTATATGCTCTTCAAAGTTACGCACCTTTGCCGTTTTCAAAATATGATCCTAGGAATTATGGTTTTTTTCTTTATTTCTGTCGGGAAAGTGAAAGTAGTTGTGTTTTTCCCTTTTTCTGCCCCCAAGGTGAACGACGCAACACAGAGCAACAACTGCATACAGTCAAGGGTAAACGGCCCAAGGCAAAGTGAGGAAGGGGGAAAGGGTCGATTTTCAATCTTCTTCTTACCTGGCCTCCGAAGTGAAGAAAAACTCCTTTTTGGATGAAGGCCACTTTTCGGCCGTTCTTTCCTCAGCCCATGTTTGCACCAAAGACGAGAAAATGCATCCGCCAATTTTTCCTCTCCTCTCTTCCTGTTTGTTGCAACCACCTCCGCCGGCCGCGCGTTGGCTCTTGCAAAATGGCCTCAGGGGCGCCGCCTCCTCTCGCCCGTCCGAAATTCAAGATATTGGAGGAAAAGAGGTTTCCTCGGAAGATGTGTCTACCTGCACTGAGCAACAATTGGCTTTGCAGAAGGTTTTTTTTTGCTTCAGAGAAGGCAATGCTGTTCCAATATTTGTCGACTTGAACTTGAACAGACTGAAGTCGGCAAAAAAGTTGTCGGGATTGCTCCTTCCCCACTCCGCGCTCTGAGAATCACTGTAGAGCGGAGGGAGGAGGGGAAACCTTTTTTCGGGGCCCAGAGGAAAAGGAAACGGAGGAGGAGGAGGAGGAGGAGGCGCCTCCAAAAGATCGAGAGAGAGAGAGAGAAACGGAAACAGAGAGAGGAACGAAAGGGAAAGTAAAGTGTGTATCCGAAGGGAGGGAGAGGAGTAAATAGCGTGAAAATGTGGCGTCGGCGTCGGCGTAGGAGGTTGCTTTTAAGTGGTTGCATTAGAAGAGAAGGGGCCGGGGGGGAGAAGAAAGGGCTTGGATTGGATTACAAGAAAGGTTTGTTTTTTGGAAAAGAGTAGTAGCACTCGAAAGCTTCTGGCTGGTAGAGGTGGTGTCTGAGGCGAAAGAGAGAGTGAAATAGACCGAGAAAATATTTTTAGTGCGGTCTAATGCGAAGCTTTCTCCTGTTCTCCTATAGACAGAGGCCATTTGTTGAAATCGACTCTAGCCAGACTTTTTTCTTGCTCGGGTCAAGGTGGAAAGGGGAAAGAAGAAGGAGAAGGAGAAGAAGGCGCATTGCGTGCTGTACATCAAGGGGGGAAAGGAGGAGGAGGAAAAGGAAAAGGAGGAGGAGGCGTGGTTGGTCGCTACGTCGGTAGGTCGGGCTTGGCCTCAGGACAAGGGGGAAAAGAATTGAAGAACAGGAAGAAAATTCCCCAATCCCTAGCGATTTCAACAAATTTCCTTGCTTGGTGTTGTTCCACATCTTGAATTTTCGACAGTCGCCGTCTCGACCGGTTTTGGCGAATTCCGTTCCTGGGTTTCCTCTTCCTCCTCTTCTCATTTTCCCTTTCTTACCTGTGAAAGTAGCGAAGAAGAAGCCAAAGGAAGAGGAGGAGGCCTGGAAAAAAAGGAGAGGGAGGTGGGGGATCCCTTTCGCCCTCCTCCTCCTATTCCTTTTCTTTTAGAAGACAGTATACGAGAAGCCAAGCCACCGAAGCCGTAGCCACGAAAACCAAGAATAACTTTATTCACTTGGTTATAGTCCTCCTCTCGCTCCACCCCTTCTTAAGCAAAGCCACAAGAAAAGGGTTTGGGAAAGGGTTAGAAAGCCAAAGAGGGGGTTCGTTACTTTGACCAGAAATTCGACAAAGATGTACAGAACTCATGGGTATGTCTCTGTCTCTAGTGTCGGAAACCCGGGGAAAACAATTTTACAGATTGTTTCAATTTCTGCCACAAATATTTTGACTTTTTGCTTTCATTCCTTTTTCCCTTCCCCCTCCCCGCACTTTGGCTTCTTGTTATTGTATTGTATTGTCGGTACTCCCCCCTTCAGTCATCACGAAAGCTGTGACCTCCAAAAAGGGGAACCTTGCTTTTTGCCCCGCCCCTGTCTTCTTCCTCTTCCTCTGCGCAAAAAAGACCAACCCAACTCTTCCTTCTTTCCTGTCCTTCTTGTTGCTATCATGTTTCAATTATGTCCATGATAAAAGCGGGGTTAGGGAGAAACAAAAGGAGGAACCGGGAAGTTTGTTTGCGCTCTGCGCCTTTTTTGCCATACGATACACATTCTAGCCTCCAACTCTGGGCATATTTTATTCGAATAAAAAGTGTGCACATAAAGGCCATTCGTCCCCCTTCCAGCTAATTTTGTAAAAAAACCAAACATCATTAAAACGCTTAATAATATTTAAAACTTCTCCTTCTTCTTCCCCCTCTTGGACTCTCCCGCCATCCTTTTTGCGATCCCCCCGATCGCGCCCATCCCTAGCTCGACCAGCGACAGAATTGAGAGCCCCATGAGGAGACCCATGGACCCGCCAACGTCGGAGAAGAGGGACACCAGAGAATACTCCTCGAACTCGGTCCAGGTCTCAACAGATCTGCAATATTGAACGATTTAGCATTTAGCTCAAAATTCTTGTAACTCTCTCTCTACCACTATGAGAGGAAAGATTGAAAAGGATTTAAAAAAAAACTGCGAATCGGTAGCAAGATCAACAGTGTACCTGCGTAGTCTATCTATATAGTACAAATTCAAATCAAAGCAACCATACATTTTTCTCTGGTGTATTTGGGAAATACAATTACTTACCTTGACGGGAAGTATATGTGCACGTCGTTCCTCTGCACGTCTCCGTCGTCATAGATCTCCTCCTCGTTCTCCATCGCATAGACAAAGGCTGAGCATCGCGGGAGGCATCGACGACGGAGGTCCAGGCTCCCCTCCTTGCGCTCCTCCTCCGCCTCAACCCCGATCGGAGGGGAACCGAGGTTGGGCATCAAGTGCTCGTACTCCAGCAGGGGGTTCTCCAGGCTCGACCGGACCAGGTCGACAAGCCCGAGGCTGTCGTTGGATGAGAAGGCGGCGGACTTGGAGCAGAGCGGGTAGCGGACGCGGATCCCCTCTCCCACCACCAGGCCGGGGATCACACAGTCGAATCTGAAAAGAGGCAGATTTCAAAATTGCCTTTTGTTTGGTCTTTTTGTTCCGTGCAGCCCACCTTTGTCCATATCCCTCCTCCATGCTGGATATCCTCCTACTCCAGTTGTTTTCCAGCTCGCAGCGATATTGGCTACAGAATAAGAAGGCAACCAAGCAAATACGAGCTATGACTTTCTGGCCATGTTTCAATTTGCCGCGTGTTGAATTTCTGACCTGTAGCCCTCCTCGTCCCTGCAGGGATGAAAGCCAGTCCCCGGGCGGCGATGGAACTCAGGCAAAATCCTTTCAAAATGATATTTTTAAGGTTTTTTAAAGCACACTTTTTTGTGGGAGACCTTTTTCACCTTGCCTTCCTCTTGTAGCTCATTTGGTTCCTGTCTGCGGCCTCCCTCTCCTCCTCCTCCGTCTCAGC
>JAAUYB010100015.1_pt1 | contig 14018 bp, 13 predicted proteins | sample 7278071 | NCBI WGS metagenome assembly JAAUYB01 (sample SAMN14350121, study PRJNA611818) | marine sediment metagenome | isolation source: surface marine sediment (1.8m) | place: French Polynesia: Moorea | collected 2018-08
CATCGGAGCAACGAGTGCTTGTTTTTCCGGCGCAAACGCCGATGTTACGCGGACGGCAGGTTCATTTTCTTTTCAGCTTGCGGCAGGCGGATGATGTCCTGGCCGATATTGCGGTAATGCCGGTACCCCTCTCCCCGTCATACATCGAAGGCGTTGCTGCATGGCGCAGCGACTTTTTGCCGGTCATTTCTCTGGAAAAAGGCGTGGGACTGGAACTTGCAGATTCCGGTTTAGAAACTCGGCTTGCCGTAATTCGCACGCTGCCGAAACCGGGGAATCAGAACCAGGAAAACCGCATTATGGTTCGAATGGCGGCCCCCATCCAAATGCTGCCCCTGCCCATCGAGTGCGCTCCGGCTGCAAATGAGTGGCCGGCCGAGAGAAATTTAACTCGAGGGATATATGAGTGGAAAGACGGATGGCTGGTTGTGGCACAATTGGAAAAAATACTATGGCGTTAGTGCTGAATAGGTAAAGCAGCATGTATCAAAAATCAACTTTAGAAAACGGCATTTGCGTGGTCACGGAGGCCACATCCGCTCAACGGTCGATTGCGATGGGCATATTGATCGATGCCGGTCCGCGTAACGAAGCCCCGAACCAATTCGGACTGGCCCACCTGGTGGAGCATGTCATGTTCAGCGGTACCAGCAGCAGATCTGCATCTCAAATCGCTCGTATGATCGACGAAGCCGGAGGGAACATGGGGGCTTTCACTGCCCGCGATTATACCTGTTATTACGCGACTGTACTGGATGACTATTTCCCTTATGCCCTGGATCTGTTGGGAGACATTCTCCTGAATTCGATTTTTCCGACCCAAAATCTGGAGAAGGAAAAAGATGCCATCTTACGCGAGATTGAATCCATCTGCGACATACCCGCTGCCCGGGCTCACGATCTATTAAAGGCTATTGCGTGGCCTGATCATCCTTTGGGTCGACCCATCGTCGGCACACCCAAAACGGTAAAACCAATGGCCCGCGAGGATGTGATCTATTTTGTGCACGAACATTATTTGCCCGATCGCATGATTGTGGCAGCGGCCGGCAATTTGGATCACGAAGACTTTGTCGCCCAGGTTCGAGATGCCTACTGGCGTTTGATCGGCCAAAGTCAACCGCTAGCCAGAAAGACGCCGAGGTATCGATCCGAAATGCGGCTGGCGCATATGCCGGTCTCCCAGGCCTACTTCTCATTGGGAATCCGGGTTTGCCCATATACGGATCCGGATCGCTACGGTCTGCACATTCTCAATAATATACTGGGAGGGGGAATCAGCTCGCGGCTATTTCGTCGACTGCGTGAAAAACATGGAATTGTGTACCACATCAACTCGGAATACCACGCCTATCGCGACGACGGGATGCTGGTAATTGAAGGCAGCACGGCTCCGGAAAAGATTCTGCAAGTCCTGGATATGGTCTTTGATGAGTTTTGGAAATTGATCTCGGCTGAAGATCCGTTAAATGAAGAGGAAATCTGGAAAGCAAAGATGCACATTCGCGGTCAACATTTGATTTCGGGCGAAAGCACCAATACTCGTATGAGCCGCCTGGCTGTCCAGGAGCTATACTTCGGAAGACAATTATCTGACGATGAAATTCTGACCGAAATAGAAAAAGTCAACAGCCTGAATCTACAGTCTCTGACCGATAATGTCTTGCCAGACGCCATGCGTCAGGCGGCGATAGCCATTGTCGGTCCGGAAGCAGATGATCGCTTTCGGTCATTGGCGATTGAGAGGCTATCAGATCGCTACAATTGGAGACCTACAGAAGGGAGGTGATGGAATGGGCTTAAACCCCGCTGTCAAAAAAAATTGGATCGAGATTCAGAAACAGCATGATGTGCCGGTCAACGCCATCGGCGTCAAAATTGATTCGAAAGATGAGAAAACCATGAAGGTGTGGAAAGATGAAGGTATCGACCAGTTTATCAAACGATGAACCCCATCATCGGTGGTAGGGGCCGGTGATCAAAAATAAGAACCGGTCCCGTTACGACACAAAACGGTGAGGCTACTGGATGAACAGGCCGATTTTCTGATCGGAAGTGTCTTCTCGTGACAACTTGGAGGAATCTTCCGAACAGGAAATCGCCGGGCAGGAAGGGAGAACAGGGGTGACCAACGCCAAGATTTTAGTCGTAGAAGACAGCCCGACTTATCTACGCCAGATATTAAATATGCTGCAGGATTTGGGACATCGAACCATCGCTGCCGTCGACGGAGAAGAAGCGCTGGAGAAAGCCATCCGGGAAAAACCGGACTTGATTATGCTGGATATCATTTTGCCCAAAAAAAATGGATTTCAGGTGTGTCGCCAGCTGAAAACGACCCCGGCAACCCGGAATATCAAAATTATCATGCTAACCAGCAAAACCCAGGACAGCGATAGATTCTGGGGGCTTAAACAAGGGGCGGATGAGTATTTGACAAAGCCGGTCGCCGAGGCGGTTTTGTCGGCCAATCTTGTCCGGCTTTTGTCTGGCGAACTAAAAATTCAATCTGAAACGCGTAAAACGGCGTGATGCAAAATCCGATTATGCTGACGAAGGCCGGCAGGTTCAACCGATGAATGATCGGATGCAATTTGAAGGAGGCATAAAGTGTTAAACAAACTCAAGGCAATCCAAGTTTTCAAGATGATGAACGTTTCAGAAATGGCAAAGCATTTAAAGAAATTGAACGTTCTTAGATTTTTCAAATTCAAGCCGAGGCTGGGTGTCGGCACAAAGCTTCAGCTAGTCGTTGTGCTAACCGTGTTCGTGACCCTTGCTGCCGTGACCGGCGTTGTCACGGTCGCCTATCGCAACTCGATTATTGCCGACCGCATGCAAATCATGCAGGCGACCCTCGACAACATCGCCGAACAAACCAACCGGGATAACCTCCAGCTGGGTTCAGTGGTCGTGTCCATGGCGGCTTCCCAGGCCAATGGCTCCTTCGGTCGCCGGCAGCAGTCGCTGAAATACGCGAAAGACCTTCTGCAGCGCTTTCCAAACATCATGGGTGCTTACATCAACTACGAACCGGACGCTGACGGACAGGACCGGCAGTACAGCGACCGGGTACTGTACACCGATGACGGCCGCTTTGTCCCCTACTGGTACTGGCAGAATGGCTTGTCCCGGGACGTGATTTTGTTGACACCTTCTGAAGAAGTGGACGGCAGTGAAAGATACTCGGCAACCCAAAACATATGGCAGGACCTTACGGGAACTCCTGCAAAAACAGAAGAATTTCTGTATTACAGCGAACCCTTCACCAACCAGAATATTTCGATGATATCGATATCATATCCGCTGATTATTGATGAACAGTTCCGGGGAATCGTGGGAATCGACCGCTCACTGAATATGCTCTACGAGCAGTTGAAAGACTTCAAACCTTACGCCAGCACCAGTCTTTTTCTGATGAGCCGCGAAGGTCGATTCGTTACCGCAACCGGTGAGCACGCCTGGCGTGTCAGTCCCGGAGATAAATTGAAAGACCTCGAAGAGTATAACGAAATTTTCAGCCAATATTTTGCCTTGAAGTCCAAAGGGATTATCAAAGCGCTGAGTCCATTGGATGATGAATCCCAGTATTTTGTATTTTCTCCCATTCAAATGGGTAACTGGCTGCTTGCCATGGCCGTCAACGAGGAGGAGATCATCGCACCGGTGAACGCCGTCGTTAAAAAAATCTCCTATATCGCGGTCATTGCCTTTCTGGCCTTGGTGTTGGCGATCTGGGGCACTTCCCGCCTGATAATCGTCCGCCCCGTGCGCAGGATTATGAACCTGTTTTCCGAAATTGGACTGGGCAACTTCGACGCACGCGTCAACGTGAAAGCACGTGATGAAATCGGTGAGATGGCCACGAGTCTCAACGCGATGCTCGACAACACCCTGGTACTGATTCAAAGCAGAGAAGAACGCGATGCCATTCAATCCTCTATTATGAAACTGCTCGATGAAATCAGCGGTCTGGCAGAGGGCGACTTAACGAGGCGCGCCGAAGTAACGGCAGAAATAACCGGGGCCATCGCCGATTCTTTTAACACCATGGCCGAGCAGCTCAATGACGTCGTCCGAAACGTTAAACAGGCCACCGACGAGGTTACAACAACAACCGAAGGTGTTCACACAACAACCCAACAATTATCTGATGCAAGTGAGAAGCAGGCCCGGCGGGTTTCCAACACAATCAAAGTGATCAATGAAATGACCGAATCGATCAAGCAGGTGGCGGACAATGCCGTTAAATCGTCGGCAGTTTCGAAACGGTCAACTGCCAATGCAAAAGAAGGGGCGGTTGCCGTGCAATCCACCAACAATGCCATGAATGCCATTCGGGACAATGTCCAGGAAACAGCGCGTTCGATCAAACGTCTGGGCGAGAGTTCGCAGGAGATTGGCAACATCGTGCAGCTGATCAATGACATTTCAGACCGAACCTCGATCCTGGCCCTGAATGCATCGATCCAGGCTGCAATGGCCGGTGATGCCGGTCGCGGATTTGCCGTTGTCGCCGAAGAAGTCCAGCGCCTGGCCGAACGTTCAGCCAATGCCACCAAGCAGATCGATACCCTCATCAAAAACATCCAGGGCGAAATCAATGAAGCCGGAACCAGTATGGAGGAAAGTATCCAGCGTGTTGTGGAGGGCTCAAAATTGGCTGAAAACGCCCACAAAAAGCTGGAAGAAATCGAATTGGTTTCAAATAAGTTGGCCAAATTGATCCAGTCCATCTCCAATGCGGCAACCAGACAGTCCAAGGCCTCGGAAAACATCACGAAAAACATGGAACACATGGGGGTCGTCAGTTCCCACAACCTGACCGCCAGCCGCCGGACTGCCTTGGCAATCACTCGATTGGCCGAGACTTCCAAAGAATTGGCCGCATCGGTCGAAACCTTCAAGGTGGTCGATGAATTGCCTGCCCGGCCGACCGATGAGGCGACGCCGCATGAAATCGAAACCTTGACGCCGATTGATAAACCCGGCCAACGGCCGGGGAGAGAGGCCGAGCTGGTTGATATCAAAACCCTGAGGCCGGCCAGGGAGGCGCAACCATCGGTCAAATCCAAAAATTCTATTCAACGGCGAAGGCCGGCTTCGGGAGAACTGTCATCGGCCGGATAAGAAAAACAGTCGTCGAATTGGACCGCAGTTCTTTGGAAACAAATTGGAAATTATTTGTACCGCTCTGGAATCCTCAAATACTCAAGATGATTTCAGTTTCGGAAAAAAATAGGGTTTAACCAGTATAAGGGGAATTCACATGAAAAAATTAATTGCTATATGGGCATGTATATTAATCGGTTTGGCCTTCGCGGGATCTTCCCATTCCAAAGGGTACCGCGGCAAAAAAATTCTATTTATAGACTCCTATCACCAGGGTTATGCCTGGAGCGACGGTATAACCAAGGGGATTGAACGGGGTCTCAAAAACAGCGGTGTCCAACTGAAAATTATCCGCATGGACACCAAACGCAACCCCAACGTGAAGTTCAAGAAAAAAGCGGCCAAAAAGGCTAAGAGCGTCATTGAACGATTCAGGCCGGATGTGGTTATCGCCGCGGATGACAATGCGTCGAAATTTCTCGTCAAACCGTATTACAAAGATGCCGATCTGCCGTTTGTGTTTTGCGGCGTGAACTGGGATGCCGCTGTATACGGCTATCCTTACTCGAATGTCACCGGAATGGTCGAAGTGGCGCCGATTCCGCAGCTTATCCAGCAGATGCAGCTTTGGGCCAAAGGTGACCGGATCGGCTTCCTGGGACCCGATATTCTAACGGCAAAAAAAGAAGCCGCCAATTACAAAAAAATTTTTGGACTGAATGTTATTCCTTATTATGCCAAGAACTACTCCGACTGGAAAACCGGATTTGTCAAACTTCAGAATAAGGTTGATATGCTGATTATCGCCAGTGATGGCGGCCTGTACAATGACCATGCCAAAGAACTCCAGGCATTTGTCAGAAGCAGAACCCGTATCCCGACGGGCGCGTGTTACGATTTTATGATCCCCTATGCGCTTGTCGGCGTCATCAAAGTCGCCGAAGAGCAGGGAAAATGGTCCGCTTCAACGGCCTTAAAAATCCTGGACGGGACTTCACCGTCGGAAATCCCCATCGTCCGCAACAAAAGGGCCAAGCTGGCGCTGAATAAAAAAATCGGCGATGCAATGGGAATTGATCTTTCCATTTTTCCGAATATCAATTGAATATCGGAAATCAGATGACGTTCATTCGGCAATCCCATCGTCAGTGCGATTAGCTTGAGCGGGTTGTCAAAATTAAAATATCTTAGGAGGCTTCAATGCAACAACATAGCAACTTAAAATCGCCAAGGATAAGATCATTATGGCCTGCATTGCTGGTCGTACTGATCATGATTGTGGGCCTGACAGCGTCGGCGGCGGCCCTCGATTTTCCTTATCGCAAAGACTACCCCGATGTGCCGACCATTGATTCGGAAGTACTGTTTAAACAATATGAAATGGATAAAGTTGTTATTGTGGATGTGCGTTCCTCGATTGAATATGACGTCATTCACCCCGAAGGTGCCATTCACATCCCGCTTTCAAGTGCCAATTTTATCCAGATGGTCAGGGAATTAAGAGCGTTCCACCCTGAAAAGAATTTCGCATTTTACTGCAACGGAATTACCTGCCTGAAGTCTTACGAGGCCACCCAAAAAGCGTTGGCTGCCGGAATCGAGAATTGCCATGTCTATGACGCCGGAATTCCGATCTGGGCATCCATCTATCCGGAAAAAACGTTGCTGCTGGGTAGAGAGTTGGTCGACCCTGACAAGCAGCTAATTTCCAAACCGGCCTTTAAGAAAAAGTGTTTGGTGTTTAAAAAATTCAAGTCCAGCTCGAAGGCTAAAAACAGTCTCGTCATCGATGTCCGGGACGCTATCCAACGCTCAAAAAAAATACGCGGATTAAAGAAGGTCAAAAAAATCCCCTTGGATAAGTTTATACCCAACTTTGTGGAGAAAAAAGTACACCGTGACAAATCGCTGCTCATATTCGATCAGGTCGGCAAGCAGGTGCGCTGGCTGGAATATTATCTCGTGGCGAACGGGTACAAAAACTATCATTTCCTGGCCGGTGGCGCTACTTCAGTATTGGAAGAGCAAAAGTATAAAAATTAGCAGGAAGTCGATATCCGCTCTGGTCTGATTTTGCATGAGGAGGAGAACAGGCAAAATTAAGGCGATAATGAGGGAAGGGAGGTGAGTCTCGATTATAATCGGAAGGTAATCAAATAGGGTCATATTTGAGCAACAAAATTATTAAAAAGCGATAACAGACCAATCAAAAAAAGGAGATTTAAAGTGAAACAAAAACTTAGCATAAGTTATCTATTGATCCTATTTACGGCTATCCTTGTCATTTCGAATTCAGCGGCTGCGGACGTGAATACACCCATATCCGCAGATCAGGCATTTGACGCCTACGCCAATCAGGTCGATCCGATATCGGGCGAACCGGCAGCTGTCGCAATTGTGGACGTCAGAACTAAGGCCGAGTACTTCTGGTTGGGAACCCCGGCTATGGTGACCAGCATCGTGACCCAATCCGGCAAGGAACTTTTACCCCACAATGGGAAAGTCAACATGCGGTTTGGGGGGCGATATCTGAAATTTAAAGTGCAGCGGGGCAAACGCTTGCGCAGGGTTTTTTTGTCGGTGAACCGGGTTGAATCCATCGATACGGAACCGATCTCCTATCATGTCCCCTACAAAGTTTGGGACGAAGACGGCGGAAGTCTGATTGCCAATCGGGATTTTGCCGGTCAAATGAATGCCCTTGCCAAAAACGAAAAGAACGGCACCGGATATGATGTCGTCATTTTAATGTGCCGCAGCGGCAAGCGATCCAATACGCGCGCTTTTGCAACAGAAAAATTTTCTGCGGTTTACGAGGTAGACAATGGTGCGGATGGTCGCGGCGGATTCGAAGGGACCAGTTATAAAGGTGTGTATAACGGTTTTCGGGGGTATCCCGGCAGAAATACGCGATTTCAGGAATCCGAATCCGTGTCATGGGCCGATGCCGGACTGCCGATTCACATTGGGGATAATCCGGATCGCGTTGTTCCCGTAAAGGACGACTACGTTCGACCGCGTTAATTGACGAATAGGATGAAATGAATTTATAGCGGTTTTGAGTTGTGTCCAAAAAAAACCCCGGACCGAACGGTCCGGGGTTTTTTGGATTGATTCAATAGGGCATTTAAGCCCGCACTTCCTCTTTAACCCCGATCGCCATTTTGTACAGCGCGGTCAGAACGAAAAATCCCAGCGCCCATACACCTAGCGCGATTGCAATTTCGGGTCCCGACGGAATATATTCATTGACCTCGTGCAGGGGCGAGGGCGTGAAACCGCCCGCGATCATTCCCAGCCCCTTGTCGATCCAGGTTCCGGCGAATATGGCCACACAGGCCACGGCCAGAACCCCCTCATTTTTGCGGGTGACCGGGTTGACCGTCAGGATGATGCCGATGATCATCAAGGCAAAAGATGTCCACATCCAGGGCACATAGGCGCCGTGGCCGTGTAAGCCGACAAACAGATATTTTATGTGGTCCATATGTTCCGGGATATTGCTGTAAAAGACCGTAAACACTTCACACAAAAAGAAAAACACATTGATGCAAATGGCATAGGCCACCGTTTTTGCCAGGGACTGGATCTGTTGGCGACCGGGATCGAAATCGGACACCCGGCGGATAATGAGGCACAGTAGAATCAGCAGCGCCGGCCCGGCAGCAAAAGCCGAAGACAGAAAGCGGGGGGCCAGAATGGCCGTCATCCAGAAACCACGGCCCGGCAGACCGGAATAAAGATAGGCGGTAACCGTATGGATGCTGATGGCCCAGGGAATTGAAATATAGATCAGGGGCTTGAGCCATTTTTGGTAGTGAACCCCATTGCGTTCAGCTTCCAGAACATTCCAGCCGATAACGAGATTGAGAAACAAATAGCCGTTTAAAACAATGGTATCCCAGAAAAGCACCGAATTCGGCGAGGGATATAGAAATACGTTGAAAACCCGCATGGGTTGGCCCAGATCGACCAGGATAAAGGTGACGCACATGACAACCGAGGCAATGGCCAAAAATTCACCCAGAATGGTGACCTTGCCATAGGCTTTGTAGTCATGCAGGTAGTACGGCAATACCACCATCACGCCTCCTGCAGCCACCCCGACCAGAAAAGTGAAATTGGCGATATAAAAGCCCCATGAGGCGTCCCGGCTCAAACCGGTAATCCCCAGACCGAAACCGAGCTGTTTCAGGTAGAAGGCAAAACCGACACCGACGATGGCCAGTAAGAAAGCCATCCAACCATAATATTTTTTACTTCCCTTTATTGCGAATTCAAGCATTTTGACCTCACACGATGTAGTAGACGGACGGCTCAGTACCCAGGGTCTGTTTGCGCCGAATAGTGTAATTAGTTTTGATCAGTTCCCGTACATTCGACTCCTCATCATAGAGGTCGCCAAAAGCAATCTTGCCCTCGGAAACCTCGACACAGGCCGGCAACTTGCCCTCGGCTAGCCGCTCCGCACAGAAATTACATTTTTCAACCACACCTTTGGACCGGGTCGGGTATTTGACATTGAGGTGTCGGATGAAGGGGCGCGGATCCCGGTAATTGAAACTGCGGGCACCAAAAGGGCAGGCCGCCATACAAAACCGGCATCCGATGCAGCGGTGAAAATCCATCAGGACCACCCCGTCCGACTCGCGCTTCCAGGTTGACTTGGTCGGACAGGCCCTCACGCAGGGCGGATTCTCACAATGGTTGCACAACACCAGAAACGGTTTGTGTTCGACCGCTTCGCTCATGAATCGTGCAGCTTTGCCGGGAAACGCGTTGTGATAATGTGCTCCCCAAAGCCATTTGATCTCATGGCGCTTGTTTCCCAGATGGGGCACATTGTGAACGGTATGGCAGGCTTCGACCAGGGGCTCTAAATCCTCCTCGGATTCGAACGCCCGGGTATCGATTACCATGGCCCACTGCTTGGCCTTGAGTGCGTTGTCGTTCTCTTTCAATATCGGTTCGGCTTCATTTGCCTGCTCCGCCACGGCAAAGGCATTCAATACCGGTTTGGCCGTCAGAGCCAGCGACGAAAGCCCCAGTAGCTGTAATATGCGTCGTCTGCTGCTATCCATTACGATTTCTCCTTCAACTTATCATCGATATGACATTCCCAACAGTAGGGCTGTACCGAGGAATAATCATGGCACCTGTCGCAGAACTCGGTTTTATTCGAATGGCAATCCAGGCAGGTGTTGGACAGGCTCATGTTGTATTCTTTGCCGTCGGGACTGACGTAAATCCGTTCGCCATTGCGCACCACCGCCTCGCGCCAGACATCCAGCAGCTGCATGTGCTCGGCCTGCATGTAATCCGTCGAGCGCACGCAGACTTTGGCGGCTTTGGCTTTGTCCGTCAGGACGAGCTCCGGTGCGGGAGCCGCTTTTCCCCGATTGTACCAGAAGGGAAAGGTAACGAGTACGATGAAAATAATTACACCGGTAACGATAATCTTTTTATCCTTCATCAGCTTCTTCCTCCGAATCGACCGCTAATCCCGGAATATCCTCACCGCGCAAATCGACGGTTCGGTCGTTTTGACCGGGCAAGTTCAGGGCATTGGCCACCAGCTCATGCACGCCGGTGACATCCACATCAGGCACCCAGTATTCCGTCAGGGCCGGAAGCGCCGCCCGGTCGATTGCACAGATAGTTGACAGCATGTTCACGCCGTGCTGTTCGTGAACATGTTTGACGGCGTTGGCCCTGGGCAGTCCGCCGGTCAATCTCAATTCCATGTCTTCCCCGGCGTTTAATCCCGAGCCGCTGCCGCAGCAAAATGTTTTCTCCCGGATCGTGTTTTCCGGCATATCGTAAAAATGGTTGCACACATTCTGAATCACATAGCGCGGTTCATCAAACATTCCCATGCCCCGGGCCGGATTGCAGGAGTCATGAAAGGTCACCTTGAGATGATCGTTGCGGCTGGGATCCAGATCAAGCTTGCCGTGTTTGATCAAATCTGCTGTAAATTCAGCTATATGAACCATCTTAGTCGATTTGGCATTTTCAAATTTGGTGCCGGTAATCGGGTTGACCGGCTCTTCCATGAAATCGGCCGGGCCGTTCATGGTATCCATATACTGATTAATGACGCGCCACATATGCCCGCATTCGCCGCCCAGAATCCATTTGACGCCGAGACGTTTGGCTTCGGCATACATCTTGGAATTCAACCGCTTCATGGTTTCGTGGGAGGTAAAGAAACCGAAATTGCCGCCCTCGGATGCATAGGTGCTCCAGGTGATGTCAAAACCGTATTTTTCTCTCAAGAAATGAAAGAGCATCATATAGCCCATACAGGTGTAGGTGCCGGGATCGGCAAAAACATCTCCTGAAGGGGTAATAAACAGAATATCAGCGCCTTTTTTGTTGAACTGGGGCTCGACGGCCACGCCGGTCAGGTCCTCGATGTCTTCAACGAAAAAGTCAAGCATATCTTTGAAGGCATGGGGTTGAATCCCCAGGTGATTGCCGGTTCGATAACAGTTGGCTACCGGTGTCGCGATCCAGTCGATATTCAGTCCGAGTAAATTCAGCAGCTCCCGGCCCATGATGGTGATTTCAGCCGTGTCGATACCATAAGGGCAGAAAAGCGAGCAGCGCCGACACTCGGAGCATTGAAAAAGGTAGTACCACCACTCTTTAAGCACATCCAGCGACATGGGCCGGGCGCCGTTCAGTTTCCCCAGAATCTTGCCGGCCAGGGTAAAATCGTTGCGATAAACGGCTCGCAGCAACTCGGCTCTGACCACCGGCATATTTTTCGGATCACCGGTGCCGATGAAATAATGGCATTTGTCCGAACAAGCGCCGCAGCGCACGCAAATATCCATGAAAACCTTGAAAGATCGAAATTTCTCGAGGCGTTCTTTGAAACCGTTATGGATGATCTCCTGCCAGTTTTCAGGCAGTTGCCAATCATCTTCAACCGGATTCCAGGCCCTGGCATTGGGCAGTCCGACATAATCAACGCTTTTGGGGTTTGAGGCGTAGCAGTACATCCCCTTGCGGATATTTATCGGGGTCTCCATCCAGTCCGAACTGGGTGGCTGATGATCAATCTGTATCAGTTCTTCGGGTTTGGGTGTTTCGTCTGCCATAGTTTACTCCTTATTATTCCGCAGGCTTTTCTGCTTCCGCCGGCTCTTCGGCGGGAGCCGCTTCAGGCATCTTATCAACGGGCAGTCCAGCCTCTATCATTTTCTCTCTGAATTCGTCTTCATATTCTTCGTATGTGTGGACCGGAACCGGATAATTCCAGGGATTGACGTGTCGTTTGGCCCGGGTATCCGTGGTCAGGTTACGGGTGGGGCTTAAAAATATGCCGCCCAGATGCATCAGCTTGCTGAACGGAAAATAGGCCAGCAGAACACTGACGAAAAACAGATGAATGTAAAAAACCGCCCCCACGCCTTCCGGAATGGTAGGACGGAAAGTGACCAGACCCATGGCGAGTTCCTTGGCGGCGGTAACATCGATTTTTACAATATAGGTCATGAGAATACCGGTCAGTGCGATAGCAAATATCAAAAACAGCGGGAAAAAATCACTTGCCAGTGAGATATAACGAACCTTGCGGATAAACAGGCGTCTTGCAAGCAGGTATGCCACAGCAGCCAGCAGCACAAAGCTGGACAACGCGATACCCGGCAAACCAAATTGTATCCCAGGGTACAATATTTCGACACGGAAAAAACTGTCAATGTTTTCCACCAAGGTGACGAAAAACGGTACCGGATTGGTAAAAAATCTCAGGTGACGAATCAAGACCGTAAGAAAGGCGTAGTGGAACGCAATGGCTCCCAGCCACAGGAAGAGTTCGAGCTTGTAGGATATTTTCGCTCCGTCCTCCAGCCTCATGCGGGTGTTGCGGAAAAGCGACCTGAACGTCAGTATTTCCAAAGCCATACGAGCGACCACCTGCCATTTGTTGTCCGGGCAATCGAGCTTTGAATGCTGGATCCAGGGTAATGATTTTTGTTGCCCGCCCGTGGTTGGAATCCGAAAGGGCACGGCCGAACGGGCCCAGCCAAGCACTTTGTAGGCGAATCCCACGATAAATGTGAGTAATGCCAGGTAGGGAATAACAATTCCGAAAACAACCTGCAGTCCCGCCGCCGTACCCGCCCACGCGATTAAAAACAGCACAATAACAGCGATCAGTGAATAGATATACCTTGAATTCATTGGCCAGAACCTCGCTTGCAGGCTTCACGCCGTCAGTAAATGATCGGAAGCCTCAATCTGAAATTTAACTTTTCGAATCTCCGCTCGGATTCTCTGCAACCAATCCGGCTCTTTCAAATGCTTTGAATGTCCGGTTTCTGGTTTCATTTGCGCTGATACGAAATATTGTTTCTCTACACTGCATATATATATCAAAGGCCATCAGACAGATTTCGTCAACTTCCGACTCGAATTCGACGAATTCTGCGGCGAATTTGCTGTCGTGGAGTTCTTTAGACAACATCTCCCGACAAATCTGTTTCAAGAAAAATATAAAAGCGGTGGCTTGGCGGGGTGAGAAATATTGGGCGGCTCGAATCCGGATGACGGGATCCAGGTGAGCTCGGACGGTCTCGCGGTCCACACCATGAATGAGTTGGTTCAGCAGCCCTTTAAGGCTGCTCTGCATGGTACCGCCGACCGGGTTGGAAAAGCGATCCGTATTGTTTTTGATAAACTCAGCAGTATCTGAAGCATAGGTTTGGGCGGTTCGTTCAAACCATTTTTTTAAGATAGCAGATTTTTTTTGTTCTAAAATTTTTTCCAAACCTTTACCCATGAAAGCTCCTGTCGGCCCGACCGAATTTTACGATACTGCCAGGTTGAATTGTCGGATGGCTGTCAGTAGGCCGAAGTGGAGGTATATAGACGAATTTGTAACTTCTGTCAAG
>JAAUYB010078335.1_pt1 | contig 14006 bp, 15 predicted proteins | sample 7278071 | NCBI WGS metagenome assembly JAAUYB01 (sample SAMN14350121, study PRJNA611818) | marine sediment metagenome | isolation source: surface marine sediment (1.8m) | place: French Polynesia: Moorea | collected 2018-08
GATTTTCGAGCGCTTCTATCGCTGTGATCCCAGCCGTTCCGAATCCGGCAGCGGCCTGGGCTTGAGCCTGGCGCGCGCCGTGGCCCGTGCCCATGGCGGCGACATCACGGTCAAAAGCACTTTGGGGGAAGGCAGCATCTTCAGCGTAAGGTTGCCCCTGGTTCCCGATTCCCAGATCGAAAAAGATTTATCATCTACTGGTAAGTAATCCCGTTGTGCTTCAACCAGCCATCGGCATGGCGGCCGTCAGGATCGTGATGGGTTATGAAGGGCCACCCGTGAAAACATCACTTTTTCACCAGATGCCAAACCGAAGCCGTGTAGTCGATCAGGGTATCGCCGACGGCATTTCGCGGGCAGCGGTCAAACCGCGCGCGGATGTCCCTTTTCAGCGCGGCATTGGCCGCTGCTTCGGGCCTGGACATCCGATAAGCGGCATAAAAATCATCAAACCCATGGAAACGATACTGAATCTGGATTTCCGTCCGGGCCCGCAACGCAAACCCATCGTTTATCGCCGCCTCGATGGCCTTAATAGCATGTTGCTTCTGGGCGGCTTCATCCAAGTATAATTTCAATATCTGCCCAAAGGAACCGCTGCCGTGGACCGGTTCGGTGATGAGCATTCGGCCCCGGGGCCGCAGCACCCGGTGGCCTTCGCGCAGGGCTGCGGTCTGCCGATCGACCGGAACGTGGTGGAGGGATTCGTTGAAAAAAACCGCATCGAAAGACCCATCGGCAAAACAGAGCGCTTGCGCGCGGGCGACCAGGAAACTAAGACGGCGGCCGCCATACCGGTTTTGGGCTTCCCGGACATCTCCGCGGTTGGGGTCGATACCGACGGTGCCCGCCACATGCCGGGCGATGAAAGCGGTCTTGGCACCTATTCCGCAGCCCACATCGAGGCCCGCAAGTCCCCCGTCCTTTAGAAATTCCCGAATGGTCTTGGCTTGGCTGCCGGTGGCATCGGCGATCATGGTTACGTCCTGAAGGGTCCGTAAAACTCCCGATTTCGGCGTTACGCTTCGATCCTCGTCATTGCAGCGTATGCTGAATACGCCTCATTTCTCGGATCTCGCAAGCCTTGAAATCGAGCGTTTTACGAAACCTTCGGCATAAAGATTTATGATGACGATACCTGCCGACTAACCCGCGATCAACTCGGCAGGGCATTCATTCATCGGAATAATACGGCAGCCCATGTGAGAACCGCAATGGTCATTCAAATGGCCGCTGAAATGTCACAAACCATCTAAGCGTGCCCTCATGGAGAGATGCCCTTCGAAACACGTACCCGGCCAGGGGGCACACTATCGTCAAGCTTGCTTGATCAGGTCCATCAACTTCGCGGTAAGGTTGTCCGGCAGGGGATAGTCGTCTGAAGCGCCGCGGCAGATCGCCACGGTCTGTTTGAGGGTTTCGTAGCAGGCGTTGCAATGGCAGCAGTCGTGAATGTGGCGGGCCAGCCGCTGGCGGGTCGCGGCGTCCAGTTCCATGTCGATAAATTCGGACATGCGCTCGAAAAGCGCCAGGCAGTTACGGTGGTCGTGGTCATGGGGTGCCATGATCGAAATATCCCTTCAGTTTCTCCCGTAAATAAAGCCGGGCGCGGTGCAGGCGGACCTTGACGTTGGCGGGCGAGATGTCGAGGATCTGAGCGGTTTCCTCCGTGGCAAAGCCCTCCATGTCCCGCAGGACAACCACCAGGCGATATTTCTTGGGCAGATCGATGATCGCCTGCTTCAGGTGACGGGCCAGTTCCTCGTTGAGCACCTGGGCCAGCGGGGCGCGGGCCCATTCCGGGGCCTTATCCGGAAGCTCGTCGCTTTCCTTGGACATGAACTCTTCCAGAGAAAGCTCGCGCTCCGGGGCATGCTTGGGTTTGCGCTTCTTCTTGAGGCAGGCCGTGGTGGCGATCCGAAACATCCAGTTCTTGAAACGCGTCTCGTAGCGAAAGCCTTCCAGGTAGCGAAAGACATTCAGGAAGGTCTCCTGGACCAGGTCCTCGGCATCGCGGGACTCCCCGCACATGCGCATCCCGAAATTAAAGACCTTCTGCTGGTATCTGCGGACCAGTTCCGCAAAGCGCTCCGTCTGACCGGCATTGATGGCCTGAATCAGGGCGAAGTCTTCATCCTGGATCGATTTCCTGGCGATCTTGGCGTCCCTCACGGTCCTTGATGCTTGTCGACCGACAAGCCGGCCGCATTCAAGTGGATACGCCCAGTTTCGGCAGGATATAGGCCTGCAGCAGAAACCAGACGCCGATGATCAACACGACCACGAGCAGGGTTTTCATAAAGGTTCCCCTCTGATTCGATTAACTTGTGACGAACCAAAATTTCAGGATAGTCACAAACGTGTCCGCTTTAGAAATGAAGATTTTTTATTCTGATCAAGGCCGCACAAGGATTCGTGGTGAGGCGTACTCATGTACGCCGCAGCCGCAAATCCGCGGAGAACGCCGAGCAGGATAAAAAAGACCATTTCCTGTCGGGCGTTAACGAAGGATAAACCATCGCCGGCGCCTAAACAAGCCCGCCAGACCGATCAGCATCAGGGCCATCACCAGGGCCAGGTGCAGGATGTCCAGAAACACGATCAAACCGGATGACATCGTGACACCGGCGTAATTCTTGATCACCCGCAGAGCGCCGGTGACAACGATGCCGGCCATGACGCCGCCCTGCAGCCAGCCGTAAAGGCTGATTTTGAGATCGCGGCGCCGCTCCGCCAGGTAGAAAACGGCATAGTAGGCCGCGATGCCCAACAGCAGAATAGCCCCCAGATAATGGATATAATGGGTGGTATAAAACTGGGCCAGCCAGCCCAGCCCGGGCAAATCGGCGATATAATAGCGCTTGAAGATCGGCATCTGGCCGAATCCGCTAAGCCCCATGAAGACCAGCAGCGTGAGGTAGATGGCCCTCATGGGGGGCGCCATCAGGGCGGCGGTTTTTTCAGTCGCTTTATTTTGAAGCATGGTCACCTCCTGATAGCCTTTTCATCTGTCTGCGTCTGATCCGCATCCATGGTCCCGGCGGCACGCCTTCCAGCCTTCCAGATGCGTCCGGCGGCCGCCGCAGCCCCGGCCAGCGGCGCCACCAGCATGGCCCAGCCGATGTTGTTGGCATCGGCCATGCGATCGGCCACAGGCGCCAGGTGCGGACGGCCCGCACCGGTCGCCAGCACCTGGTTGATGGCCTCGAAAGGCACCGGCGAGACATAGATGGTGTTCGTGCCGCCGTTTTCCGCAATCCCGTAGATATCGCCGCCGGTTTCCTGCGCCAGGGCCCGCGCCCGGGCAATGATTTCATCTCGGGGCCCGATGGTCTGAACCTCCTCGGGGCAGGCCGCGATGCAGGCCGGCGCCGCGCCTTGGCCCACCCGGTCGTAGCAGCGGTCGCACTTGTTCATGATCCCGTTGCCGGCCAGCGACGGCAGCAGCTTGAGGTACAGTCCGTCGCCGGTCTGACGCTGGGGGACATCCCAGGGGCAGACGTCCTTGCACTTGCTGCCCCCCAGGCACATGTCGGTGTCGATACGCGAAAGGCCGTTGGCATATTGCCGGGCCGCGCCCCACGGGCAGAGCTTGACGCAGGGCGGGTTGACGCAGTGCATGCAGCGCCGGGGTATGGTTAAATCAAACGTCTCACCCTGGTGCTCGACAGATACTTCCTGGATAAACAGCCAATTGTAGGGGGTCAGCCGATCATCCCGATCCTGTTTCTCTGACCAGTCCGAAACCTTGACCCGTTCGGGGTACATCTTGGGGAAAGGTTTTTGGGGCGTGGGAAACTTGGCGGCGTTGGTCTCGCGGCAGGCCTCCACACAGGCCCCGCAGCCGATGCAACGACTGATATCGATCAGCGTCGCCAGATGATCGTCGGTTCCGGCGGCCGCCGCCTGCGCGGCCGGCCCGACCACCGTGGCCGCGGCCGCAGCCGTCACCCCCCGTTTAAGAAAGGCCCGACGTGAAATGGGCTTCGACATTGTTGAAATACCTCCCTGGCAAAAATTGGATATACGTATCTTTGACGGGCCTATAGAGCCACCGGATACGATTTGGTTACAGAGCAGGAGAGGCAATTATATTTTTTTGGCTGAAATGCGGGGTGCTGGTGGCGTTATTACTCGAGGTGTTCGGTGGCCGGTATCGGTCTATAAGACCAATTCCATTTTCTTGTAATCCGGAAAACCAGTCCGCCTGCGCCAGTCTGATCTCCATTGCTGTTGTCCTGGAAAACGCTTCTATGACTTCGGGTGTGGAATAGCTGTATGGGAACCTATGAATTTTAAGGCGTCGCTATCGCAACCGCCGTGCCGGAAACGATGATGCCCCCGTCGACCGGAATCTCCACCGTTAGCCGGCTCGGCCGACCCATGGCCTCGCCCTGGCGGATTAGGATTGTCGTGGGGGCGGAGACGAGTCCGGCTTCGCGGAGATAACCGCCCAGGGCCGCGGCGGCGGCCCCGGTGGCGGGATCTTCGACGACGCCCCCGACGGGGAAGGGGTTCCGGGCGTGGAAGAGGTCGGCGCGCTCCCGCCACACGAGTTGCAGCGTGGTCACGCCGTCCTTTAGCATAAGAGCCTTGAGTCGGTCGAAATCGTAATCCAGCTTGGCCAGCCGAGACGCGTCAGCAGCGGCCAGCACGAGGTGCCAGGCCCCGGCGTAGGCCCGGGCGGGAGGGATCGAAGCGTCCAGTTGATCGATCCGCCATCCCAACGCGGCCAACGCTTCGCTGACCAGCGCCTCGGGTGCCGGCGTATACTGGGGTGCGACAGACGTCAGCGCAGCTTCGCGAACCCCGTCCCGCGTTCGGACCGTCACGGGCACCTCGCCTACGGCCGTGGCCAGTCGATAGGTCCCGTCGCCTTCGCGCTCACCCAAAACGACACCCGTGGCGATCGTGGCGTGGCCGCAGAACGGGATCTCGATCTCCGGGCTGTAATAGCGCACCGTGCGATCATACCCACTGGTCGGCGTGATAAAAGCCGTCTCCGAAAAGCCCACCTCGGCGGCAATCTGCTGCATGGTCTCCGGAGACGGCAGCGTATCACCAATCCAGACCCCGGCGGGGTTGCCCCCCTCGGGCCGGCGAGTAAAAGCCGCATAGCGAAAAAGCGATCCCATTGTCGGCGTCTCTCCCATTAGGAGTCTATTTTTTAAGTAGCTTCTCAGCACACGAAGGACAAATGCCGTGACTAAATTGAGCCCTGGAATGTTTGCTGATGTACGACTCAATCTGGTTCCAGTAGCCTTGATCGTCGCGAATATCCTTGCAAGACGCACAGATCGGCAGCAAGCCGTTGAGTGTCTCTAAATCTTCAAGCGCTGCTCTCAATTCGGCGGTACGGGCCTCAACCCGCTCTTCTAATCTGTCGTGCGACTTTTGCAGTTCTTCCGCCATACGCTTGCGCTCCGTTATATCCATAAAAGTAACAACAACCTGCGTAACTTCTTCCCCGCCACTGAAATCAGGTTCCGCATTGACCAAAACCCACACCGTATCTTCTCTATCGGGACGAAGGATGCCGACGATATAGTCTTTGAGGGCCTTGCGTTTGGCGAGCACCAGATTAACCGGATACAGCTCAAGGGGTAACGCGTCGTTGTCGGCATCAATAAACTGCCAGTAGGGATCGATAGCCGTCTTGCCCAACATCTGATCCTCCGTCAAGCCCAGCAATTCATGGGCCTTGTTGTTGCTGGCGATGATCTTGGTATCCGCGCTGTGGACAACAACGGCGGCCTGAATTTTATCGAGGAGCGATCTATCTTGCACGCTGATCTCCGGTAATTTGGTTTCCATGTATCGTTCCTCTTGATCTTCAAATTTAAGGGTCTGCTTTTGCATGTGGCGTACACGACGCTGATGGTGTTCTGCGCCGTGCGCTTAAAAATGGATCAGCGGTGTTGAAACCACTTATGGGCAGAATTGGGGCGGCGCACCAATCGTTATGACGATTTTACCTCTATGTTGGGCCGTGCCAAAATACCGGAGTGCCTCTGGCACCGCGCTCAAAGCATACAATCCATCGATAACCGGTTTGACTTTGCCGGCCTCGAACAGCTCGTTCAAATAAGGTAGGTTCTTGTTGGGTTTCAGGCCAACAATACGAATCTTTTTATTAGAAATCATAGAAATCACCGGCCCCAGAACCAGTGCCAGGAAAACTCGACCCAGCGCGCCCCCGACGGTAACATAAATACCATTGGGATTTAAGGCCCGCGTATAGTCAAAGACCGAACGATTCGTCTTGACATCGAGAATCAGGTCAAAGCGCTGGCCCATTCGCGTGAAATCGACCCGGGTGTAATCGATGACCCGATCGAAGCCCACTGAGCGCAGCATGTCCAGTTTCTCAGGGCGGTCGACACCCGTCACTTCCACGCCGTAAGTCTTTGCAATCTGCACGCCGAAAGTTCCGACGCCGCCCCCCGCACCGTTGATCAGCAGTTTCTGCCCCGGTTGAATTCGTCCTTTATCGCGAAGGCCCTGAACGGCCAGCATGGCCGCCTGGGGTATTGCCGCGGCATCTTCAAAGGTCATGTCGGCCGGCTTTAAAACCAACGATGTTTCAGGGGCGCTGACATACTCGGCAAAGCCGCCCCACGCACCGCTGAGGTCCCCGTAGACAGCGTCACCGGGCTTAAAGCGCGTTACGTTTGGACCGACAGCTTCAATCCGCCCGGCGATGTCGGATCCGAGTATTTTCATCTTCGGTTTGAGAAGCCCGAAATACAGCCGGTTGATGAACGGCTTCCCCTGCAGGAGACCCCAGTCCCAGTCATTTAGGGATACCGCGCAAACCTTGATCAATACTTCATTGTCCTTGGGTTGAGGTTTGGCAACCTCTTTCAATTCAAGGACATCGGGAGATCCATATCGGGTATAGACAATTGCCTTGATGATTTAAACCTCTGATCGTGTTAAGCGCGAGGTGCAGGACACCAAGCGCCTTGTGAGCAATACATGCAAAAAGGAAGCATATCCAATAATGTGTGAGCATTTTGAAGAAGCCGGCATCACAGTTATCGGACGATAGAAGGGGTTTTGAAACCACTTCGAAGCACGAACCAAGGTGTGACCCGTCTCCGCCTTATGCGCAGATGGCGAGGGCGGGTTATTGTTATTGCCCTCGCTTGAGTTTGCGGTATGCTTTACCCGCGCTGATCAGTAAACCGGTGGTGTTTTTTACCCAGTCGATTCGAGACTTCCTCCAGTTTTCCCACCCTGCAGGAAGGTGTTTGTCCACAAACATGGCCTTTAGGTCCTGCACCGCCACCGCAGGCTCACCGTCAATTTCCCGGGCATCGGGCCTGTTGGCGAGGAATGCGAAGAGAAGGCCAAATTCCCCAGCGGAGCCGACAAGATTGTCATCACCGAGAAGTTTGGTGAGCTTTTCCTCAACGTCGCGATGCGCCTCATCCGCGTCTTCATCGGACCCGAATAGCTTGGTCATTAACCCTAAACCGGTGGTTTCCACGAACTGGACCAAATCACTGGCCAATAGGGTAACCGTATTTTTCCCAAATACCTTAGATTGGGGATCATTGATCAAATTTTCCGCAATGAAGCGTCCTACGTCTGACCGTTTGATCCACCCATCCTGGGCTCGGCTTGTCAGCCTGGCAAAATCGGTATGACTCAGCCGACCAGAACCCGGTGTTTCCGGGTCTCCCTGTAGAATGCCGCTGTGGCCCGGGTGAGAACCCTGTGATCCAGGAAACTCCAGTGAAAACAAGCCGCTCGGCACTTCGATGTCCAACTTTCCCGAGTCTCCCCGCATGAAGGCATGATTACCGCTCGCAAACAGGACGAGCAAGTCTCCAAGATCACCGCCGCCGGTATTGCCGAGCCGCCTTATGTCCTCGATACTGGCCAGCGGGTCCTGGACGTCGTTTCGTACGGCGAGGTCGCCTTGGGCTACTGCGCTGCCGATAAATGGGCAGGTTGCTTTTCGCTCCACCAATAATTTTTTTTCACCTTCGCTAAGTTCAACTATTTTTTGGGGATCGTCACTCATAATGAATCCTCCGCGTTGGTCTGTCATATTCGGTATCTACTTCCTTCCATTGGCTTCCGTAAATTCCGGTCGTTCCGTGCTGGGCTTATCGCCAGGTCCGGGCAGAGCAGCCTTCCGGCCCCCTTGGGTCTCGCCCTCGATAAGGGAAGCAATATCGGGGTAGGCATAGATCGTAAGCGCATTGTTTTGCGGCAGCCCCCCCGTATCGATGGACGGGCCGTAAACACTGTGAACCTGTCGATTCAACAACCGGAGCAGGGTCGTCATTTCGCCGCGATGATGGGCCGTGTGAGCAATTCTTCTAACCATGATCCACGCCCGGCTGTGCACGGCATCGAAAAAGGCGACCTCCTCGGCCCACCAGGCCTCGTTCATGTCCTGCAAGACCGCCACCCGTTTCCCCGAATCCTCGGCATAACGCTTGATAAATTCGAGTCGGGTTTCCTGTTCGGGTAAAGGCGGGGCGTCTACATCGATGCCCAGCATCGTGACGAACCATTTGTTTTCACCGAGGCATTGATGGACCATGTGCTCCAGGGCGTTGCGGTCCCTTTGAAGTGCGGGATGGGGACGAATGGCCAGATCACCGTCCGTGAAAATGCTCCAGACGTTTAGGGTCTTGAGCCGTTCACTGTCATAAGTATCGACGAGAAATTGATAATCCATGGCTTCCTCTCGATAGAACCTTGGGGAACGTTATGGGCGGAACGTGATCAAAAAGGACACTGTCCACAGTTTGGCCCGGATCATTCTATGATTATTTTTGCGCCTCTTTCTGTCAATAGCTCCCTAAGAAGGGACCTGTGGCAGCGCGCTTCGTTTTCGCAGTAGCAGCCAACCGAGAAGTTGGCATCGTGAGATAGCGCCGCAAGCAAATCGAGAATCCTGCTCTTATCAGGAGCGGCCATCTCGGCGCGATATTTTTTGGCAAATGCAGCCCATTCTTTTTCGGATTCAGCCGCCTGTCCCAGTTTCATCAGTTCAGGGGTTGGTGCTACGTTTGGAAGCCACACGTCATACCAGTTCTGCGACGCAAACGCGTTCTTGGGCACACCTCGTGGCGGACGCCTCACGGACCCGATGCGCGTTCCTTCGTCATGGATTCTTTCGGTGCCGAGACGCACGATTCGGATTGCCATGATTGGCCTCATTATCATAAGGGAATTGGCTCTTACGCCTGGGTTTAGCTAAATGCCATTAGGCTGGTAAGCACGTTGCAACGCATTGTCCAGATTCTGGGGACCACCGCCCGGGGCATCTCTATACATGCCCTAGACGATCGTATGGCAGACAGCGACTATCTGGATCGGTTACAGCGGTTTCAAGGAAAATTGGTCGGCGGAAAAGAGGCCCTCTGGATCAAGTATCCCCTTGATTCTCCTCAAGCGTTCGTACTTTTCCTTGCTGTCATAATAGCAGAGCCACACGTCCTCCAGCACACGACTGCCAAAGGTGTACGCAACCATCCGCATATCGGCGCCGGCAAACCCCTTATTCTCAATGAAGGCCTCATCGTTCTCCCTTTGCCACCGCACTGCCTTACCGTGTGCGCGGCTGTGGAACCAGCCCACCGAATAGAAAGCGTCGTGGCTCATGGCCAGAGCTTGTTCGCGCCACGAGTAGGACGTGATCCCTGTATTCCCGTTCTCTGCTATGGCACCTCCCGCGTAGATCTGCTGCTGCGAGACGAGGTGCTGCCCGTCGAGCGTACCGAAAGGGCCCATGATCTCGTACATACGCTCCGTGTACATCGCGGGGAATCCCTCCGGCACGGCCATCGTGGCTCTGCTGCGCTTTACGAAAGGATACTCCATCTCGCGGTCCTGTTTCATGACAAAATCGTGCGCCAGCCCTTCGGACACAGGAGTGTGCTTCTGTCGGATGGGAATAAGCGGCATCCCGCACACATCTTCCTCTGTGAACGACTCGAACCATTGGTCGTCGAACTTCTCACCTTGGCCTCCCTTGTTCGTGAAACACATCCACATCTGAATCAGGGGCGGAACCAGAATCCCGTCGACGATGTGCCCCAACTCGCGCAACTCATCTTTCACGGGATCGGGCAGCAAATCTATCTTTCCAGCACCCAGGATTTTCAGCCTGCGCAACTTATCTTTCACCCGGTCGGGCAGCAAGTCCATCTTCCGGGTACCCATGATTCCCAACTCGCGCAACTCATCCTTAATGGGTTCGGGCAGCAGATCCATATTCCCGTCACCCAGAATTCCCAGCTTGCGCAACCCATCTTTAACGGGTTCGGTCAGCAAATCCATCTTCCCGGTACCCGTGATCGTCAGGATGAACTCGTAGTCGGACGGGATCACCCCATCGGCGCACAGTTTGGACAGGTGTGCCATCTGGCGCACCGCGCCTTCCATCTTCTTTTTAGACCACAGCCACGTGAACGTGTAGCACGCCGAGTTAGGGTAATCCCTGTCGCGTAGAGGGCGAAACTCCCAATGCGTCACGATCCCGAATTCGCCCCCTTTGCCGCCCCCCAACACCGCGTAATACACATCGTCGTTGTGCTGCGTTGTCTTCCCTTCTTCGGGCCGCACGATTCGCTCCGTCGCGCCGCTGGCAAGTATAATGTCGAACGCTAGAACGTGATCGGCCAAGAGCCCATGACTTCGTGCCACCATTCCCCACCCACCGGTGTGCACATGCCCGCCCAGATGTACAAATGCGCACACCCCCATGGGCAGGTAGATGCCATGGCGATGGTTCTTTTGGGCCCATGATCCCAATGCGTGGCTGACCCCGCAGCGCAGCACGTTCGTTTCCGCGTCATACGCGTATAGAGGAAACGTCTCACTCAGGTCAATTTGCATGTTTACCGGCAAGGTCGACGAATATCCGCAGTATTGGTGTCCTCCGGTGCGAACCGCGATCGCCATGCCGAGTTCGCGGCACAATGCTATCGCTTTCTGGATGTCCTCCTCTCCCGTCGAATACAAAATAATGCGTGGCGAAACATCTGCCTCGGCAAACGACGACGTTGCATACTGTCGCCTTTTCTGCGGATAATCATCATCGCCAATGATGACCCACTTTCCCTCGAACGCCAGCGAATTGGCCTTGGCTCTCAGCTCCTCCAGCGCCTCCTTGTGCTCCGCGACGTATTGGTCGATGAAATCGGAGTCGTCTATCTGCCAGTCTATCAAACTTTCCAGATCCATCTGATCTCCTCTTCTACTTAGCCCTAATCCCGTTTTGACAACCCAACTAAGCAGCGACCATAGCTTTCAGACTAGCCACCAACTTTAAAATGGGAGCCGTCTGTCATTCGGGGCCAGGAATTCAGCAATAAGCTTAAGCTGAACTGAGCTTAGAGAGCCAGAATTCTGGGGCTTTGGCGACACATGTGTTTGATCACCAATCAAGGTTTGTCCCCGATTCATTTAGAATTTACCGTTGTCGTTCTTCCATTCGCTGCGCGGGGGGATGGCTTCGGTAGTGTCCCAGTGCTCCACAATCTTACCGTCGGTCACACGGAAGAGATCATAAAATGAGCTGTGAACGCCATTGCGGAATCCTTCGCTAACACTCAGCAGGAAATTTCCTTCGGCGAGCAAGCGATGCATTCTGTTGTATATGATCAGGGGTGTGCCGTCTGAGGTACGCTCGCCGAGCGCCGAGCGCAGTGCTGGCAGACCGTCGGCCATGTGCGGATTATGCTCCGTGTAGCCCTCCTCATCGACGTAATCTTCCAATAGATCAAGTTGACCGTTGATAAGGACCTCATCAATGAAAGCTATGACAAGTTCACGATTTAAATCCGTTTTGTCAAGATCGGTGACTTCCGTTGGTCCGTCAATCATGGTGTGATCGGAATGGTTGGGGCGACTGTGCTTATGCTGAAGGTTGTCCCAATGTTCAACGGCCAAACCATCCTCAAAACGAAAGACTTCGAAACCGATTTCTAAGACGTTGAAGTCGTAATCGGTGTGGGCAAAGACATAGTCGCCATCCTCGAAAATACGCACGATATTGACGCGGGGGGCGGTTTGGGCTAACCGCTTAAACAGTTCCGCCAAACCTTCGCTTCCCTCGGGAGTCAAGGGGTTGTGTTGAATATACTTAGCTTCATTGACTACGGATACAGATTCCGGGTCCCCGGTTTCAATGCCTTTTAGTAATTTGTGGATCTGATCTTTTCTTTTCGAGGTCATCGGTAGTTATTCCTCCTCTTGTAAAGCTCAACATTAGCGGCGGTGCGAATCGCCGTCCGCGGCAACCTTTTGGTGGGCGGCCTCCTGACGGCGATAACCGCTGGGAGTCGCGCTATAGGTTCCAAAGGATGTTCCCGTCGTTCCTTGTAGTCAGGACATTACGCATCTGTTGGCCGGATGGCGTTCAGAACAACTCGCCAGAAGCATGCTGAACGAAGCGGTTGGCCATGAACGGGGTGACGTGCTGAACCGAACTGTCAGATATCACGACCAAGACAGGCTTGAAACATAAGACTAGTTTTGACACCAGTCATGTACGCATCAATCCTCTTCCCAAGATGCGCCAGTCGTAGTCTGCAGCGTGTGCCAGGTTCCGTCGGCATACACCCTCAGCTTGTTGTCGGCGGTGTTGAGGTAGAGCAAACCCTCGACGGGATTTGTCGGGTCGTTGGCCGTACTTTTGACCGGAAGGGCCAGGCCGAGTGTTCCGCCGCGGGACCATCGATCTTGCAACCCCCGTATAGCAGGATGGTGCCGGGCGACGAAGGTCTCACCGCTCTTGTTATTCTCGTAGACGTTGCCTCCGAGAAGGTGATGGCCCACGCCTCGCACGTCGGTGTCAGCCCAGAAGCCGACACCGTAATTACCATTGCCGGTCAACACGTTATCGGCAACCACCGCGTACCTGGAGGAGATAATAGCGATACCGGCCTTCTTGTTGCCATCGCAAATGTTGCCGCGTACGGTCAGATACCCTGCGTGAGTGGTGTGAATGCCGTGGCCCTGGTTTGCAGCGCAGATGTTGGAGGCAACCGTGGCAAAGGAATCTTGGATGATCTCTGAGTGATCTACCGCAGTTGGGTCGATAGTGATACCGCCTGCGTCGTTGGCCCGACAGACATTGTGCGCCACTATGCAGCGTTGTGACATGGGGTGCCGCGGCGGCCAATTTCCGGAGCCCCCTGAGGCTACGATACCCCAGCGCTCGTTCTCGCTCGCTACGTTGTCGGCAATGACGATGTCGAAGGAATTGTCGGACTTGATACCGTGCCCGCCTTTGGTGCCGGGCTTCTGGACGGTTTTATGGATCACATTCTCCTTGATTACAGCGGCACGGCTTAACACGAGTTGGATGCCGACTTGCACGCAAGAGGTGATGGCATTGCCGGCGATACGAGCCTGGGTGACACGGTTGAGGTTGATGCCGCGCCCGCTGCAGTCGAGAATCTGGCAGCCGACCACCTCGACCTCGTTCGCGTTGAGTTGATAGAGGTCATCACTGTTGCTTGGGCCTTTGATTCGAATGCCGGACCCGTGGTGGTTGCGAACGATGATATTTTTGATGGACAGGCCGGTCTGGCCCCTGTCATCCGGTTCGCCGAAGAACCCGCAACCGATGTTCTGGTTTTTCGAATTAGCCGGCGGCGTGGTCTTGGTGCGGTTTCCGTCGAGAATAAGATCCAGGACACGCACATCGCTGGAGTTCCGGACGAACATCATGTTGAAAGAGGCAACACCTGGCTTTGCCTTGAGCACCGAGGCTGCTCCCAAACCGAGTACAGTTGTGCCAGAGCCTAGCTCGATTGTGTTACTAACGAGGAAACTGCCCCGTGGAAAGAAGAGGACACCTCCTCGCGCGGCATTGACGGCGTCACGCGCAGCGAGGATCGCTTCGAGGTCGTCGGTTTGGCCGTCACCTTTCGCCCCGTAGCATCGAACGTTGAATATCCCCTGTGCGGAAGAGCAGTCACAACAAATCCGAGACCAAATGAACTTCATGAATTTCATGTTGACCTCCGTGC
>JAAUYB010011182.1_pt1 | contig 14005 bp, 9 predicted proteins | sample 7278071 | NCBI WGS metagenome assembly JAAUYB01 (sample SAMN14350121, study PRJNA611818) | marine sediment metagenome | isolation source: surface marine sediment (1.8m) | place: French Polynesia: Moorea | collected 2018-08
CCGTTTCCCTGGCAGCGAATCCTTTGGAAAACCTTGACACGCAAAGACCCATTTCGACATCGGGCGTCTTTGTGGCGGGATCTGGTTCGGGGAGCGATTGAAAGGGACGCTGCCGCCCCCCGGCTTCCCGGACACGTGTCTCTGTTCGGGGTCTCTTATTTGCCGCCTTATTACCTTCAGGTTTTCGAATCGCTTAGCGGCGTCATGGCCATCGACATCTATCAGCTCAATCCCTGCCGGGAGTATTGGGCTGATATCGCCTCGGATCGCGAAATGGATCGCATCCGACAACAATTAACGCAGAGTGACCGACCCGCCGAAACCAACGCGCTGCATTTAGAAATCGGCAATCGCCTGTTGGCATCCATGGGAGGGCATGGGCGCGAGTTTCACGCCCTGCTGGCGGATTTGGATTGCCCCCTCGAGGAGCGGTTTGAGGACGTGAGCCCGGATACGATGCTCAAAGCCGTACAGCACGATCTGCTAAACCTCACCGACCGCGGCGGTAATGAAGGGGAGGGGGCCCGCCTGACGGGCGGGGCCGCACCCGATTCGTCCATTCAAGTCCACGCCTGCCATGGGCCCATGCGCGAGATTGAAGTGCTGCACGACCAGTTGCTGGCCCTGCTTCACCACCATCTGGATTTAGAACCAAGGGATATTCTGGTATTGACGCCGGACATCGAACGCTATGCCCCTTATATTCAGGCCGTTTTCGGGTCGCAGACCGATGAGCGTCTCCATCTGCCCTTCAGCATTGCCGACCGACCCCTGGAAGGCGCCAGTCCGCTCGTGGAAGCCTTCGATCGCCTCCTGGGCCTGCGGGCGTCGCGCTTTACCCGTTCGGAAATTCTGGCGCTACTGGAATTCGGCCCCCTGCGTGAGCACTTTGACATCAGCGAGTCGGACCTGGTCTTGATCACCGAATGGACCGACCAGGTGCGCATCCGCTGGGGCCTGGACGGGGCCAGCAAGACCGTTTGGGATCTTCCCGCGGTGGACGCCAATACCTGGCGCAACGGTCTCGACCGTCTTTTCCTGGGTTACGCCATGCGATCGGAAACGGAGCGGTTATTCCAAAACGTTCTGCCGGATGACTGTGTTCAGGGAAGTCAGGTCGTTGTTCTGGGCCGGCTATCCACGCTGATTGAATCCCTGGCGCAACTCAGTCGGGATCTCGACCGCCCGCGGACGTGGGATCAGTGGCATCGCCGGCTCAATCAGACGCTGTCTGATTTTTTTAGGCGCAATGAGCGCTTTGAATATGATTTTCAAGTGTTGGAGCGCTTGCTCGGCGAGATGCAGCGCGGTAGCGCGGTTTCCAGGATGCACGAACCGGTCGATTTGGACGTCGTGAAGGCCTATTTGCGCCGGCGATTGCGGCAGGAGAGCTATCGCGGTGGTTTTATCGGCGGAGGGATCACTTTCGGGGCGCTGCTGCCCATGCGCAGCATTCCGGCCGCCATCATTTGTCTGGTGGGCATGAACCACGATAACTTTCCGCGCCTTGATCGACCGCGCAGTTTTGATCTGATGGCCTTGAATCCTCGTCTGGGAGATCGATCACGACGCAGCGACGATCGCTATCTTTTTCTGGAGACGCTGATTTCCGCGCGCCGGTGCGTCTATATCAGCTACACCGGATTCGATGTTCACGACAATGCGGCTCACCCGCCCTCGGTCCTCGTGAGCGAACTGTTGGACTATCTTCAGGAGGGTTTCGGACTGGCCGAGGATGATCTGGTCACCATCCATCGGTTGCAGGCCTTTTCACCCGCTTATTTCAAGCCCGGGGGCGAGCGTCTTTTCAGCTTTAACCGTGACCATGCCCGCTCGGCCCGCAATCTGGCGGCCCCATCGAAGATCGCACCGGATGCGGTGACCTTTTTGTCGTCAGCCCTGGAGCCCTGTTCGGCGCAATTATGGTCCCTGACCCCGGAAGACCTCCGGGACGCTCTGGGGCACCCATGCCGATTCCTCATGGAGAATCGTCTTGATCTGAAAATGCGAGGGGCGGATAGCCCCGAAGGGGATTGCGAGGCATTTGCCCTCAGCGGCCTGGAAAAATATCAGGAAGGCCAGTGGCTGACGCAGAAAATGCTGGAGGGCCTGCCGTCAGAGGCCGCGCTGCCGCTGGCGCAGGCCTGTGGTGTCCTGCCCCATGGCGAAGCCGGGCGGGCCGTTTTCCGGCAGCTGGCCGACGACGTGGCCTCGTTTTCCAGCCGAATCCGGTCGTATGTCGATTCCCCATTACCGGCGTCCCAGGAATTCCAACTGGCGCTGGATGGGTTTCGGCTGAGCGGGCGTCTGGAGAATCTTTCACCCGGCGGACCACTGATCTATCGCTATACGCGCGCCCGCGGACGAGCGCTTCTGGAGGCCTGGATCCAGCATCTGGTTTTCTGCAACCTTGAATCACCAACCAAAACCGGCGGATCGACCGTCCTCGTCTGTCGAGATGAGGTGCGCCGCTTTGCTGATGTGGCCAACAGCCGTGTGCTGCTCGTCCAATTACTGGATCTTTACTTCCAGGCCGTCCATACGCTCCTGCCTTTGTTTCCGCAGTCCAGCCTGGCCTTTGCGCGGCAACGTTTTGAAAAACACACCTCGCGAACACAGGCCATGCAGGCGGCGCAACGGGCCTGGGAAGGTTCATTCAAGGTGCCGGGCGACATGGATGACCCTTATATCGCACTTGGCTTTCGGGGACGCGATCCCTGGACCGAGGATTTCGAGGACCTTGCGACGCAGTTGTATGAGCCGCTCTTTGCCCATTCGGAAACCCTGACGGATTCGTAAAGCGCCCAATGGCGTTTTCAGGCGTCGGCTACAGAACGGCACCATGATGAAAGTACGCGCCATTTGGCGAGCGCGTCCGCAGCACGACGCTTGGGTATTCATCACCCCATCCTTAGCGATGATAGGTTCACGCGAGAAAACCTTTGGCGCACACGATCACCGATTTGAAATGGCGTCAGTCCCAGCCGGACCGCGTCATGGTGTATGTTGACGGCCAGCCCTGCGCCACCGTCAGTCTGGTGGCGGCCGGCCGCTTGGCGGTGGGTGACCGGGTCGATGCGGATATCATTGAGCAATGGCAGATCGACCAGGGGCGCCGCGACGCCTATCAGTGTGCGCTGCGTTTTCTATCCGCCAGGGATCACTGCCGACACGAAATACGGCAGAAGTTAAAGCGCCAGGGCTTTGGGGGGGCTGCCGTCGACGCCGCCATCGAAAAGCTGATGGATCAAAACTACCTTGACGATCAGATATATGCCGCCAATTATGTCAACTACCGTATGAAAACGTCGCCGCGCAGCCGGCGGCTGCTATCGCAGGAATTGAAGCGCAAAGGCATTCGGGACGATCACATTCAAATGGCTTTGGAGCCAGTCGATGAGCGCCAAATGGCGCTGGCCTGTATTCACCGCAAACGGCGCCGCTGGAGACGATTCGCGGGTCAAGAGCGTCGCCTGAAAATACTGGCGCATCTGAGCAGCAAGGGTTTTTCTTACGATGTCAGCCGATTGGCGGTGGAAACCTATGGCGATCAAGCGGATTGACTATTCGCTCAATTGTCGGTATGCATTGGCCCGCTGGAAACAGATTTCATCGAAGGAGATAGCGTTTGTTCGTACCTATGGGCATCTATGTCGTCGCTGTTCTGGTGGCCAACTATACCGCGACCTGGTTCATTCCGCTGCCCATTTTCGGGATGGTGTCGGTCGGTACGATGGTCTTCGGCGTGACCTTTACGCAGCGTGACCGTGTCCACCGTTTCGGGCGCGGCCCGGTTTATACCATGATTTTGATCGCCGCCGTGGGGATGGTACTGGAATCCCTTTTTCTGGCGGTCGAATGGCGTATCATCTTGGCCTCTTTCATCGCCATCGTTCTAAGCGAAGCCGCGGATACGGAGATTTACCACAAGCTGCTTCATCGCAGCTGGTTTCAGCGGGTGGCGGGTTCCAATCTCATCAGTATCCCGCTGGACAGCGTGCTTTTCAACCTGATCGCCTTTCTGGGGGTCTTCAAACCGTCCATGCTCGTGGCGATCATCTTTGGTGAGATCGTGGTCAAGTTTACCACCGGGGCCCTTGCGGCCTTGTGGCGGGCACCCCAGGCCGTCGGTGATGCTGCCTGATCATGGTCGGCGTCAGCCTGTTGCGTCTTGCCCGAAAGGAGTTGGTGATGGCGAGCATCGATAACGACACCGTTGAAGGCCACCATGAACGCAGGACAACCCCGCGCTTCGGCGTGGAATTCTGGGTGGAAGAGGCCATAGGTAAAGCACTATATTTTCACCGGGTTACCAACCTCAGTCTCGGCGGTTTCTTCATCGAAAAAAAACTGCCGTTTCCGGTGGGTGAAAAAGTAGCCCTGCGCATGGATTTGCCCGGTGCGGTGCAAAAAATGGTGGTCACTGGTAAAATCGTCGACAACTACCAGGATCAAAACGCGAACTTAAAGGGTGCCGGTATCCAGTTTCTGGAACTCGATGACCAGGTCCGTGGTGATATTGCGGCCTATCTTGATCGACTGCGTGAACCCCCTTCGGTTCACTAGCCGGGGATGGAAAGGCGCCGTGCACGCAGGCAAGGCAAGGTAAAACACGGCGAAACAACGCCGTTTGAATACCAATATAAATGAACATTGTGACGGGAACGATAACGCCGTCTGGCCGGGCGTAATCGTGTTTCAACAGCCTTATCGGCCAGCTGCATAGCCTGTAAACGGTGAGGTGGCGCCATGAGTATCACGTCTTTTCTTCAAAAAGCCGAAAAGCTCGAGGTCCAGAAATACCGACCGCCGGCCGACCGCCGGCAGCTGTCCAAAAACCATATCGCCTACTCGGGATCGCCCTTCAAGCACCATAACGACCCGGGTAAAATCATCCTGATCGCCGACCCTTTCAGTCAGAATACCTTCTACTACGAATTCGACCTGGATGACATTACCTTTGCCGAAGATTTACCGAGCATCATCAATCTGGAAGACGAATCCCTCAACATGGTGCGGCTCTGGGTTCGCAAAGGCAGTCTGGCGGTGCGCTGTACCCCGTTTCGGGTGGCCAACACCCTGGATTGACGTCATCCTCATCTGTGGATCCCATACCGACACGCCTATTCAGCGCAGCGATCCTTCACCCATCCCATTAAACGAAACGACCGAAACCAGCGACGATTTCGCGGACGTCGGTCAACGGGCGGGGCCCCTTGCCGCGATGATCAGAACGCCCCCAATTGACAATCGCCTATTTTGATTTTGAGCGCTTCGCATGTCTCCGCCACGGCCAGACGTGGCAATTGACGGCGCGCGGCAATGGCCCAGGCGGTTTCGCAACGCAGACGCCCGCTTTCTAAACCGGCGCGGATTTCATCGGCCAGTTGCGGGTCGATGGTCACCGCCGGTTTAACGATGCGTTTACGCGGTGTATAACCGAAAAGCCCCAGTTGGCAGCGGACAATCCGCAGATTCAAGAGATCCAGGACCGTTCCGGATTCACGCGGGGATTTATGCTGATGAAGGGCAACGCCATGGGCGCTCTGGCAACTGACGCCACCGTCTTCCAATTCACTTTGAAGCGCCTCGGCAAGCTCGGCATCCAGCGCTGTGGAGGGGTCATGTTTGGCGGTATAATCCTGGCGCGACTTTCTTTTCATGATCATGGCTCCTATTGAGGGGCGGTGCCGCAGAACGACACGGTTGGGCCGGCCGGCCTCGATAAAATGGCAGATTAGTCCGTCCCGCCCGAACAATCAAGCGTTTCCAGGGTTTGAAATTCAGCGGCCATTCTTTGTTTCGGCATCAAGGGGCCGGGTTGCAACGATGGTTTGACAGGCTTCCGGCCGGCTGGTAGTTTGACCGCACTGTCCGCAAACGGAAACGAACTCCTCCTGGCCCATCAGGGCGGCTAACCGTTGCGATCGCCATTTCGACCGAACGGGAGCAAACCGATGACGTCACCTTCATTTATGCCGACCATGCGCACGCTGGCGGAACTGCACGCACACCAGACCGAAGGCCTGCGTTGGACCGTCGCCCATGCTTACCAGGGATCGGCGGAATATCGCCGGAAATTCGATGCGGTCGGTATTCGGCCCGACGATATCAAAAGCCTGGATGACCTGCCGCGCCTGCCGCTGACCACGGCCGACGATCTCCGCCAGGGATACCCCTTTCCATTGCGCTGCGTGCCCTTCGAGAAAATCGTGCGCATTCATTCCAGCAGCGGTACGACCGGCAAACGTAAAAATTTGTGCTACACGCAGAAAGATGTGGATGACTGGACCCAATTTTTTGCCCGCTGCTACGAAATGGCCGGACTAACGACCGAGGATCGTGTCCAGATCGCGGTCGGTTATGGCGTTTGGACGGCCGGGTTCGGTTTTCAGTCCGCTTGTGAGAAATTCGGCGCCATGGCCCTGCCCGCCGGGCCGGGCAATGTCGATCTGCAATGCCAGTTCATGCGCGACATGCAATCCACCGTCTTGTGCTGCACGGCTTCCATGGGCCTTCTGCTGGCTGAAGAAATTCATCAGCGCCACCTTACCGCGCAAATCAAGATTCGCAAGGTGATCTACGGATCCGAGAGGTCGTCGCGCTCCATGCGCCAGAAGATATCCGAGCTTTTCGGCGGGGCCGAGCTTTTTGACATAACCGGGTTGACCGAACTCTACGGCCCGGGAACCGGGATCGAGTGCCCCGATCACGACTGCATCCATTTCTGGGGCGATTATTATCTGGTTGAAATCCTGGATCCCGAGACCCTGGAACCGGTGCCGGAAGGCGAGTGGGGTGAAATGGTTGTAACGACCCTCCAGAAGGAGGCCGTGCCGCTCATTCGCTACCGCACCCGCGACATCACCCGCATCATACCGGGTGCCTGCACCTGTGGCAGCCTCATGCCCCGTCATTCACGCATCATGGGCCGCACGGACGACATGTTCATCTTTCGCGCGGTTAACATCTATCCTTCACACATCGACAAGATCCTATCCGAGATCCCGGAACTGGGATCGGAATACCAGATTCACTTGAGCCGCGACGCCTCCGAGCGGGGGGTCATGCGGATCATCGTTGAGATCGACCAGGCGGGAGATCTGTCCCAGACCGGCACGCTGGCCGCCCGATTGATAAAAAAAATAAAGCGGGAACTCATGGTCACGCCGGAAGTCGAGGTCGTCGCCTACGGTAATCTGCCGCGTTCGGAGCGCAAAAGCCAGCGGGTGTTCGACACCCGCATTCAGGATCCCATCATTTAAGGCCTTTTGATGCAGACGGGGTGATGGGTAATGACTGAAGTCATCAGGATCCCGTTTGAGGAACTGAGTCCCGAGGCGCTCCAGGGTCTGCTGGAAGAATACGTCAGCCGTGAGGGCACGGATTATGGCCATGCCACGTATTCACTGGCGCAAAAGGTGGCGGCGGTCAAACGCCAGCTTGAGACGGGCCGGGCGGTCATCGTTTTCGATCCGGGCAGCCGCACCTGTAATATTGTTCCACGGCAGGAGCTGCCGCCGAATAACCGGTTTAAATAGCCGCCGATGGCGGTCACGGTTCACCGCGAATCGTGCAGGGATGGTCACGGCCGCGGATCCGACTCGGGGGTTAAATGGAACCGTTCGATATTGTTCATAATCCCCTTGAGGAGGGGCCCTGCCTGATCGAAGCCGGCGCCGGGACGGGAAAAACCTATGCCCTGACCTCTATTTTTCTGCGACTCCTGATTGAAAAGCATATCCCCCCCGACCGCATTCTGATCGTAACCTTCACCACGGCCGCCACGGCGGAGCTACGCGATCGTCTGCGGCGCCAGTTGACGGCTGTCCGGCGTTTTATCGACGGCCAAGGCCCGCTGGACGATACCCTGCGGGAACTGGTCGAACGGGCCGGACCGGCTGCCCATAGCCGGGCACTTACAATTGCGGCCTTGCGTGAGTTCGACCGTATCGCGATCTTTACGATCCACGGATTCTGTCAACGGATATTGACGGAATCGGCCTTTGAAACCGGCAGTCCGTTCGCGCTCGAACTTCAAGCCGATCCCTCTGTCTGGATACAGTCCGCGGCCGACGATTACTGGCGTGAGATCTTCCATGACGCCGCCCCCGAGCTCGCCGCCTACGCGCTCGATCAACTTCGCGGCCCTGAAACACTGGCCCGTCTCTACCAGCGCTTTCGCACGCCGGACCTGCGCATTATTCCGGCCTTCAGCGAGCGGCCCCGAATCGACTTCGCGCCCTACCGCCAGGGGTGCGCGGAGCTGCGCCATCAATGGCCCGCGAAGCGCGACGAAATCGCCGCCTGCCTCGAAAGCCCGGCGTTGAAAGGCAATATCTACGGTTCGCTGAAGCCGCTTTCCGGGGCGCCATCCGATATGACCAAGCGGAAGCAGAAAGTGGCCGCCTGGTGCCGATCGCTGGATTTCTTCCTGCGCGGTGAGACCGCTGCATATCCACCCTCACCGGCCTTGATCTATTTTTCGTCTGCCAAGATTGCCGCCGCCACGCGCAAGGGGCATTCGTCACCGGTACATCCTTTTTTCGATGACTGCCAGGCGTTAAGCGAGACGTCCGGGCAATTGCAGGCGTCCCTGGAAGAATGGGCCACGGCCCTGCGATACGGTTTTTTCGCCTATGCCGACCGCAAACTCGAAGGCCTCAAACAGGACCGTCAGACGATCTTTTACGATGACCTGCTGACGCGGACCGCCAAGGCCCTGGCTGGCGATCGAGGCCGCCGTCTGGCTGCGGCCGTCCGCCTCCGCTACCGGGCCGCCCTGGTGGACGAATTCCAGGATACCGACAGCACGCAATATCAAATCTTCAAAATCCTGTTTGGTCGAACCGATCACGTTTTGGTGATGATCGGCGATCCCAAACAGGCCATTTACGGGTTCCGCGGGGCCGATATATTTTCCTATCTGGAGGCCTCCCGCCAGTCCCATCATCGATTTACCCTTTTTCACAACTGGCGTTCGCGACCCAAACTGATTCAAGCGGTCAATGCCCTTTTTGAAAACCATCCGCGCCCCTTTCTGATACCCGAAATAGATTATCATCAGGCGGTTGCCGCGCATTCGCCTGTCAATGCCGGTCGTTGTTCGCCGGACCAGGCACCGCTGACCTTCTGGTTGATGACCAACGACGGGGACAACGCCAACGGCAACCGCGGACGTTTAACCAAAGCGCAGGCCACCGCGAAGATCCTGGCGGCAATCACCACTGAAGTGGGGGGGCTCCTGCAATCGTCATCAGAAGACGCTCAGGTGAACCCGCGTTGGACCGCCCGGGACATTGCCATTCTGGTGCGCACCAACCGTCAAGCCCGGCAGGTCAAGGCCTGCATGACAGCGGCTGGGATTCCGGCGGTCATTCACAATGCCGGGAATGTATTCGGTACTCCGGAAGCCGATGAATTGGCGTATGTCCTGCGCGCGGTGGCGCAACCCAACGATGCGCCTCGACTGAAAACCGCTCTGGCCACGCGGTTTTTGGGGTGGACCGGGGAGGAGCTGGCTTTGGGGGAACCGCCGCCGCGGTGGGAGGCAATCCTGGAGCGGTTTGTCCGCTACCACGCCATCTGGCAGGAAGTCGGCTTTTTCCCTTTTTTCCGGCGGATGCTGACCGAGAACCGCATTGCGGAGCGCCTCCTGCGCCTGACCGACGGCGAGCGCCGGTTGACCAATTTGATTCACCTGGGGGAGTTGCTGAACCAGACGGTCACGCAGCAGCGTACCGGCATGCGGGGCACCCTGAAATGGATGGACGAACAGCGATCCGCGCTTTCCGGCAGCCTCGAAGAGCAGCAGCTTCGAATGGAGAGCGATGCCCAGGCCCTGACGATTTTGACCATCCATAAGAGCAAGGGGCTTGAGTTTCCGGTGGTGTTCTGTCCTTTTAGCTGGGAATCCGACCCCGGCAAGCGGGATTGGCCCCTGTTCCATGATCCTGAGGCTGACATGCGCCGCACTCTCGACATCGGTGCATCCGCCGCTGGGGACCATCAGCAACGGGCGCAAAGCGAGCGGATAGCTGAATCGCTGCGACTGCTTTATGTGGCCGTGACCCGTGCCAAGGAACGGTGTTTTCTGGTCTGGGGCGCATTGCCTTCGGCGGAAGCATCGGCCCTGACCTATCTGCTAGATCCCGGCGTGCGAAATGGCCGCACGGCCGGTTCGGATTCGGATTGCCCCTGGTTGGCCAAGTTAGATCAATCATACACCGATGACGACGCGGCCGCCGCCCTGAATCGACTGGTCGTGGCCGCCGGCGGCAGCATCGCCGTCGAGCCCCTGGCCGAAGAGGTAGCAGTTACCGGTCGTTTTGCGACCGCCGATCAAGGCTTAAGCGCGGAGCGCGCCATGCGTCGCCGCTTTGACCCGCACTGGGCGATCACAAGCTTCTCCGCCCTGGCTCACCCCACGGATACCAATGACCCGGACATCGGGGATCGGGAGCGGGACCCTGTCATGCCGCCTCCAGCCATCATCGGACCGGACGACCACCAAGACGCCGAGATACTGGCGCACAATATGCACTTGTTTCCCGGTGGGGCCCAGGCCGGTAATTTTTTCCACCGATTGTTTGAAATCATGGATTTTCGCCGGATCGATCCGCAGCGATTGAACAACGGCATTACCGCCGAACTGGACCGGTTTGGTTTCGAACGCCACTGGGCCGCACCGGTGACGCGTCTCATCGAAAATGTCATGAACACCCCCTTGTCGTCGGAAGGGACGCCATTTTGTCTGAACCGTCTCGGTCCACAGGATTGTGTCAAAGAGCTGCCTTTCTGTTTTCCGCTCAAGCGGCTGAACGCCGCAGCCCTGAGACAAGTCTTCCTCCGGCACGGTCTCCCGTTTACGGATGCCGACGTCGACAACCAGCTGAAAAGGTTGAATTTCGTCTATTCCGGCGGGTATCTTCGGGGATTCATTGATCTCGTTTTCCGCGTCCAAGGGCGCTATTTTCTGCTGGACTGGAAATCGAATCTCCTGGGGAGGGTTTACGCTGATTATCGTCCCGATCGGATCAAGACCATCATGACGGAGGCCTATTATTTCCTGCAATACCACCTTTACGCCCTGGCCCTGGTCCAGTTCCTGCGGCTGCGCTTGCCGGACTATGCCTACGAAACGCATTTTGGCGGGATCTATTACCTGTTCATCCGTGGCATGCGGCCCGGTCATGACGCCGACCACGGTGTTTTTTTCGATCGTCCCGCAGTCGATCTGCTGCAAGACTTAGAGCAACTGCTCGTCAACACCGCACCATTAAACGGCTAGCCTTCCGGTGGCGAAAGCCGGCGTTTAGAAGAGGGGATCAATCCTTAAAGTAAAATATGAATAATGGCCCAATAGACATCGATAATATCATCGATAAAATTGATGTAACTGAAGCAGGCCTCATGCGTACCCTGGTCCGTTTGGTTGGAGGCCAGGACCCGGCGATATTGCTGGCAGCGGCCTTGACCAGCCGGGCGGCGTCCGAGGGCCACGTCTGTATCGATCTTTCCCGTCTGGCCCAGCAGCCGGTCGCCGGAATCGATACATCGGATGTCCCCGCGGTTTGTCCGTCGCTGGCGACATGGCTGCCCCGGTTGAAGGCATCGCCCCTGGTCGGTCAACCGGGACAATGGCGCCCTCTGATTCTGGACCGCAAGCATTTTCTTTATCTGCAGCGTTTTTACGGTTACGAGCGCGCCGTCGCGGAGCGTCTCCTGGCCATGGGGCAGGCCACCGCGGCCCTTCCGGCGGCGGTTAATTGGGCCGAAAGGCTGGCACGCTATTTCCCGGAAACGCATTCGGGTGAAACCGATTGGCAGCGGATCGCTGCCGTCATTGCCGTGATGCGGCGGCTGTGTATCATCTCAGGCGCCCCCGGCACCGGCAAGACAACGACCGCCGCCAAGATTATCGGTCTGCTGATCGAAATCCACCATCCCCGATCGCTGCGGTTTGCCCTTTGCGCCCCTACCGGCAAAGCCGCCGCCCGTTTGAGCGAAGCGCTGACCGCCATCGCAGAGGAAATGCCTTACGGATTTGATACCCCAACCCGCTTCCCCAAGGAAGCCTCGACAATCCATCGCCTGCTGGGTTACGGCCGCAAGGGTTTCCGTTTTCACGCCAACCATCCGCTGCCGGCCGATGTTGTGGTGATGGATGAAGCCACCATGGTCGACCTGGTGCTGATGGCCCACTTGCTCGAAGCGATACCGCCGAATGCGCGTCTGATCATTCTGGGAGACCGTGACCAGCTGTCGTCCGTCGAAGCGGGAGCTGTGATAGGCGATATCTGCCAGGGGGTCGTTCCGCGGTTGTTGGCCAGCGATTTACAGGAAGGCTGCCGCCGTCTATCGCCGAATATGCCACCGGCAGATCCCACCAGCCCGTCGGCGCCTTCGGCACTGAGCGACAATGTGATCATTCTGGATCGCAATTACCGGTTTGACGACGGACAGGGAATCGGAGCGCTGGTTTGGGCGGTCAACACCGGCGACCCGCAGGCGGTTTTCAACATACTCAGCGATCCATCCCCTTGTATTCAATGGCTCCGCACGCCTCTGGGAACCGTTGAACGCCGTCTGCTGGAGGAATCCATTGTCGAAGGCTATCGTCCCCTTTTTGAAGCTGCCACGGTGGATCAGGCCCTGGTGCAACTGGATCGCTTCATGGTTCTGTGTGCCCTGACCAAGGGGCTGTGGGGCCGCGAGCGGCTGAACGCCTGGATCGAATCCCGTCTGCAACAGGCCGGCTGGATTACGGGCCCGCATCCATGGTACCGCGGTCGTCCGGTTATGATTCGGCGCAATGACTACCGCGCCGGTCTTTTCAATGGTGATGTCGGTATCGCCTGGACGGACAGAGGCCCAAGGGAAACGAAGCAGCGCATCTGGTTCCGCATGCCCACCGGGCAGTTGCGGGCTTTTTCGCCGGCGCAGCTTCCGGAGCACCAGACCGCCTTGGCCTTGACCGTTCACAAGAGCCAGGGATCCGAATACCGGCGGGTGGTGCTGGCCTTGCCCGAGAAAGACAGCCCGGTTCTGACCCGCGAATTGCTTTACACCGGCCTGTCGCGCGCGCGTCAGGGCGTTTTGCTGGTGGCGGGCGAGAAGGTGATCGACCTGGCGGTGAATCGCCGCCTTGAACGCGCTTCCGGACTGCAAGCGGCGTTGGTACGGCAACCGCATCGCAGCCCCGGCACGGGTGCGCATCGGGATACCAATGGAGAAACTAAAAAATGAAAAAATCAGTGATCACCGCAACGGGGCGGTTTGTACCCCCCCATGTCGTATCCAATCAGGACCTTACCCAGTGGATGGAAACGTCCGCGGACTGGATTCATCAGCGAACCGGCATCGATGAGCGTCATTGGGTGGATCGGGACAACCCGGTCGGGGCTTCGGATCTGGGGCTGGCGGCCAGCCAAGTGGCTATGCAGCGGGCGGGTTGGACGCCGGAGGCGATCGATCTGATCATTTTTGCCACCTTGAGTCCGGACATCAATTTTCCGGGATCCGGATGCCTGCTGCAGCACAAGCTGGGCCTCTCATCGACCCCGGCGCTTGATATCCGTCAGCAGTGCACCGGGTTCATTTACGGCCTGGCCACGGCCGATGCATTTATCCGTAGCGGCCAGGCACAGCGGATTCTCCTGGTGGGCGCCGAGGTGCACAGCACCGGCCTGGACATCTCCACGGCCGGGCGGGATGTGAGTGTCATCTTCGGGGACGGGGCCGCCGCCGTGTGTGTTGAGGCCATGGAGCGGAATGACCCGGTTGGCGTGCTGGCCTCGGTTATGCATGCCCGCGGGGAGATGGCGGAAAGCCTGATGTTGGAAGCGCCGGCATCCCGTTCGAATCCCCGTATCTCATCCCGGATGATGACGGAGCGTCGGCATTATCCGCGGATGGATGGCAAGACCATTTTCAAACAAGCGGTTCGTCTCTTACCCGAAGTGACCATGGAAGTCATTGCCCAAGCCGGAATGCGCCTGGATGA
>JAAUYB010106461.1_pt1 | contig 14000 bp, 16 predicted proteins | sample 7278071 | NCBI WGS metagenome assembly JAAUYB01 (sample SAMN14350121, study PRJNA611818) | marine sediment metagenome | isolation source: surface marine sediment (1.8m) | place: French Polynesia: Moorea | collected 2018-08
CCTTGACAAATTTTACGAAATATGATACAAAAAATATCAAAACGGTAGGGTGGGCACATTAGAGGTTTATTTCAGTTGTTCGTACATACAGAAACCTTGCCCACCCTACAAAACTCAGCGTCTTTTTAGAGAACTTGGGATCTTAACCAAGCAATGGGAAGATAAAGCATTTTCTTAGGAGTTCTTACAAAAGCTCGTCGACTAAACACATCATAATCATTTGCTTCGATTACATCAAGAATACCCTGATATAACATCAAAGCTGCCCAAACTGGCCAACGAGAGTCCTTTGAGAGAATACGGATACCCCGTTCTGCATCTTTATAATACTGTCGGGCCCGTTTAATCTGAAAACGCATTAATTCCCGCCAACGATCGTCAATGATCCCTTTTAATAAATCTGTTTCTGTATAATTAAAGCGATCTAAATCTTCTAAGGGTAAATAAATACGTCCCCGTTGAGCATCCTCTCCCACATCCCGTAAGATGTTCGTTAATTGATTAGCAATACCCAAGGCGATCGCTTCCTCTTTGGGGATATATTCTTCTAACTGTCTATTCCAAGGACCAATAGAAGGGTGTTTTTCCACCCCTAACACTGCATTCGACATTAAACCCACTGTTCCGGCAACCCGATAACAATAGAGTTTGAGATCCGCAAATGTCTCATAACGGTTACGATAGAGGTCCATATGTTGCCCTGCGATCATATCCTCAAAGGGTTCTATTTCTATAGGAAACCTTTGTAAGCTATCCACTAGAGCAACATCTTCATCGTCAATAGGATGACCATTAAATAGGGATTCAAGATGATCTTGCCACTGTTGTAAGGTTTCTGGGGTGGTAAACCTAGCCATCGGACCATCGACTAACTCATCGGTACGGCGACACCAAACATAGATCGCCCGTATCGCCCGCCGTTTTTCCGGGGGCATTAATAGGGTTCCCAGATAAAAGGTTTTGGAATATTTCTGGGTTATTTGACGACAGCGTTCGTAGGACTCTTCGATAGAGGCCAGCATTTTAGGGGGTTGGGGGGGTTTAGGCAATTGTAGCATTCAGCACAAGCAGAATGATTTTCTATAGTAAACAGATGTAAAGGAATTTTTGACCGTTAGACATTTAGCATTGTCGCATTCAATGAGCTTTTCGTCATTATTTAGGCGAAGCTAGTCAGTCATTTTCACGGTGACAAAAGTTAGACTAAAGAGGCTTCTTTGGTCGCTTCTGAGGGTGATGGCGTAATCTCAGCCGGATAGTCTTGGGCAATGGTTTGAGCAGCTAATTTTCCTGATAATACCGCTCCTTCCATGCTTCCTAAATATTTTTGCATGGTAAAGTCTCCGGCCAAGTAAAAATTGGCAATGGGAGTCTTTTGAGAAGGACGATAAGCTTGTCTTCCAGGAGTGGCTTTATAAACAGAACGGGGGGTTTTAACAACGTGATATTTCAGCAGTTTGGCCTTATTTTCCCCAGTAAAGTGTTGGGGGAAGAGTTTTTCGATTTCTGCCATAGTAACATCTATAATGGCTTCATCGGAGGCAGTGATCCAATCTTGCGCCGGAGCCAAAACTAACTCTAACATGGAGCGATCAGGGTTGGCATATTCTTTACAAGTATTACTCATGTCCGCATAAACACTGAGTAAGTCGGAACGGGAGAATAATAAGTGATCAATGTCGGTGAGTTTACGATCAAACCAAAGATGAATATTAATCACAGGAACCCCTTCTAAGCCCTCTAATTTCTTAAATTCGTCCAGTTGTTTCCAGGGTTGGGGTAAAATGACTTTTAAAGGATCAACGGGCACAGCAGAGACATATAAGTCCGCTTCCAAGACTTGATCAGGCGCGCCATCAAGTCCTCTGAGGAGAAACCCTTTAACCGTATTATCGTCTTTGAGTAAAATTTCTTTTAAAGGAGCATTTAATCTCACTTCTCCGCCCCTTTCGGTAATGTAATCTACTAAAGGTTGGCAGAGTCTTTCCGTGGGGGAACCATCGAGAAAGGCCATTTTTGAGCCGTTTTTCTCTTGTAAGAAGCGGTTAAGGGCTGTTAAAAGGATGGTGGCTGAGATTTCATCGGGGTTAATGAAGTTTAAGGCTTTGGACATGGCGATAAAGACTTCTTTTTCCACTCTAGGGGGAATATTTTGCTTTTCTAGCCACTCTGACCAAGAATAACGATCCATGTCTTCAACGTAGCTTTGTCCCCGTACAATGGCAGGGAGTAACCCTAAACCGAATTTAATTTTCTCTTCCCAGGTCAACATATCGTTATTGCCTAAAATAGCCACAATACCGTTGACTGGGGCGGGAATATCGGGAAAATCAAAACGGGAATAAGTTCCAGGGTTGTCGGGTTGGTTGAAGATCATACTGTGTTCTTTCCACTGCAAGCGATCTTCAATACCCAGTTCTTTGAATAATTGCAACATATTGGGATAGGCCCCAAAGAAGATGTGTAGTCCGGTTTCGTACCAGTCTCCGTCTTCATCTTTCCAGGCGGCCACTTTGCCACCAAGGACATCTCTACGTTCTAGGATAATGGGGGTGTGTCCCGCATCAACGAGATATTTGGCACAAGAAAGTCCCGCTAAACCTGCTCCGGCGATGGCAACTCGCATCTATTTTTACTGTTCTCTCTAAGGGTTTATATGTGTTACTCATTATACTTTGCATTTCGTTACATTTTGTTGAGATTGGGAAATTTTCTTGATCGCCTCATCACTAGGAGTGGGTAAAGTGAGTCAATGAGGTAATATAGGACAGGCAGAAACAATCGCATTAATATCACCAAAAAACCAAGCTTTATAACATTCATATATAGATAGTCATAAGTTAAAGGAAAATGTAGAAGAAACTTCCCAGCGTTGTCCATTGTGGATGAGCAGTGTTAGTTTATCAATCAGAAAGTTAAAATAAATGTCTTTGTCTTGAAATTCTGACCAAGCTTGATAAAAATTAGGTTTGGTTAAATCTCGGAAAGCAACGGTTAGATGAGGGGAAAAAGGACGATTTTTTGATGTTTGATGTACAATCTTTAAAGATGTTTCTAAATGAAACATCAGTTGTTGTTGAAGTGATAAAATTTCTTGGCTTTTGAGTACGTTAATATAAATCACACGGGGTTTAAATGCTGCAAATCCTTTTAAGGTCATAGAAAAAGGAGTTTGCCCTTGGGAAAATTGTTCTAATTCTTCAATTAAACGAGGCAATTTTTCTATTTCCCATTCAAAAGGGGGTTGTAAAGTAACGTGAGGGGGAGATTTAAAAGCAGCTTTACTATTATAAACATCCTTGAAATATTGTTTTATTTTTGTTGCTTCTTTTTGAACTTCTGCTGGAGGAAGCAGGGCAATAAAAAGCCTTTTTTTTTGTTTAATTAACATATTCATACCAATAAAATTTTCTGATTATCATTATTTACTTAGGGATTATTTATGAGAATATTGTGTCTATTTTTGTTATGTTACTCTAGGAAAGATATATTTTCTGTAACTACTCAATAATTACTATTATGACTAATTCACTTTATATTAGCACCATTGAGCCTAGAAGTGGTAAATCTTTAATCGCGTTAGGAATTATTGAATTAATTCTCCGAAAAACAACAAAAGTAGCATTTTTTAGACCAATTATTCAAGATCCAGTTGATAAGCAACCAGATAAACATATTGACTTAATTTTGTCTTATTTTAAGTTACCTCAAACTTATCAAGATTCATTTGGTTTATATTATTCTGAAGTTAACCGTTTAATGGGACAAGAAAAACTTGATGATATTTTAGACAAAATTATTACTAAATACAAGAAATTAGAAAAAAATTGTAACTTTATTGTCTGTGAAAATTCCGATTATGTAGGAGAGAATGCTGCTTTTGCTTTTGATATAAATGTTGCGATTGCCAAAACCCTAGGCTGTTCTCTATTAATACTAGGGAATGGTCATCAAAAATCTGTCGAAGAAATTAGTCTTTCTCTTAAAATAGTGGCTGATGCTTACAGAGAAAAACACTGTCAAATTTTAGGATTAATTATCAATAAAGTATCCCCTGATAATCTAGATTATTTAGAATATTATTTGCAAGAAACTTACAGTAAAAAAAATTATTTATTTTCAGTTATTCCCTATGAAAAAAAGTTAGATAGTCCCCGAATGCGAGAAGTAGCAGAACAACTCAAAGCTAAGGTTTTATATGGTCATAATCTCTTAGATAATTTAGTTTTCAATTATCTCATTGCTGCCATGCAAATGCAGCACGCAATTACACAACTTCATGATAATGATTTAGTGGTGACACCATCAGATAGGGGAGATATTATTATTGGCACATTACAAGCCCATCAATCAACAAATTACCCTAATTTAGCAGGAATTCTCTTAACAACTGAATGTCAACTGGAAAGCTCTATAGGTTTATTAATTGCGGGTTTAAGCGATCCATTACCCATACTTTGGGTTGATACTTATACTTATCCAACTGCTTCACGACTGCAAACTGTTTATAGTTCTTTAAAAGCAGGAGATGTAGAAAAAATTAATTGGAGTATTGAGTTATTTGATAAATCTGTAAACTTGCCTATTTTAGAACATCTAATTGCTCAGATAGAAGTTGAGGGAATTACTCCCAAAATGTTCACTTACAACTTAATTCAAAAAGCTAAACTAAATAAGCGTCATATTGTCTTACCAGAAGGAAAAGATACCCGTATTCTCAAAGCAGTTGCTATCCTGAAATCTCAAGATATTGTTGACATAACTTTATTGGGAGAAAAAGAACGTATTGAGCGCACCATACAAAGTCATGGAATTCAATTAGATATTAAGACCCTGAATATTATTAACCCTGTGAATAGTACACAATTAAATGATTATATTCAGACTTTATATGACCTCAGAAAACATAAAGGAATGACTCTAGAAATTGCTAAAGATATGTTAATAGATGTTTCCTATTTTGGGACGATGATGGTGTATAAAGGGGACGCTGATGGCATGGTTTCTGGGGCAATTCATACCACAGGAAATACGATTAGACCTGCCTTACAAATTATTAAAACAAAATCTGATTATAAATTGGTTTCTTCTGTGTTTCTAATGTGTTTAGCAGATAAAGTTTTAGTTTATGGAGACTGTGCAGTAAATGCAAATCCTACGGCGGAACAATTGGCAGAAATTGCGATTATTTCTGCTGAAACTGCTCAAACATTTGGTATTTTTCCCAGAGTTGCTTTACTGTCTTATTCATCAGGAGAATCGGGAAAAGGTGAAGATGTTCAACGAGTTAAACAAGCAACTATTATGGCCAAAAAACGCCGTCCAGACTTATTATTTGAGGGACCAATACAATATGATGCTGCTGTTGATATAACTGTTGCAGCGCAAAAAATGCCAGATTCAAAGGTAGCAGGACAAGCAAGTGTTTTTATCTTTCCTGACTTAAATACCGGAAATAATACTTATAAAGCAGTACAAAGAGAAACCGGGGCGATCGCTATTGGTCCAATATTACAAGGATTAAAAAAGCCAGTTAATGATTTAAGTCGCGGTTGTACTGTTGAAGATATCATTAATACGGTGGTTATTACTGCTATACAAGCTAATTATAATTAAAATAAATTTATCTGTTATAATTAGATTAGTCTTATTATTCTTGATCATCTAAATAATAATCTATAAGGTAAAAATATGGAAATTTTAAAACAATATGCCCCGGCAACTCAAAGGAATAGAGAACCTATTTTAGAAGTATTATTAAGGGTGCTTCCCCCATCAGGTAATATCCTAGAAATTGCTAGTGGAACAGGAGAACATTCTATCTTTTTTGCCCCTGCTTTTAGTAACCGTCAATGGATACCTTCTGATACTAATGCAATATCAAGAGATAGTATTGAAGCATGGCGTAAAGAGAGTTTAATTGAGAATATTCATCCTCCTCTTAATATTAATGCACAAGATTCTATCTGGGAAATTGAAAAACAGTTCCTGGATATTACAACTATTATTAATATTAACATGATTCATATTTCTCCTTGGTCAGCTTGTTTAGGACTGATGAAAGGGGCGAAAAGGTTATTACCATCAGGGGGCATTTTATACTTATATGGACCCTATAAACAAGAGGGAAAACATACCGCCCCTAGTAATGAAGCTTTTGATAAATCATTACGCGCTCAAAACCCAGAATGGGGAGTTCGTAATTTAGAAGATGTTATTAAAGTTGCTGAAGACAATGGGTTAGTTTTCAAAGAAAAAGTTGCAATGCCCGCTAACAATTTATCAGTAATTTTTGAAAAGAAAATTATAGGATAAAATTGGTTATTGGCAACTTTTAAAGAAAATAAAATTAAACATAATAATATTCTTGATTTATGGTAATCTCAGAGGTATTAAAATGGCAGCTAATGTATCTAAATTAAGTCAAAAGGAAATGACTTATCTCTATGATAAAGATTATTATTTATGGATTGAAAATACTGTTAAATTATTACAGAAACAACAATTTAATGAAATTGATTTAATTAATCTCATTGAAGAACTAGAAGACATGGGAAGAAGTGAAAAAAGAGCTATTTCTAGTAACTTTACCATGAGTTTAACTATTAACTATTAGTTTTAGTTTTGCTTTTTTTCTTAGCTAACTTTCCCTTGAAGTCTTAGGTTCTTATAAAATAAGCCTGTGTAAAACGGGCTTATTTTATAGTTATTCCTATCAATTATTGAACCGTTGCACAGGGTTTTGTCTCATGACTACGGGGACAAGTTTCTAAGTCTTCTGTTACCGTATTTTCTGAATTTAAACCGATCCAAGCATCAATTTTTTCAGGATCAAAACCCACTCGATAAACATCCTCAACTTGAATTAAAGGACGACGAATTAACAAGGGATCAGTTATCATTAATTGTAGGGCTGTTTCCTCATTCAATTTGTCAGGTATTACCTCACCAGATTTAATCCGAGGTGCGCTAGGATTAAACCATAAACTAACAGGTAACTCCCCAAAAAATGGTCGTAATGTTTCCATTGTCCAAGACTCAGTTAAGAGACTTTTTGCTTCTACATCATGACCTGCTGCCAGTAGCAGATTCTTTTGTTTGGTGTTATTTTTACACCCTGGTTTTTCGTAAAAAATAACTTTAGCCATTATTTGTTCAAAGATGTAAGATAATGTTCTTCAAGTAGCTCAGTAATAGTTTGAGGATTAGGTTTACTGTGTTTCGCTTTACCAGGCATTAAAATTAGATTAGGAGCCTTACCACAGCGTTTTTGACAACTGGTTTTCTCAATTGTAACATGATCTTCAAGCCCTAAATTAGATAGAGTTTCTTCCAGAATTTTATGAAGTTTTCTTCCTCCTCTTTTCGCACAATCAGACTTATTACATAATAAGATTTTGCCCTTTTTAGGACAAGTCTTACCTTGAGTTGTTACGGTTGCGTTATTGACTTTTTCTTGAGCACATTTGACATCACAACTAAGGCGAGTAATTTCATAAGCCTGTAATTTTAACTTAGTAAAATTACCCTTAAATTCTTGTTCTCCTGTAATGGAAATCCAATCACCAGGTACTAAATTTAACTGTTGAGAATCTCGGATATTTTGAGCTATTTTAATTCTTAATTCCCGTTCACCAACAGCTAATATTAAGGACTTTGATTGACCATTGGACTTATAAATAAAGCCCACGAATTTTCCTTGTAATTGAAAGGGAATGGTTTGACTAGAGTGAACTGAACTCATGGCTAACTTCCTTAAATATAGTTAGAGAATTGTGTGACAATAAATTATTGGTAATTCCATTTTTCAGAAGTAATGAGAGCTTTTGTCAACTAAAATGAAATGGATGTCACCTATGAACAATTAACAATTAATAATTATTCATTTACCCAAGAAGACGAATAGTTATTGTTTCTCTCAATAATCCAGAAAATTGATCGGAAAAAACTTGAAGAAACGGGCTTAACATTGTTAAGCCCCTACGGAAAGACTAGATGCGTTTTGCGTCAAAAGTTTGGGGCAAAACTGTCTCATCATTAAGGTTAGGGAACTTTAATTCCCAACCATTAGCTAAGGTTAAAATTTTGCCGTCTCCTTCAACGGTTTGTTTAACCACATTTTCCTCTAAATCTTTTTTGGGTACATAAACAGATAACTGTCCATTCTCATCGTTGCGTAACATTACTTTCATGGAATAACTCCTAAGTAGGGGATAGTGAATGTTTAATCACGCTTGTTTAGACGCGAGACTCTTGTAGAGATTGTGCTGCAACAGTTTCTACAATTTCTTCATCATTGGTATCATCGATAAATGGCTCTTCTGCGGGAACTAATTCCTTGTAACGGCAACCGACAACATAGCCATTTTCCAGAAAATGGACAGCATAGATGTAATAACTCTGGAGATAGGTTCCAATACCGACAACGTAGCCCACCTCTCCTTTTTTAGCTAAGACTTCCCCTACTTCTTTGCCAGGGAAAGTTCCATCATTGCGAATCATTTTACGAAGACGAACTTTCTGCTCCATTTCAAAAACAGGGGGATCATTGAGTTCAACTTCACCTGGATTATATAACCCCATGGGACATTCTCCTATTTGGTACTAAATTAAGCAATTCTTCAACGGTTAGACTCCGTTTCATTTGAACTGATAAATGACGAACAGAATCTAACACTACTTGGGACTCGTCATGGTCTAAATTGACACCATGTTGACTCAATAAATTGGTCAATAAATGTCGTCCCGAATGTTTACCCACCACTAAACGGCGTTTCCAACCCACTTCATCAGGGGAAAACGGCTCATAGGTTTGAGGGTTTTGTAAGACTCCGTGGGCGTGAATACCCGACTCGTGGGCAAACACATTGTCCCCGACGATGGCCTTCCAAGGGGGAAGAGCTACCCCAGAGGCTTTGATCACCAGTTGGGATAACTCTCGTAAACGGGAAGTATCCAAGGACAAATCAACCTTATAGAGTTGTTTGAGAGCCATGATCATCTCTTCGAGGGCTACATTCCCCGCCCTTTCCCCTAAACCGTTAACCGTGGTATTTACGGATAGGGCCCCCGCTTGCAGCCCCGCTAAAGCATTGGCCGTGGCTAGGCCAAAGTCATTGTGAGTGTGCATTTCAATGGGGATAGTTAGGGATTTAACCAATTTTCCCACCTTTTGAGCAGTAGTTAAAGGATCAAGAATGCCTACGGTATCGCAAAAACGGAAACGAGAGGCTCCTAATTCTTGGGCAAAGCGAGCCACGTCTAATAAAAAGGATTCATCGGCACGGGAGGAGTCTTCTGCGCCCACAGAGACAAATAAGCCTTGATCTAAGGCAAAATTGAGACTATCTCGTAACCGTTCCCAGACAAGATGGGTTTTTCCTTGAAATTTTGCCTTAATTTGGATGTCAGAGACAGGCACAGATACATGAACTCGTTTTAAACCACAAGCAATAGAAGCTTCAATATCTGAGCGTAGGGCACGGTTCCAACCTAAAAGAGCGGTTTTTAGACCCATACCAGCAATAGTGGTGATGGCCTGGGCTTCGCTCCCTCCCATGGCCGGGATGCCTACTTCCAACTCAGGAATACCCATAGTATCCATGAGGACAGCGATCGCTATTTTTTCGGAGGAACTAAAAACAATGCCGGCCGCTTGTTCCCCATCTCGTAGGGTTGTATCATTAATATGGATATGATTCATTACTGATGACTCCTCAGATTAACCATTGATTAAGGCAACTGGAAGTGAATTTGAGCATCTAGCCAATCCCAAATTCGTTGCAGTTGAGCGAGGGAAATTAAGCCATATTGCCAGAGGAGCATCGGAATGGGATCGCCAGGTTGACGCTGATTATTAATCACAACAGCAAGATCTTCCCCAGATAGGGCTAGCTCTTGTTGTAAAAATTGACTGAATTCCGTAGAAATTGAATTGTTTTCCATGACAGCACTGAGGGGTTCAGTTATCGATATTTTTTGGCAGTAACTGAGAAACTTCACCACCGAAGCTGGGGTTGGTGAACTAAACCAACTTAACCAATAATAATTAACCCTGCTTGGGGAGAGAAAACCCAAGACGAGGGAGGGTTATCATCAAATGTTCTCAGTATTGGTAAGACTTAGTTGAATCAGAATCAACAGTTTCCCAACACCGCTCCAGCCAGTCCACCAAATCTTGGCGAGGAGCGATGGCCCCATAGACGGCACTGCGAAGTAGAATAGCATGATTACCATATTCTATTTCTACCCACAAAGACCCATCTTCAGGACACCAACAGGGAATCATTAATTCTTGAAGACGTTGGTAAACAGTCCAACGGTCACAGCGAGAAACTTTCTCAACTTTACTGATTAAAGCATCAGAATGGTAGGGTTGCATCATCATTGTAAGGTAAAGGTCAGGATAGTTTTTGTATCTTTTGTTCCATTTCTTCAATTCGGTCTAATAATGTCCGAATGACTTGACCCTCAACATCGGGTAATTTGCCATGTTCTAAGGGACAACCTCGACCACTGCGAGAGATAATGCGACCAGGAATGCCTACTACAGTGCAATCATGAGGAACATGACGTAAAACGATAGAACCTGCCCCAATACGGACATGATTACCAATTTCAATGTTGCCTAATACTTTTGCTCCAGCCCCGACAATGACAGAATGTCCCAGGGTAGGATGACGTTTACCGAGTTCTTTTCCCGTACCCCCTAGGGTAACATTTTGATAAATGAGGCAATAATCACCAATAATGGCAGTTTCACCGATAACTACACCCATGCCATGATCAATAAACACCCCTTGGCCAATGGTGGCACCTGGGTGAATTTCAATTCCGGTGAGAAATCGGGCGATATGGGAGAGAAAACGAGGTAAAAACGGCAAATTGCTATGCCATAATTCGTGAGAAAGACGATGGATCGCTAAAGCGTGTAAACCAGGATAGCAACACACCACTTCTAACCAATTACGGGCCGCGGGATCTCTTTCAAAAATGATTTGAAAGTCTTGCCGCAGGGAGCTAAATAGGTTAGGCCGAGAAGTGCGCGGTTCAGAAATAGGGCTTTCTGACGGACTTCCACGACGCTCTCTGACAGGGAGTGATCCAAACATTAAATTCCGTGCTTGCGCATAGACTTAGTTGTTATGCTTATACCAAGTCCCCTATCTTCCCTATGTTTTGAGGAGGCTGGTCAAATTCATTAATATTATTAATAGCCTACTCATATTGATAAAACACTGATTCAATCAATATTTGAAGCCTTTGTAAAACTTTTTTTGGGGTGTGGGGCGATTATTGTTGAAGGGGGGTTATGGTATTTTTAGGGGTAGGGTTTTGTATTTATGCACTCAGTCTCTATTCAGTCCCTAATCAGCTTTTGACCTCTTTTTGAGCTCCATGTTAACCCAGCAATCCTAGCACTCAACATTAAAAAACTATAAAAGGGATAAAAGCCTCATCAAATAAAGCTTTTAGTTAGTTTCGCTCTCTTAAACTCTCAGAATATTTTCCCTAGCAAATCTACCCCCACGAAAATGTTACATTGGATACAGAATTGAATTCCGTGACAGCACTGGGAAGGCTTGGACTACTGACTCAGTGCTTCTTTTAGAGGGAACAGTGATGGTGTGATGGAGTGATGTGATGAGGTGACTGGGGAAAGGACAACCCAAAAATCCTCTCTTCTAAATTCCTGGACTGCTATTTTCAGTGTTTTGAGTGTAAAATTTAGGGGGAGAAAATTGGGAAAATAATGAACTCAAAGCCTTGCGTGATCAGACTTAGACCCTGAGTACAGAAATGCCTGACTCCCCCAGTAAAAATACAGAGGCCTCTCCTCATAAATACCTGTACCCCGTACCCATAAAAAAAAATAATTTCCTCAAACTCTCGCTAATAAAGGGTTTGAGGATATGAGTACAGCTTAAGTAATCCAATCAATCCCAACCCACTCAACAAACTCAGACCCCGAATTAGGGGGGTGGTATAAATGACATAACGCCGAAGACATACAGTTCATTGTTTTACCCTTTACTCTTTAAAGCCTCTGACAAGTCCATTTACCGTCAAGCTTTTGTCACCCTTTAACCTTACGGAATTCAATGTTACAATCTACTGGTCTAATTAACGCTGACGCATCTACGGCTAATAAAGCGACTCCTGCGGGAAATTCATTGATTCCCAAAGCAAAAGGAGATTGTGCTTGCCCTTCAACGGGAGATAGCTCACAAACTATAGATGCTAGTATTCAAGAACGTATTGCTAAACACCCTTGTTACAGTGAAGATGCCCATCATCACTATGCACGGATGCACGTTGCCGTTGCTCCTGCTTGTAATATTCAATGCAACTATTGTAACCGTAAATACGACTGCGCCAATGAAAGTCGTCCTGGTGTAGTTAGTGAAGTCTTAACCCCAGAAGAAGCAGCCCATAAAGCCTTAGTTATTGGTGGTAAGATACCTCAGATGACAGTTTTAGGCATTGCCGGCCCTGGTGATCCTTTAGCTAACCCCAAGCAAACTTTTCGCACCTTTGAATTAGTTGCCGATAAAGCACCCGACATTAAACTGTGCTTATCCAGTAACGGATTGATGTTAACGGAATATGTCGATCGCATCAAAGACTTGAACATCGATCACGTCACTTTGACCATTAATATGATCGACCCCGAAATAGGGGAGAAAATCTATCCTTGGGTACGATATAATCGTAAACGCTACAAAGGGATAGAAGGGGTTAAAATCCTCCATGAGAAGCAAATGGAAGCCCTTGATGCTCTCAAAGAAGCGGATATTCTTTGCAAAGTTAACTCAGTGATGATTCCGGGAATTAATGATCAACACTTAGCAGAAGTTAACGAAGTTATCCGGTCAAAAGGTGCATTCCTCCACAATATTATGCCCTTGATCTCAGCCCCTGAACACGGAACTCATTTCGGGTTAACCGGACAAAGAGGCCCCACTCCCAAGGAACTAAAAGCCCTTCAGGATAAGTGTTCTGGCAACATGAAAATGATGCGCCACTGTCGTCAATGTCGGGCTGATGCGGTAGGATTATTAGGAGAAGACCGTTCTCAAGAATTTACCAAAGATAAATTCTTAGAGATGACACCTGAATATGATGTCGCTCAACGTCAAGAAGTTCACGAAAACATCGAAAAATTCACCGCCGAATTTAAAGCAGCTAAAGCGCAAAAGAAAGCCGCAAAGCAAGCCAATGCACCTAAGATCTTAGTGGCAGTCGCAACCAAAGGCAACCGCTTAGTTAACCAGCATTTCGGTCATGCCAAGGAATTTCAAATCTTTGAAGTAGATGGCACTGATGTTAAATTTGTAGCCCACCGCAAAGTGGATCACTATTGTCAAAGTGGTTACGGTGAAGAAGCAACTCTAGACAACATCATTAAGTCCATCTCTGATTGTAAAGGAGTTCTCGCTTCCAAAATTGGTAACTGTCCCCAAGAAGAATTGCGCAAAGCAGGGTTAGAACCCTACGAAGCTTACGATGTCATCGATAATGTTGCCATCAACTTCTACAAAGACTATATGCAAAAGCAAGCATTAGGAGCCTAACGTATGATTAATACTCTTAACTATCGTCCTCAAGGTTCCCAAGTTTCCCCCCAAGGAAGTTCAACCACCGCCGTCATGGAGCGTCCAAGTTCATCTTCCACTAAAGCAGAAAGTAACTGTAATACCTGCGTTGATGACTATTCTATTCCCCCCTGTACAGGGTTTTCCAAAGACTACACCTGTCTTTCTAACTTAGACAATCTTACTCAATAAAACTGGAGCGTAGTATCATGAGTCACACCATTACTGATCAATGTATTAACTGTCATCGTTGTCGGAATGCTTGTCCGACGGGTGCTATCACCATACAGGATAATGTGTTTCTGATTGATGCTACTCTCTGTAATGATTGTCAGGGTTATTATGGAACCCCCCAGTGCGCCTCTGTTTGTCCGACAAACTCCGCTTGTTTACCTTCCTATCAAG
>JAAUYB010007996.1_pt1 | contig 13994 bp, 17 predicted proteins | sample 7278071 | NCBI WGS metagenome assembly JAAUYB01 (sample SAMN14350121, study PRJNA611818) | marine sediment metagenome | isolation source: surface marine sediment (1.8m) | place: French Polynesia: Moorea | collected 2018-08
GGGGAAAGGGAAGGAGTCTTAATTTATCGTTTCAGCGGCGGCGCCCAGAGAGCGGATACCCGTAAAATTCCTCCACTTGTGTGCACGCTGCGGTCAAATTTGTCGGTTTTTCCCGACGTTTTGTTACAGGGGGATCATTAGTTGCCCATCTTGACTTTTATTTTCCGGAGAGGAAATTGGGAGAAGCTCCTCCGACACTTTTCCCCCCTTTTTCTGAAAGGTATTTTCCGCCAAAGAGATGTGAGCCACACCCGAAGCGATTTTTTTCCTTGAGGGGAAAGTGTTGTTGTCGCATTTTCAGGATAAAACGCCGCGTCACTCAAAGGGGAGAGAGAATGTTGTTGCCTCCTCGATCCAAAGGGTGTTTTTCAATTTTATGCCCGGTTGAGTCCTTTGTGCTAAGAGGGGGGAATCAATGGGTGCGGTACTTGTTCAATCCACTTGAATGGATAAGAGATTTTCGTCGGAAGTTTCCAAAGCTATACCGCATGGTGGAATATGTGCCGGTAAATGTGTACAAAGTCAAAAATGAAAAAGCGAATAATTTCAGGTTTGTTGCATTGCGGAGCGACTAGCTCTCGCGAGGATGAAATTGTTTTTAGACAAAAAATCAAAGTCGTTGGTAGCACAATCCCAAGTCAAACAAGGAGTCCAGATATATACAAACTCAGAACAAGACATTTGCATCTCAGCAATTTACGTACAATTGTCACCCTTAATCTGAACCTTTTCAATACAAAAAAAGACAAGCCATTTGGATCAAAATCACCAGGTGGATGCTGAAGAGTCAAAAACATCTTTCCTGACTATAGGCAAGGGACAACGTTTCAAGAATACTCTTTTCGGGAAAAAGTGGTATGAAGGGCACCAAATTGCCTGCAGTATTTCGGAAAGCATTTAGAGCGCTAGATGAACCGGAATTTGTAATGTCACTTCAGCGTTGTTCTACTAAACTAATAGCATTAGACTTTAAATCGCTTTATCAAGCAAATCCTTGTTTTCTGGGATCATTTCTAGCACCGATAGTAGAGAGAAAAGTCGATTATGTTGCCATATTTTCGGACACACTGTGGTACATTTTCAAAACTATTTGTCAAGGGAAATGATGCAAAAGGAGGTTTGTATTCTTTTGGGTAAGACTGCGTCCCCAAACTAAGATTTTCCGAGTGCACACAGACGTGTCAAAAAAAGTCAAAGTTTGTGCAATTACCAACTTCCCTTTTCTCCTCTCGAGGGAACAGATTCGTTTCGACGGTTTAGAAAACAAAGAGGAATTCTTCTTTTGCACTTAAGAATGACTCATATATCTATTGCGGAAATATCTAACGAAAGAAAAGTCAAAAAAGTTTTTTCCTCATTTGGTGAAATAGGACGTGCATTTTTACCGCATGAGATGTGAAAGATAAATAGGATAGCTGTCAAAAAAGCGGCCCCTCCTTTTTTCTCTGTGCATGCACACAGGTGTGACCCTAATTTGTTACAGTGGGTTGCGGCTCCTGTTTTTGTCAAAGGAATGCAAGACCAGATAAATACTCGCAACTGTTGAGCTGCTGTCATCAGTCACAGGTTTCAAATTCGTCCGTACACTCCTTCCGCAAGAAAGAAGAAATATTTTGCACCCTTACCAAAAAGGCAAAATAATGGGACTGTTGAAATTTAGCGTATTATTCTCTCTCGTCGCCCTGGCTCTCTCTGTTCAAGCTGGTAAGTTCCGAAACATACATTTCACGGAACAACCTTATTAAAATAGCATTTTCCTCAGACACTTCCTGCAGTCAGAACAGCGACTGTGAGACCTTCCGGGCATGCATCGATGGGTTCTGCGCAGACCCATGCGCAGAAGATAATTCTCCCTGCGCCATAGACGCAATGTGCATGGTGGAGGTGAAAAAAACCTACATTTCCCAATTCTCCAATAAACTACATTATTTTTTTAATTTTACAGGACCACCGGTTGACCTGCTCGTGCCCTGACAGGACCACCGGGGACCCAAAGAAGAGGTGCATTGGAATGTAAAGTGTCTGCCAGTTGCTCCCAAATTGCCCAAAGAGCAAAGAAGAAGGCATATGTTAAATCCCTGTATCAATAATTATTATGAGGGAATAAAGAATGCAGAGAACAATATTGGTTTATTTCACGCTACCAATATTGAACATTTCTGGTACCATGGAAAAAATAAATTCAATACACCGTCCATCTCTTCACCCAGGGGCGCCTGGCTTCATATCCTCTCTCTGGGAAATAAAAAAAGCACACAATATATCAATCAGTTTCTTTGTAAAAATAGTTTGTTTTCCCCACCTGGCTGTTCCCCTGCCCCTTTATCTTGAGTATATCCTCAGGCGCGGAGGGATTCTTGCCACCCTTGCCACTCTTTCCCTGATAAAAAAAGTTTTTCCCAAAAATAATTCAAAAAACGAAATTTATCACCTGTAGTTTCTTTGCCCCCGCCTTTCCTTTCCCCTTCCCTTTCCCCCCCTCCTCCTTCTCCTCAGCGAATCCTCCCTCGTCACCCTCCGCCCCCTTCAGGACATCCCCGCCCCCGTCTTGGCCCAAGGGAGTAGAGCCGAAGCCCTAGGGTGTTTAAAAAAAAAAAAAACAAATGGCAAAAGTATTTCGGTTTTTTGGGAAACGGGCTCATACTCCGTCTCCTCCTCCTTTCTGCACCGCCTGGGCGGCCACGTCGTGCTGCTGCTGCTGTTGTTGTTGTTGTTGTTGCTGCTGCTGCTGCTGTACCATCTCCATTTCCAGGACTTCAATTGTTGAATGGAAACATTAGAAAAATGTGCACAAAACTATATACAAAGACGCACCTTTCTTTTGCTTCCCTTTGGCTCTAGCCTGACAGTGTGGGAAAACATGGTAATTGAAATTTAAAATGACATTTTGGTACCAGTTTGGCCATCTTCTGTAGTTCTCTCGCCGCCTCCTGCTTTGAGCACCCCTCCGCCCATTTCTCAACCGTTGGCATGAGGTTCTTGGCAACTCTGCGGCAGCAGAACGGAAGGTCCCGAATGCAACGCCTTGTCTTTTTAAAAAAGTGCAATAGTTTGGCACAAACTAAACTTTTTTTCCGTTTTCGTACCACTCTGAGCTTGTGGCACTTGTTGAACTGGTGCTCGCAATTTCTTTAATGGAAAAACAGGTGACGTTTTCGGAATATTTGTTTTTTCATTATTTTTTACTTACGCGCCTTTCAGATTTGTAGCTCTTGTTCTATGGCCGATAAAAATTAGCTTTTTCACATTTGTTCCCCCAGATTTCATATTGAAATATCCCTACATTGTAGCCGACATACACTTGATGGTGACGTTGTTCACCGTCCACTCAATGTGGATGAAGCAGTCTGTAAAAAAAGTTAAGTTTTACAACAAACCATCTGATTTTGGCACATTTTTTTTAAAAAAAACAATACTTATGGCCTTGTAGTCGTACTCGGGCCCGCAGTTGTTCTTCAGATTCTTGTTGAGCCACGTCTGATATTCCACCAAGTTCTTCCAGTGCTTGCGAGTGCGGCAGTTGTAAAAGTGGTCGTTCAAGCAACGGACGCTCTTAATTGGCGCAAAAAATATAAAATAAATATCTTATGCTATGTTTTCTTTTTTTTAAAAAAATGCCTTAAAGAGTCCGGGACAATTCTCTTCTGGTAAGCAGTTCCTATAAATTGTTGGTTTCTATTTTTATTTCGGGGGAAAATATTTTTTCTCTAATAACTCTCTCCCGGTCCGATCGCATTCTCCCCTCGGGACTGCAATGATAAAAGTTTTATGTATATAGTTTTTTCCTAATTTATTGTACGCGTAACCAAGTGTAGCCCCTCCCGGCGGCGGTCCCTCAGGCGCGGCGCCCTCCACAGAGTTCACCTTGGGCGAGGTCTTCCCCCCAGCGGCCAACTGACGGTTCAACTCGTCGCCGGACTGGAAAAAATGACGGCCTGACGTCTTTTCCCTAAATGTTTAAAATTAATTACATATTTTCATTATACCGATTTCTTGATCCTTGGCTCAATCTGTCCAACGGATTTTATTGAGTTGACCTGACCGTAGTCTTCCCCGCCGTAATCTGGCGAATCCGCCCCGTAGTCCTGGAAGCAACATATTAATCGCCACTTTGGCTATTTTCTCGTAAACCACGGTGACCAAATAAGACGACATTTTGGCGATTTCGAAGCAAAGGACCTTGTTGGCAAAAGCGTAAAAATCAAGCAAATGCGCTCAAAAACAATTGTTCCTTTTATTTTAGACAGCCCTTCACAGTCACACAGTCGCCATTGTGCCTGGTCACACTGCCTTAAACTGTACGCACCTGGTCACTCCGCACGATGAGCGAGCCGAGTATCTCCTCCACCTTGTTCTCGAACGCCTCCTCGTCCTTCTTCCCTCCGAACCAGAGGCCGTCGGGGTCTTCCTCCACGTCCTCCAAAATGTCGTCCTCCTCTTCATCCTCCTCTCCGTCGACAAACGCGCCAAAAGCGTTTCCCGCGAAAATAATTAAAAGCAAAACCGAAAACATTTGAAATGTGCGCATACCGTAAAGACGCTGTTTTTTCAAAATGAATGATGAATATATTTCATTTTTTGTCTTTGCTGTAGAATATAGCCCTCCCGATTCTCTCCTCCTCTCCTCCCTTTTCCTCTTTCTTGGGACCCTAAGTTGCACATTTCGAATTCCCGCTTTATTAAAAATTGCAAGTGCCCTGAATTCGAAACCTGATGATTTTCGGCGTTCCTGTTCTTCACTGGTAGAGTCGACTTCCTTCCCCCTGCTTTCCTTAAATTAAAGACACACAAACTTAACACACATATATTACAATTTTTTACGGGAAAGCATCATATTCAATCACCTGTTGCCAACAACAGTTGACTTTTTGGTCGTCTCCACCTCGTTCTCGTTCCGATCCTCCTTCTTGAAAAAGTCACCGTTGCTCTTGGGACCCTTTCCCCAAAAAATATTAGTAATCTTCGCATAGCACGAATTCCCACACTTGCCATTAATTATTTCATTACTTGAATCTGTGGCATATCCCTGTTTTTGGCCTTCTTCTTCCCGCCTTTCCCCTTGGAGTCCTCCTTCTTGAAAAAGTCCCCATTGCTCTTGGGTCCCTAAAAGTGAAAAATATGTAAACCTCATCATAATTCCCACCAAAAATATTTTAAAGTCACTTGAATGTTCATGTCCCTGTCTTTCTTGGGCGCTCCCGAGGTTGCCTTCCCTCCCGCCGCCTTTGCCTTGGGGGTGGAGGCAGGAAGGGCCTTGCCTGCTTTTGCCTTGCCCTTGGGCGGGGAGGTGCCTACGCGTAATTCAAAAGTTTTTATAAAAAATATGTCGGCAAAAATAATTGAGAAATGACGAGAAAAAAATGGTTTTAGCCTAAAAGTAAAAAAATCTAAATGGATATACGTCGTTTATATGTAAGAAAAGTTCCCAAGGGAAAATAGTTTGACCTCCTCCTATCACTGTGGCACCGCCTGGGGCTTTGCCAAACACTCCCTGCAAGCGAAAAACAATAACAAAAAAAAATTGCAAGATCCTTCTTATTATTCAAGACCAGTTCGTCCTTCTTCTTCTCCGCCTTTGACATGGGACAGTGCTTGTCCTGCCACTTCTTGACTGAGGGAAGGAGCTTGGCACCGACCTTGCTGCAGCAGCCGCCAAGCTTCTGCAGGCACTTCTCGGTCTACGTAGGGTAAAAACATAGTAATTCCCAGAAAAATAATAATACTATTTGTCTTGTTACGTATTGCAGTTTCCCGCATTTATCCACTGCGTCGCAGTTGCTGCAAACGTTTTTTTAAAGTAAATGCTGTATTTCTTTATATTTTTAGGTAATACCGCCCGGAGATAGCCGCCGTTCTCGTTCTGAAAACAGTTGAAATACCTCTCCCCCACCTTTTTAAAAATAAAAAAAACACGATTTTCTTTACATGTCGGCGGTGTGGCAAGTGATAGAGGCATTCTTGTCCCTCCACTCGATGTGCATGAAGCAATCTCGAAAAAAAAGAAAAAAATAACCTACGAACATTTCCCAGAAAATAATATTTTATTTAACTTATGACCCTGTATAGCATCCCGCAGTTTGCGGCGTACTGCTGGTTCATCTCGGTCTGGTACTCCACAAGGAGCTTCCAGTGCTCAACCTAGGGGGGGTTCGAATAATCGAATATTCTTTTAATCGATTTATTGATTAATATAACCATCCTGCAGTTGTATGCGTGCTCGTTGCAGCACCGGACCGATTTGAACAGGGTGTCGCAGTCTTTGGAAGGCTTGCATTTTCTAGGTAATAATAAAATAATTGTTTCTAATGCTTGTTCTTTCCCGAATAATTAGTCATATTTATTTACTCTTGCGCAGTCTTGTCGCAGTCTCCCTTGGCAACTTTTGGTGCAAAAAAATCCAATTTATTTCCAACACGCCTTATTTCACAAATATTTCTTCACATAATTACTGCTCTTTCCCGACAGACCAGAACCAGAGCTAATTGAAAGTCCGCTCTTCCCCTCCACTCCCTTCCCCTTCCCCTGCCTCAGCTGGTTTGCCAAGGCCTCCTCATCCTCCTCCACGATGCCCACCTCTCCATCTGGCAATTATTTTTGAATTTATTTGAGTTGCAAACATTCAATTTCCCACCTCCTTGGTCTATTTCGTCATGCTCCTCCATCTCCTGGTCCGGCTCGTGGCCCATGTCGCCAGGCAGGGGGCGGGGGGTGGACACGAGCGGGGTGGAGCCAACACGCTGGAATAGGGCTTTTTACAGGTATGTCGACAAATATTTATTGGCACGAAAAATGGCCTTTTGGTTTAAGACTGTACCTATAAACCAAAAAAGTACAAAAAGGGCATTGATTAAAAAGGAGAAAGGAAAAGAAAAAAATAGCTCAATCTTAAAGTGCTCAACCAGTGCGATTCTATAAATATGTTCGTATACCATTGGCTTCGTCTTCTTCCCGTGAACTGTTGAATCTTCCTTTGGACTCCCCAGCCCTCCCTCCTTCCCTTTGCCCTTGAGCGGGGCCTTGTACACATCCCCACTCTTTCCTCCTCCTCCTCCATTTCCCCCGTCCCCCTCTCCCCCGTTCTTCTTCTCGCCGCCAGTGGTCATGGCTCTGTACGCGAAATATGAAGCATTCTAAATCATAGCGTTAGTGTTTCCCACATCGATTCGGACTAAAATTAAAAGGCTAATTCTCATTTCCAACAGACTGACAATTACACAAGCTTCCAATGCGCAATTAAATACAGAGGCTCTCAATAAAATGAAAAATGCATACAAACTTTCAAGTTTCTATTCGTAAACAAATCGAGCTTTTAAATAAATAAAATCTGTGAAACCACCTGTTGTCCGCCGCGGACTTTGACGCCGGCAGCGAGTTCTCGATGTTCCCGCCCTCCTCGATCAGGTCCATCCCGAAGTCATCCTCCTCCTCCTCCTCCTCCTCCTCCAAGGAGCACACCACAAAACCCCAAAAGCAAATTAGCACCAAAACCTCAAAGCGGAGCATGTTTTCACATAAGTAACAGCACAGCTTACTATTTGGGAGAATGAAGTGGATAGATACACATGAATGCTTTGTAATATGTATTTTTTTCTTATAAAGTACGGTTTCCCACAAATCATGCTATTTTTAAATGACATTTTCCATCCCAGGCGGCGATTCCACCTCCATGACAAAGGTGGCGGAGAGATCGTGGTCATCCTCATCCTCTGTAACATTATTTTGTTTATTTTTGGAAACATCGGCTTTTCATGATAGTGCGCCAATTAATAGTGTATCACCGTGTATGCCTCTCCCTCCTCCCCCTCTCCCCATCCCAGCAGCCAGCCGAGATAAAAGGCCCTTCTTCCTCTTGTTCCTCAGGACTTTTTTTAAAAAAAGGTCAATAAATAAACAAATGAATAAAACTGAGGGAAATTGTGCGTTTCCTTTTACTCGACTTTCCGCACGTGTCCTCCCACTTGAGCATGCTGCCCATGAGCTTGTTGCTCACCAGGCGGCAGCACTCAAGGTCGGACCAAGATTTGATGCACTTCTTGGTCTAATTATTATGCGGGGAAGTGTGTTTTAAATCAAAATTTAAAATTTTGAATTTGAATTTCTCCCTTTTCCATCTTCTTGCAGGACCTGTGGGTGTGCTCGCAAAAGCTGAGTATTCGAAATGTGGTTCCAATTAAACTCCAAAATGTGTCCTAAATAAGTCTTACGCCCGGGAGAATTCCAAGTGTCGCGTTCTGAGGAAAAAAAACAATTGTGCTTTTTTGTGAGAAAGTCATGTTTTCCCCACATCGCCGCAGAGTTGCAGAGCATGGTGATGTTCTTGTCAGTCCACTCAATGTGCTGGAAGCAATCTGAGCGAAAAAAACGTATTTCACAACATCTTCTCTCCCACATTTTTTTAAGTTTCTCTCACTGATTGCCTTGTAGTTGTAGCCACAGTTGTTTGTGTACGCCTTGACCATGGTGGTCTGGTAGAAGAGCATGCCCTTCCAGTGCTCCTCCAAACGGCAGTTGTACGCCTGGATTTCCCAATTAAAATGAAAAATAGAGATTTAAAATTTAAAATTCTAGACCTGCTTGTTGCAGCACCGGATGGACTTTAGCAGCTTGGTGCAGTCCTTGGATGGCTTGCAGTGTCTTCAAAAATACGAATTACTTACATTAAATTTCCTTAAAATTTTCCTTTTTTGCGAACTTTTTGGCAGTCTGGTCGCAAGGAACTTTGGAGACTGCGGGGAAAAAAATATGGCTGTTAAAAGTTCGGGAAAGTCTTGTGAGTTCCGTTTTTTTACTCGAGAAGTTTGCCGTCCCGATGGAGTACTTGGGCTTGTCTCCGCTGGGCTTCCCTCCCTCCCTTATTTTTGAGCAAAATAAGGAGTGAATTAAAATTCGTTTTTGTGGGGAAACAGTCTCACCTCCCGCCCTTTCTATTTTTTAGTATCTCGTTCAGATCCTCGCTGCTTTCGTCGCCTTCCCTCGTAGAGGCGGTGGTAGCAGACATTGACGATACAGAATCAGAGAAAATCGCGGAAAGGAACAGAAATGCAAAGCTCAGGAAACGCATGTTTTCCCCCCTTATTTTGTAGAGTCAGACTTTGCCAAATGAATATTCATTGTCCCAGTTTCTAGGTAGGTTGGGAAAAGCGTTGTTGTCGTGTTTGCCCAGGAAAAGCAGGGTTCCTACGTAAAATAGAGTTATCTGACCCCCTCTCCATACTCTTTTGGTCCCAGGGGAAAACTGGGTACGTATATGGGAAATAGTTGGGGCTCAACTCTTGAACTTTTATATATACCACCACAGCCACAAACCATGGCTGCGGAATTTTAAAGGAAGGGGGGAGGGGGCGGCAGGCTGTAAAAGCAGGAACCCGAACCCAATTTCCCATAAATATCGGAGCAGCAAAGTTAGAAGAAGAAGCTCGGTTTGAAATTGCGGCGGACGTGTATTGACAAGCAAGGAAATTAAAAAAACCCGGGAAACTCCAGTAGGTTGTGAGGTGAAATTCTGCAAAGAAGCATTCATCACTCTTCTTTTCGAGAGCTTAAAACGCATATAGGTTAATGAATTCCCTTTTTCCCAACTTTGGCTGCTCTCACAGCTTTTCATTTTCTGGGGCTGAGAAACTTCTCTCATCGTATAAGCCAAATAAAAGCTCTCTCCCTGACAAGGAAAATAAACTCGAATGTATGGGCCACTATGTACCTTACTTTGGTACTTCTATGTCCAGAGCTCTATAACATCTCACCGCACCCCAAGGCATAAATATCAATTTGGACGCACTCTCCTTTCCCCTACGTTTGTCTGGCGGGGGAGGAAGAAAGACCTCCTAAGTCTCCATCTTTAATAATATATACGACTCTTGCTTTCCCGCAAAATAAAGGGGAAAAAGAAAATACTACCACGGAAGCAGATGTCGCCAAGATGTTCTTGGGGGGCCTCCAGGGGAAAGACGACGAAAACTGATTGCCACAAAAGGAAGGGAAAAAGGGGAAAAGAGAAACAGGAAGGAAAAAGCCATCACAGGGAGGGAGGAAAAAGGAAGGGAGCCCATGGGAGGGAAGAGGACAGAAAAAAAGATCTGGTCTTTGTTGGAAGTCGAATCCTTCTGTAGTCGAAAAAACTATGGTGCTTCTATTAAAATATGTGTAAACACATATACCTCCCAAGAATATAAAGTAAAAAAATATTATTTTTGTACCTATTGCGTGAATTCGACCTTCCTCGCTCCCCCTCCTCAATCTTCCTTTCCTTCCCCCCTTTCTCTTTGTCGTGTTCGGTTGGATTTGGAGATTACGCTTCTTCCCCTGGTCTGACTCGATCGCACTGTCTGTCTGCCTGCGTACACCACTACTTTCCTTGTTTCTCTTGCGACCAGACACGGGAGAAAAAATGTGTGGAGGGGAAGAAAAAGAAAAGGGGGTTGCACTGTACCGGCGAGAGTGGAAAACAAAAAAAAATATTTCGAATAAACTAAAAATCAAGAATACTTTACTTTTCGTATTTTTTTAAAAAAGGTTAGTACACTACGTGTGCACGGCAAACACATTTTTTCGTTGACTGACTTTATAGATAACGTGTGAAACAACGGGGGATATCTTTACCTCCGTGAGCACGTTTCGCCCTTTTCACAGAAAACATGAGTGACAGAAACGCCACTTTAGTCGGACGTTCCATTTCCCGCTATAGCATGCTAGAAAATAAAGCATTTTCCCTTGTAGACTGAAACGAATAAGTATAACTTTCTGTCCGAAAACCATAACAATAGTCGGGAAATGTCACTTTCCATTCGCCAATCAGAGGCGTCTTCCGATTTTTGCATAAAAGTACGTCCAATTTGCATAAAAAGAGCGCGAAAAAAAAGACTAATCTATTCAGGAACCCCTCAGCTGTCACCGCTTTTGACACGGAAACGAAAACGAAGCAGATACTTTAAAAGGAGGCAAAAAAGATCTCCTGGTATATGTGAAATGATTGGTGCAAAAAATATTTTTTCAAAAAGGGAAAAAACCAAGTGTGAAAATGCAACGCGCACTCACAAAAAAAGAAAGAATTGTTGCAGAAAAGAAAGGATACATTCAAAGTGTGAAAATCATGCCCAAACACCCAGACTCCCTCCAAAAAATGAATAAAATCAAACATTATCCCTAGTGATGGAAGTGATGTATCTGGATTTCACCTGGTCCTCTACCGCAGGTCACGCCAGGGTTCAAGCGCCAATTTGCATTCTCACCTCACTCACCTCATTCCCCCACATCCCAACAACCGGGGTCAACGAACACAAATGTCACATAGGAAACTTGGGTTTCTCGTGTGTGTATTTCGGAGATCACATCACGACTGAATATATTATGTACTACGCTACATACTGTATCTTCTTCTCTCTCTTTCTCTCGCGCGCGGTAACTTGACTACCGCTCTTCTTCTCTCGATGTCGTGATTCTTCGCGCACGTCATATAGCCGGTAGTATTAGGTAGTATTATACTACCCAACTTTGCCTTATAAGTTCACTTCAGGGTGGGATGAAGTTTTTCCCTTTTAATTAACTGTGGCCTTACAGTAAATTCTTGGTATTTTTTAAAGAAAAAATCTTGCCACAGGTCCTTGAACAAAATATGTTCCTGTTTGTTCTTTTTTAAAAATATTAAAAAGTATCAAAGGGTGGGCTGCTCTCTCCCAATCGTTCTCATTGATGCCTTTCTCCCGGAAGTAGGTTTCCAGTCCTGTCAGCCAGTCCTGTGCCTGCTCGCTGACATTGGCTTGGCTCCCTCCTTGGGTTCCGAATTTTGTGTCCGACATGTTGTTGCTGTTGTTGCTCTCGGTGTTGCTTTCCGAGCTTGACTCGCGTTCCCTCTTGCATTTTGCATAAAATATCACAAACATAATAAAGGATTTTGGAACTTTTTTGTTTCATGCAATTTTTGGTCAGATTTCTCATTTTCTGTGTTCACAAGAAGGGGCTGGTCAAAATTTTGAATAGCTGCCTCCTCCACTTTCCTGTTAGAACTCCGTGGAATATCCTGACCTAACACCTTGGAGACAAGAAGATCCTGTGCAAAATAAATCCTGCCACTCTATGGCCTTGTTAGCAAATAGAATTAAACATAGAGAGAGCAGTCATGATTTTTATTTATTTGTTTATTGTGTTCATAACCTAGGACGTCGTCTTTGTCAATGGCCCCGCTGAGCCCGCAGCTATGCAGTCACCTTAGAGTAGACTCCTGTCTGTTCTGCGGTAGCTAAAAGTGAGCTTGGCCATCATAGTAATATTTTCCTCGTTCATCCCCCACCACAGCTTCAGACACATATACACTCTTTAAGAGCTTAATCTTCTCTCACTCCAACAGAATTGGAGTGTATTGGAGTGTATTTACCTATTGTAGTAGAAAGGGCATTCTGGCAAAAGAGAGCCATACAGGAAAAAAAGTAGTACCGGGGAATGCAAACTAGCATGGTGATATTTATAAGGAACGGGAAAGGTAGAGGAGATCGGGGGGAAATGAGAAGAAAGAAGGACAGGGAGACCAGTTAAGGGAGGAGGAAAGAACGGAAAGGGAGGGCCAGAGTGAGCCAAAACTCCCAAACATTTTAAATAGGGTGAATGTGTTTGGGGTCATAGAAATATTGAGCCCACTAGTTCAGTGAAGTTGGAGTTTGAGACAAGGAATCAAAAAATGTACGTGGTGTTGGTGCTCCACCCCAGGGGGTCAAGTGCTTCTTGGCCCTTTATGAAGACCTGAGCAGAATGTAGCTAAATGACCTGAGTAAAAATCTATGGATCTAAAACTTTTGCACACAGTTCCTCATGGTCAAGACTACGAAAAAAGAGTATAATATTTACCAGCCTATAGCTCTATTACTCACCCAATTGGCAGATCTGATGTTCTTGTTCGGGTCATGTTAGTCTATTTCATGTATTTCATGTCTAACTAACACAGAATTTTGGAATTTCTTCCTTTTTAAAGAAAGAAAAGGATGTTGAACATACACAGAAATCAAGATTTTAGAGCAGTTTTGCTTTACCTAAAAAAATGAACCATGCAGTACATAAAATTTGGGGAGGCAGGTATCTTGAACAAACAACGAAAATTTTTGACACCCATGAACAAACACCGAAAAAAGATCTTTATGGACATACACCGAAAATGACCATATGGTGGTGAGACATTGTCCTTTTGAATGGTATTTTTTGTCTCAAAACTTTCGAGAAAAGTAGAAAACCTCAAAAAAGATCTAAATTGCAAATTAAAGGTACAAGGACCTCTCATAAAAAAGTTAATGAAAAATAAAATGTATTGCATTCTTGGGTAGATCAGGTCAGATTTGAGTTTTGAGGTCATTTGGGCCGCCAAAAATGCCAAATATCACAAATAATATTTTTTTTAAACATCATAGCAACTTTTTACCTGCAAGATAGCCGTCAGGTCAAGTAATGGTCCCAGTTGTTGTTGTTGCTGTTGGGGAGGGTTTTTTAGGGCCCCTACATGACTCGTAGCCTAAAGTCAGAGAAAACTTAGGTAGATCTACAAAAGTTAAGATAACTTTTCCAAAATGACCTTTTTGTGTGACCAACCAGTTCCAAGAAAACCACCAAAAAAGATTTAAATCTCAAATTTAAGGTCAAAGGAGTGCTCAGGCGGCATTTTTTTTAAATTTGAAAATCTTTGGCACCCCCAAATTGTGTTGGACGGATCAGGTCAAATTTGGATTTCAAGATCATTTTAAACGTCAAAAAGGTCAAAAACTCTAGATCGCTTAAAATAGTAAACATTTTTGGGTGGTTTTTTCCATAAGTCCTTTTTTACTTTATCAATCTTTGAAAATCTTCTGTAATTCCTCACCGCAGGTCGTAGAACTTAGACTGTTCTTGTTCACAAAGTGAAATTACCCAACCAACTCACATCCGCTAATAGATACCACGTTATACACCACGTTTTGTGCCCTGCAGAGGATCTTCAACAATTTTGTCATCTATTAGAGCATTATTAACTCTATACC
>JAAUYB010004422.1_pt1 | contig 13993 bp, 20 predicted proteins | sample 7278071 | NCBI WGS metagenome assembly JAAUYB01 (sample SAMN14350121, study PRJNA611818) | marine sediment metagenome | isolation source: surface marine sediment (1.8m) | place: French Polynesia: Moorea | collected 2018-08
AAATACTAAATTCCCGCTCATTAAATATTCAAATATGCAGGAGTCCGGCAGGAGCTCCCCCGAGGCCTTGCGCTACGCCGATGTCCCAGTGAGTGTACACATAAACAAACAAAAAAAAAACAGCGCTGTTGTCGCTACCTTTTCTGCAGGTGTACAACCAGGCCGAGTGTGCCAGATTTTACGGCAGCGGTTTCGACACGGCCAGCATGTTCTGCGCGGGATACAGGCAAGGTATATACAGTAGTTCTACATGCGCATACACATCTACGTACATTGAACTCCCACAATTACTTTATTTTCGCTCATGTCCATCTAGTTTGATTTTAAAAAAATCCTTTATTTCAGGCGGGAAGGACTCTTGCCAGGGAGACAGCGGCGGCGGCCTCTTTTGCGGCGGCGAGGGGGCGCTGGTAAGTTGGCGCGCTCTACAGTGTGGGACTCGATGGAAGGATAGTGCTACTCTTCATTTTTCTGAAGTCCGGAGTGGTTTCCTTCGGCTTCGGGTGCGCCCGCGCCGGCGCCCCGGGCGTCTACGCCCGGGTTCGCGCCGGGGCCGCCGGGCAGTGGATCAGGGCGGCGGCGGCGGCGGCGGCGGGAGAGTCGGGGTCCAGCCAAGTCGCGGTGCAAATAAATTTTGTCAAGTTGTGGACCACGTGAATTTTTTTTTAAAAAAATTCCCCACATTTCAAGTTTGCAAGAGAGTCAGGAGGGGGAGGATCGGGTGGCGGCGGTAGCGACGCTGGAAGGATAGCTTCGCGAAAAGGAAGAAGGAACCTCCTTAATATGTTCGTTTTTATACTCATTTTTATTACTTGCTGGTAATTATTGGTGCATGGTATATAGCACGGTAAAGCAACATGAAACAGAACAAAAACAACCAACAAATCTCTTCTTTTTTTCCTTTTCGTCCATAAAGGGAGTACACAATTGGATATATAAGTATATGAAAAAACTATACTGTATTGGTAATTCAGTGTCATATATAGAAACATATGTGGGTATGTGGGTACTTGGATATGGCGAGTTTGGTTTCAACTGAAAAGAAAGGGAGAGAAGCGTCAATTCCCAAGTAACAAAGCAGTTTCAACTTTGAAGAAGGGGCATTCGTTCAAGTTTTGGGGAGGGATCAATTTTGTTGTTGTTGTTCCTATTGCACTTGGTATTTTTTTTCTCTTTTTCCATTGGGGGAAAACAACACTTTTTTTATCCGAGCATATCAATTTTCTTGATCACAGGTGCCGGTACCTTCAGGTTTTGTTATTTCGAAAAGGATGGTTTCTTGAGGGGGGGGGGATCGTCTGTTTGGTACATAGAAAGTCTTCAACAGTTGAAAGCTGACTTTTTCCCTGTGGTTCAAAGCGACAGAATTTCGTTGTGGTCCTAGGACATTTTGGTGGGGGAGGGTATTATTTTTTTTTAAAAAAAAGCGCTCTGCTACTGCGGCGGGTTTTGGCCTTTTCTTCCTTCGTCTAAGCTGATATGCGAATTGCTGCGAGCTAGTAGTAGCATAAGTACGGTACACATACGATTACAGTTGAAAGTTCGATTCCTATTTTTTTTAAAAAAAAAACCCTATAAGGTGTACAGTGAGCTCTCGAAAGAGCTTTTTTTCTTTTCTTTTCCCGAAAGATTATTCTCGTGTCTACCTATCAAAAAAACATAGCTGCTCGCGGTTTCACGGGTTTCAAAGTGACAGTTTGAGAGGGAGAGAGAGAAAGGAGGGACACGTTTGCTACATTATATGTCGGGAGCTGCACATCTTGTTGGAAAAGGTAAGTTGCGTTTCTCTTTATAGCTGCACTCGGAATTGTTCTCTTTCAAGTGTGTGGGTTCGTGAGATTCTTCTTCTTCGACAGGTATAGCGGCGATCGTTGCCAACGTGAGTTTGTTTTCCCCCTAGGTCTTTCTTTTGCACGGTAAAGTGTCAAGAAACAATTGAGAAAACAAGTCTGTAAATCACAAAGTTGTCTTGTGGGTAAAGAAGGGGAGGAAAATATATTAAAAAAGTCGACAGGATGGAGCGAAGAATGTCAAATGTTGGTTCTCTCATCCCCTTCGGGTGGTTTTTTCCGGGTTTTTTTTTGCAAATGTGAGGGAGGGCGAGCTTTTTTGCGAACTTGAGTCTTGCGTCTTTGTTCCATAGGAGAGAAACATTTCTTGGCTTGCGGTCTTGGGGTCTTCTATATATCTCGCGATTCTCGAAACGGGGGGGGGCATCATCATGGCTTTTTTTAAAAACGGGTATCCGGGCGCCTCCGGGCTGCTCCTTCGCGTCGTTGAAAAGAATTTTAGACAGATGAGGAGGAGGGAAATTAAAGTCTTCGTCCTTTGGATGCAACAGCCCGGGGCCGCGGAGATGTCCGAGGGGGTGGGTAAAAGAAATGTTCGTTTTCATTTTCCTTCTTTCTTCTTCGTCTTCCGTTCTTTGGAGAGTCTGTTGCCAGGCTGGCCTCCTTAGATGTTGTTCCAGACCTGCTCCTCGACCTCGGGGTCCCACTGGGTGGAGCCGTCGGACTTGTCCTGTGAAAGAGAACGCGTGAATGAAAAAAAGGAATATCGAGGAGATTTTCGCGTCGTTTGAATTTATATGCTCACCATCTGCTCGACGAAATCGGGGTTGACGATGATCCTCGGCTTCTCGTTCTCTCCGGTCCCTCCGGCCTCCTTGCGGATGACCTCGTAGGTGAGGCAGGACTCCTGCTTGTTCATGCACCTCTTGACCTGGCGGGCCTCGGGGATGGTCATCAGCGCGCTCCAGACGTTGCCGAACCCGCCGTGGAAGGCCATGCGGAACATGGTCTTCTGGAGGAGGCTGCAAAAAAGGAGAGCGACAAATGTTATTATATATGCGTCAAATACGTGTGCCAGCTGTTATTCAAGTTACTCCTCCACTCACTTGGTGACGCCGCCGGGCTCCTGCAGGTAGTGGGACCCCTCCTTGACGACCTTGCCGACGCACCTCCAGAACCTGGTCTTGCACTTGGCCTCCCCGGTGAGGCCGGCGGTCAGCGGGTCGTCGTCCTCCTCGTCCTCGTCCAGGGGCTCGGCCTCGACCTTGGCGGCGGGGATGACGGGGGCGGTAGAGTTGTTGGACCCGGTGTTCACGGCGTTGGCGGTGGAGTCTGCAAGTAAGATAAGGATATTTACGTACAGAACAGCTGCAGGTGAAAGGTCAACGGCGGCAGCAACAACAGCAGCAGCAACAACAGCAACAGCAGCAGCAGAAATAGAAGTAGTAGCAACAGCATCAGCAGCTCAACAACAGCAACAAAGCAGTTTCAGAATGATATTAACCAAACTTATAGCGACAAGCATATTTTTTACCTTGAAAGGAGAAACAGAAATGATAACCACTTTCAAAAATTGAGACGTGTGTGCACAACAAAATAGGGGAACTCACTGTTGCTGTCGTAGAGCGTCCTGACGTCGTCGAGCCCCCAGGTCTCGTCCAGGATTGGCGGCTCCAGCCCGTCCATGTTGTCCATGTTGGCGGCGGCGTCAGAGTCGTCCATGCCGTTGCCGTCCAGGAAGGAGCCCTTGAACTTCTTGTACAGGTTGCCGAGCCAGGATCCGTCGCCGGAGTCGGCGCCGCCGGCGATCTTGTCGATCTTGTCCTCGAACTCCTCAAGACCTGGCGAAAGATTGCAGAGAAGGAAAAAAGTTAGGTTGTGTACAACATGGAGAGGTGCTCACAAAACGGAAATAATATGAAAATCACAAAAAATAAAAACTGTATGGAATAATACATCGACAATTATTTCAATTTGTGGTTTGTCGATCGTTTTAGCGTTTTGATCGTCGTGGCGTCATCGCGAGAAATACCTCTTGATTGTTGGATGCCTGTCATACTGCCTGTGTAAGTCACGACACTCCTAAATTAAGCAACCAACTTAACCGAATTCTTCGCGTGCGAACTCGATATGTCTGCAATTTGCTCTCCGCGCGCTCCTCCTCCCTACCAAGCAACGCCGCCAAACCATCCAAGAACCCGTCTTCTCCCTCCCTCTTCCTCCTCCTCCTCTTTCCGCCGTTGTTGATCTGGTTGTTCAGCAGCGTCGCCGCGGCCACCACGGACCCGATGGCGGTCAGGGCCACGATGGGGTTGATCCCGGAGGTGCAGGAGTATCCTCCTCCTCCTCCGTAGTCATCCTCGTGCTCGGTGTAAACGTAGGTGGGGCCGTAGGTGGTGAAGCCTCCTCCTCCTCCGCCGTAGGAGTCAGACTTGTCCTCCAGTCCTCCCCCTCCGTTCTCCCCCACCAATGCTAGGAGCTGTGAGGTCCTGTCGAAGGCGATCCCCTCTCCAGTCTCAGAGAAGGCATCATCGCTGCCAACCCCTTTCCTCCTTTTCTTCCCCTTGTTCTTGTTCTTCTTCCTCCTCCTGTTCTTCCTCCTCAGCTTCTCCCTCAGCTCCTTCAGCCTCTCCAGCTCCTCCTCCTTCTCGGCCAGGACGGCCTCGCCGACGCCGCCTCCGTAGTCATAGTCGTAGTAGAGGTCGGAGGAGGAGGAGGCCGAGGCCGAGGACGCCGCCGTCTTCGTTTCCAGAGCCAAGAGATCGGAGGGCATCCTCGAAGAGTTGCTGCTGCTGTTTCACTGTGAGATAACTGCAGGCAATACTTGGGATGGATGTTCGAAAGAGGATAGCAAATGGAAGACGGCGAATCCGAACGGAGACAGGACAGGTGAAGAACTTAATTACGGATGATGGGATGGTATAAGGTAAAATAAATCTTCTGTACAGTACAGCAACGACCAACGTTTCTCGCGCTTCACCTTCGTAGAGGACAGTGTGCAGGTTGTCAATGAGGGCTCCAAATGCATTGGGCTCGCCATTGGGCGCCTCCTCCTCCTCCCCATGTCCGGCCAGCAGCGCTCTCCTCTTCCTCCTCCTCTTCCCAAGCATGGTGAGCTTGGTGAAGACGGTGAAGAAGACAACACCAATGCTGGCGAAGGTGGTGAGGAGGAGGGCGAGGCTGATGCCCTCGCAGTCATCCTTGGTGGCGCCGTAGCCTCCACTGCTGAAGCTTCCGTACAGGCTGCTCAGAGAAAAATCTGAGGAAGTCAGCATGCCGGCAGAAGAACCCTTGGTGTTCTTGGTTTTGGAGAAAACCCTTGCCTGTTCAGCCATTGCAACTGTTCTGAGACGGAAGGAGTCGAACTTTCTGCACTGTGACTTCTTGGAGCCTTTTTTTACCCATAAATTGTTACCATTTGCAGACTTGCTGCGTGATCTGGGACCGAATTAGTACCCACGACTTTCCAAACCTGTTATGAGAGAACGTTATACCGTAATAGAGGATGTTATTTTCCCCTTGTACCTTGGTGGATAAAGTCCTGAAAGTTCTCGACAACGATGCCAGCGTCGGTATCGTCTTCCAACTCCAAAGCAGCGCTCCTCTTCTTCCTCTTCCCAAGCATGGTGAGCTTGGTGAAGACGGCAAAGAAGGTGACCGCGATCCCGGCAAAGGTGGTCAGCAGGGTGGCAAGGCTGATGCCCTCGCAGTCATCCTTCTTCTTGCCGTACCCCCCGCTGAAGCTGCCGTAGAGGCTGCTCAGGGAGCCGACGGCGTCGGAGGCAGAGTTGAGCATGCCAAAGACGCCGGGGTCCTTCTTGGGGACCTTGGAGGCCCTGCTCCTGAAGTTGTTGTATCCCCTCGCCATAGCGCTGGTTCTTCGTTTAGGCCGGAGAATCGGATTAGTTTTTTCAGTCACTGTGACATACACCTTCTACGGAGATAATTGTTATTTTGAATGGTAGGTAGTCTGTGTTTCGGTGAGGATCACCAGAAAGAACGGAAGAGTTTTCGTCAGTCGTTCGTGCAATGTAAGAAGCTCTTTTGCCAGAAGAGACAGAGGTAGCCAAGAATCCTTACAAACTATTGTTGTGTGTGAAATGTCTGTCTGTCACTTTGTGATGGTCCTTATCGTTACCCTACCTAAACTAGTAGCTTTTTCAATTTGAAGTCGGTCACCATGGTCACGTCTCTTTCTCTAGGGAACGTCGTCCGGAAAATCTACTACTCTTGTACCTTCTTGAGCGAACTGCTGGAAGTTTTCTACCAAAGCAGACATGGGACTGTCGTCCTCGCCGTCCACGCTCCTCTTCTTCCTCTTCCCCAGCATGGTGAGCTTGGTGAAGACGGCAAAGAAGGTGACGGCGATCCCAGCAAAGGTGGTCAGCAGGAGGGCTAGGCTAATGCCCTCGCACTGGTCCGTCTCCTTCTTCTCGTAGAGGCTGCTGAAGGAGCCCATCATGCTCGAGGCCGAGCCCAGCATCCCTAAGACGCTGGAGGGAGAGGCGGCAGTCTTGTAGGCCCTGGCCTGCAGGGACTCCTGCTGGGTGCCCATGTCTTGAATGTTGTTCTGAGGAGCCATGGCGACTTTTCTTCGAATTCGGCAAAAAAGGAACTGACGCTGTGACTCCTTTCAAGGTATTCAAATTGGGAAAGGATTTTACTGTTTGGAGAAAAAGGAAGGTGTCATTTCAAATTACTACTGATAGGACGTGCTCTCTAATATTACTTCTAAGTCATGCAGATCCATGTAGCGATTCAAGTACGGTGGATGACGGCAGCCAAAAAAAATACTACAATCACACATGAAAGCTACCATCACGTAGCGTGACCCTTGACTTCTCTTCTACCACGCAACAAACTCACATATCATTTGCATACGAAAAAGCGTTCTAATACTACTACGATAAAAAATCCTTATGGTTATAGATACCTAAGTTCCAGTAAACATCTTGCACCACAGAGGTGAACGGAATCGGAATTGAATCATCGGCAGTGCTTCTCTTCTTCCTCCTTCCAGCTGCCGTGATCAGAGTGAACAAGACTGCAAACGCTGCAGCCAGGGCAGCGCCCAGGGCAGCCAAGATGAGATCAGGACATATGTCTAGATCAGACCCATCACAGTTTTCCTGAGCAGGATTGGGGCGACCCTTCATGTCACCCTTCCTCTTTGACTCAGATACCACCATGTCATAGCTAAATGGTTAGAATTGTTGTCAGTGTTTTGTGCAAGAAAATGGTCAGACAAATTCAAAACTTTATCCCACATTCTTAGTTTCATACTTTCTTTTCTTGAATAGATAAATTGTGCTTCAAGGGCACTGAAACCATATGTACAATAGTGACATGTTATTTACCTAGGTTCCATGAAATGTCTTCAAGAACATCAGTGAAGTGGACAGGAGCAGAGGAGGCAGCTGCACTCCTCTTTTTCCTTCTTCCAGCAGCAGTGATAAGGGTAAAGAGGATTGCAAAGCCTGCAGCCAAAGCAGCCCCCAGAGCAGCCAAGATGAGATCAGGACAGATGTCTAGATCAGACCCATCACAGTTTTCCTGAGCAGGATTGGGGCGACCCTTCATGTCACCCTTCCTCTTTGACTCAGACACCGCCATGTCATAGCTGGAGTTAAGGTTTGTTGTGAGTTGTGCAAGAAAATGGTCAGTAGAATCCCTGATAGTCATATCCCCAATGCTAAAAGTCCAAGTTATTAATATTGTTGTTCCAAGTGTTGCTTTATCTAATCAAATGAACATATGTGCAATAGTGACATTTGTTGTCAGGATGTAATTACCTAGATTCCAGGATATGTCTTCAAGAATGTTGGAGAACTGAACGGGGGCAGAAGAAGAGTCAGCACTCCTCTTCTTCCTCCTTCCAGCAGCAGTGATAAGTGTGAAGAGGACGGCGAAGCCAGCAGCCAAAGCGGCCCCAAGGGCAGCAAGGATCAGGTCAGGACAAATGTCCAGGGACGACCCATCGCAGTTGGACTGGGCCGGATTGGGGCGGCCCTTCGTCTCGCCCTTCCTCGACGCGGAAGCGATCAGGTCGTGGCTGCTTTTTATATGATGTTTTGAGCAGTGTGCAAGAATTCCCAAAACTATTACAAGGGTGTCTTGTGTAATTATACCGGTGGTAATAGTAGGCAGTACAGTAGTAAGCGGTCAACATTTGAAAGCAACTAGTATGTTTTGTGTTAGTACCATGTATAGTCTCAAAGTACCTAAGCTCCACAAAAGGTCCTGTAGTACCAAAGTCATGAATGAGTAGACAGGCGTGGAAGAAGGGTTCAAGTCGCTCCTCCTCCTCCTTTTCCTCCTCCTCCTTCCCGCCGCCGTTATCAGAGTGTAGAGGACTGCAAAGCCAGAGGCCAAGGCCGCGCCAAAGGCTGCTACGACTATATCCGGACAGATATCTAGCGAGGAGCTGGCGCAGTTCCTCTGGGCCGGGTTCTGGAAGCCCAGATCGTCTCCTTTTCTGGAGGACTCCGAGGCCAGCATGGTGTCTATGCCGTAGTAGTGGCTGGGGCGGTGAAAGCGTCTACGGCGGATGTAATTTCGGGGGCTGTAGTAGTATCTGATGTTTGAAAGTATGATTGATTTTTCGCGTGTGCAAGAATTTAAGTTTGTTTCTTTCCCAAAAAAGAGTGCACACTACTTTCTGTGTTCCGTCAAATAAAGTTACGTGTTTGTCAAAGTCTTTCTCTGTTCCGTCGGTGCAGACATTGCACACAAGGCGGTGCAAGCGAGGCTCTCAATGATTTGGGAAGCAGCAAGTGAAACATATAAAAGCACTACCTAACGACAGAAGCTGCTGCTGCTGCTGGCCCTCTTCCTCCTCCTCCGTCGCCGCCTCCCTCCTCCTCCTCCTCCTCTTGCCCATGAAAATGGTGGCAAAGAAGTTTGGGAAGAAGGCGGCGAGGGCGGCGCCGGCGACAGCGATGAAGAAGGCCATGGAGACCTTGTCCGAGTTGAGCCAGTCAAAGTCCAGCCCGAAGCAGCCGTCCTGGGCCGGGTTGGGCCGGCCCATGTACGAGCGAGGCTCGCCTCGGTCGCGGACGTCACTACTGATGGTGCCCCGTTTGCTGTAGTAGGTGTCTACGAAGCACCTCAGGAGCGGCACCATCCTCAGCAAAATCCTGATATGGTCAAGCGGGAGTTTTTCCGTGCAAGAAAATGTTTTTTTTTCTCCTTTAGGAAAGCTGTTGGAGGGAGGCCACTTTTGTTGGTATATGTACACTCTCTTGCTCATATGTATATGCTGCACCGCAAAAAATCTGACAAAGGTTACTTCCGGAAAAAGGAACGCATTTGCCATTTTGTTGCACAGTGCATCAGTGCTTCATATCGCGGGAGGGGGATACTATAGGAGGAGGAGAATATAGCGGAAAAGCGGATGGAAGGGAGCGACTTGTTTTTGGGAATTGGATTGCGAAAGCGTAATACAGTAGGACAGTCACAGTTGTAAGCGTCGCTAGTGTTGTTCTGTGATACTTGGTCTATAGTATGGTAAGCTGTCAGATCGTGGTGGTGGTGGAGTGGTATAGTAGCATCTAAAACACATACCTATGAAATTTGTCACTAGTGTACATAGTCGAAATATTGTTTTTGCGGTTCATCAAAGTGATACCGACTAGTAGTGTGGAACGTACTGTAGTTCAGAATAAAATAAGTCAGTGGAATGGATACCGTTCAAAAAACGAGAGAAGAAGAACGCAATAAAACCCCCAAAAAATGTGGACGATCGTAAGTTGGAGCCAAAAAAAAATCGAGCAACATTTGAACAGCGAAGCTACTGAAGCAAAAATTAGTCACCGAGCTGAGTCGAATTTTAAGCTGTTAGAAAAGCGGGGAAATTAAGCACTGGAGGGAAGCGGAACATTTGTTTTTTCGTCTTTTTTTGTCGTGTGTCGTGCTGCTTGTTTTTTTCAAAGCGCGGGGTACCTAGATTCCAGAAAGTGTCCATGAGGACATCGCCCATGCGCACGGGCCTGTGCTCCAAGTCAGCGCTCCTCTTCCTCTTCCTCCTGCCGGCAGCGGAGGCCGCCGTTATCAGGGTGAAGAGGACGAGAAAGGCGGCGGCGTAGAGCGCGCCGAACGCCGCCAGAACCAGGTCGGGGCAGATGTTGAGGTCGGACCCGTCGCAGGTCTCCTGCGCCGGGTTCGGCCGCCCCGGGTTGTGGTCCGACCCGGAGGCGTCCATGTCGCCGCCGTCGCCGGAGCGCCGGAGGACCGGGGGCGACTCCAGGAGACCCGGCGGCGGGCGCGGCTTGTAGCCGCTGCCCCAGCCGAAGGAGAAGATGCGCGGGCTCCTTTTGGTTTTTTAAAGCGCGAGCGTGTGAGGTTTTAGTTTTTGTCATGTCGGGTTTTATGCAGGCGAATCAATGAAGGATTGGGAGAGGCGTAGGCAGGAAAAGCGGGGGAGGCGAAGATGGGCGGGGCAGGAAAAAGCAGTAAGCAAGAAAATGGCAAAGCGTTTAAAAACATGATTTAAAAACTAATAGGTAACAAAGGCAAATTAGCTAAGCTCGCGGTATTCCTACTCAGTAAGCGTCGAAAAATAAGTGCAGCAGCATGCATTGTCCTTTTTTACCGGTGTTGACAGCTTCGGCCAGCATCCACCAGCGCCCCGGGCCCTCCTCCTCCTCCTCCTCCCCTGCGGGATCGGCATCCGCCGCCCCTCTCTTCCTCCTCCTCCTCCTGCCGGCCATGGTGATGGTGGTGAAGAGGACGAAGAAGGCGACGGCGATGCCGGCGAAGGTGGTGAGGAGGAGGGCCAGGCTGACGCCGTCGTCGCACTTGTGGTCGCCGCCGCCGGACATGGCGCCGTACAGGTCAGAGCCGGAGTCGGACAGGTCAAAGTCGGACGACGACGAGGACCCGAGACTGGACTTGTAGCGGCGCCCAAGCGGGTAGCTGCCGGCTGCGTCGAGGCCGCCCCCGCCGGTCAGCAGCGCCCGCGGCTCCCGCTCTGCCGTGGGGGAGGCGAGGCCGCTGCCGCCGACGCCGTCTGTCGGCGGGTTCTCGGCTGCAGGATGCTGCTGCTGCTGCTGCTGCTGCGGTGCCATTTTCTATGTGCTGTTGTTGAGCGCTGTCTAATCAAGCGGTTTTTCCCCACGAGGGAGGGCAAGCGATATTTTTTCCTAACTGTGACAATAAGCTTTTTTCATCCGCGTTTCTCGGCGGCGTTTTTTGCTAACTTTGTCAAGTTCGGCCAAATTGGGGGATGCAAAAATGCATGGCAAGCAAAAAAAACCGAGGCTGTTCTGAGGCATGGGCGTTGGGTAAAAGAAGCAGGTGGAGATAGTAAGAAGTATACTGTACAGCATGCAGAAGGGACAGATATAGGCAAGGCAAAAAAAGGAGTATAGTACGAACTATACTAGTGCGTTTTTTTAACCACCTAGCCAGAAGTAGTCCATGGCGGCGTCGAACCAGGGCACCGGCCTGAGCCCGTCCCGCACGTCCCTCCTCCTCCTCCTCTTCCTCCCGGCCATGGTGATGGCGGTGAAGAGGGCGAGGAAGGCCCCCGCCAGCGCGGCGGCCAGGGTGGCGAAGAGCAGGTCAGGGCAGATGTCGATGGAGCCGCAGTGGTTCTTGTCGATCTTCTTCTTGCCGTAGTCGTAGGAGCCGGCGAGGTCCGAGCTGCTGCCGGCCACCGAGGAGCTGACGCCGTCGGAGGGGCTGCCGGAGATGTCGCTGATCCTGGGGGTTCTTTTTTTTCGGTTCGCGGGTTTTTTTTTCCGTGTGCAAGAAAACTCATTTTTTGAGCGCTGCTATGTTGCTGCTGCTGCTGCTGCGTTAGGTGAAGTAGGGCAGTAAGACTATAACTCTTTTCTTGGCTAGATTCGCAAGCAAGCGGCTTCTACAGTAGGTACGGACAAACAGATGCGATGAAGCAATGATGCTCTTAAACAATCTTTGATGATGCAGTTATAACATTTTTTTTGGCCACCCCGTCATTTTCGGTGCCAGGCTATTTTGCATTGGAAATGGCAGCCAGGTAGGGTAGGTAGCCACTTCGAAATCGGGTGCTGCGAGCGTTGGCTGCGGCATTCTTTTTGGCAGTGTGAGTAAAACGTCAATCGCTCTTATGAGATCGGCTGGAATCATGCCTGGTTTCCAACTTACGTGCCAGTACTTTCGTCTCATCTCTCTCTTTCTCCAAGGTGTTCATTTCCTCCAAGTTGGAGGATGTACAAGTGTTAAAATAAGTCCTGCCGCCAAAAACTCTTTTTTCTAGATCGGCGGAGGCAGACCGTTTCCCTTGCTTGTAGTGCAACAAAAAAACATTCCCTTTTTCTCGGTGCAATCGTTTTCTTTCGACGGTACCCTGAGTCGTCCGTTCCTATTCCGTGAGTCTTTTATACTCAATTAGGTCCCTAGAAAATCGGTGAGGTGTTTTTTTAAAAAAAATATTTGCTCGTGCCACTCTTCAGTCGGTACCCAAGTAAGTACGTTGTTCAAAAAAAACCTCTATCACAAAAAAGGGACAAACCCCCCCCTCCCTCCCACACCCCAACATTTTCTTGCACTGCTTTTTTGTGTGTTCAAAACTCCCTCGAGGATCCAGAGGCGAGCATCCCGCCGGAGAGCGGCTTGGCGGCCTTGGGGGAGGACAGGAAGGACTTCCCGGCTCGCCTGCCGAAGCCGCCGCCGCCGCCGCCGCCCACGTAGGGCCTGGCGCCGCGGGACCGCTTCGGGTCCGGCTCGGCGCTGCGCTTGGAAACGGTCTTGGCGGCGGGGGAGTCCATCTTCTTCGTAAGGGTTTTTTTTTTCAGAGTCCGAAAGAGAGAGAAAGGGAGATCTTTCACTGGTCCACCCTTTTGTAATACAGTTTTCGCTGGTGTTGTTCGCTGAGCGAACCGTGGAGGACGGCGGCCAAAAAGTTCTATTCCATGGGGGTATTTTTTGCGTGCATGAAGCAGTGATTTTTATTAGGTAAAAATCAGGAGAGGAAAACCCAACACCATGCAGAAGAAAAAAGGAGACTGGGAAAGATAGGAGAGCTGCAGGGGATAGGAGGCTAGGAAAATAGGATATTGGAAAATGTTGTGTCCAGTGTTAGTGTGCTGTGTGAAACAACTTCGGTTCCTACCGGAGATCAGGGCGGCGACCTGCTGCTGCTGCTGCTGCTGCGGGGTCTCTTCCCGCTTTCTCCTCCTCTTCTTTTTCTTGCCTGCGGCCATAATGGCCTTTGGGCAAGAGGAAGCAAATTCGGGGAGGGATTCACCAACTCGGAAGGGGGGAGAGAATCAAATGGAAGTATTTGAGAGCCATGCATTCACAATTTTTTTCAGAGTTGCAAACAAAGAGATGGTTTTTCAAACATTCATTTTCAGTTGGTGAATCCCTCTGTTCGTTAAAGCTTCCCTGGTTGAGTATGAGCGTGGCCGCCAGCAGCGCCGCCGCGCCGACGGTGACGATGAGGTCCCCGTCGATCCAGATCTCCCCGCAGTGGGGGTCGACCTTCCGCTTGGACCGGCGGAGGAGGAGGTGCTGCTCCTGATGCTGCCCCTGACCGGCATCGTCACCGCGGTCTTCTTGCGACAACAGCAGCGTCTTGAGCAGGCACAGCACCATACTCCGGCCGAAGGAGGTGGAGGTATGCGAGAGTTTCTCAGGGTCGAGCAGTGTTGTTCTCATAGTAGAGTGTTCTTCCCTATACGCAGCAGGCTCACTTTTGCAACTTTGGGTGAGTTTTTTGCGTATATAGTTTCAGTGGTATGGCATGAGGCAGAGAGTATATAGCATCAGTAGCGCCAGTGATATTTTAGGCAAGTTCTTATTGGCTTGAAAAAGGGTACAATGGACAGTTCCCTGTGTTTTTTAGTTCAATTAAGCTTCCCACCAACCTACGAGAGAGACGACGATTCGCGCGAGCAACAAGATGGATAGAGTAAGAAACTTATACGTCTAGCGCGGATAAAATCTAGGGAATTTTTTGGGGGAGCCCACAGAAGGGATCTTTCGTACCGGCGTGGAACACATCTGGGACGGCGAAGGGGAGGTTGTCTAGCCAGTATCCCGTGTCGGAGGAGGAGTCCTGCTCCTCTCCGGCCGCCGCCGACCTCCTCCTCCTCCTCCTCCTCCCAGCCATGGTGATGGCCCTGTAGAGGAAGCCGAGGGCGGCGGTGGCGGCGGCCGACAGCGCGTAGAGCGCCTGCTTGATGGGGATGCCCTCGGGGCAGTAGATGACCTCGTCC
>JAAUYB010063778.1_pt1 | contig 13993 bp, 17 predicted proteins | sample 7278071 | NCBI WGS metagenome assembly JAAUYB01 (sample SAMN14350121, study PRJNA611818) | marine sediment metagenome | isolation source: surface marine sediment (1.8m) | place: French Polynesia: Moorea | collected 2018-08
CGGAAAAGACGTGGCACGGAGAATACGACAGTGAACGTTCAATTTTCCACTTGAGTCCCTCCTTCCAATATATACCGGGCACCCCCGACCCTATCCGTATTTGGGGACCCGTGAAAAGAAGAAGAAAACTTGTTCCTCTCCCTCCTCTTATCCTTTTTCTGTCCGCGGATGGCCGGGCGAAAAGAGGAGAGGAGAAAAAGTTTTGATTCCATCGCAAACCCTCAAAGTTTTAAAGCTTTGAGCCTTTAAAGGTGTTACCCCCTAAAAAGCGTTGGTACAGCATCGTTTCTGTTTTTTCTTTAGTATGCTACGAATCCCTGGAGGACTGGGGTTTCGCCCGCGTGGTCTCCCTCCGCTTCTGGGTGGAGGGAGTGGCAGTCACCGCGGTGGGGTGCTTCGGCCTTGTGGGGAACGCGGTGACATGGATCGTACTCAGACAGGTGTAGAAGAAATTCAGTTTTATGGGGACTTGTGATTGAATTTGAGAACTGCTACCTCCAGATCGCGTCCAACTCTTCGTTCAACCGTCTGCTGATGTGCCTGGCGGTGGCGGACAGCCTGATGATCCTGGACCTGCTGGTGCAGAAGGCCGTCATCGGGTCCTTCCTGGGCGGGCAGGAGCCACAGTGGTACGTCAGGTCGTACCCGTACTTCTGGTACCCGGCCAGGGCAATGATCAGGAACGGGACCATTTTCATGCTGGTGGCCGTGTCCGCAGAGAGGTACCGCGCAGTGTGTCACCCGCTGTCAAAGAGGCAGTCGCCGACAAAGTAAAAGAAAGTCGATCTTTTTTGTTTTTCTTGTACTGTAATCGAATTTCCCCTTCACTCCAGGCTTGTTCTTGCCGTTGCGGCTACGAGCGTGTGCCTGGACCTGCCCCGCTTCTTCCACTTCAGCCTGGTTGAGGACGACGGCCCGCACGTATACTACTGGACGACGGCGCTCAACGAAGACCCGGACTACATCCGGTTCTCCTCCTACTGGCACGATCTGGTCGCTACGGGGGCGCTGCCATTCGCAGTCCTCGTCTTCTTCAACGCCAAGATTTACATGAAGGTCGGTGGCAAATAAGATAAAAAACTAACTTCCGATTGCTGGAATTGAAAGTCTACTTTTTTTGCAGATTCGTTCCTCGGCCAAGTTTGAGTACCGATTTGTAGGGAACAAGCCTGCCGGCACCGCGGGGAGGTCGGACGCTCACGGTGGCTCCGCGTCGAAGTCCAGCGCTCCGCTCCACAGGAACGGAGGCTCCAACAGCCTCAGGATAAGTGGAGGAGGAGCAGGAGGAGGGGGTTCGAGGTTCCGATCACTCCGCCGAGGAGAAAAGGTTCTAGGCGAACCTGGCAGCCCTGGAGCCTCGGTCGCCGTGTCCCCGGTGGAGGAAGAGAGGGGACCTGGAGCAAGGAGGTGGAGGCCGCTTCCGTCCGTGCTCTTGGGTAAGAGGAGCAAGAGACCTGGAAAGAAGAAGAAGAGGAGGAGGGATATCGCTGTTCCTTCTGTGGTTGAGGTGGACTGTCCCAGCGCCACCGCCGTCACAGAGCTTCCGGGTGGAGGATACTCCACGTTTCTCCCTTCTCCGACCAGGCGGGCGGAACGGGATGTACTGACGCCGATCAAACAGCAACAGGGTTCTTCTCTCTTCAAAGAGCAGGTGCCTAATTGAATATTCGTCTCTCATTGTTTCAGATGAATGAGCTCGTTCGTGTACTAAGATCGAGAATGTATGCACTCACCACGATTTTGGGTGCTCAAGCATATATTTGCTCTCTTTTGTACCATGTACGAAGATGATTTTAGTACTACAGGTGGACATATGTATGGTGATGTCACTCGAGATGTATTACGTACGCGACAAGATCGTTCATTTCCGTCATTGAATTTTTGAGAGGGACAGTGCGTAACGAAATTTTTGGAAATGACGTGGGGAAAAGTCTCTTTTCTTCACATCTCCAGCACTTTTTTGTGACTTTCCAGCGGCTGTCTCCCTCCTCTTCATCGTCCGCTCGAATGGCCGTCGGCACCAGCATTCCCACCAAAGACGGCGGCGGCGGCGGCGGCGGCGGCGGCGGCGGCGGCGGCGGCGGCGGGGATCAACCGAGAAGAAAGGAGGTGGAGGACGTGGGCGGTCGACAAAAGCGGTGAGAAAGGGTACAAAACTTGACATCTGACGGCGAGAAAGTACAGGAATAGTTTTGCGAGATGGGCCTCAAATATCGCGCAATACATGGAGAAGGCAAGCTGAACAAGAACAGACAAAGTTCGACGACCTGCGGCGAGAATTTACAGATTATAAGATTGACAAAGTTTTAAAGGCCTTTGCCCAAAAGTGCCATAAAATAAAGTGATTTGAGCGTTTTTGCGTTTTTGACCCTTTTGACCTTCAAAATGACCTCAAAATTAAAATTTGACTTGATCCTCCCAACATATTTTAGGGGTGGGCTATCTTTTATCTGTTATCAAATTGCGTGTCAAAGCACTCCTTTGACCTTAGATTTAAGATTTATATTTTTTGATAGTTTTCTCTAAACCTACTGTTCACTCCAATAGGTCATTTAAGCAAAGTTGTCCTAACTTTTGAAGATCTACCCAAGTTATTACTGTAACTTGAGCTATGAGGTCATTTAAATTATATTGCTCAAAAAATACATTCCCCCAACAACAACATCACCAACAACTTGGACCATTTATTGACCTGACGGCTATCGCCGCGGGAAAAAAACTCAAGAGAAACTCACGATGTGATTGTGACAATTGTATATTTTTCCCCCATATCTTCCACACTTTTGCACCCGTACTTAAGGAGGGGCTCTTAATTTGCGGCTTTTCCGGCCTTCATTTTCCCGTCTCGAGTACAGTACTCTGCTCTGCGCTTGAAGTGAAAGAGACTCGACAGAAAGGATTTTTTTCTACTGTTGCATTGTGCAAATGGGATAGCGTTTCGGCACATCTACAGTATAAGCTAGGATACCGCTGCCTTTTTCAGCTCTTGACAGCATCGAAATTGGACACCGTCCCTCCGCTGCGGTCTGAGTTAGAAAATTGATACTTTTCTTTTTGCAAGCGTCCCCCCCCCTTTCCTTCCTCCCCGCAAGATTGAACGAAAATGTGGCGAATGTAAATTGAGATGTCGCCAAGGACATGGTTTTTCAAGTCAAAATATCCAAGTTCCTTTGCGGGGTAGCGGGGTAGCACGTGGTATTAATATCATATCTCCTTCTTCTTTCGAAAAATCAAATTTCCTGTCTCTTTGCAAATTGATCTTTTAAAAAACAATCACGAGCTTTCAAATGAGGACCCAATAGAAAGTGATTTTTTTAAAAGTCACCTCCTTGCCCTTTCAATTTTAGAATAAGTTTGGAGGGCGAAAATGAGGAGGAGGGCATCAACTTGGCAGAGTCTGCCCCAACACCTTCTCTCGGTAGGAAGTCTCCCGCTCTCAGCCGCCGCCTGATCAATGGGGCCGACGAGGACTACAACCAACATCCAGAGGAGGAAGACGAAGAGGAGGAGAAGGATATGACGAGAGACGGTGGGATTCGCAAGCCAAAGTCGCTCGGCTATTCTATCAAATGATGCGTACTCATTCATGCAGGCTCCTACTCCGAGGATGAGGTGTTCAACGCCGACGTCGCCTGCGAGCCCTCCTCCGACGTCCCTGTCCGCGGCGCTGCTCCGACGACCTGCGCACACAGCGGCGGTCTGTCAGCCAGGATGAGGGACTTCCTACGGAGGGCCACGGCGACCGCCGCGGCGTCGGCCACGAGGAACAAGGAGGTTTGACACCAAGCAATGTTTCTGTAATTTCGCTAACAAAAAGATTTTCGAGGAAAATTTCTGGCTGAGAATTGGTTGATGTAATAATGTCGCGCTTTTTTCATTCCGTTTCTGACGGCTGTTTTCCTTTCCAACTTAATCCGCTGGAGCTTCTTTTCTGGCAGCTAATCTCTCGCGCTCTAATGGGAAAATCGAGAGGACACGCTTTTAATCTTCTACACGTCAGACGAAAAGTCGAAAAAGAGGTAAAAACTCCCGTCGATCCTTTCTCTTCCGCAGGAGGCCAAAGATCACCAGATGACAACGATGGGGAAAGACGCCGAAAAAGCGGAGTCACTGCTGGAGCAGGTTGCTCGAAGCCAATATTTTTCATTAGTCTTTTGTCATCTAAAAGTTTTTCTTGGCAGAAGGAGCCCCTGAAGGCCAAGGCTTCCTCTGACATCTCTGAAGAAGCGGCTCCGGATCTGGCTCCGGCGGGGACTGGAGCAGAAGTGCTGTCTAGGATGAGGCGCCGCCTGACGACTAGGGGGAACGGCGCCGGGGGCGGAAAGAGGAGGACCAGTTTCGAGAAGAAGAGGGAGAGGTCCGCCGTCATACTCCTAACCATCGTACTCCTATTCCTCTGCTGCCACGCATACAGGTATGTACGTACGTATTCGTATTCGTACTGTTTCACACGGATACGGTTCTTTTGACATCTACCATAGGAATATCATGGCGAATGCGCAATTTTGAATGGCAAGAGGAAACCAAGGCGCCGCTTTTTTTCCCTCCCGCTTCGGAATTCTTTAATGTTTATCCTGCGGCGAATTTCCCTCTTCCAGGCTGGCTTTGAAGTTCTGGGAGGTGGTCCGGCCGTCGTCTCACACCGAGGAGGCTTTCACGTACTGCTTCAACCAGGGCAGGTGAGCTGAAAGGCGGAGGAGAAGTACGGTACAAAAGATCGACTTGAATGTCAGGGGGTGTCGTGTATACATAAAATATATTTGATGTTGATCGCTCTTGCGGAGGTATTTCGCCCATTTCTACATGTACCACGTCCCTTCTCTTGGCATTTCCCCCTTTATCCTCACAGTACCAATTCAGTTCACGCTATACCTTAGGCACCACGTCCCCTTCTACACCTTCATCCTCCACAACCTCAACTATCTCTTCCTCGTCTGCAACTCCAGCGTCAACTTCATAGTCTACTGCTGCGTCGGGAGGGACTTCAAGGCCAGGTTGGAAACATTAGTGCGAATTCTTATCGTACAAAACACGCGTATCTTTCAGGCTGGGGAAGCTACTCAAGTCTTGGTGCTGCTGCTGCTCCTTAGGCTCAATGTCTGAGAGGTGCAACGTGATCAGGTACGTAGACAAGCGGAATTCGAGGAGCTGCGAAATGCGACCCTCGTACAAAAAAGTTTGGGCTTTCAATGGCGTCGGGATCGATTAAGGGAAAGATCGAGGAGCAGGCCTCCGAATTTGAGCACGTGGAAATCGAATGTCTACTGCATTGGCGGTTGGTTCTCTTCTTCGCTGTGCTTCATAAATGCCGTGCAAAACATTTCTATATGAAAAAAAAAACGCGGCGTCGCTTGAGAGGCACGTGGAATTGGAACGGACACTGAAGAGGAAAATACCTGACGTACCAAGAAAATATCTTTCGTCCTAGGTATTCTCGCATCGGAAAAACGAATATCTTTTCTCCCCGCGTTGCTCTGCCTACATGCATACCTACATATTCTTTTACGCAAGGAAGCACGCAGGCCAGCACGTAACCCGTATATTTTTTTTCATATTTGCAGGAGGATCTCTGGAGGGACTCAAAAGTGAAGCGAGGTCGCCGCCGCCGCCGCCCACCGTTTATTGCAGATCCCCTTCAGAGCGAGAGCGGCCGAGGAACGCTGTCGTAAATCGCCACGATCGAATTTTATTGCTAAAAAGGGGAGGCCTTGGGGCGGAGTAGAAAGAATTAGGGGTCCGGCGACGAATATCGAGCTTTAATCTCATCGTGAGGAGGTTGTGATCGAACCCCAATGTCATGATGCCGCCGACCGCCAAGTCGAGGATGAATCACGACCTTCGCGGCGCCACTAGCATCATCATGCAGCGGCGGGGGTAATAAAAATAAGTATCACATGCGTAACCTGTGTCAACAATATCCATGTGCTGTGTCCCGTATGAACGTACGTACAACATATCCTCACATCCTGCTCTACTTTCTTCGCGGATTGTTCTCTTCACTTTTTCTGGTACCGTACGTACCTGCACAGTAAATAGCGGTTATGCATTTCAAAGAATTCCATAGCAAGCATTATGCTGTGTAAAATTACGTACTTGATGTTTGCACTATGTTCCATGGCGATATTAAAAGAATTTCATGATCTGTTCAGCAGAGACAATCGTTTGATGATGTTCATTGTTCACGACATTAATTCGTACGCACACACTACCAAAATTGAGCAAGAAAAGGTAGCGGACACAATTTGGAATTGTAAAAGCCTCCGCATATTCATCAGCTAAGCATTTCCACACATTTTTACGCCGCCTCTCATTCAGTTTTTGTTTTCTTCCGCCGCCGCCACTGCGGCCAAACAGGATACTTTTTTTGTGACGGTCGCTTGGCCACACGGCCTCGGTCGGCGACGGCGGATCGGCCGTTCGGTGGCCGTCATAGTCCCCTTTTTCTTCAGCCCTCCCCCGCCACGCCGCCGTCGCGTGAGGATAATTGCCCCAAGGCCGACAAAGGAACGGAACGGAACGACGGACGGACAAGCTACGTAGAATGAAGTCAGAGCATGCAGCAATTCAAACGCGGCATCGAGGCGCCCAATGAATCAGCCAAAGAAAACATAAGAAGAAATTCGAAAGAGGGGGGCGTAACATCTACCCCATACGCGTATTTTTAACGTGTTGAAACCTGGGGAACGAAAGCCTTTTCTCATTTGCTCAGGAGCTTCTTTTACGACGCTGCCAGCCACTGATGAGAAAATTTGAGGGCGAGGTGGAACAGGGCTTTCACACACGCCCCCTCTCCCTCCTCCCTCCCCTATTCTCAGCTCCTCCGCGTTGTAATGGTGGGAGGAGCCGAAAATGTCCGACAGGAGAAGGAACAGAGCTTGGATGATGATGAGGGAGGAAAGAAGAAGCAGGCTAAAAGCCTTCTTTCCTCTCCGTATAAAAAAGTGGAATCGGCAGCGAGTCGACCTGGAAAAAGTGAGGCACCCGAGGCGACCGCATGCATTGGGGGAAGACGAGGCCCCCCGCCAAGTCACTTACAGGACTACCAAGCTACTGCGCTAACATGTACAGTGTTTGGGTGGAAAAACCGTGACTTACTGCTCCTGTTTCTCTCCTTTCTGCTCCAAGGTGAGGTGAGGGGGGACCGCCCTGTATTTGTGCCCCTCAGCAGGAGTTTTGGAGCTGAAGGAGGGGGTGGAAGGACGAGGTTGAAGGAAGAGGAGAGATCACGCGAGAAACAAAAGCAAAAGTAGTGGAAAGAGGGAGGGAGGAAGGGGGAAGAGGGAAAAAGCCTTCGCGCTCGACGACGACCGACCGACCTACCGTCGTTGAGGGAGACTAACCTCCCTCTCCCCCCTTTTTCCACGAGAGGTTTTTTATTCGGTGCCGAAAAGGGATTCACCATCAAAATAAAGTTGACGTTTCATATATAGGCAGAATACAATATGCGGTCCTAATTGATTGGTACAGGAAAATTGACAAAAGCCGAACTCTTTCCAGTCCCTCTCAGGCAGAGGGAGCGAGAGGAGAGGCAGTTTTCAGACTTCTTTTGTTTCTTCCCCCTTCGCTTGGTTACGACAACTGCGGCCTGAGGAAGAAGAGAGGAGGGGAAACGCGGTTTATTTCGCCAACTCTCCTCCTACTTTTATTCTCCTCTTCCTCTCCCGTGTTCTTGGCCTGTCCAGGTACCATAAAGGAATTTCCAGTTTCCACTTCGCCCCTCTTGTCTTACAGCCGGTCGGCCTCTGGCGTGCTTCGATGAACAGCCTTGAAGGCAAAAGAAAGTTTGCTGAGGTGATGGCGCTGCGAAGGAATCCCTCGATGACACGACCGGGAGGAAAGCGAATAAATGGCATTGAGAATCTTCCTGTTTCACAAAAATGCATTCTCTGTCGTTGTCGAACGGCGTCGGAAAATATATTTTAGGGTCGACCCTTCCGGGTTCGTTTTGAAGGTCGGGAGTTAAGGAGGAAAAGGCGTTCGAGGCCTCACCGGAAATCGTTTTTCCTCCCCATGCATGCTAGCATATGGTGCCTCTGTGCGCAAAGGCTATGAAAAAGGCGTCGTCACTTCCAAAGGAACTGCTCATTCCATGATCCATCAATCCACGCCCGAAATATACTGTACAGAAACGTAGGAAACGCACGATTCATTCGTCAACTGCCAAGGAACATTAGTCCACTTTTGCTTTCCCTAGGGCGCGTTGATGCTCGATATCCCTCCCTCCCTCCCTCCTCGGACGGACTTCGATTCGACACGGGTCACGTCATGCAGCCATGAGGCGACTATGACGAATGGTTGGAACTACTCGAGTTCATTGCTTGCTTGAGTGGGTATCTGAAAACACATATATGGGCACCTCTGTCTAGTTGTCTTTGTTGCAAAATGTGACTACTGCTTGGTGCTTACTTTGTTTGGATGGTGAATGCCATACCACTTTCGTCGTCTCCGAAAAAGCAGAACGAACCGAGGAGGATTTGAAGCCTTGGCGACCGCGTTTTCCCCTCCTTCCCTCCCCGTCATAAAAAGCCTAGCTCTCCCTCCCTTTTCTCCACTGGCTGCGGCCGCCCATCGCCACCAATCATTGCAGGAAGACGAACAGAGAGGAAAAAAGGGGAGAACGGAGCTCCACACGCTTGTCAAATTTACAAAATTTTCAGACGCCACTTGCATTTGCAACAGTAGACACATACATTTATGCCCCAGAGGACGGAACCTAATAAAACATATATTCAAGCGAACATCCAACGGTCTATGGGACCTCTTTTCCTCTTTGTCTTCCCCCCTTCGCCCCCTTTCTCGTTTCCCCCCTCCTTCCACTCTGCTTTCGTCGCCACTTCCAACCGCCTTTTTCTCCGCGTTGTATCCTCGGGACCGACCGACGAAAAAGTGACTTTTGCCACGAGAAGTCGCCGTCGGCACTAGATCAGGCACGGCAGCCGCCAATACCACCAAGCGTCCTGCCGCCCTGGACACGTAACCCCAGGCAACTTTGGGAAGCGGTGCAAAAATGACGGCAATCCTGACAGCCTGAAGGAACTGTAGTACTCTACCCCCTTCTGGAGAAGAATATTGGCCTCCCTCCCTCCCTCCCTCCTTGATCCGCCTCCTCCTCCGACCTTGCCTATCTGGACATAGCACTAAAAGTGTCCAAGGCGGACAGGAAGAGCCTCAAAGAAACCGCAGGAAAAAAACCGACTTTGAGGTGAAAAAGCCTCTGACTGGAGAAGGCGATTGTCAAGTATCGTTGTTTTTGCGGCCCACAAGGTGCAACAAAAGATCGAGGAAGCAGCAGGGCGAGAAAATAAAAGAAAGGAAAGACGACAGACGACAGACAGCGAAAGTTTTCGATCCCCTTCCTCCTACCCGCTTTCCTTTTCTCTTCACTTCACACAGAAGCCTCCTCAGATGGTGGTGGCAAAAAATAGAAGAAGAAGGCACTTAAAAGAGGCCAAAACTTCGGCGGTGGACGAAGATCGAATGGGAAAAGGGAAAGGCAAAAGGAGAGACCGAAGCAAGTTTTCCGCCTTTTTGCATTTGGAGGCACAATCCAAGCAAAAAAGGAAATAAAGACACTTCGGCCGCAGGCGAGACCGACGGCCAAGGAGGAAGAACATTAACTTTTTACAAGGACAACAACCATCGTCGACCAAACGACCAAACGAGCCAAGGTGGCCGAGGAAGAAGGGGGGGGAGGAAAAGAAGGCGCCTGAAATTATTTGTCCTTCGGAGGAAAAGGGAAAGAAGAAAGCCGCCGCCACACCACCGCTCGCCTCCTTGAGGCCTTGCGACCACCATCCATCCATCCTCCACCCTTTTCCTTTGGAAGGAGCGTCTGATTTTTCATTTTTCCTCCCGCCTTGAGACGGCCGGCAGTCGCTAGTTCCCCAGGCTTCAGACCAGGAAACGAGGAGGAGGCCACCTTCTCCAGGATCCCGCCGAGACGGCGGAGGTGGCGGTTCCAGCCACTTGATTGATCCCAATGCTGACCGTGTAGAAGACCATCACCAGGATGAGGACCGCAGAACTCTCCCCGCCACCGTCTCCCCCACAGCATGACATTGGTGGAGGAGGCAGTAGCATGGATCTCTCCGTCGAGACAAAGTCCTCCTCTTCACAGCTCCTCCTGCTTCTGCTTCAGCAGTGCGGCGACGTGGAGCCGAACCCGGGTCCCCCTCGGGTGCCCCGCGCCGGCCGCGGGGAGCCAAAGCCAGACAAGAACGCCATCATGCAGGAGAAGGTGGAGACACACGACGGCAAGATCGCCGAGCTGGAGAAGCTGGCGGAGGAGCAGCGCAAGACGATCGAGGAGATGCGCGCCAAGCAGGTAGATCTGGAGAAGAGCCTGGAGGAGGCCAAGGTAGATTCGGAGCGGAGGGCGGAGGCCGCCAAGGTAGAGTCTGAGGAGGCCCTGAGGGCGGCCAAGGTAGAGTCGGATCGGGCGGCGGCCGAGGCCAAGGTAGAGGCGGAGAAGAGGGCGGAGCGGATCGAGGTAGAGGCCGCCAGGGGGATCGAGGCCGCAAGGGTAGAGAGCAGGGCGTTGGTCGACAGGGCCAAGGTACATACCACACAAAACACAACCTGGACATTGAACAAAGAGAGGGACAAGAGAGGGCCCGATTATGATATCCCTTTCCCGGCCCTATTCGTTAGTACTTTTTTTCGGGATTGAAGCACTTGAAATAGCCTTAGACAAAGGGTCCGTTATGGTCACGGTACAGAATAGTACTTAGGAACCGCAAGCATTGAGACTATTTGGAAAGATTGCTTGGAAATTTGTTTGGGAAGATATTTTCGCCAAAATGCAGCAATTTTTATCCTCCTTGCTGCGCCGCCACCAAAACGACCACAACCTCACCCTGAAAAAGGCCGCCTCGCGCCCTCACTGCCATTCTGAGCCATTTTTCGGGAGAAATTTTCAATTAACTTTTTTTGGGGGTGTACGGGAGGGGAGGGGGACGTACGTACGTCGTAAGGGGAAAGTTCTCCTCAGAATGGCAGGCCGCGTATCACACCCTCCACCCCCAAACTAAAAGCGCGAGCACTCTGAGGACAACCGCCGCCTGCGGGAGGAGATCGAGCGCCTGCGCGAGCGCATGTCGGTCGGCGTGGACGACCTGGAGGGGAGGAGCGAGGGCACCGACATCAGGGTAAAGGAGCTGGAGACGGAGGTAGACGAGATCCTGGAGCGGCTGCACGAGATAGACAAGAGCTGGCAGAACAACCTCGTCTTCTACGGGCTAAAGTCGGACGGGTACGAGGAGCCGCAGGAAGTCACGGAGCACAAGATCAGGGAGCTTATCGCAAGGAAGATGCAGATATCGAGGTGAACTTAGAGAGGGACCTACATTTGCTTTCGTTTCTATTTATCTCGATACTTTTCAGGGAGATCCCCCTTATCCGGGTGAAGAGGAGCTTCAACGGTCCCGAGGTCCGCGGCCAGCGTCCGGTGGTGGTCTGCTTCGAGAAGTGGAGCGACAAGGACGAAATCATGAGGAAGTCCAAGCTGCTCAAGGGGACCAACGTATACGTGGGGGAGGACTTCTCAAAGAGGGTCAAGGAACACGTGAGATAATTTAACTTCTTTTTAACACGCAACAGTTGGTGAATATTGATCTCTGTTCTTTCCTCTTCCGTTTCAGAGGGCCGAACTCACCAAGTTCATGAAGTCATACCGTCAGCGCCACCCTTCCGCCAAGCTGACCCTGCAGTACGACAAGCTGTACGCCGACAAGGACTGCTTCATGTTCAACGAGCTGACCGGGCGGGTCGAGCTGGTCAACGACAGCATCAGCAGCGGGGGCGGCGGAGGGGGCGGAGGGGGAGGGTACGGCGGGGACCACGGGGCGGTCAACCCGCAGCTCATCAGGAAGAAGTCGAGCGGGAGGAGGAGGCTGCAAAAGAGCCAGTCGCAGGAGGCGCAACTGCACCAGGCAAGAGCTGCACACCCAACTTGTTGTTGTTGTTGCTGGCATTGTTATGGTTAATGTTGCTGCTGCTGCTGCTGCTGCTCAAGGTCATTGTCATTGTCTGCTTTACTTTTCATTTTCTCCATGGAAACACCTCTCCTTATTTATCAGATGACAGACGGCCTTGTCTACCCCGACTCCCCCACCAAGTCTCCCTCTCGATACCACCAAGGCGGTGGCGGCGGCGCGTTCGACTACACCGCTCACTCCCCCACCCGCCCCTCCATCAGGCACCAGAGGGACAGGGACAGGGACAGGGACCAGCACTACGCCGCCAACAACCACAGCAACAGCAGCAGCGGCGCCAGCAGCCCAACAAAAATGATGATGTCCTCTGGGGGCAACCTGCCACTGCCGCCCTCGGAGAACGGGAGGTGAGAAACGAAACGAAATTCTATCAGCCATATTGCCGTTGCTAACAAAAAAAAAAGGCCCCAGCAGACTTTGACGCCGGACGGAAGCAGCGGCAGGGGCGGAGGCGAGGACGACCACGGCGAGGGGGAAGGGAGAGGAGGAGGCGGGAACGGAAATGGAAACGGAAACGAAGGTGGAGGAGGGGGAGGGGAGGACGAGTCGGACGACGGAGGGGTCGGGCCCATGAGCCCCATGAGGAGGGTCAACGCAATCATCCCGGAGACCATTCCGGAGTGATGTCTGACCTCGGCGCATGAGGGGAAAAGCGACCAAAAACCATCGGAGCGGAGAAACAATGGCAGCCGCAAAGTCAAAACCTATGTTGTTGTATCCACCGAAGACCCATGGGCCCTCTCCCTAATTTCCGTGCATTCTTTGCGCTACTGTATACAATGGAATGAGTTGCAAACTAAATAATACCCTGCTACTATACTACAATACCATTGTTTGTACATTATAGAATTATTAGTCTCTTTCGCTCTTCTTTTTCTGCACCCCCTCCCAGAAAACCTGATAATATACCGTAGCACGCCGATGTAAATTTTACCGAGATGTTTATGGCTGGCGAGGAAATAAATTAAGCAAGGGAATGAATTTGTCGGCGCAGCAAAGGGCAAGGTCGAAAGAGCCAGTGTGACTGCATTCATCCAGTACATTGATTTTATTGCTTCACTTTCACTTGTAAAATGTTTCATCTCTTTCTTTGCTTGATTCAGAGCGACAAGTATTGTCGTCATCACGCGCACTAGTGTCGATTTTTCCAAATCGAGTTTGACTGTTCCATTGATGGCGTACACGCTGAGTTCATGTATTTATTGCACTTTACTCTCACCACCATACATTTTTGTGGTGACTTTGGCACACTAGTGTCCTTTGGCACCCGAGAGATCCATTTTAGAGAAAAGTCCATGTTACCACCAGAGACAATGCCGCAACGCTTAACCTCGCCGTGGTGGCACCATCATCATCGTCATCATCTTCCTCCTCTGATGTTGTCGACGAGAGCGTGGAGGAGGAGGACTCGCTGCCACCTTCTTCAGTAGATGTGCTGGAACTACTGCTTGAACTTGTGCTTGTAGGTGTGCTGGTTGTGCTAGTACTCGTACTTGTGGTACTAGTGCTGGTACTGGTTGTGCTAGTACTAGTGCTGGCACTGCTAGTGCTTGCACTTGTGACACTAGTGCTGGTACTAGTGCTCGTGCTGCTAGTGCTTGCACTTGTGACACTAGTGCTGGTACTAGTATTGGCACTGCTAGTGCTTGCACTTGTGATACTTGTGCTAAGAGTTGAATCGGTGCTGGAGCCTGATTTTGAGGTAGTGCTTGAGCTAGATGATAAAGTGCTGCTGGAAGTTGGCATTGAAGATATTGGTGCTGACGTTGAACCAGAAGACAGTGCACTTTCCGTGCTTGTAGAAATGGTACTGGTAGAATCTGTGGTGACATCAATGGATGTACTCGAGGAAGTCATAATCGAGGTTGAAGATGATGTGCTGGTAGGAGCCAATGAGTAGGTTCCATATCGGTAGCCGCCCCCTGGGGGGCAGGTGGCGACAGCAGGATCAACACAGGCAAAGTCTCCTGTCTGTGCATTTGTGATGACAATGATATCTC
>JAAUYB010061254.1_pt1 | contig 13990 bp, 14 predicted proteins | sample 7278071 | NCBI WGS metagenome assembly JAAUYB01 (sample SAMN14350121, study PRJNA611818) | marine sediment metagenome | isolation source: surface marine sediment (1.8m) | place: French Polynesia: Moorea | collected 2018-08
AGTCCAGGGTGATGATTTAGTCACCTTAACAGAAATTATTGAAAATAATAATGATGCCACTTTGTCAGAACAAAGTAATCAATATAATGACAGAAGTAAGGCGATGTCCCGTTAATTTAGTTCGTTCTAAATCATAACCACCTTTCTTAAAGTCCCGAAACATCTCCTCAATACAAAATCTCTTTTTATAAGCATCAATTGTCTCATCAAGACTGGTTAAATTAGTGATAATAAACCAAGCTTCTTCTGTATCTACTCCTCGATATTTTCTCTTCCATTTTCCCACTATATTACTTCCTGTAAATCAAGAGCGTTTTTGTTACTTTTACTCCTTGGTAAAATAAAGACATTCCTGGAGACAATCCTAATTCCTTTAACTTTAACCAAATGTCATTTTCTACTTCAACATAGGTACTTTTTTTCAATCGCAGAGCATAATATATGTTTTTTTGTCCATTTAACCACTTTGCTAATTCAACCGAACAGAATTCTCTATCCCCTAATACAACGGTTTTGTATTCCTTCAGCCAAGGTAATACTCGGCTTAATATACTTTTTTGGGTATCAAAATTACTGTTTCCTGTATGATCTAGCAACTCAAAATATAAAGGAATTCCCCTATTTGTTAAATGATTGTTATAAATTTCTGGTAACATTTTAGGTTAGGCTTGCGGTGCAGCCGCACGAGCGGAGGCGAGACCGCCAATTTTAGAGCATCTTTCTTTTTACCACAGTTGGCTGAAACTGTCATCTAGTAAGGCTTTTAAGCCGTGTCCCCACGCCAGCTGAGTTAGAGAGCAAGAACATAACGTCGGTTCAATAACTCAATGCCAGCGCGTCCATACATTTGCCGTTTCAGGGTTTTTAATCGATTAATCTGTCCTTCAACTTGTCCATTGCTAATGGGTAGGGTCATAGCAGCTTTGACAGCCTCATAATCATCTTGAAGGCTCAGAGCAAAGTCTCCCCAGGGGACTTTGCCACTATTGGTAGCGTCAGTGAGCCAATCATCGAACTTCTCAGCAAGACGCTCCCGTAGGAGTTTTAAGAATTGTTCGGCTAATTGAATGGTCTGGCTAAACAAGACATTATGGTTTTTGAGAAGTCTGAGCAATAATTCTTCTTGTGAGTGAAGATTTTCTTGACGACGGGCTACAAGCCACGCTGCTGTATTAGCTGTCAGACGGGGGACTTTGAGGGAAACAACTTTAGCTTGGCCAGAAGATTTTCTACGGGGACGGTGGTTCGAGGGAATCCCCGAAGGTTGACGTAAACGACGTAAATACCGTTCGAGAGTCATCAAACTCCCTCCGTATCCTTGTTGGCGTAGTTTAGCCAATAATTGGTTAGGACTGTGACATCCCCCATTCCACTGTTGTAGTAGATAGTCTTTATAGGGGTCGATTAGGCTTTTGCCAAAATCACTGCGTTTGGGCCTGACAGGACAACTGGGATATTTGAGATAACGTTGCACGGTTCGGATACTGACTCCGACCGATTCGGCGATCTCGAAGAGATCTCGCCTTTGGCGAGCGCGCACCGGTAGGCCAACCGTCTCGGTAAAGTTGGGAAAGAAGTTTGGCCCCAGGATGGGTTTGTAACCACTCACTTACCGTCTGAGCCTCTCGATTCTGAAGTAAGGTCACAGGCTGATTCTTTTCTAAATCTACTAACACTGTTCCATAGCAGACTCCCTTGCGCCAGGCAAAGTCATCAACCCCGAGTTGTTCTACTGTATCAGGTTCAGGAAGCTTTAGACCCATAACTAATCGAATCAAGCTGTTTCGGCTGGTTTGATAATTTAAGTGTTTACTCAGCCTTACTCCTAATTGACCCCCTACTGCCAGCCCGATATCTGTTAATTGCTTGGTTAAACGAGTGATTCTTCTAGCCCAAGGCTCAATTAACTGGCTAAATCTTTCACAAAATATTTTTCGCGGACAATCCTGACGAGAACAGAAAAATTTTCTGACCCACAGTTTCCAGACCACACGATATTCTCCCAAATTGAGATCCCCTAAAGTTCTTTCATAATGGCTATGAACCTGAGTAGAAACTGTTTGACACACAGGACATTTTACCGGCAATTGATTAGACATCACAATCAAGGTAACTTGACCCGCATCTGACTCAATTAGCGAAGTAATTAATTGTAAATAGGAGGGAAGATTCAGTAAACGAGAAATAATTTTCATAATCTCTTCCTCCAAGCCCTAATCTCCATTTTTAATGTAAACTAAAAATCCTTTGATGTCTTCTAGAGATTAGTTTCTCTGACTAGTTCCTTCATTCTCCGTCAGAGCAGTTAAATAATAGTTGTTTTTTGTTTCACCAAAAGTGGCCAAGAACCCTAATTATTTGTTACTGTGCAAAAAAGCCCGTGACGAGGATTGAACTCGTGACCTCACCCTTACCAAGGGTGTGCTCTACCACTGAGCCACACGGGCAAAATTGGTGGTGGGCCGAGCTGGATTTGAACCAGCGTAGGCATAGCCAGCGGATTTACAGTCCGCCCCCATTAACCACTCGGGCATCGACCCATTTATCTCACGATTAACAATCATAGCATAGGAATTAAATAATTTCAACTAATCAATTAAAAATTTATGAGTCAGCTAGTCCTAAAGTCTTCCCCTAGAGTCTTGACGGGTTAAGATAATATGGTGGGGAATCAACCGTATATTACAAAATCTTGAATGTAAGTTAGCCTTGTTAAATCTCGTAAACAAATTCCAAGAGGTTCTGAGACGCTGGTGGTCGGAATTTACCCTGCAAACCAAATTAATGGCAGCAGCAACCCTAGCCGTCTCCTTATTCATGAGTGGTTTAACCTTCTGGGCTGTCAATACCATTCAGAAAGACGCTCAATTAAATGATACGCGCTTCGGTCGAGATTTGGGGTTATTGCTGGCCTCGAATGTTTCTCCCCTAATTGCAGAAGATAACTTAACAGAGGTAGCTCGTTTTTCCAGTCGCTTCTACCAAAGTACCTCCAGTGTACGCTATATGATTTATACCGATAAGGAGGGACAGATTTTCTTTGGCATTCCCTATTCGTCGGCGGAAGTGCAAAATTCTTTAACTATCGAACGTCGGATTCAATTACCGGATTTCACTGCCGATAATAACAACTTACCCATAGTACGACAACATCAAAGTCCCAATGGTGAGGTGACAGATGTTTTTGTCACCCTTCAACATGAAGGGCAAAATTTGGGATTTTTGGCTATTGGCATTAATCCTAATGCGACTGTGGTTAACTCATCTAATTTAACCCGTGATGTTACTATTGCTGTGTTTGTCGCTATTTGGGCGATGGTCATTTTAGGGGCTGTTTTTAATGCCTTGACAATCACTCGTCCCATTAAAGAATTGTTAGTAGGGGTCAAGAATATTGCTGCCGGAAATTTCAAACAACGGATTAATCTTCCTTTTGGTGGTGAATTAGGAGAGTTGATTTTTAGTTTTAATGAAATGGCTGAACGCCTCGAAAGTTATGAAGAGCAAAATATTGAGGAATTAACCGCAGAAAAAGCTAAATTAGAAACCCTGGTTTCTACTATTGTTGATGGAGCAATTTTATTAGATACTAATCTCAATTTACTCTTAGTTAATCCTACAGCAAGACGTATGTTTGCTTGGGATGGAAAACAATTTATTGGTGAGAATATTCTCGTCCTTTTGCCAACAGAATTAACTAATCAATTGCAAGTTCCTCTACAGCAGATGATACAACAAAATGTTGCTAAATATGAATCATCCGAAAGAGGTAATGATGGAGAAAATGATTCCTTAGAACTAAGAATATCTCCAGAAGAATATCGTATCAGTCTTAGTAAACCAATTCCAAGAACTGTCCGTGTTCTTTTAAATCAAGTGTTTGATCAACAGAGGGAAACCTTAAAAGGAATTGCTATGACGGTACAAGATATTACCCGTGAGGTAGAATTGAATGAAGCAAAAAGCCAGTTTATTAGTAATGTATCTCATGAACTCAGAACCCCTTTATTTAATATAAAATCCTTTATTGAAACTTTATCAGAATTTGGGGAAGACCTCACAGAAATAGAACGCAAAGAATTTCTGGATACCGCTAATCATGAAACAGATCGTCTCGCTCGTTTAGTTAATGATGTCTTAGATTTATCCCGTTTAGAATCCTCTAAAACTTATCATTTAAATGGAGTGGATCTTTCTCAGTTAATTGAGCAAACTTTACGAACTTATCAACTAAATGCTAAGGATAAGGGGTTAGTTTTAAATCAAGAAGTTGAACCTGATTTACCATTAGTATTAGGACATTATGATTTGTTGTTACAAGTAATTACTAATTTAGTTGGGAATGCCCTTAAGTTTACCCCTTCAGGGGGAATAATTGTTATTCGTGCTTATCATTTTCAAACTAAGTCAAAACAGTTTAATGATAAGTCCTGTGTTAGAGTTGAGATTTCTGATACGGGAATTGGGATTGCACCGGAAGATCAAGCAGCAATTTTTGAGCGCTTTTTCCGAGTAGAAAATCGTGTTCACACTCTAGAAGGAACAGGGTTAGGACTATCTATTGTCAAAAATATTATTGATAAACATCATAGTCAAATTCATCTCATTAGTGAGCTAGGAGTGGGAACAACTTTTTGGTTTGATTTAGCCCTTTATCAAGATAATTGTTCCTTATCAGAAGGATGTAATAATGAAACCATATTACCGAGAACTGTTAATGTTCATCCTCATCGTTTACTCTTTTAATTGGATAAGGCGATCGCTAAACTAATAACCATTAATCCTAGTATTAATAATATTCCTCGGTGGCGATAACACCATCGTTTGATGAGGGTTAAAGGGTTGCTTGGGGTTAAATTAATGGTTTCTTCTCTGACTAAGGGTTGACTTTTATCATGATAAAGAGTGCAGGTTTTAGCATAGGGACGCTTATCATAAGTACAGCTATCATCTTCATGGTATAAACAGCGATCGCATAAAAACTCTGTTTCTGTTGCTTTGTATAAGGGAATTCCTGGATGTCCATAGGCTTTTAAAGTAGTCTTACAATAGGGACAGTCAATAGCTTGACTATCAACGAGTTGTTGACATTGAGGACAAGTAGACATAAATCAAATTTTTGCTTAAATTTTCTTCTTTATTTTAGTCATGATTCATATTTCTGCCACTCAATTACAACAAATTCATCTTCATGCTGAAAAAACCTATCCTGAAGAGTGTTGTGGCTTACTTTTAGGAACTTTTGGAAAAGCTGATAAAATTGTCTTAGAAGTTCGAGAAACGGAAAATAGTTGGACTCCTGAGATGGTTGAAGGTTTACCGAATATACCTAGTTCGACTGGACAATCTTGCAGTAAAAAAAATCGTTTTACTATTGCTCCTTATACTATTTTACAAGTACAAAAAGAAGCCCGTGATCGCTCCTTAAATATTATTGGTGTTTATCATTCTCATCCTAATTACCCCGCCATACCGTCAGCTTTTGATCTGGAAATTGCTTGGTCACAATATTCCTATATCATTGCGTCATTAAAACAAGGTAAAGTTACTGATATACAAAGTTGGCAACTCCAGGAAAATAAACAGTTTGAACCAGAAAAAATAGAAATCCTTCTATAATCATTATTCTAGCTCGAAAGTGCCTAAACCCTTAATTAATGATGCTTTCAAGCGAGTTTACCTCGAACGAGGTAAACTCGCCGGCCAGCAAGGCTTTCTCAATTATTTGATCTGTTTGATTGTTGATAAAAAAAGTCAAAATTACTCCTTTTTCTATCATACAAGCGAATTAATTGAACGATTTTAGATTGAATTTGGTTGGGTACTTCAAATTCTATATTAAGGAAATTATAAGGTAATTTTCCGTGAACAAGATATTTTTTTGAAACCCTGATATTCTGAGGAACTTCTAAATTAAATTTAGTTAAACTTGATATGCAGTTTTCTGTTAATTCTCCTCTATGTGTACTTTCCCCTAAGATGAAAAGATTGTCTTTTGACATCCAAATTTTTTCCCCAATCAACTTAGTTTTTTCAAAAGAATCCATATCTTTGGCGACAAATTTCTGATCGGGAAAACTCTGAAATATTCTTTTTAAGACCTTGACTCTCAAAAACTGATGAGACCAGATATCCACTAATTTATCAGTATCACTGAAAATAGATTCAACAATATTAACTTTTTCATTGGACACTACTTCTTGTTTCTTTTTAACGAACTTATCGGCTGATTTGTCACGAAACGTTCTTAAAATCTGCACTATGCAAACTCTTTTATCTTGGATATTTAGGACATATTCATATAGTGCTTGCGCTTTTTCGACATTACACTTTATTAAGTATCTATCATCCATACACCAGTAAACCCAGTCTTCATCATTCAAATCTTCCAGTAATTTTAGAATAGTTGCCTTAATGGGAGACCCTGTTTTAATTAATTCGACTTTTTCTCCATATTTTTTTTGTAAAAAATCGGGATAGTTTTGATAAGGTACTCTAAAGACAAATAAGTTGTTTGGCCAAAACTTCTGATAAGTAGATATCATATGATCTACAAAAGGAAGATTTCTATCATAACTGAGAACTATAGCTTTCATCTTTTTTGAATTTTCAGTTTTTCCCTAATTATAGAATAAAATGTTCAAAAATAAAGTCCTTTTTTTTATCGAGATATCTAGAATACTAAAAGTTCGTTTACCTTGGAATTATCTCCCTAATTTTGAATTTAATTTTATTCCATAATGTTTCTTGTTTTGTCTCATTTTGATTATTCAAATTCTGAGGTTGCTTCTCCTCTCCTAAGTAACGATAATGTTCCCATAGTTCCCTATAATAAGAACCTGCAGTCATAGGTATTCCGGCCCAGTGCAAATATCTTAATTTGTTTCCCTTGTCATATAGCATAAAGTCTTGCTCTTCAAAATGGGGCGAACCAGCCCAACTTCCAGGTTCCTTATCTGAATTTTTAACTAGATTAAGTCGCTTAGTAGTAGCTTTAAGAATAATATAATTTAGTATCGGCTGATCTGTTGTTTTGCTGGAAAAGTCAAAGTATTCTCGATGTTGAGAACATTCCCTCAACAATTCATATAGGCGATCTTCCCTTGGTAGAATGTTCTTTCTTGAACACCAAAATCCGCTATTAAAAACATCCTGAAGTTGTTCATCTGTAAAAATTCCTTGCGTCTTAACTATGGAAGAAAAAATATTATTTAATCCCTGACCTTTGTAATGATAATCGCAGTTAATAAATTCATAATCTTTGAGATAATTGAGGACTGTAGATATTTTTTCAAAGACGATGATATCTGTATCAATGTAAAGAAATTCGTCTAAAGGACCAAACCATTGAACCAGTTTTCGCAGTTTATTAGGAAGGGATAGAAAATCACGATCAAAAATATCAGCGATATTTTGGGTAAATCGCTCTAAAAATTCTAGATCTGGAAACAACTTTACATTATGTTTCTCGACGACAATATTAAAAAGTTGTTGATAGTTCTCGTCGAATGGTATTAAAAAAATGGGAACTTCTGAATCATGGTAGCGGATACTATTAAGAAGGGCAATTGTATTGTCAGCTACTCGATTATTTGCTACAATATAAATTCCTTGCATTGATTGACCATCCTTTGAAATTTTATTTTTTAATCTAAAGGAACTGAGAGAAAACAGTTCACGAAAGTCCCTAAGTGCTAGGCTAGACTCTCACAGGATTCTAACGCCAATGAAGAAGGAATAGGTATTCCTTGAGCATTTGCCAGACTAATATATCTATTAATCCTCTCATGGCAATAATTGATATCTATTGGACTATCGTGATATTTGCTTTTAACATTAGAGCGCTGATTTATCTTTTTCATATAAATTGATTCAGTTTTTTCTGTTGGAGTTATTCTCAAGTTATCAAATAACTCTTTGACCCGAACATAATTGTTTAAACTCTCTAAACGGATTTCATGAACTGGAATGGAAGGGTAGTCTTTTTGAAATCTAATTGCCCTAGCCTCAATATCAATTAGATAAGCGATACATAGATCGTACTGGTCTAGGTTTTCATCTTTATCTATACATTGAATTGCTGCTGTAACTGCGTTTGGACTGGACATCCACAAAGGCCAGTTTAGATGTTTATACGAAAAATATCCTAACTCAATAAAACTTTTCAGCGTTATGGGTAAATGTCTTCTTAAGATGATTACATCTATTTTTTGTAAATCCCTACATACGATATCAAAAAAACTCTTTATAAACATATGATTGGTTTCGCAGTATATTTTCCCTTCTGGAAAATCGCGAAGAATATTTTTAATTTGACGACTCTTTACCCTTCGTATTTGTAAAGATCTTTGATTATCATACGGATACTTATTAATCAATTCTAAAAAATCTCCCGTCATGGGGGGATTTGGTTCATGATAACTTATTACTTCTTCGGCCGTACCTAATAATTCACTCAGATATTGAGAACCAGATCGACCAGGGTTTATGCAAAATATTAACCGATGCTTAAGTATCTTGTTTGAATGTATTTGATTGAGTAATGAATCAGCAAAACGTTCCTTTATGGATTTAATTTTGTTCATTTTCTATTAGAAGGTACTTATGATTCCTCTGGCAATACTTTCATCAGGCTGTTAAGAAAAGAATTAAAATAAACGATTTTCAAAACACCTAATATTTAATACCAAAAAACAACGAAAATTTACCTTTCATTCTTAAAGGACAGATAGCCCGGACTTAGGTATAGCGTTTCTTGGACTCATGAGGTACACCGGAAACTTAAACACCTGCCCCCTGCCTCCTGCCTCCTGCCTCAAAGCTATAAACTTTGTACCTCACGAGTATGAGAATTGCTATATACGGCATAATAACACATATTGTCAACGAATGGGATAGGAGCAACTTAAATCAAGGCTAGTTCATTGTATTAACAAAGGTAGTATTAAGGTTGAGAATTCCGAAAAATATCTCGTAACAAGTTGAAAATCTATAGCTTGTCTGAAGTCAAAGTTAATCAAAGTTAACAAAATAAAGATTAATAATCAATCAAGTAACTCAAGGAAATCTGCTACAATAAATAGTCCACGCCCCTCAAAAAACCGTGCGTTTGATTAGGTCAAATAATGCCAACGCCTATGCTAAATCCTAATTTAGAAGCAATTGAACTGAACAAAGAAGAGATTGAAAGATACTCTCGTCATATTATCTTGCCAGAAGTGGGGCTAGACGGCCAAAAACGTTTAAAAGCTGCCAGTGTTCTCTGTATTGGCACCGGAGGCTTAGGCTCTCCCCTCTTACTATACCTGGCTGCGGCCGGTATTGGACGCATTGGGATTGTTGATTTTGACATTGTGGATAGTTCCAACTTACAGCGTCAGATTATTCATGGTACATCTTGGGTAGGTAAGCCAAAGATACAATCAGCAAAAAACCGAATTTTAGAGATCAACCCCGCTTGTCAGGTTGATTTATACGAAACCCGTCTTTCTTCTGAAAATGCCATCAAGCTCATGGAACCCTATGACGTGATCGTAGACGGGACTGATAATTTTCCCACCCGATACCTTACCAATGATGCTTGTGTCTTGTTGAATAAACCCAATGTCTATGGGTCAATTTTCCGCTTTGAAGGTCAAGCAACCGTCTTCAACTATGAAGGGGGTCCCAACTATCGTGACTTATATCCTGAACCTCCTCCACCGGGAATGGTTCCCTCTTGTGCAGAAGGTGGGGTTTTAGGAGTATTACCTGGCATTATCGGCACCATTCAAGCCACTGAAACCATTAAAATCATCTTAGGTGCTAAAAATACCCTCAGTGGGCGTTTATTGTTGTACAATGCCTGGGATATGACCTTTCGGGAGTTGAAGTTACGACCTAATCCAGTACGTCCTGTCATTGAGGAATTAGTGGATTATGAGCAGTTTTGCGGCATCCCTCAAGCTCAAGCCGAAGAAGCAGAAGAAAAGTCGGCTATTCCTGAAATTAGCGTCAAAGACTTGAAAGAATTAATGGATCATGGGGCTGATGCCTTTGTATTAATTGATGTACGGAATGTCAATGAATACGAAATTGCCCGCATTCCTGGAGCTGTCTTGGTGCCATTACCTGAGATCGAAGAAGGGACAGGGATTGAGAAAGTGAAAGCACTGGCAAAAGAACATCGTTTAATTGCCCATTGTAAGATGGGAGGGCGATCAGCCAAAGCCTTGAAAATTCTGCAAAATGCAGGTGTTGAAGGAATCAATGTTAAAGGGGGTATTACCGCTTGGAGTCAAGAAGTTGATCCCAATGTTCCTCAGTATTAAAGTTAAGTTTTTCCTTTAATGTTTCCTTGATGATAAGTCTACCTCTGAAAGTTTTGGGGGTAGGCTTTTTTATAAGCTATTTCGCATTTAAGTTTCTGATTAGGCTGCATGGGAGCTTCTGAGCAGGGAGAATAAGACTTACACTTATTTTTAGCTATTAAGAATAAAGGTAATGTAAATGTGTCTGTTACAATGAAGATAGTTCAAAAATTATAATAACTTATTAAGTAGTTAATATCCTTACCAATCATAAAAAATGTCCGATAGTATTTCACTAAGTATTGATCTTGATACCATTATTATTTTCATTGTTATTACCTTAATTTTGATTGTTTCTAGCATTGGTATTTTTTTATTACCTAGAGTTTTAGGGATTGTTATTACTAGAATCTTATCAAGGGAAGTTAAAGTTATTTATGACCAGATTATACCTCCCCATCACAACTGGTTAGGATTTATAGGTTTACTGACAGTTACAGATATTAGCTTGTTGATTTTTTCCTTACCCAGTTGGTTGAAATTATTAGAAATCCCTCTAGGTTTAACTATCATTTTTGCCGTCATTTGGGTAGGATTACAAATTTGTCAAAAGTTCTTTGATGATTATTTATTAAAATCAGCGATCGCTAATAGTAGTAAACTCAATAGTGAATTTGTCATTATTGCTAAATACCTGTCCAATGCTGCTATTATTATTCTCGTTCTTTTCATCTTTGCTGAAACCCATAATGTTAATGTTTTAGGATTATTTGCCAGTTTAGGAATTGGCGGTTTAGCGGTTGCTTTTGCGGCACAAAAAAGCTTAGAACAACTCTTAGGGGGAATTGTTTTATATTTAGATAAACCTTTCGTTACTGATGATTATATTGGCTTACCGGATGGCACATTTGGACGGGTAGAATCTGTTGGGTTAAGGTCAACAAAAATCAGAACATCAGGGAAAGGAACTCTAATGATTGTCCCTAATAGTTCCTTAACTCAGATCAATATTGAGAACTATACAGGGGGCAAAAAAGTTGTTTCTCTCATCTATTTAACCTTTTACCGTTTAATACCAAAAGATGAAGAAGCATTAATTCGTCAAGTAATTTTAGATAGTACCAGTGATATTTTTGGTATTGATTCTCGCAGTACAGATGTTATCTTTAAAGAATTATCTGGGAAGAATGGAAAATCTACTGTAACCCAAGCACAAATAAACTTCTTCATATTAGGTTCAGGAGAAGTTTCTATGGAGTTACGCCGTCAATTTTTAGAGATTGCTAATCAACAAATAACCAGTCAACTCAAGGAATATGGTATTGCTTTTGATATAGAAGATAAGACCATTAATGTTGATTCACCCATTACTGTTTAATTACCATTTGTTATGACAGAAGTTATAAAATATTTAACGGATTTATTTCAATTTGATGAAGCAACCCAAAAGTATATAATTGCTTTTGGTTTACAAGTTGTATTCTTCTTATTTTTCGTTCTGTTATCACTATTAATTGGACGTTACACCCCTTTTCTAGTTAGGTTGATAATTCAAAAATTTTCACCTAAACAAGTTGCCAGTATTTATGAGAATTTAATTACCCCACTTGAAGATTTATTTCGTATTACCGGAACTTTAATTCTCATCTCTATTTCCCTAAGTTTTCTCAGCAATTATAAGGGTATTTATAACTTCCTTAAGTTCTTTATTGATCTTAGTGTAATTAGTAGTTTTGCTTGGCTTTGTTCTCGCCTTTTTCGTCAATTTGTACGATTCTATGGCATTGATTTAATTAGAAAACTAGGAAGACAAGTTGACGAGTTATTGCTAGTTGTTGAAACCATTGCTAATGTCATCATTGGGTTTCTTGCTGTTGTTGCTTTTGCCCAAAGTCAAGAAGTTAACTTAGTGGGATTATTAGCAAGTTTAGGAATTGGGGGTTTAGCCATTGCCTTTGCTGCCCAAAAAACCCTAGAACAGCTATTAGGAACTTGCGTATTATATCTTGATCGTCCTTTTATTCCAGGGGAATATATACGCTTACCTAGTGGTTTATTTGGTCGAGTTGAATCTATTGGGTTACGGTCAACAAAAATTCGGACAGCCGCTAAAAGTACCCTAATGATTGTCCCTAATTCTATCATGGCTAGCCTAGAAATTGAGAATGTTACCCGTGGTAAAAAGATAATGGTATTACTATATTTAGACTTTTTAAAAGTCTTAGAAGACTCAGAACAAGCTTTAGTTGAACAAGTGGTCAAAGAAAGTACAGATGCTTTATTTGGTATCGATCCCGGTAGCACCAAAATTTCTCTGTTTCCCAGAGAAGGAAAAGATGGAATTAGGGCAAGAGTTACCTTTTTTATCCTAGGTTCAAGTGAGAATTCTATTGAATTAAGAAAACGTTTATTAGAATTAGCCAATGAAACTATCACCAGTCAACTCAGTAATTATGGCATCGAATTTACCGTTCAAGAACCGACAATTTATGTAGAATCTCCTGTTACAATTTAATTAAGTTATTTAGGAGTAGAAACCTTGGTCAACATTCGCTGTGGTGGGATTGAATTTAATAATATCCAAGCCATTATCTTTGATAAAGATGGAACCTTAGAAGACTCACAAAACTTTTTGCGAGAATTAAGTATTCGTCGCGCTCGTTTACTTGATGCACAAATTCCTGGCATTGGGGAACCCTTATTAATGGCTTTTGGACTGCAAAATAATCATTTAGATCCCACTGGTTTAATGGCTGTTGGCAGTCGTCAAGAAAATTTAATCGCCGCAGCAGCTTATATTGCAGAAACAGGAAAAAGTTGGTTTGAAGCCTTAGAAATTGCTGAAAATGCCTTTACAGAAACCGATAAATATTTACAAAAAGATCGAACAACTTCCCCTTTATTTGCGGGTAGTTTGGATGTTTTAAAACTGTTATCAGAAGCCGGATTAAAATTGGCAATTCTTTCTGCTGCCCCCACCAATGATGTCAAACATTTTGTTGAAGAACATAATCTTTCTGATTATATTCAATTAATAATGGGGGGAGATCAAGGTTTAGCCAAACCCGATCCCCAACTATTTCTTAAAGCTTGTCAACAGCTAGAAATAGCTCCCAATGCAACCATAATGGTAGGAGACTCTCAAGGAGATATTATCATGGCACAACAAGCAGGAGTTGCAGGCACTATTGGCATCTGTTGGGGCAACTCTCACGCCCCTCATTTAGAAAAAGCAGATATCATCATTACCCAAATTGATCAAATTCAACTATCCTAATTAGGATTTTAGGGTGTATGATGATACGTTAATAAAAACTTCATCTGTATCGTTAGTTATTAGAGAGGGTAAAAAATTTGTCTCGTCGTTATTTATTTTCTTCTGAATCTGTTACGGAAGGGCATCCCGATAAAATCTGTGACCAAATCTCTGACACCATTATCGATACCCTACTCTACCACGATGATCAAAGTCGGGTAGCTGCTGAAGTGGTAGTCAATACAGGTTTGGTATTGATTACCGGAGAAGTCACCTCTAAAGCCCATATTAACTTTGTGGAATTAGCCCGCAAGAAAATTGCAGAAATTGGTTATATTGATGCTGATAATGGCTTCTCTGCTAACAGTTGCGCGGTATTGGTGGCTTTGGATGAGCAGTCCGCTGATATTGCCCAAGGTGTTAGTCAAGCCCATGAACAACGGAC
>JAAUYB010211416.1_pt1 | contig 13974 bp, 10 predicted proteins | sample 7278071 | NCBI WGS metagenome assembly JAAUYB01 (sample SAMN14350121, study PRJNA611818) | marine sediment metagenome | isolation source: surface marine sediment (1.8m) | place: French Polynesia: Moorea | collected 2018-08
ATCTATGCTTTACTCATTAAGTCTTAGAAGCAGGAGAAGGGCGTTGTACCATCCCGCAATGATGCAATGCCTTTTAGCTGACTTCGTGATCCTTGTTTACTTCCAAACGCATTAATAGATTTTCTCGCTGATGGGTACTTGATAAAGCAACTTGCCAAGGAAAGGTAAAAGACTGAAAAGACTCAGGGCTAATCAAATCCTTGTCTAAATCAATAATCACGTTGTTTAACATCTCTAAAAGTTCATCTCGCACCTCATTCAGCTTCTCTAAGTCCTCTATTTTTTGAATTTCATCAATAATCTTTAATAATTCTAAGTTATACAAATCTGCTCTATTTTTTTGTTTACCTGTTAACCATAAACGCAGTTGCCAAATAGTCGATACTAATAACACCGACACAGAAATAAATAAGCCAATCGCTTCAGCATACTCCACAATAAAACCAGGTTTACCCCGATCATAATAATCCAATGCGCCAGGATGAAAGCTAAAGCCCAAATTCTGATGAGGATTCGTGCTATCAATCATCGCTGCTTGGGTAAATTCTTGTACCAACTCATTCCTTGCTTCGTGTAAAATTCGGGTAATCTCAAAGATAATTTCTCGATTAATATTCCTGTGTGTCACTAAAACTGCTCGCACTCCAACCCCTGGTAAATCTTCGGGAGGAGCGGGAGTACCTCCATGATAAGCTCCTTTGGGAATTGAGATGACATCCAAAGCTGGAAGCTCTAATTTTAAGGCTGGCCCTTGATCTATAGCAATTAGTTCTAATTGCGAATTTTGTAGTAATTGAATAACCGCAGTATTTTCCAAAGAAACGATGCGAAATAATCCATCTACTTCCCCATTTTCTAAGGCTTGATGTGCTTGTAACACCGACATGGGAATAGTGTTAATTTTACTAATATCTAATTGATAATGCTCCATCAGTAGCCAAAACATAGCATAAGAGCCACTACCTTTGGGCATCAAGGCCAGTCGTTTTCCTTCTAGGTCACTTATGTTCTTAATTCCTGTATTTTTATTAACAATGAGATGAAATAGTTCGGGAAATAGAAAGGTGATAGCTTTCGTGGAAGGAGTAACTACTGTATTACTTTGAACTAATGCTAATTGTGCGCTATTATCCTCCAGTAATTGAGCATTTTTCGGGGAACCTTGACTCTCTAAAAGCTTTATTTTTATATGGGAATTATGGTGATTTACAACTTTAGATAAAGCTTCTCCAAAAGCATAATATTGACCGCTTTTATCCCCTGTTGCTAAGATTAAAGTATAATTTTTTTTGCTGTCATTAAACCATAATATGCCAAAAAAGATCACCATAATAAGGCTTCCTAAACCAAGGGCAATTGCTGATTTTCTGAAGATAGATTCTTCCATTAGATGTTTGATCTATAATAATTTGAGTACAGAAAATTAGATAATTTTGAAAGACTATTAAACCAAGCGATCGCCAAGGGATAACCCTTGATTAACATGAGGAGAATCGCTTTCATCATAGATTTCTCCCACTAATTCCTCTAAAATATCCTCTAATGTCACTAATCCTACCGTTCCCCCATATTCATCAACAACGATGGCAATATGAAATCTTTGTTGTAACATTTCTTTTAATAAACTAGGAGTTCGTTTTGTTTCAGGAACATAAATAGGGTTATCCATGGCCTCTGTTACCTTAACTTGAGAACGTATTTCTTTGGCAACATATTGCAAGGTTTGCAAAGCTTTTTTAAGATGGACAATACCCACAATATGATCCTTAGATTCCCCTTGAACGGGAATACGAGAATAACCTGTTTCTAAGGACAAATTTAGTAATTCTTGTAAGCTTGCTTCATGGGAAATAGTGATCATTTCTAAGCGAGGTTTAACCACATCTTTGGCCATTAATTTATCTAACATCAAAGCTTTATTAAGTAGCTGATGTTTGTAGAGATCAAGTTTTCCTTTTCCTCCTAAAATTTCAATCATTAATTGCAGATCGTTTAATGATTCCCCTGATGGGACAGTTTTTTCTGATTTACCTTGAAAAAATTGTATAGTTTTCTGGGTAATCTTTTCAAAAAATTGGACAATTCTGAGAAATGATAAAAGTTGAGATAACAAAAAGATGGGACGAATACACCAACGGAAAAAAGCGCTAGTATTCAGAATAGCTAAAGATTTTGGGGTTATTTCACCAAAAATTAAGACTAAAATGGTTACTACCGCAGTCGCAACTCCCAAACCAGCACTTCCTAACCACATAGCAAATAAATTACTGGTTAAAATGGCTGAAAAATTATTAACTAGATTATTACCAATTAACAAACTTGTAATAAAACGCCGACGATTTTCTAAGACTAAGTGATAAACACCAGAGGGATCGCCCTGTTTCTCAATTAATCCCCGTAACTTAAAATTATCAAAAGCTGTGATCGCAGTTTCTGAACCCGAAAAGAATGCCGATAACAGCAACATCAAAAAAATAACTGTCAAATCAAGCCAAACCTTTCCCAGTAAGGGACTAGGTTCGGCAATAGCAAGAAAACTAGCGTTCAAACTTAACAAAATTGTGCTGTAAGTAGAAAATTGTCAAGAAAACCTAACCAACTGTATAGGCTGCTTGGAGAGCCCATATAATTAAGCCAGTGATGGCACCGAGAACTAAAAACGCTGAAATAGCTACTAATTTTGGTTTATCAGCCCCTTCAAATTTCATAATGCCACGGTTTAAGTCTGACATAGCATTCATCCTTTTTTACGAGTTACACAGGCCTCATCAGGCTCTTTCGCTCTCTAGGTTAGCGAAGATTTGACTATTGTGAGCGAAAGAAAATGTAACAAAAATCTCAACAAATCATTGACTTAGCTCACTGAAAGCTCTTCAGCCATGAGATAGTAACATCTCGTGACAATCGATGAACCTTTTAAATATTGCCATCGTCTAAATGGGTAAGCTAAGATAAGAAAAGTTAAAGTCATATCGACTTCACTTTGTGACGTTTCTTCCCAGTCCCCATGTATTAATTAAGACAACTTCTGGGAAAGATAAGGATAGCAACGGACTTTATAAGCAGGTTTAAAGGAGTCATATAGTACCAATGCCCACTGCTAACGTTAACCCCAAAACCAAAAAGCCTACGTATTCAGCAGATATGGTGCGGACTTATCTGCATGAGATTGGGCGGGTACCTCTGTTAACCCATGAGCAAGAGATTGTTTATGGGAAACAAGTCCAAAGAATGATGAACTTGTTGGAAAAAAAAGATGAGCTTGCTCAGAGTTTAGGGCGAGAACCCAGTTTAGAAGAATGGGCCAAAGAGGCCAAAGTGGAGGGGAAAGCCCTACAAAAAGCTCTAGAGCAAGGAGAGCGCGCTAAACGGAAAATGATTGAGGCTAATTTGCGCCTAGTAGTTGCCATCGCCAAGAAATATCAAAAGCGCAATATGGAATTCCTCGATCTGATTCAAGAAGGAAGTTTAGGACTAGAAAGGGGTGTAGAGAAATTCGACCCGACCAAGGGTTATAAATTTTCAACCTATGCTTATTGGTGGATTCGCCAAGCCATTACACGGGCGATCGCACAACAAGCGCGCACCATTCGATTACCTATCCATATTACTGAGAAGCTCAATAAAATCAAGAAAACCCAAAGGGAACTCTCTCAGATTCTAGGAAGAAGTGCCACCCCTGCCGAAATTGCTCAAGAATTAGAAATTGAACCCGCCCAAATTCGGGAATTTCTCAGCATCGCTCGTCAACCTATCTCTTTAGATGTGAGGGTAGGGGATAATCAAGATACAGAACTCTCGGAATTACTAGAAGATCAAGGTGCTTCCCCTGATATCTACATTACCCAAGAGTTATTGCGCCAAGACTTAAGAAACTTAATGGCTGAATTAACCCCCCAACAGCGAACAGTTTTAACCCTACGTTTTGGTTTAGAAGATGGCAAAGAACTCTCCTTGGCTAAAATTGGCAAAAAATTAAACATTAGTCGGGAACGAGTTCGCCAATTAGAACATCAAGCTCTAGCACAACTGCGAAGACGGCGGGGTAACGTTAAGGAGTATTTAGCCGCTAGTTGACATCCTCCACAGATAAACGGATAAAACTGGCTTGTTCAAAATGTTTATCTGAAGTAAAAGCAATTGTTATTTCTTGCTGTTCCATAATCACAAAACTAAGACAATAAGTCAACCCCCATTTCTTCTTCTAATATAGCAATCGGATTTGATTTGTGAAAAATGATGAGGCTGTAAGCCCGATCCTGACGTAAACGAAGTTTCACGATTCAAGTCCGATTGCTATATGTCATCAAACTCAACCCAAAAATCAACATCTTTGGCTTCAACTTTTTGAAGAATAATCATCGCAATTCTTTCCTGTTCGGATTCAGATAACTGTTTAACTTTGGCAATCGCTTGTTCTAATAATTCTGTCATTGTTTTTCTCAAAAAAATAGCTCCAAAAAGTCCTTTTAGCCTTAAATATTTGAAGCTAAAAAAGCTCTGTTATAGCACTACGTGCTAAGGAACAGGGAACAGGTAACAGCAAGCTATCACTACATTTCAGGAGGTAGGAATGTCCTAACGTTTTTGCGTAGTGCTATAGTAGTTTATCTAACAATCAGAGATTTGCCTTGGGGAGAGCAAAGTGTTTATCTCAAAATAAGCGTTTTTTGTAGATAAATTATGGATTATAAACAAATATACTGGCTAAACCCGCCACTACGAAACTATCTGTCAACTATGGTCAATTTTGACTCATAAAGCTCACATTTATTGTGGAATCAAATGTCCGTCTTCCATGTGGATGATACGATCCGCCATATCTAAAATTCGGTTATCATGGGTGACTAAAAGAATGGTACACCCTTGTTCTTTGGTTAATTTTTCCATAATATCAACCACATCCCGTCCTGTTTTGCTATCTAACGCAGCAGTGGGTTCATCAGCTAAAACTAATTTAGGATGACTGACTAAAGCACGGGCGATCGCTACCCGTTGTTTTTGTCCCCCCGAGAGTTGATCAGGATAATAATTTACCCGTTCCCCTAACCCGACCATTTGTAGCATGGCTTCCGATTTAGTGATTGCCTCTCGACTACTAATGTGGTTATGCAATTCAATGGACATTTGGACATTTTGTCTAGCGGTTAGGAAAGGCAATAAGTTATGAGCTTGAAAGATATAGCCCATATAACGACGGACTTGTACTAATCTATCTTCCTTTGCCCCATTCAGTTCATAATCAATGGTTTGAAGGCTTCCCTCTTGCACTGAACGTAATGCTCCAATTAAGGATAAAAGTGTGGTTTTACCTGAACCAGAAGGCCCAGTCATAATCACAATTTCTCCTGGATAAATTTGTAAATTAATATTAAATAAAACTTGCTTTTTTAATTTATTTTTACCAAAAAAATGGTTAAGTTGCTGAATACTAATGACTGGTGGCATGATAGTGTTTGGAGAAACAGCTAGGTGAATTACTGTTGAGATGCAGAAGATGTATCAATCACAACATTAACTTGTAAATTTGTTAACGTTTTGACCCGTTGACTATCATTGGGATCGAGTCGAATTTTTACTTTAATCACTCTCGCATCAAGATCAGCTCCTGGATCAGTCCCTAAGATTTTTTGCTTATTAATTTGTAAGCCAATTTCTTCCACTGTGCCGCGTACATTTTGAATCACCCCTTCACTGTTAATCGTAACTGGTTGTCCAATTCTGACGTGACTAATATCCGTCTCATAGACTTCTGCCCTAACATACATTTGCTTTGTTTGACCCAGTTTAACAATTCCTTTGCTTCCGATCATTTCCCCTGCTCTTGTCAAGATCTCAAGCACTTGTCCATCTTGGGGGGCTCGCACGGCAGTCATCCCTAAGTCAGTTTGAACTTTATTCATTCGTGCCTTAGCTGCTTCAACTTCTGCTTGGGCCACTTGTATATCTACAGGACGTATTTCAATTACTGCGTCTAACATGGCTTTATCTTCAGTAATTTGTCCTTCGAGGGTGGCAACCGTTCGACTTAAATTTGCTTGCGCTTCATTGATACGATTTTGTAAGGTCTTGGTAATTCTCTGAAGATTAGCTTGGGCCTCTTTCACTCGTTCTTGAGTGGTCGCTGCTTTTAAACATAGGCGATCGCGTTCTTGTAGGGCCACCACCCCCTCCTCATGAAGAAGACGATAACGGTTACAGTCAGCTTTGGCATTGCTTAATTCGGCTTTAACACTCTCCAGGGTTGCGTTTTGTGCTTGTTTTTCCCCTTGGTATTGTGCTTTTAAATTTAAAATGGTGGCCTTTTGGGCGGCAATTTGACCTTCGAGTTCTGCTTTGGCTTGTTGATATCGCGCCATTTGCGCTACAATATCGCCGTTTTTAGCTCCTGCTTGAATTTGTTGCAGACGGGCTTGAGCAATGATTACTCCCTGTTTCGCTTGTTCTAGTTCCGCTTGGAGGCGATCACGAATGTCTAAAATAGCAATGACATCCCCTGTTTTTACATAATCCCCTTCTTGAACAAGTAATTTCTGGACTTGTGGTGAGTTTTCACTGAAAACCGGAGCTGACACTGTGATAATTTCTCCTTGGGGTTCAATATAACCTAAAGCCGCGACAGCTTGGATAGGGGAGGGCTCAGCAACAGCAAGGGGAGAATTGTTCGATGGTTGGCGGTTTGAAAGTAGGAAACTGCCGCTGGTTATGAGCAGTCCTGTAGCTGATAGGGTCAAAAACCAGGTTATCAATGTTTGTCGAGATGGGTAAGTCTGGTTAGGGGGGGCTGAGTGAAGGATATCCCCTTGATTAACTGACAATGGCGTTTTTGTCTGAGTTGGTTTTTGAGTTTGCCGTTGTTGGACTATTTTTTCATATTCCCTAAACTGGGTGCCTAGTCTCTCTAGGTTTTCTTGGTGACGAATCAGCATCGTCTCTAAGGTTTCTTGTCTTTGTTTTTCATGGCTTAGTTCTATTTCTAATGCTTGATGCTTTACTTCTGAGACAGTTTTGAGCTTTTCTTCTAACTCAGCTACCACCTGGTATTGCTGGGCTAGCTCTGTCTCGCGCTCAGCCATAAAGCGAGTCAACAATTCCCTATCTTGCCTCAAAGCTTCTACCATCTCCTGCAAAGCTTTTAAAGACAGATTGTTCTGTAACAATTCTCCTACTGAGGATTGATGACCGTTTCGTACATCCGGAGTCATGGGAGTTATCATGAATTTCTACATCCTGGATTATTGGTAAATTATCACCTACTTAGTGTTCCCTACAATTTCCTCAAAGTATACAATTTATCACTTTATAATGTAACACTAAGTCTAAAAAATATCAGCCGGATCCGCATCTTTTAGTCGTCGGACGGTTAATGCACCTGAACAAGTACACATGGCTAAGGTTAGGAGAAAAATCCCTGTGGCACGACCAACCGTCATCATAATTGGCAGTTGGGTCGCGCCTTTGGTGATATGATAGAGTCCCACAGAGATACCTAATCCGGGAAAGTAACCTAAAATTGCTAAAATTAAGGCTTCTTGAAACACAATTCCCAATAGGTAACGATGAGTATAACCAATAGCCTTGAGGGTAGCATATTCAGGGAGATGATTGGAGATATCTGTGTAGAGAATTTGATAAACAATAATGACACCGACTAAAAATCCCATCCCCGTACCAATCATAAAAATAAACCCAATGGCGGTGCTGGTTGCCCAGTAATGTTTTTCGAGATCAGCAAATTCTTTGGGGGTCAAGACTCGGACATCACTGATTAAGTCTTTTACTAACTTTTGGCGTACAACTTCAATATCTGTCCCTGGTTTAAGACGAATTAAACCAATGCTAATCTGATCTCTTGGCCGATCTGGGAATAAATAAAAAAAGTTTTGAGGACTGGCAAAGGCATTCCCATCCGTTGCAAAAGACGTTCCTAGGGTTGCTAATCCTCCGATTGTCACCTTACGGTTATTGAGTTCTGTGGTGATCTTTTTTCCTTGGGTGAAGTCTGCAACAATAGGGCCAAATTCAGACCGAGATGCAGCATCAAATATAAGAACATTAAATAGTTTTAATTGATTGAGTTGTTGATTAAGCTCAGGAATATCTAAGACAGGTTTAACTGGATCGATGCCAAAGACTGTAATTGCTCGGGTTTCCCGTGTTTCGGGATTTCGCCAGTTGCCATTATAGACATACATAGGAGCCACAGATTCTACTTCCGGGTAGCTCAACGTTTGATACAAACGTACGCGAGGAAAGGGGGTTAGGTTAAAAATGACAGCTGATTGAGGGCTGATTAACACTAAATCAGCCATTAGTTTTTGATGCACACGGGTATTACTATCAAATAAGGCCTCTTGAAATCCTAATTGCATAAAGATAAGAATATCAGCGAAGCCAATACCAGCCACTGCTATCAAGAGACGGATTGGTTGATGAGACAGTTGCCACCAGGATAAGGGAATTTTCATCTCTGTAAAATCAAGTAAGTGACTACTTATATGATAAATAAAGATTGTATAAAGTTTGGAGAATAGCCTGAAAGTCTTTTTCAAAGGCTTTCAGGCTATTTTCACATTTCTTGTCCAACTACTTATCTTTAAAGTTTCCGTAAAAACAATGAAAATACCTTGCTAATTCAATTTTATGCTGTTAGGATGTTGAGGACAAATACGGATACTTTAGGTATCATTACAGAACAAATCAAGTTCATAACCATGAAAAAACTACTTAAATCCGCGCTGTTCTCTTCCCTAGTGGCTGCTGGTTCTTTTGGTGCTGTTAATGGTGCGTCTGCAGCGATATTTTCTGAAGATAGCCTTAACCAGTTAAGCTTCAATGTTATCTATGATATTGAAAACTTACAGTATGAGAGAGTTACTGGTTTTTCCAGTATTCCAGACAATCCTGACAATCCTTTTGATCTAGTTGCCAAAGGTCTTGATCTTCTCCCAGGTGGTGGGCCTGGTGTGAGGACTACCGATGCACCTAATATTGAGTTTCTGCCCGGAAGCCCGACGGCTGAACTCTCTATTGCGGGAACTGGCAACCTCTCAGGTGGCCTTGATGGGTTTGAAATCTGTAATACTGGCACTTTAAATTCAACGAACTGTACTCCAGCAGAGATTCGGGATTTTACTTTGGATAGCTCTGTTGGATCTAACCCGCTATTGACGGACCCCGCCAATATCGTATCTTCGTTCATCACAATTCAAGGGTCTGATGATGCTCTTGGCCTGGCCTACGATCTGACACTTGATAAAAATACGATTGATACAGCTATACCCGGCGATTCCATTATTCAATTTACCGGCACTGGCGACGAAGGACAACTTTGTAGTTTCAATCCGGGGCAAGAGGGTTGTGACGCACTGGTGGATTTCGCAGCCAAAGGCAAATTAACTGTTACGGGTCTTCCTGATGATACAACTATGTTCCCTGACTTTGATATGGTTTCCGTTGGGGATACATTCCACGTTGAATACTTTTATAGTGGAACAGGTTTATTTGTTGATGGGGCTAACAGTACTTCTTGTGGCCCTAATAATGGAGATATGTGTAACATTGAATTCCAGTCAACTTCAGGTTCTGGAAACCTGCGAGTTGTTATAAAAGACGTTCCTGAGCCCGGAACCATTCTTGGACTCCTTGCTGTAGGTGGTTTAGGTTTAGGCCTTAAGCGCAAGCAAGTTAAGAAATAAGATAAACTTGCGAGATTTTTGATAAATAAGAAGAAGCATCTAAGTTAATACTATGCTTCTTTTTTTCTATTCTATCTTTAAATTGCAAAAAATGGTGGCTCTTCTAGACTAAGTATGATAAAAACATAACAAATAATGCCTAAAAGCCTCGTCTAACAAGGTTTACAGTTTTGTAAAAATGGATTGTTAATAAAAATCAAGTTCTTTTGAGTTGGTCACCCTACTTTTACGAGGCTTTTAGGCATTATTAGCTAATAAGTTATCACAACCAGTCTAGAAGAGCCAAAATGGTTAGGACGTTAATGAGATTGCTGGTTCCCTCAGAATGACCATTAAAGATACAAAAAATGTCCTAACTGATTTTTGTAGTGCTATAGTGAATTGTCCAAAACATATCAATATTCAAAAAGTATGTCTGTAAACCAACAAAAAGCACTTGTTATCAGTGGATTAGCTGCACTATCCATCGCTTTACCCCTTGAATCATCAGCCGCTAATTTTTCCAAATTGTATGTTTTTGGAGCCAGTGGGAGTGACATTGGTAATATTTTTAATGCAACCACAGCCGTCAATAATTTACCCCCCGAGTCAAGGCCACCTGGTTTTCCAGGGCCAACCCCTCCAAGTCCCCCTTACAGTGCTGGACGTTTTTCCAACGGGCCAGTTTATGTCGAATATTTAAGCCAAGCATTAGGGTTAAACCTCACCGGTTCAACAAGCTTATCCGTAACTTTCCCTGGTTCAACGGAATTTTCCCCCATTACTTTAGACCCAGACACAGGAGAACCGATTGTCAGTCCTTTTTTTAACGGTGCCACAGCTAATAATAATGTCGTTTTTTCCTTTGGCGGCGCAAAATCAGGAGAGACGGGGACAGGAAGCTTTGGGGATTTAATTCCAGGGGTTAACAAACAAGTAAGCTTTTTTGTCAATGATTTAGGGGTTCAGTCAGCCGATGGTCAAGCTCTTTATCTCGTGGAAGCCTCTGGCAATGATTTCTTGGAAGATCCTAATAATGATCCAACTGTGTCGGTGGCTAATATGGAATCTGCCATTACCTTGCTTCACGGTAAAGGGGCCAGAACTTTTTTAATTCCTAACTTAATCGATCTTTCTCTGGTTCCTAGAGTGACCAGTATTTCCCCTCAAAGTATTATTGATTACAATCAACTGTTACAAAACAGGATCGACGAACTCAATCAATCTCTAACAAATATTAATATTATCCCCCTTGATTTTTATTCCTTGTTTAACTCCATTGTCGCCGATCCTGGAAATTTCCAATTAACTGACGTAACGACGGCTTGCTTTGATCAAGTCAACATAACCTTTTGTAGTAATCCGAGCCAATCTTTATTTTGGGATGATGTCCATCTTAGTACCAATGGACATCAAATCCTGAGTGAATTTGCCCTTAATACCCTCAATCAATCAATCCCAGAATCTTCAGCGATTTGGGGATTAATGAGTTTAGGAGCATTAGGCATTCTGCGGAAGTCCTTGACGTTGCGTCGATAAATGGGGAGTAGAAGGTAGGAGAAATTAAGACTTTAATTATCTCCAGAACCTTTCCCTGTTGTGGCTGAACCAAGGTTCACTGATGTCTATGAACTATGGAGACAACTTTGTAATTGTTCAGCCAAACTTTTAACATGAGGGTGAGCCATCATGGTCATATGATTACCTGGCACCCGATAAATTTTTGGTTTCATACTAGACAACTGATTCCATCCCCAAGTGGGATCTTCTAGAATTTCCTTGGAAAATTCCTCACTGGCAGTATCCCCTTTATAAACCTCACTCGAGCGGAACACAACCACAGGGGTATCATCCAGAGGCTCGGCAATATAGTAGGCGCGGCGATTCGCCTTAAAAACTTCAATCAACCCCCGTACAGGCTTAATATCAGCATCAGCAGTTAACAACTTAATTCCTTGTAACTTTTCCTTGAAATAATTTAGCTGTTCCTCTGAGGATAACGATTTAATTTCATCATAAGACATCCCCAACTTCTCCTCTTTCCAAACTTCAATCGTCTCGGCCAGTAGCATTAACCATTGAGCATTATTCCAATCCAGTTCTCCTGGTTGGGGACGAGGTAAAGGCGCAGGGGAATCAAAAATCACCAGTAAAGCTGCCTTATCTCCTTGTTTTTGCAACTGTTGAGCCATTTCCACAATTACCTGACCCCCAAAAGAATGACCACCTAGATAATAAGGGCCTTGTGGTTGGATCTCTTTTATCACCTTGATGTAATAAGCTGCCATATCTGGCACTTGAGTATAGGGGATTGAGTCCCCATCAAGACCTAGAGACTGTAAAGCATAAAATGGTTGCTCTGAGCCAAGGGAAAGAGCTAAATCATAGAAATACATGGCATTCCCCGTCGCCCCCGGTAAACAGAAGAACGGTGGTTTTGTGCCTTTCGTTTGCATGGGAACCAGAGGCGACCAAGCAGAAGCATCCGTTGCTGAACGCAAAGAACGGGCGATTTCTTCAATGGTGGGGTGTTGGAAAAGCGTTGCTAAGGGTAGATTTTTAGCAAATCGCTGTTGAATTTTGGTCATTAACTGAACCACTAATAGAGAATGTCCTCCTAAATCAAAGAAGCTATCCTGTACACCGATAGGAGAAACATTAAGAATCTCTGACCAAATTTCGACTAATTGTTGTTCTAGGATATCGCGAGGAGCAACACAACCCTGATGAACATTTTTCCTGAAATCAGGGGCAGGCAGGACTTTTCGGTTAATTTTTCGGTTCGGCGTGAGGGGCATCGCCTCCAACACCACAAAGGCACTCGGTACCATATACGTTGGGAGTTTTTGTTTTAAAACTTGAGCCAACTCACTCACATTTAACGAATCATCCTCAGCCACCAAATAAGCTACCAGTTGTTGCTCCCCTGGTTGATCCTCCCGTGCAATAACCACAGCTTCCCGTACCGCAGAATGTTGATTCAATATCGCTTCAATTTCCCCTAATTCAATACGGAAACCGCGAATTTTCACTTGATTGTCAATGCGACCGAGAAACTCAATATTCCCATCGGACAAATAACGTGCCAAGTCTCCTGTTTTATAAATAGTACCTGTACCAAACGGATTGGGGATAAAACGTTCTGCCGTCAGGTCTGGACGGTTTAAATAACCCCGAACTAAACCAGCCCCCCCAATATACAACTCCCCAGGCACACCTAAAGGAACAGGTTGCAAGTACCCATCTAAAATATAAATCTGGGTATTGGCGATGGGTTTACCAATAGATATCTTATCCGTCATCTGGCTTAAAGGATAGGTCGCAGACCACACCGTTGCCTCTGTGGGGCCATACATATTATGAATCTCCCCATTGACGATCGCTTTCGTTTGTAACGCCAGAGACACGGGAAACGCTTCACCACCGACCATCAATTTCTGAAGCGATCGCAAACTATTAACGCCCTCTGGCACTAACATCAACATTTTCAATAACGAGGGGGTACATTGCAGATGAGACACCTGATGTTTTTCAATTTGTGCCGGAATCGAATAATCTTCAGTCTTTACTCCCTTGCCATTGCTGATATCTTTAACCTGCTCTAACAACCGTAAACTATCCATCACCGAGTCACAATCTACCCCAAAATCGATTAAACAAGCCACTTCATCAACACCAATCGCTTTGAGACGATTCACTATTTTTAAGCATTTCTCTGGGGTTCCCAGTAAACCACTCCTTTCAAAGTAACGATCAAAGGCATAGGACAATAACGCTTGACGGTCTTCTTCAGTGACGCTTTGGTGATCAAATTCAATTCCCATACTCTGCACCATTTTCGTCATCAGTCCAACAGTGGAGTTGAGGTAATCACACAGGGGTTTACGCACTGTTTCGCGCACTGCTTCCAAGTCATCCCCGACAAAGCTATGTAGCATTAAAGTAACATTACCCGAACCCGGATGACCTGCTTGTTGCCAAGCCTCTCGATAAATAGCAATTTTTTCGGCCACTTCCTCCACACTTTGAGTTAATAAATGGGTTAACAGATTCGTTCCTAGTTTCCCTGCGGTGCGGAAGGTTTCGGGATGACCTGCGGCAGTTGTCCAAACGGGTAATTCTGGTTGAACGGGACGGGGAAAAGTTTTGACTTCAATGGACTTCCCATTCCCATCTTTGAGGGTAATTGATTCTCCTTTCCAAAGTTGGCGAATGGTAGCTAACTTCTCGACCATAATTTCTTTGCGCTTGGCATAATTATCTGGTGCCAAGACAAAATCATTGGGATGCCAACCAC
>JAAUYB010165923.1_pt1 | contig 13969 bp, 12 predicted proteins | sample 7278071 | NCBI WGS metagenome assembly JAAUYB01 (sample SAMN14350121, study PRJNA611818) | marine sediment metagenome | isolation source: surface marine sediment (1.8m) | place: French Polynesia: Moorea | collected 2018-08
CGTCCTCGGCCGGGTCAAAATCGGTGACCAGGGCAATCGGATTTTCTTCCGAGTCGTTGTCCGTGTTCGCCACAGCCAGTGCGTCACTCCCCTCACCCAGCGATACCACGTTCACTCCGTCTTCGATCCGTACCTGATCATTGCCTTCGCCACCGCTGACCCCTTCCAGACCGACATCAGGCTGATTCTGGTCGGTGCTGACCACCCCGGCATCGAATAAAAGGTCATTTCCGGGCCCGCCAAAAATCGTGTCTGTCCCTTCTTGACCGAGGATCTCGTCGTCACCTGGCCCACCGGCGATGAGGTCATCCCCCGTCCCGCCGAGCAACAGATCGGTCCCAGCCTCGCCGAATATCTGGTCGTCGCCTTCGTCGCCAAAAATATTCTCGTACGTTTCATCATTGCCGATGATCGTATCATTGCCCTCGTATCCAAACGTCACGGTGGTTGTGGGCAGCGTACGGATCAGATCGTCGCCAGGCGTACCCTCTTCTTCACCCAACGCGTCGTCGGAGGGGAGCTCAACGTCATCCGACAGATCGTCCTCGAGTTCCATGATCTCCAGACTTTCCAACAAATTTGTCCGGATTTCAGCGAGTTGCTCTTCATCGACCAGCTCGGCGGCGGTCTCAGCGTCAATTCCAGCGACTTCGTTCTCGCCTCCATCGCCATCGCCATCATCTGATCCATCGGCGATCAGCGCCACGGACATGCCAAGGCCAAAAAGTAACAACAAACCAACCATTTGAGTTCCTCACACAACCATCGGATGAGAACGGTAAAGAGGGGGGGATGAGCGAGTCAAGTCTCGGCTGACGCGAAGCCGACTATTGCAAAGCACCATGCGCCCGGATAACCCACGGCCAGCCAAGTAAAGAGGCCTTTCATGGACGACCTGCGCGACAAATATATCGATCTGATTGCCAAAGCCGCCGACGAAGCTGCCATCGAAGCGCTGCGCGTGCAGGCGGTGGGCAAGAAGGGTGAGATCAGCCTGAAAATGCGCGAATTGGGCCGGATGACGCCTGAAGAACGCCAGGTCGCTGGGCCGGCGCTGAATGCGCTCAAGGATGAGATCAACGCCGCTTTGGCTGCGCGCAAGGCCGCGCTTGCCGATGTGGCGTTGGAGGAGCGTTTGCGCGGCGAGTGGCTCGATGTGACGCTGCCCGCACGTGGGAGGCGACAGGGCACCATCCATCCGGTCAGCCAGGTCACCGAAGAGGTCACGACGATCTTTGCCGATATGGGCTTTTCCGTCGCCGAAGGCCCGCAGGTGGAAAGCGACTGGCACAATTTCGACGCGCTCAACATCCCTGGCCACCACCCCGCCCGGGCCGAGATGGACACGTTCTATATGAGCCGCGCCGAAGGTGATAATCGCCCACCGCATGTGCTGCGCACCCACACCTCGCCGGTGCAGATCCGGTCGATGGAGCTGGCCGCCGCGCCCTTGCGTGTGATCTGCCCGGGGCGGGTCTATCGCGCGGATTATGACCAGACCCACACGCCGATGTTCCACCAGGTCGAGGGGCTGGCAATTGACCGCGATATCTCGATGGCGAACCTGAAATGGGTGCTGGAAGAGTTCTGCCGCGCGTTTTTCGAAGTGGACGGGGTTGAGCTGCGCTTTCGCGCCTCGCATTTCCCGTTCACCGAGCCCTCGGCCGAGGTTGATATCCGCTGTTCCTGGTCGGGTGGCACGCTGAAGATTGGTGAAGGGGATGACTGGCTGGAAATCCTCGGTTCCGGCATGGTGCATCCCAAGGTGCTGGCCGCGGGCAATATCGATCCGGATCAGTGGCAGGGCTTTGCCTTTGGCATGGGGATCGACCGGATCGCGATGCTGAAATACGGCATTCCCGACCTGCGCGCGTTTTTCGATTCAGACCTGCGCTGGCTGCGGCATTACGGGTTTGCGAGCCTCGATGTGCCGACGCTGCATGGGGGGCTTAGTGGGTGAGCCTCGTCAGTGTCTTGATTGGTCTTGGTGGTGTCGCTCTGAGCATTTTGAGCTTCATTGCCGGGAAAGTATTCTCTCAATCAGAGAGAATTCTGGACATGAAACGTGATGCATATCGGGATTTCCTGAAAACCTGCCCCGTACCAAATGATGCCCACTTTGAAGAGGTGCCTAATGTTACCGAAGTGCAGAAGTCTATTGGTCTTCTTTCGCTTTATGCGTCCGCCGATGTGACGAAATTCGCCAGCGAGTATTTCGCTGATTTCTCTGAGGCGCAGGAAGTACTGATCAACGTGACAGAAGTCGGACACCCCAGATTTCTCAGGCTAATGGCCAAATATAACAAGATGGTTTGGGCGATGAGGAATGACGCGATGACATGGACTGTTTTCGCTCCAGGAAAAAACAGCAAAGAGTATAGACCCAGTTTCCAAGTGGAGACTGGCGAATGAAATTCACCCTGTCCTGGCTGATAGACTATCTCGACAACAATGCACGCATGATCGGAATTAACCCTTTTTCGCATCAGGTCTCAACAAATCACAACACACGGACGCTACAGGGTTGCTTCAGCTTTCAACAAGGGAACGGGCCTAATCCGAAAAAATGACCCGATGCGCAACGCTTTGAGCCTTTACGCCCTCGTGGCCCTGATGGACCGGTGGATGATGCCGTCGGCGGATGATCTCAGTTTGCGTAATGTCTGCATTGCGTTTGAGCAGGAGATTGGCGTTGCCAACATGGACCAGGAGGAAGCGCGCGAGATTATGCTGGAGATCGACGCCAAGTCCTCGGCCTTGCTGGCGGTGCTGGCGATTATCCTCGCGACCTCGGCCTTTGTGTTTTCGCTCGATCAAACCTGGCTGACGCTGGTGCTGATGTTTGCGCAGGTGGTGACGATCTCGGTCTCGATCCTGTTTCTGCTGCGGTGTCTGATCTATGAACCCGCGCCGCGCCTGCATGAGGTCTTTGCCCTGCGCAGCGTGGTACAGGAACATCACCTGCAGATCGAAGCGATCAAGCAGGTGCGCTATTTCAACCGGGTGATCGTGATGACCGGCGTCACCGCGTTGCTCTTTTTTGTCATGGCGGTCATCGTCGGCATCGACGCCATGATGGCCCCCGAGATGTAACCAGGAAACCGGCGGTCCGGCCCCGCGGGGCGGACCGCAAGACAGGAACCGAGACATGAAATTCACCCTCTCCTGGCTGAAAGACCACCTTGAGACTACCGCTTCGGTCGATGAAATCGCCGCGGCGCTGACCGACCTTGGGCTGGAGGTCGAAGACATCAGCGATCCGGCGTCGCGGCTGTCCGCCTTTACGCTGGCCAAGGTGAAGCACGCCGAACAGCATCCCGATGCGGATCGGCTGCGGGTTTGCGTCGTTGAGACCGATGAGGGAGAGCGGCAGATCGTCTGTGGCGCGCCCAATGCGCGGGAAGGGATTACTGTGGTGCTGGCCAAGCCGGGCGATTACGTGCCGGGGATCGATGTCACCCTGTCGGTTGGCAACATCCGCGGCGTCGAAAGCCACGGCATGATGGCCTCGGAACGTGAGCTGGAACTCAGCGACGAACATGACGGCATCATCGAGCTGCCCTCGGGTGAGGTGGGCCAGCCCTTTGTCGATTGGCTGGCCGAGAATGCGCCCGCCAAGGTCGACCCGATGATCGAGATCGCCATCACCCCCAACCGCCAGGATGCTCTGGGCGTGCACGGCATTGCGCGGGATCTGGCGGCGCGCGGGCTCGGCACGCTGAGGCCGATGAAGGTCGAACAGGTCGATGGCGCCTTCCCCTCGCCGATCAACGTAACGATTGACGACGACACGGCGGGCGAAGGTGGCTGTCATGTCTTTGCCGGGCGGCTGATCCGCGGCGTCCAGAATGGCCCGAGCCCCGCCTGGTTGCAGGACCGGCTGCGCGCCATTGGTCTGCGGCCGATCTCGGCGCTTGTTGATATCACCAACTTCTTCACCTATGACCGCAACCGCCCGCTGCACGTGTTTGACGCCGACAAGGTACAGGGCGACCTGCGGGTGCACCGTGCGACGGCCGGTCAGACGTTGGTGGGGCTGGATGAGAAGACCTACACCTTTGGCGACGGGCAGGTGGTGATCTCGGACGATTCAGGCATCGAAAGCATCGGCGGCATCATGGGTGGGCTGCACACCGGCTGCACCGAAGAGACGGTGAATGTCTTCCTTGAGGCCGCTTATTGGGACCACATCCAGATCGCCATGACCGGCCGCGCGCTCAAGATCAATTCCGATGCGCGTTATCGCAACGAACGCGGCATCGACCCGGCCTATAACCGTCAGGCGATGGAGGATGCGACGCAAATGATCCTCGATCTCTGCGGCGGCGAGGCCTCCAGCGTCGTGGTCGCGGGGGCAGCACCCGACGTGTCCCGTTCCTACAAGCTGGATCCCAAGCGGGTGGTGTCGCTGGTCGGCATGGAGATCCCCGAGGCCGAGCAGCGCCAGACGCTGACAGCACTGGGTTTCCGGCTGGAAGGCAACAACGCGCATGTGCCGTCCTGGCGTCCGGACGTGCTGGGCGAGGCGGATCTTGTCGAAGAGGTGGCGCGCATCGCCTCGCTCACCAAGCTGCAGGGCAAACCGATGCGGCGGATGCAGGATGCGGTGCCGAAACCCATCTTGTCGCCGATCCAACGCCGCGAACAGGCGGCGCGGCGGACCTGCGCGGCGCTCGGTTACAACGAATGTGTGACCTACAGCTTCATCGACCGCGCCTCGGCCGCGCTGTTCGAGGGCGGCGAGGATACGACGATGCTCGCCAACCCGATCAGCTCGGAAATGAGCCATATGCGTCCGGCGTTGCTCCCCGGCCTCTTGCAGGCGGCGGCGCGTAACCAGGCGCGCGGCTTCATGGATCTGGCGCTTTTCGAGGTCGGCCACGGCTTTCACGGTGCTGAACCCGAGGAACAGCACCTGCTGGTCACTGGCCTGCTGGTCGGCCGCACCGGGCCCAAGGACGTGCAAGGTGCGTCGCGCCCCGTCGATTTGTTCGACGTCAAAGCCGATGCCGAGGCGGTGCTGTCGGCCATTGGCGCCCCCGCCAAGGTCCAGATCCTGCGCGGCGCGCAAAGCTGGTGGCACCCCGGGCGGCACGGCAAGATCTGCCTGGGTCCGAAGAAGGTGCTGGGGATCTTCGGTGAACTGCACCCCAAGGTGCTGCGCGAAATGGACGTGAAAGGCCCGGCGATGGCGTTCACCATCTGGCCCGAAGAGGTGCCGCTGCCGCGCAAATCCGGTGCCAATCGCGGGGCCTTGGAGCTCAACGATCTGCAGGCGGTGGAGCGGGACTTTGCCTTTGTCGTCGATGCCGATGTGCAGGCTTTGGATCTGGTGAATGCGGCGGCGGGGGCCGACAAAGGGCTGATCGAAACCGTGCGCGTCTTTGACGAATTCATTGGCGGATCACTGGGAGAGGGCAAGAAATCCCTCGCCATCACCGTGCGCCTGCAACCCCGCGATAAGACGCTGAAAGAGGCCGATATCGAAGCGGTCGCCACCAAAATCGTCGAGAAGGTGGGCAAAGCCACGGGCGGTGTGCTGCGCGGCTGACCGGTCACGGGGCGCTGCCCCCATCGCGCCATGCGTTCGGCAGGCTTACGCGGCCCCGCTGGGGCCACGGTCCGGCCTCACTCCGCTTAGGAATTTTTGAACCAGAGAAGGGGCGGGCGAGGGTCCGCCCCTTTTGTCGATCAAGCGCTAAGGTCGTCGAACGCCTCCAGCGCCTTGCCGGCATACATCAGCCCCGGCCCACCGCCCATCTGGATGCAGGTGGCCAGCACCTCGGCCACTTCTTCGCGGGTCGCGCCCAGCCGGACAAGCGCTTCGACGTGAAACAGGATGCAAGGCTCACAACGGATCGCCACGGCAATACCCAACGCGACAAACTCCTTTTCCTTGAAGCTCAACGCGCTGTCTTTCTTGACCGTCGCACCAAGCGCGGAAAACGCCGCCGCGGTGTCGGGGATCGCAGCATTCAGCGACCGAAGTTGCGCCTTGGTGGCCTTGAGGGTGTCGGACGGGGTCATATCGCGCTCCTGAGATGTTTCGCCCCTCCAAACCACCCCTCCTGCATCGCGGCATTGATCTGGGTCAGGTTGTGCGCAGATGAAACCCAACCGCACGCATCAGTCGCCTTTACCAGCCTGCCGCTCCAAACTGATGTTCCCGGCGCCAAAGCCGACATTGACCTTGCCGAACGCCACCGCGTCCGAGGCCAGAGCCAGGGCCAGTTTGGTCAACCCCTCCACATCGCCTTTCGCAATCAACCCGTCGGCATAGAGCTCCAACGCATCAGCGCGCGAGTGATGAAACCCCGAAAGCCGCATGTTGTAGCGGTAAAGCGCCGCCAGGGTGGCCAGCAAAAACAACAGCAGAATGCCCGGTGGCACCTGCTGCGCCAGCGTCTGCCACCAGTTGGAATTGTCCTGCGTGCGTTCGGCCCGCCAGCTTTCCATGCACGTCTTCGTCAGTTCGGCGAATGTGTCGTCGGTGGTCGCCACACCTCCGCGGCAGCGTGTCAGGTAGGTTTCGAAACTGACCCGCGCGCGTTCGCGTTCGAGGTAGGAATAGGGGAACTGGTCGAAGACGCCGCGCTGATCGCGCAGGCTGTCCAACACCGACTCCAGGCCCTTCCGGGAGACTTCGATTTCGCTCAGGCGCTCTACAAATGCTGGCACCTCTGCGAATCCGGCGACGCCCGGGAGCACGGTGGTCAGAAAGGCGCGCAGCGTGGCGTCGCCTGTCGCACCGGGCGAGGGGAGGGTCACATCGTCTTCAAAGTCGCCCGGGCCGCGGGGCAGGTCCAGATCGCGCGCCCTTTGCGCCATGGTGCCGGGAAAGCGCAGGATCGTGCCACGCGACCCGGTGACAAAGACGGTGTCGCCGATGAGGACGGGGGGGTTCAACTGCTCCCCTGTTTGCACGCGCCGCTCCGTCAGGCCGGAGCCATCGGGCGCGAGGGTCAGGATCGTGCCGCCAAATCCGGTGACAAAGACGGTGTCGCCGATGAGGACGGGGGGATTGAGGATCTCTCCCGTCTGCGCGCGAAGCAGATCGGGTTTGCCCTCAAGAAAGGCTGCCACCTCGTCCCGCAGCGTATCCCGTAGGTTGTCCTGTTCGGTTATGCGAAGGGTGATGTCGTCGATCTGGATGTCGAGCGTCTGTTTGCGGCCATCGGCGAATTGCTGGAAGAACGGCAGGCCGAGGTAAAAGCCCAGCCCGGCAAAGATCACGATGATCAGGAAGACCAGCAGCCACCACGCACGGCGCTGCGCCTCTGCCCCCCGTGCGCGTAGTTGGCGGATCACCCCGCCGATGCGGCCTTCGGGGACGTTCCATTCCGCGTTGCGCGCGGCGCGCTGCAGGTCGTGGGCCTGATCGACCTCCGCCCTGTCCGCAAATGTACCGCCGCCCAAAACCAAGAAGAATACCTTTCATCGATAGCCTCGAATTTGGCGATATATCTGCGGTTGTGTCAATTGCTTGCGCCAGATCGGGTCTGAACCGGTGCGGGCATCTGGGCGGACTTCTTCAAGGACGTGGTGACGCAAAAGGAAAGGGCCCCGCGGTGTCGCGAGGCCCTTTGGCGTTTTCGACAGAAGTCGATCAGTGCATCAGGCGACGCGCGATCACCTGCGCTTGGATCTCGGCGGCACCCTCAAAGATGTTCAGGATGCGGGCGTCGCAGAGGATGCGGCTGATGGTGTATTCCAGGGCAAAGCCATTGCCGCCGTGGATCTGCAAGCCGTTGTCTGCTGCCGCCCAGGCGACGCGGGCGCCCAGCAGCTTGGCCATCCCGGCCTCGAGGTCGCAGCGGCGGCCTTCGTCTTTTTCGGTGGCGCTGAAATAGGTCAGCTGGCGGGCGATCATGATCTCGACCGCCATCATCGCCAGTTTCGACGCCACCCGCGGGAAGGCGATCAGGGATTTGCCGAATTGCTTGCGGTCCTGCGCGTATTGCATCGACACGTCGAGCGCCGACTGCGCCACACCGACGGCGCGGGCTGCGGTCTGGATGCGGGCGGATTCAAACGTTTCCATCAGCTGTTTGAAGCCTTTGCCCTCTTCGCCGCCCAAAAGGTTGTCACCCGCAACGTGGAAATTGTCGAAGCCGAGCTCGTATTCCTTCATGCCGCGATAGCCCAGCACCTCGATCTCACCGCCGGTCATACCTTCGGTCGGGAAGGGATGCTCGCAATCGCCGGGTGTCTTTTCCGCCAGGAACATCGACAGGCCCTTGTAATCGCTGGTCTCGGGATCGGTCCGCGCCAGCAGGGTCATCACATGGGTGCGCGAGGCGTGGGTGATCCAGGTCTTGTTGCCGGTGATCTTGTAATCGCCATTCTCGTCCTTGACCGCGCGGGTGCGCAGCGAGCCAAGGTCGGACCCGGTATTGGGCTCGGTAAACACGGCCGTGGGCAGCTTTTCGGCCGAGGCGAGCGCCGGCAGCCATTTCTGTTTCTGCTCTTCGGTGCCGCCGGCGAGGATCAGCTCGGCCGCAATCTCGGACCGCGTGCCCAGGGAGCCGACGCCGATATAGCCGCGCGACAGCTCTTCCGACACCACGCACATCGACGCCTTCGACAGGCCAAAGCCGCCGTATTCTTCGGGGATGGTCAGGCCGAAGACCCCCATCTCGGCCAGCTCTTCGATCACCTCCATGGGGATCAGCTCATCCTTCAGGTGCCATTCGTGGGCGTAGGGTTCGACCTTGTCGACGGCGTAGCGGCGGAACTGTTCGCGGATCATCTCAAGCTCATCGTCGAGGCCCGAGCGGCCAACGGTGATCTCGGCGCTGCGCTCCTGCATCAGCTCAACGAGGCGCACGCGGGCGGCCTGGGTGTTGCCGCTCTCGGCCAGTTGCGCGCATTCCGGGATCATCAGGCCGCGTTGATCGTCCTGGCTGAGGCCCAGGTCCTGCATGCGCACAACCTCACTCTGGTTCATCTGGATGCCGCCGTAGATCTGCCAGACGTATTCGCCAAACGCGATCTGGTGGATCAGCTGTTCGACCTCGCCAAACTGGCCCTCGGCGTCCAGCTTTTCGGCCCAGGCCTGCATCTGGCGCAGCGACTCCACATAGGTCGCCAGCCAGGCCAGCCCATGCGCCGCGGTCTGGTTTTCCTCGATCAGCTTGCCCGAGACACGACCATCGGCACTGACCCGCGCCTGCACGGTGTCGCGCGCGGTGTTGAACAGGGTTTCCACCGGGCCAAGCGCGGTTTTCGTCATATTCAGCAGGTCCGGCAGCACAATGCTGTCCAGCGTCAGGTCTTGTCCGTCATGAGCCATGAATCACATCCTCTTTCTGTCCCGCCCGGGGATAGACACTTTGCAGTTGCAGCGCAACAAAAATACCAATGAACATTGCGTATTGTTCAAAAATTGCGCGTTGATTTTTTGCAGTGCAGCGCTAGCCCTCGTGCTATAGCCGCGCCATGGCGGCGCTTTTCCCCGATATTCCCAGCTTTGCCCTGCTCTTGTCCATGGGACTTGCTGTCATAGCGGGTATCGTCAAGGGGGTGGTCGGCTTTGCCATGCCGATGATCCTGATCTCGGGGATGAGCAGCTTTCTGGCGCCAGAGATCGCCCTTGCCGGGCTGATCCTGCCCACCCTGATCACCAACGGCATGCAGGCGCTGCGGCAGGGGCCGGTGGCGGCGTGGCAGTCGGTGCGGCAGTTTCAGCTGTTTCTGGGCGTGGGGCTGGTGGCCTTGCTGGCCGCCGCCCAGCTGGTTGCGGTTCTGCCGGTGGCTTGGATGCTTGGTCTGATCGGCGGGTCGGTGGGTGTCTTTGCGCTGATGCAACTGGCAGGTTGGCGGCCGCGCCTGCGCAACAAAAACCATCGCGGGGTCGAGATTGGCGTCGGCGCTTTTGCCGGGTTCATTGGCGGCCTCTCTGGGGTCTGGGGACCACCCACCGTAGCGTATCTCACGGCGCTGGGCACGGAAAAACGCGCGCAGATGCGCATTCAGGGTGTGATCTATGGGCTGGGCGCTGTTGCGCTTACCGTCGCGCATATCGGGTCGGGCATTTTCAACATGACCACCGTCTGGTTCTCGGCCCTGCTGGTGCCGCCGGCGGTCATCGGCATGTGGCTGGGTGGGCAGGTGCAGGACCGCATCGATCAGGCCGCCTTTCGCACCGCCACGCTGGTCGTGCTGCTGGTGGGCGCAATGAACCTGCTGCGCCGGGCGGTCTTTGGCTGAGCCCTTGGCTTGCTCTGGCGTTGCCGTCTGCTACGCTTTGCGGCAGGGGTAAAGGATGCTTGAATTCACTCATAACCCTTGGCTTGTGCTGGCGTCCGTCGCGGTGGCCCTGATGGCCGGGTTCACCGGCCTGTCTTTGACCCGCGGCGCGTCGGATCTGGCGGTGGGGCCGCGCAAGCTTGTGGTGGTCATGGCCGCGGTCGCCCTGGGCGGCGGCATCTGGTCGATGCATTTTGTGGCGATGCTGGGCCTGCAATTGCCGGTGCTGTTTTATTATGATGCGCTGATCACGCTGATCTCGGCCCTGCTGGCGATCCTGATGGTGGGCATGGCGCTGCTGATCCTACATTTTGTCCCGCGCAGCACTCTGACATTGACTCTGGCCGGAGCGATTGTCGGCCTGGGCATCGGGGTGATGCATTTCGTCGGCATGCTGGGGATGGAGGTGTGCCGCGCTGTCAACACCCTTGCCGATTACCTGCTGTCTGGGGCCGTGGCGGTGTTGTTGTCGGTGGGCGCGGTGCATCTGGCCTACGGCGCCAGACGCCGCCGCAACATCGCGCTGGGCACGTTGGGCTTTGCGCTGGCCGTGGTGGCGGTGCATTTCCTCGCCATTGCGCAGACCGGTTTCACCCTGATCGACGGCGCCTCGCCCACTGGCGCGCTTCTGTCAAACAAATCGCTGGCGCTCGGCGTCACAATCGCCGTGTTCCTAATCTGCGGCGCGTTCCTGTTGACCAGCGTGACCTACCTAGCCCCGTCAACCTCGGACCCAAAGCCCGACGCCGCAGACCCACCCGCTGAAACCCCCGCAAAACCTCAACCCGAAATCGCCCTCGCCCCCGGCGTGCCCTTCACCCGCGAAGGCCACACGCAGTTTGCCCCGCGCGACAGTATCGCCGCCGTTCGGGCCGAGGGGCATTACACCTTGCTCTATGTTGGCGATGAAAAGCTGTTCTGCCCTTGGTCGATCACCGAGGCCGAGACGCGCCTGACCCCCTCGGGCTTTGTCCGCACCCATCGCAGCTATCTGGTGAACCCCAGCCACGTGTCGGGGTTTGAGCGGATGAAAGACACCGGCACGCTCTGGTTCGATCACACCGACTCGCTGCCCAAGGTGCCGGTCAGCCGGTCGCGCCTTGCCGCGGTGCGCGAGGCGTTGGGGCTCTGATCTGTCGCATTTCGTGTCGCCCCAGGCGCAGTTCGTGCAAAAACCCACGGTTTTCATGGGTTCTCTGTCGTTGCCTGGCCGCCTCCGCGCCCTAGACTGTGGCAGGACGCCGCACCAAGCAGGCGCAGGGAGGAGCGACATGATACCAGCCGGGTTCGAATATCATCGGCCCGCCGACATCCCGTCGGCGTTGGCCATTCTGCAGCAACACGGGGATGAGGCGCGCGTCGTCGCAGGCGGGCACAGCCTGATCCCGATGATGAAACTGCGTATGACATTCCTGACGCATCTTGTGGATCTGCAGGACATCGACCTGATGCGCGGCATCGACATCGCGGGCGGCACCGTCACGCTGGGTGCGATGACCACCCAGCATGAGCTGATCACCCACGATGGCCTCGCTCAGACTTTGCCGATCCTGCGCGAGGCGGCACACCAGATCGCCGATCCGCAGGTCCGCTACATGGGCACCGTCGGCGGCAATGTTGCCAATGGCGATCCCGGCAACGACATGCCCGGCCTGATGCAGTGCTTGAACGCCGAATATGAGCTGCAGGGCCCCGAGGGCACTCGCAACGTGGCGGCGCGTGAGTTCTATGAGGCCGCGTATTTCACCGCCCGCAGCGACGAAGAGATCCTGACCAAGATCCGCATCCCCGTGCCCGCCGCCGGCACCGGATATGCGTATGAAAAGCAAAAGCGCAAGATCGGCGACTATGCCACCGCCGCGTCCGGTGTCTTGCTGCGGGTTGAGGGTGGCACCTGCACCGAGGCCTCCATCGCCATGACGAACCTCGCCGACACGCCGATTCTGGCCGTCGCCGCGGGTGAGGCATTGGTCGGCAGCACGCTCGATGATGCTGCGCGCGCCGCCGCCGTGGCCGCCGCGGTCGACGCCATCGACCCGGCGGCGGACAATCGCGGCCCCATCGAGTTCAAGAAACACACCGCCGGCGTCATCCTGCGCCGCGCCATCGACCGCGCCGCAGAACGCGCGGGCTGAGGGAGAAACAGATGTCCAAGATGCACGTGAAAATGAAGGTGAACGGCAAAGAGGTCGAAGGCCTCGCCGAGCCGCGCACCCTGCTGATCCATTTCCTGCGCGAAGACCTGCGCATCACCGGGCCGCATATCGGCTGTGAGACGTCCCATTGCGGCGCCTGCACCGTCGATATGGACGGCAAGTCGGTCAAGGCCTGCACCGTCTTTGTCGGCCAGGCGCAAGGCGCTGATATCACCACGGTTGAGGGCCTCGTGAACCCGGATGGCAGCCTCGGCGTGATCCAGGAAATGTTCCGCGAACATCACGGTCTGCAATGTGGCTATTGCACCCCGGGCATGATCACCCGCGCGCACCGCCTGCTACAGGAAAACCCCAACCCGACCGAGGAAGAGGTGCGCTTTGGCCTTGCCGGCAACCTCTGCCGCTGCACCGGCTATCAGAACATCGTGAAATCCGTGCTCGCTGCGGCAGACATGATGAACGCCCAGAAGGAGGCCGCGGAATGAAGGACGAAGTTACAAGCCCCGAAGATCGCAAGGCCGGCCTCAAGGGCATGGGCTCCTCGCGCAAGCGCGTCGAGGATGTCCGGTTCACCCAAGGCGCTGGCAATTACGTCGATGACATCAAGCTCGATGGCATGTTGTTCGGCGATTTTGTCCGCTCGCCCTATGCCCATGCCCGCGTGGTCAGCGTCGACAAAGAGGCGGCCCTCGCACTGCCCGGCGTGATTGCCGTGCTGACGGCTGAAGACCTGGCGCCGCTGGGTCTGCACTGGATGCCGACCCTGGCGGGTGACAAGCAAATGGTGCTGGCCGATGGCAAGGTGCTGTTCCAGGGTCAGGAGGTCGCCTTTGTCGTGGCCGAAGACCGCTATATCGCCGCCGACGCGGTCGAGCTGGTCGAGGTCGAATACGAAGAGCTGCCGGTGATCGTCGACCCGTTCGAGGCGCTGCAATCCGATGTCGTCCTGCGCGAAGACATCGCCGACCAGAAAGAGGGCGCCCACGGCCCCCGCAAACATCCCAACCACATCTTTACCTGGGAAGCGGGTGAAAAAGACGCGACCGAGGCGGTACTGGCCGGCGCCGACGTGGTGGCCGAAGAGATGGTCTATTACCACCGCACCCATCCCTGCCCGCTGGAAACCTGTGGGTCGGTGGCGTCGATGGACAAGATCACCGGCAAGCTGACGCTCTGGGGCACCTTCCAGGCACCGCACGCGGTACGCACCGTGGCCTCGTTGATCTCGGGCATTGCCGAGCACAATATCCGCGTGATCAGCCCCGATATCGGCGGCGGTTTCGGCAACAAGGTCGGGGTCTACCCGGGCTATGTCTGTTCGATCGTCGCGTCCATCGTGACCGGCAAGCCGGTCAAGTGGATCGAAGACCGGATGGACAACCTGATGACCACCGCCTTCGCCCGGGACTACTGGATGAAGGGCAAGATCGCCGCCACGAAAGAAGGCAGGATCACCGGTCTCTGGTGCCACACCACCGCCGACCACGGTGGTTTCGACGCCTGCGCCGATCCCACCAAGTTCCCGGCCGGCTTCATGAACATATGCACCGGGTCTTACGACATCC
>JAAUYB010041289.1_pt1 | contig 13967 bp, 6 predicted proteins | sample 7278071 | NCBI WGS metagenome assembly JAAUYB01 (sample SAMN14350121, study PRJNA611818) | marine sediment metagenome | isolation source: surface marine sediment (1.8m) | place: French Polynesia: Moorea | collected 2018-08
CTCTCGTGAAGTACCCGGCGCCCGGGCCGCGCCTCAAAATTCGGCGGAAAATATACCGTCGCCCCGGCCGCCTCTCAAATTTCACTCGCGAAGTACCCGGCGCCCGGGCCGCGCCTCAAAATTCGGCGGAAAATATACTGTCGCCCCGGCCGCCTGTCAAATTTCACTCGCGAAGTACCCGGCGCCCGGGCCGCGCCTCAAAATTCGGCGGAAAATATGCTGCCGCCCCGGCCGCCTGGTTGGTTCAAAGTCCGGCACTTTTCCCTTATCCTGCCCGAACTTATTGAGGAGTTGCAAAATATCTTGCTCAAAAGGGTTTTTATGCATTTGATTGTGTCATTTAATTGTTTTATGCATCGACTGATCGGCTTTGACTTGCCTGAAGTGACTCAGGTTTTCCGGTGCAATTTTTGCCAATTGCCCAAAAAAAGCTTCACTGTATTTATGAACGAACCATTTTTCTCAACGAATACAGAAAATAGGTAAGCTTGGTGAACTCATCTACCGATGTAAGTTATCAGGGCGATATGTTTCCATTTGACCTCGACCGGAGACACTGAGGACATGTTTACGGAAACGACCCTTAACTGTCTGGGGACATTAATTTATGTGCGCCGGCGTGATAAAAAGTCTTAGTTGGATTTGGACAATTGGGGCGGCGACGGGACTCTTGACGCCGGTCCTCTGCCTGGCTTCAGAGCCCATGCACGAACTGGTTTTTGAGCACTTATCCCTTCGTCAGGGTCTCTCGCAGAGTACCGTCCATTGTATTACCCAGGATCGCCGCGGTTTTATATGGATCGGCACCGCCGACGGCCTCAATCGCTATGACGGCTATCGTTTCCAGGTCTACCGCCGGGAATCGCGGAACAAGGACACCCTTTCCGACAGCCGCATCTCATCCTTATTGGAAGATCGGGAGGGCTACCTTTGGGTAGGCACATTTAACGGCCTCAACCAGTTCCATCTTGAAACGGAAACCGTGCGGCGCTATTTGCCCGATCCCGCGGACCCGAATTCATTGCCCGGCAGCATCGTAAACGGGATTTTCGAAGATCCCGACGGACGTATATGGTTGGCGCTTTACGGGGCCGGCCTGGCTCTTTTCGAGCGGGCAAGCGGCCGTTTCAAGAGTTGGAAACACAATCCTGTCGATCCGAAATCCATTCCGGACGATTATCTGAACGGCATCGCTCGTGATCATGCCGGCATCTTGTGGCTGGCCACATCCTCCGGCCTGGTAAGTTTCGATCCCGAGGGTGAAACCTTCACCCGTCTCACTACGGCGGAAGGAGAGGGTTACGGGCCCGGTCACGATTACATCAACGAAATCGCCGAATCGCCCGACGGCACTTTGTGGCTGGCCACCGACGGCGGTCTGGATCACTTCGACCCGACCTCGCTGTTGTTCCGACATTACCGGCACGATCCCGAGGATCCCTTCAGCATCGCCGGCAATACCGTCCACGGTTTGCACGTAACAGACAAAGGCCGGGTCTGGGCGGGTACGCTGAACGGCTTGAGTTGGATGATACAGGAGCACAAATTCGCCAATTTCAAAAATGATCCGGGGCGTTCCCAAAGCCTCGGCGGGAATCACGTGCGCTCTATTTTCAAGGACAATTCGGGCAAGCTTTGGGTGGGCAGCAGCCAGGCAGGTATCAGCATCCTGGATTCAAGCCGTCATCGCTTTAATCATTACGGAACCCGCGCCCTCGAGGGCAACCGCCTGAGTGGTAAGTCCGTGCACGCCTTCGAATTGGACAGCAAGGAACGCCTATGGGTGGGCGGAGGCTCCGGGGTGGCCGTTTGGAATCGTAAAACCGGCGAGGCTCGAACTTTTACACATAATGAGACGATTCCCTACAGTATCGGGGAGGGTATCGTGCGTTGCTTGTTGGAGCGGGTTCCCGGCGATTTATGGGTAGGCACGTCCTCCGGCCTTTTTCGCTTCGACGAAACCCGCAACCGTTTCCTACGCTTCGACCGCGACCCGGGCGGCGAGGGCAGCGGCAAATTAGCGGTGCTTCATCTGTTGCGAGACCAGGATCGTCGTGTATGGGTGAGCACCAGTAAAGGACTGCAACGCTACGACCTGGAAGGAGACAGCATCGAGATCTGGCGAACCGATCCGGGTGATCCCCGCACCTTGAGCCATAACCGCGTGCAGGTAACCGCATTCGGTTCGGACGGGGAGCTTTGGGCGGGCACCTTCAACGGGCTCAATCGCATCGATCTTCATAACCGGAGCGTGCAACGTTTTCTCAACGACCCCGAGGATCCCCGATCATTGAGTCACAACTATGTCCACAGCCTGTTACGGACGGGCAACGAACAGCTGTGGGTAGGCACCGCGAGCGGCTTGAACCGATTGATATCCAAGGGCGAGGGGTTCGAAATCTTCACCGAAAAAGACGGGCTGAGCAGCGATCAAATCTACAGCCTCATCGAGGATGATCGAGGCCGATTATGGATGGGCTCCAACCAAGGTCTTACCCGCTACGATCCGGTAATCGGCGAGTTTACCAACTTCGACATCGAGGATGGGCTGCAAAGTTACGAATTCAACAAGGGCGCGGCCTACAAAAGCGCCGACGGCGAACTCTTCTTCGGCGGCATCAACGGATACAATGCCTTTTTCCCTAACATGGTGGAAGATGAGGACAACCGGCCGCCGCTTGTTTTCACCGACATCCGCGTACTTACCCATGAGCTTGAGAATAAGATCCCCCTACCGTCTTCCGGCGAACTGGTGCTGAACCCGGAAATAAGCACCCTAACTCTTGAATTTGCGGCCCTGAACTTCAATGCGAGCGCCAATCGCTATAGCGTCTTTCTGGAAAACTTTCACGACGACTGGTTGGACCTGGGGGAGTCTAATAGGACCACCTTCACCAATTTGGATCCGGGTCGATACCGGCTGAAGGTGCGGGCCCGCGATAAACACGGCCAACAGTTCCCGCAAGAGGCAGAACTGAGTATCCTCGTTCGCCCTGGTTTCTGGGAATTGGAGGTGGTGCGCGTCTTGTCTGTCCTGACCGTCGTCTTTTTCGTCCTGGTCCTGACGAGAATGCAAATACGTAAGATCAAGCAACACAACCGTGCATTGGTCCGAGAGGTCACCGAGCGTCGCCGCATCGAAAAGGCCCTGCGTGAGAGTGAGCAGCGTTACCGCACCCTGGCCGAGTTATTGCCCCTAACCCTTTTCGAGTCCCAACTGGACGGTCGCATCAACTTTTTCAACCCGGAGGGCATGCGCCAGTTCCGCATGACTGATGAGATGCTGACGTCCAAGCGAATGCTGGATTTCGTCCACCCTGAGGACCGCAAACGCGCGGCGCGCAACATCGCCAGACGCTTGGAGGGTTATGAGACCGGCCAGGTCGACTTGCAACTGGTGCGATCTGACGGCACGGTATTCCCCGCCGTGGTCAACGCGATCACCCTGCGAGAGGAGGGCAAACCGCCGGTCATGCTGGGCATCGTTTTCGACGCCACCGAATTGCGTAAGGTGGAGGAAGAAGTCCGCAAGCTGAACTTCGAACTGGAGGATCGGGTTCGGGAACGCACGGAGCAATTGGAGGCCACTCGCCACGAATTGGTTGCCAGCGCCCATAAGGCCGGCATGGCAGACCTGGCCACCTCCGTATTACATAACATCGGCAACATTCTCAACAGCGTGCTCACCTCGACACAAATCATCGGCAGCACGGTGGACCAAAACCCCGTGAGCAAGTTCGAGCAGGCCGCCGCCTTGATGGAACAACTGATCCAAGAGGGTGACATGGAAAGGCTGGCCCGGTTACAGGAATATTACGTCCGGATTACCCAAACCCTGAAACGTGGGAACGAGGCGCTTGCCGCCAACACCGGTAGGTTGGACGCCCAGATCAATTCGATTCGCGAGGTCATCGCGGCCCAGCAGGAATACGCCGCCGGCACCTTCCAAACCGAGGATCTGTATTTGGAACAGGTGGTGGAAGACGCGTTGAGTATCCACGAGAGCGCCTTGATTCGTCGCGACATCACGATCACAAAGGACTTCGGGGAACTACCCAAGATACGCGTGCAGAAGAACAAATTAATCCATATCATCATCAACCTCATCAAAAATGCAGTCGAGGCTATCGGCAACGGCTCGGAAAAGAGAATCCATATTGTCGTGGGAAAAGAATCGAAGCACGCCGAGATCCGTGTTACCGATACGGGCATGGGTATCGCCTCGGAGAACCTGGAGAAAATCTTCAACCACGGCTTCACCACCAAGAAGCACGGCAGAGGATTCGGGCTGCACGCCTGCGCGAGCGCCATGGCCGAAATGGGCGGCAGCATGCGGGCCGAAAGCGAGGGTTTGGGTAAGGGGGCAACTTTCGTGTTGATATTCCCCCTGGAGACAGCAAAGATCGAGTTACCGGATGCCGTGGTCAAGGAAGGAACCGCGGGCTGATTGGATTTCAAGCAGACTCGTGAAACGAATAGGAGAAGTTTCCCATCGTTTGGACATTTGAATTCCCGACGCATTTTTTCCTTCCACCCAACTCATGTTTTTTTTGACCCTATCGATAAAACACATGAGCCAATTCTTACGAGTGGAGAGAAAAAATGGACCACACCAACGTTCTGCCACCAGATGAGCCGGTTCTTCACCCCGTTGAGGACTTCATATCCTGGATCGAAGAGGACCTTCATTCCTTTCACGACAATCCCAAAGAATACACGGCAAAACAAGACGTCATCCGTGCCTTTTTAAAAGACTTTTCATTTAGGGAAACCTATGAAAAACTGTCCAAAGACCAGGATTTCTTCGAATGTGGTGAGGTCAAGGGCGCAAGACACCGAATCAAACAAAGCCTGCTCTCTCTCGACTATATCGTGACCATGTCACCCGACGCCGAAAAAAAGAATCCCCTGGTGCGAGCCGCATCCCTGGCTCGGGCCGCCCTGGATTTCTATCTCGAAGAACAATCCGGCAAGTTGGAACCCGATGTTTTCAGGGGAAAGACGCTGAACATGGTTCAGTACGGAAACCTGGTCGGTCCTACCCTAGTTCCGGTGACAGGGGGCAATCATCTGCATCTGGCCGATAAATCGCAACATGCCGCCGTGATGACGCGCGGGTATATCTATAAAATTCAGGTCATGGATGGAACGGAGCCGCTAAGCCCGGAGAAAATCCTCTGGCAATTACAAGAGGTAGATAAGGCGACACAGCAGAAAGGGGAAAAAGAAACCCCCGGCCTCGGCGTGATCACCAGTTGCTCCAGGAGCAAATGCGCGCAGCTTCGAAACGAAATCAACCGCAACGAGGTCAACAATCGGTGCTTGTCGATGATCGACGATGCGTTGTTCGTGATCGCACTGGACCCTCACCTTCGACCCGAAGGGTTGGACGAGATAGGAGCGACACTTTTCTCGGCTAATTACCAGAATCGATGGTATGACAAAAGTTATAATCTCGTGGTTATGGGCAACGGCGAGGCCGGAGGCCTGTTCAACTATGCCTGTTACTTGGACGGGAGCATCGGCATCCGATTTACGGCCGAGGTTCAAAAGCACGGCGCCGCAATGACCGTGGGCGAACCGAGTTCGGACGGTTTGGAAACCCCGAGGGAATATCCCTATGAAGTATCTCCCGGGTTGTTACGAGAAGCCGATAGTGAAGCGCGTCAATACGTTCGGTCAACCCAAAGTGCCTTTGTATTCGAGGGTATCTCCAAGGACTTCTTCAAGTCCCGCAAGATCAGCCCGGACTCATCCATCCAGATGGCCATTCTACTGGGCGCACGTCGTTATTTCGGGCGCTCGCTTTCCTTACGACAGTTCGTCAGCGTGCGAAAGTATCGAGGTGGAACACTTGACTGCCCTTACGCCACGACTCAAGCGGTCGAAAAGTTTTTAGACGCCGCCTGCCACCGGGAAACTCCGAAGCCCGAACTGGCCGAACTGATGCGAAAAGCCGTGCAATCACACAAAGACATAATTTTGAAAACCGTTTCGGGCCGCTCGCCGAAGGTGGTATTCAATCGCTGCCTGGTCGATGCAACGCCGGAACAGGTAGAGTTCCTGCGGCAACGCGTAGACCATTACAAGAGTTTGGGCTTCAAAAAGTATGTGGGAGACATCTTCGGTTTGGATAAGGACACGGGCGAGATCATTACCTCAGCCTTAGGTCTTAAGCCGGAGACGCCACTTTGCGGCCGACCGGGCGTGCGTCTGCCCTACCTGACCCATTTCGGTCTGCACTACTTCGTTTTGCCCGACAGCATCCTGTTCATCTATATGCCGGCGCCATATTGCCCGGATGATGTATCGGAACTCCACAAAGCCGTTCAGGGCGGCTTGGAAGAGGTTCGGGAAATTCTTTTGAGTGAAGGTTGAGTACCCGGAACCACGGTTGATTCCAAAAAAGGCCCGAGACGATCCTCGCGAGAAGATCGATCTCGGGTTTTCCTTTTTGTCGGCGCGGAAGCGAAATATAAAAAACCGTACGCGGGAACCGGACCTTGAACGCACATGAAATGCGATCGAACATCCGGGCAATTCGGACCGGGGTTTACTATGTTAATGGTTTGATGCCGGAAACAAACGGTTGAAACAGGTGCTTTCAGCCTTAAGAATTTTCAAATCAGACATACAGCACAACGGAGGCGCAGTGACGAACAAGGAAGATATCTGGATGTAACACCGATAACTGAACGGCGCTAATTTACACTTCTTCGAATTTTTATGGATTGATAGTGTTGTGACGAACACTACATATTTGACAGTTATCTTAAAGAATAGCCCCCGCGTGTCGATACGGCTAACTGAGCCTATATTATTCCCTTTGGCTCAACAACCAAAACGTATTTAGAGAGGTTTTTATGATGAGACTTGAGAGATCCGCAAACCTATTTGTATTATTTTCTTTCTTGTTCTTGCTAACCCCCGCATTCGGTTCCGGCCGTATGACCCATGTAAACCCTGAAAGCGTAGGACTGGACCCCGCCAGATTGGAAGTGATCAGCCGAATCCTTCAAAATGAAATCGACAACGGCGGGATCCCCGGTGCCGTAACGCTCATTGCACGCAAAGGTAAAATCGCCTACCACGAGGCAATCGGTTATAAAGACCTTGAAACCATGCGTCCGATGACAACCGACACTATCTTCCGCATCATGTCCATTTCCAAAACCATAACCAGTGTCGCGGTGATGAAGCTCCAAGAAGAAGGACGGCTTCATATCGACGATCCTATCAGCCGTTACATCCCCGAATTTGCCAAGCCTAACGTGGTCCTGGACCCGTTGGGGGAAGTAGAAGTTCAACCGGCCCAAAAGGAAATCACGATTCGTCATTTGTTGACCCACACCGGCGGTATTCAGTACCTGCATACCAGAGAGACGCCCCTCGGCTCCCTCCATGTGGACAACAGGGTCGGAGATTTCAATATCTTCGACTATGACGAAACCATCGAGGAATACATCAAGCGATCCGCCGCGATGCCGCTTTCCAGCGAACCCGGCGAAAAGTGGGTTTACGGCTGGTCTCACGACATCCTGGGTTACCTGATCGAGGTCATTACCGGAAGAACCGTCGAGGAATACTTTCAGGAACACATCTTCAGCCCCCTGTCCATGGTTGATGCACACTTCTTCCTTCCTGAAGAAAAACTGGACCGTTTCCCCTCCGTTTACATGACCTCGCCCGAAGGCCGCCTGCAATTGATCGAAGCCTATGACGAAAGCCCTTTCGTTTATGGGCCCAGAAAACTGCTCTCGGCAGCCGGTGGTGTGATTTGTACCGCGGAAGACCTGGCTCGGTTTTGTCAAATGATCCTGAACCAGGGTAAGTTGGAAGGCCAAAAGATCATCAGCCGTAAGACCGTGGAAAGCATGACCGCCAACCACCTGGGTGACCGCGAAATCGACCCCTCGTTCAGCTTCTGGGGGCAAAAATTCGGACTGGGATTCGGTATTCGCACCGAGCGGGGCGAAACCGATGATTTGGAAAGTCTGGGTACGCTGGCCTTTAGCGGCGTCTACTTCGAGAAGTTCTGGATCGACCCCAAGGAGGAGATGGTCGTCATCTTCTTCATCCAAGTCGAACCGCATGATTTCAACTATCGTGGTATCGCTGCAAAAGTGAAAAACGCCGCCTTTGCAGCCATCGACGACGACCTGATCCCTTTGCGATTCAAAAAATAAGACGACCTTAAATCGGTCGAAAAAGTAAGGGGGCGAAGACGTAGATTACGTCTTCGCCCTTTTTCTCTGCGCCCCTCTAATCGGTATTTGCTCATTTAAGCTTTGATTGAAAAGGACGATATCAAGATAGTCCCGGAATCGGTGGCTTGGAGGTTGTCGGTATGCCCGGAACGGTGAATCAAGCACATTTCGATACGATCGATCCCAAAAAGGCAGGGATGGACCCGGACAGATTGTCCCGAATCGATAAGCTGATTGAAGAGGATATTCGAAAGGGTTTGATTCCGGGCGCCGTGGTAATGATTGCCCGCAAGGGCGTTTTGGCCCACCACAAGGCATTCGGCGTCCTGGATCTTTCTACCCGGGAGCCCATGACCCGGGATACCATCTTTCGTGTCATGTCCAACACCAAGGTCTTGATCTCGGTAGCGATCATGATGCTTCAGGAGGAGGGACTGCTCAATATTGCAGATCCCGTTTCTCACTTCATACCGGAATTCAAGGTACAAGAAGTGATATCGAATACCGAGAGGATGCAGACCCGACCCGCTGAGACTCCGCTGACCATACGCCACATTTTGACCCATCAATCGGGAATGCCCTACACCATCGTGGGGGATAATCCCTTGAAGCAACGCTATATCGACCAAAAAGCCGGCCACTTCAACATCTTCGGCTATGATGAAACCATCGGCGAATACGTGCGCAGGATTGCAGCGCTGCCTCGTTTCAATCATCCGGGCGTATGCTTTGAATACGGCTGGGGCCCGGATATCCTGGGCCGGCTGATAGAAATCGTTTCCGGGCAAAGCTTGGAGGAATTCTTTCGGGAGCGAATCTATCAACCGTTGGGCATGGTGGATTCCCACTTCTTCTTGTCCCCGGAGGACGGCCGACGATTTCCCTCGGTTTATGTCACTCAGGCCGGCGGCGGGCTTTCGTTAATGGAATCATCCGAACAGAGTTCGTTCCTAAAGGGACCCAGGAAATTGTTTTCCGGGGGAGCCGGCGTAGTTTCGACAACCATGGATTGGCTTCGACTTTGCCAGATGATACTACAAACGGGGCGCTGGGAAAGCCGGCGGCTCTTGTCAAGAAAATCGGTCGAAAGCATGTGCATGAATCACATCGGCAGTAATTATATCGGGCCCGGTTTCCGGTTCTGGGGTGATAAGTTCGGCCTGGGTTTCGGCATTCGCACCGAACGGGGCGTCCACGACGATTTGGAGAGTTTGGGAACGCTTAGTTTCAGCGGTGTCTATGCCCCTCAGTTTTGGATCGATCCCAAGGAAGAAATGATCTTGCTTTATTTCCTCCAGGTTTTTCCCCACGATTTCAACTTTCCACGGCTGAACGCACACATCAAAAACGCGGCCTTTGCCGCCGTTATCTAATCGATTTGTCGGTGGGTAGGTCGACTACGGTCGCCCCTCATATGTGGTACTCACGGAAGGAATTGTCCAACGGGTTGCCGGGCGTAATGTGCATGGTTCGGCCGGGGAGGTCCATAATGACGGAACATACAGTTCCAATTTCAAAATGTAGAATCTTCTTATAAGGCGAGCAAATCGCATCGCCGCCGTGTTCCGAGTCCAGAAGGATGGTCTTGATCATCTCCATGTCGGGAAGGCTTCGTTCGCTGAAAATATCCTTTGCACGATTCAACCGCAGAATGGAGTTCTTGAAGAGAGGATCTTCCTCTTCATTGTGGCCGTCCACGATAAAGTGATTGGTATGAACCGGAAGGTCTGCGCCGTAATCGACCTCTTTCATTTGCCCGCCGTCCAGTTCCAGACATGCCGAACGGCCGTTATCATCGCCAAGCAAAATATTGCTGTAGGTCCAAAAGGGGCAGGTCCGGATTCGTTTTCGGGCCTCTTGTATGGATGTCGCATCCAGAGCCGCCCGCAACAAAATATGAATGGGAATGCCCAATTGGAAGCCGGGTCCGTGGATGATGTTCAGGCAGACACCGAGACCGGCGGAGTTGAAACCCACCTTACCGATGATGCCCGGCTCTGCCAGCATCAGTATTTTGTGCCCGTCAGGACGCTCAATTTCCAATAGGGCCATGATATCTTCCAATTCACGCATCCAATCCCAGTTCTCTCCAATGATTCGATCATTTTTGAAGTACAGGGCAGTGCATTCATTGGCGATTTTATCCATGACCCCCAGAAGGTGGATTTCGGTACGGGCATTGATAACCGCGATTTGCCAGGGAGCCATATCGGCCCCGGAGGCTAGAGCGCGGATCTCGGTTTCATAATCGGGAAAGTGACCCCCGATGAGGTTTAAATACTGTTCTCCATAGTGTTTGAGATCGATTTTCTCGGAATCGAACAGGGTCTCCGTGTAGTACTTGTAACAAGCTTGGACCCGATCTTTAAGGAGTCGACCATGCTGGAATCCAATATCCTCGGGTCCACCTTTCAGCTTGAAATGAGGTAGTTTCTCCACGCGAGAGCCTCCTGGAAACGGTCTAGCTGCAAGTCACATCGAGGCGAACCAGACCACGCAATACCGGGAAATTGATCCACTCGATTTTCTGGTCCGGCACCAACTCGATAGTGGAAAAGGTGTCGAGAAGAAGCCGGAAGGTAATATGGGCTTCCATCCTGGCCAGGGGCGCTCCCAGACACAAATGAGGACCGGCGCCGTAAGCCAGATGCTTGACGGGTTTGCCCGGGTCCCTTTGAATATCGAACTCATCGGGGTTTTCGAATACGGAGGGGTCGCGGTTTGCGGAGCCGGGCAGGAACAAGATATGGTCGCCCTTTGCAATGTTTTGCCCGTGCATTTCCATGTCTTCACCGGCAATTCTACCGACAAACTGGAGCGGAGAATCATAGCGTGTCATTTCCTCCACGGCCTGGTAGAGAAGATCGGGATGATCACGAAGCAATTGCAGCTGGTCAGGGTGGATCAACAGATTGTACAAGCCGGTCATCAACAGGTTGCGTGTTGTTTCATGGCCGCCGAGCATTAAACCGACGCTGTTGGCATAGAGTTGGTCATCGGTAAATTGGGTGTTTTCCTCTTGAGCCGTGATCAAAGCACTTAAGATATTGGGTTTGGGGTTGGCCCGGAGTTCGGCGATATGCTTTTCAAAGTAATCGTGAAGGGCATGGTAACTCTCCTTGATTTCCATGAGGCGTTCCCGGGTCAGTCGGCCCATACCCAAAAGGTGGGCCAAATCGTTGGTGCGCGCGACCATTTCTTCACGAGTGCTTTGCGGTGCGCCCAGCATTTCGGTAATCACCATGGCGGGAAGAAGCGTGGCGTATTCTTGCTGGAATTCCGCCTTGCCCTTCTTTTGGATTTCCGCAATCAGCGTTTCGGCCTCTTTCTGGATATAGGCTTCAATGGGTTCCAAATTGCGCTTCGTAAACCCTTTATTGGCGAGCTTGCGGAATTTTGTATGCTTGGGTTGGTCCAGAAACATGATGAATTTTTTCATCAGGGAAATAAACCCTTGGAACTCCGCACGCTCCTCAGGAGGTAGAACGTTCAGGGTCGTGGTCCCTCGCTCACCGCCCGCGGAGAAAGATTTGCTCTTGAGACCTTTACTAACATCCTCATAACGGGAAATCAGCCAGGAACCCTGGCCTCCCGGTCGTTCCATCCAATAGACAGGATGATCTTCTCGCAGCCTTTTGTAGAAAGGATAGGGGTTGTCAATAAATTCGGGGTCCGTAAAGTCGATAAACTGGGTATCTGGCATCATCTTCCTCACTTGGCGTGGTAAAAATTTGCATGTGGACCAAATCTTGTCTGCCGGCGACACGGCGCCTGAAATGGATCGATTCAACGACTGTTACTTTCTCTTTTCGATTTCTGGGATCAACGTTTGTCTTATCTGATTGACCTTGTTGATGGGATTTTTCCGAAGATGTCCGACTTCCTCGGTTGTGTAGTTCACGATTACTTTTGACGGCCCGGGGTTTTTTGATATGCGCCTCAGCAATTTTCACATCCGGGCCGGCCATACTCAACCTCATCGGAACGATGCATCTTTACTAAACCCCTGTTCTGCTCAGCAGGAAGGTAAATTTCCGGCAGAAGGTAAACACCACACCAATGAATTATCCACGGTAAAATGACTGTCAACCCATGAAGAAACTGGACATTGACGAAAACCAATAAAAAATTGACTCCCTAACATTCAAGTAAAGCAGATTAAAGTCGATAGGGAGTAACGAACAGGCCGACGTGAGTTTGTGGGGTCACCTGCTGGCCACCCAACGATGCACCGTCAAGGAGTTTGAAGATGTTTTGTTTGATTCAAAGAATATGCCTTCTGTCCTTGCTTCTGAGTTCAGGACTAATGTACGGGCAAGATGATCTCGACTTTTCTGAAATGAGTTTGGAGGACTTACTTAATGTTGAAGTAACAGTTGCCTCCAAGTCCGAGGAAACAATCGCCGACGCTCCTTCATCGGTGACCGTGTTTACCCGGACAGAAATCGAGCAGATGGGCATCCGAGATGTCTATCAACTACTGAATTACGTTCCCGGTTTTCAGGTTAACAACGGGGTCGCCGGCAATGGCAAAGCTAATACAATTCACATTCGAGGCAGCAATAACTCGAACCCTTCGAACCGCGTATTGTTCCTTCTTAACGGTCAGCGTCTCAATGCAAGCCACTACGGCGGCGCAACCATCTTCATGAGCACCCTGGCGACAGGTATGATCAAACAGGTTGAAATTATTCGTGGTCCCGGTTCCGCACTTTACGGTAGTAACGCCTTCTTGGGTGTGGTCAATATCGTTACCCGGACCGAGGGCAGCGACGTCACCCTCAAGGCCGGTAACTTGGGTTACACCGATGCCAGCATTCATTACTCGGCCAATACCGATGACTTGACTTTCAACGTGTTTGTACGCGCCTCCTCGGATGACGGCGATGATCTTGAATTGGTGGACGGCACCGTGACGCAAGATCCCAGCGAAGAAAATGACCTCTTTGTTTCTCTCCGTTACAAGGGGTTCTTCATCAACGCGCTTTATTACGAATCCGAAGATGAAGACTACATTGTATTCGGCTCCCTGCCCAGCGACCGCAACACCAGTCAAAAGGAAAAAACGTCCATCAACCTGGGCTATGAGTGGAGTAACGACAAATGGGGCGTCAAAGCGACCGCCTTCTACAACGATCACGAATGGTACGCGGAAGGTTCCATCCTTCCTGCCGGTATCGACACGGGTGCCGGTCCGCTCCCCGACGAATGGATAGGCGGCCCCAACTACCACAACTCCGACGAACAATTCTCATTGGACTTCTCCTACAACGTCGACGAAAAAAGCAGCCTGGTCTTCGGCGGTACCTTCCGTCAATCGGGTAACGACAACGCCTTTAGTTTGAGTAACTATATAGACCTGATTCCCATTGCTCCGTTTTACACGGGTCCTGAGGTCATCCGCTACCACCTGCCCGAGGGCATGAGAGCGGAAGTCATCCGCGATGTTGTGGGTATTTATGCACAATACAAACGCCAATTGACCGAAAACCTGGTCGGTATCGCCGGTGTCCGTTATGATGATTACAGTGATTTCGGCGATACTACCAACCCTCGCGGCGGCCTGATCTACACCACGAAGAACGACGGCAAATGGAAGCTGCTGTATGGTGAGGCATTCCGTGCCCCGGATATTGAAAGTCTGTGGCAGGACAGTCCGATCACTCTGTCTAACCCCAATCTGGTCCCGGAAACCGTGGCCACCTTGGAGTTGGCCTACATCCATAAATTCGAAAAAGCACAACTGGGTATCACCGTATA
>JAAUYB010153013.1_pt1 | contig 13961 bp, 7 predicted proteins | sample 7278071 | NCBI WGS metagenome assembly JAAUYB01 (sample SAMN14350121, study PRJNA611818) | marine sediment metagenome | isolation source: surface marine sediment (1.8m) | place: French Polynesia: Moorea | collected 2018-08
GCTCCGGTAGCAGGGTTCGGCGCCGCCGGGGCTGGTATAGTCGAAGCAGATGCCGATCAGATGCTCGCGACCGTTTCCGTCGGTACAGGTGCTGGTGGTCCAGCGGAAGTTGTAGGGACAGAAGCCGCACTCGTCCATCAGGGAACAGGTGCCGCCGATTGAAGCCGTCGCCGGTGAGGACAAGACCAGACCGGCAGCCAGGAGCAAGGTGGTGAGGGCCGAGGCAAACGACCATTTGAATGCACGTTTCATAAGCGAATATCTCCTTTCAGGTGTTGGGATTGCGGCGTCCGGGCATTTACTTACCAAGGCGTCAAAAACCCGAAAAACGATCATGAATCATGGCTCAGCCGGCCTTTTGCCTCCCTTCTGAACGACGGTAAAGCATCTTGCCGATTTGACTCGATTCCTGAGGGTACCGTGCTATGATTAGCCATAAAAGGCTCCATGGTTTGAGGTAGTTGGATGCCGTTGGTAATTGCATTGAAAGAAGAAATCGGCGCCCCGGAACTCTTCGTGGGGCGACATGAAGAACTGACTTTTTTCGATGACTGGCTGGATAGGGTCAAAAAGGAGATCGGCAAGTCGACCGCGCTCCTGGCTCGCAGGCGAAAGGGAAAAACCGCATTGGTGCAGCGGTTTTTCAACATCATCTATACCCGAAATGACCCCAAGCTGATTCCGTTTTATATTCGGATTCCCGAACGTCGACACAGCCTCATAGAATTCGCCGAATTGTTTTATCGCACGATGATGAATCACTACCTGGGTTTCAAAACTCGCAACGTGGAACTCATCAGAAAACCGAAATCCCTGAAGGAGCTTCTACTGATTGCTCGGGATGATGCGGTTATCAGCCATGACATTCAAATGATGCTGGATGAAATCGAGAGAGGCAACGCGGATCTGGTCTGGGATCATGCCCACCAGGCCGGACACCGCATTTCCTCGGTGAAAGACGAACGGATCATCCAATTTCTGGATGAATTCCAGTTCCTGGATAAATATATCTACAAGCAGGACGATTCAAAAGAGCCTCTGCCGCTTTGCGGCTCCTACCACCATGCCGCATCGAGCAAGGTCTCCCCGCAAATCATTACCGGAAGCTATGTCGGTTGGTTATCCGGCATTATTTTCAAGATGGTCGGCCGGTACCGCCCTCTATGGCTGGAAGGTTTGACTGAAACGGAAGCCCAAGCCGCCGTCTATGCCTACGCCGCCTATTACAATCAGGAAGTAACCGACGAAAGCGCGGTTTTTATGGCCGAAGCCTGCAACCAGGATCCCTTTTACATTGCATCCCTGTTCGACAGCATGGCTCCGAACAAAGATCTTCGCACCGTGGAGGGCGTCGGCGCCGCGTTGGATTACGAAACCACACGTCCCAAGGGTGCCGTCGCTCAATTGTGGTTCGACTATCTATGGGATGTTATTCAACGCGTCAACGATGTTCACGGGAAACGCCTGGTCTTATACCTGGCTCATCATGCGCCGGAGGAACGCACGCGCAAGCAAATCCTGGAAGACCTCGACCTGGACATGACTGAACAACAATTGGAAGATAGGCTGCGCAAGTTGGTGGAAGCAGATATCCTGGCCGAGGGCTCCAACCTGGAATCCTATAAAGGATTGGGTGATCCGCTTTTCGACATGGTCTTTCGCAAAGCCTATGAACCGGGCATCGCTCGGGTTCCCCTGGAATCGGTCCGCAAGGATATCGCCCGTCAACTGGCAGATCTTAAGGCCCAGTTGGACAGTGAGAAACACCGGCTTTCCAACTATCGCGGCCAGGCGGCCGAGTACCGAATGCGCTTTATACTTGCCATGGCGGGCCAAAAAAGGCTCACTTTGGGTCAATTGACCCTAGGCGCCGCCCATCCCGAAATCCAATTGGCGCCGTTCGAAACAGTCCGCAAACACAGTTTCCAACCCGTTCAGGACCATTTTATCGAGGTCGACATCTATGCCGTTGCGAAAGGCGAAGGACCGAACCTGGTGGTAGAAGTCAAAGATTGGGAAGGTAAGGTCGCCAAAGACAGAGTCACCGCTTTCATCGAGACAAAAAGGCTTTTGGCAAAAACCTTGGATGCGAACACACTGTTCCTTTTCTACAGCGAAACCCCCATGACTCAAGCCGCGCTCGACCGTTTAAAAGAAGCCGGAATCCTTTACGCGGACGGCACAACTTTTACCTGGTAGAAGGACCGGACGCCGGAGCGCCCGATCTTTTGTGGTTTTACTGATACTCGACTGTCAGCGTTGCAGAACTGCCGTTGTCGATGAAGATGTAGTTGGTGGCGGTTTGGTTGCTTGTGAAGCGTAGCTTCAGTTGGGTGGTGCCCGTGAGATTGATCGCGTTCAGGCCCGCCGCGCTGAAGTCCGTGGAGGTTTGGCTGCCGCTTGTCCACTTGACCAGTTTGGCAACCGCGCTCGCGTCCATGCTCGCGGCCCAATCACTGGTTGCGATCGTACATCCGCCGATACAGCCTGTCTTGACGTCGATCACCAGTTCATTGCCGGAGGGACTCGCCCACGGATCGCCCGAGGACGAGTTGCGGGTGACGGTGATATAGGCTCGGGAAATGACTGCCGAATCGGGGAGCGATGAGGTGTCGAAAGACAATACCGTGCGGTTGAACTTGCCGTCGGTGCCGCGACCCAAAGCCAGGCCGTAGTAGCTTTCCATGAAACCGGAACCCACCGCCGGTGAACCGCCGCTCGACGTTGCCTTCACATAACCGTCGTTGCTGTCGCTGTTGTTGAAGGTAACCGAGGTAGGCGTACCGCCGCCTCCGCCGCCTCCACCTCCACCGCCGCTGTTATCGACGGTTACGGTAGTATCGTTGTCGCTGCCCACGTTGCCCGCGTCATCACAGGCCCTGGCCAATAGTTGATAATCGCCGTCGGGTACCGAGGTGGTGTCCCAACTCACCGAATAGGGCGAAGAGGTATCCACGCCGATCAGGTTCCCGTCCACGTAGAACTCGACCTTCGCCACGGCATCGTTGTCGGATGCAGAGGCGGTGATGTCGATCGTCCCGTCCACCGTGGCGTTGTTCGCGGGCGAGGTGATGTTGGTCGTCGGCGGCGTCGTATCGCTCGCACCGTCCGGGGTGCCGATGCTCAGATCGTCGACCCAGGCTTCGGCCGTCACGGCCAGGCAGACGTTGCTGTTTGCCATGACCTCGAACTCCAACTCCACGGTTTGATTGGCGTAGGCGGAAAGATCCACCGTCCGTTCCGTCCAACTCGATTCGCTGTAGGTGGCATAAGTAACGCTTTGCTCATCGACGATGTTCCCGTCACAGTACACGCGGAAATAGGCGCTGGTGGACAAATTGACCCTGGCCGACAGGCTCATCTTGCGCTGATAGGTCAAGATAGGATCGTCGCCAAGGTCCAGGGTGATCTTCAAATCCTCGGTTTTGGCGCCGCCCGAACAGCCGCTGCCTGAACTCACGGAGGCATAGGCCGAACCACTGCCTGCCGGACCCAGCGTGTGGTTGTCGCTGTCGGCAACCCAGCCGTTCGCCGTCCAGCCGCCCGCATCAGAATCCAGGCTGTCGCTGTTGCCGTCGCGGTCACTGAAGGTTTCATCCAGCACCAGGACGTCCTGGTCAACGGTGATGCTGACAGGACCGTCGCTGCCCTCGTTGCCCTTGGCGTCATAGGCTTTGACGCTGACCGTGTGGCTGCCGTCGCTCACCGAGGTACTGTTCCACAAGAACTCCCACGGACCCGCCTGACCGCTGGGTACGCCGGTGCCGATAGACACGCTGTCCACGAAGAACTCGACCGAGGTTACGCCGAAATCATCCGAGGCGGTTGCGGTCAGGGCCACGGTGCCGTAAACCGATTCGCCGCCGGTGGGAAAGGTGAGCGTGACCGAGGGCGGCGTCACGTCTTCCACACCGCCGGTAACGGTGACGCTGATGGTGTCGGAAGTCGCCGTGTTCCCGGAGGAATCCACGGCGCGGGCAAAGATGCTGTGCGTGCCGTTGGCCTCGGATGAGGTGCTCCAACTGTAGCTGTAGGGAGAACTGGTGTCGGTTCCCACCAGCATGCCGTCGATAAAAAAATCCACGCTGCTTACCGCTACGTCATCGCTTGCGCTCGCGGTAACGCTGACGGTACCGCTGACCGTGGCGCCCGTGCTCGGACTGGTAATGGAAACGGTTGGCGGCGTCGAATCGCTGTCGTCCAGACCGAAGAATTTGGCCATGTGGTAGCTGCTGAAAATGTCCTCGTCGGTTGTATAGGCGCCGGTGGAGCCGCCCTGATCGTCGGCCGAACCCGGATCGATGGGATAGGCGTGACCCATGCCGGTAATGGTGAACAACTCCACGATTTCATTGCCGGAACCGTCCTTCCAGACCTTGTGGGGATAGCCCTTGACCGTGTCCTCCACATCGGGAGTCTGGTCGATGCCGTTGACCTGGGTCCACTGTTCCATGATCTCATTGGCATTGGCATAACTGACTGTATAGTCGGCATCGCCGTGCCAGATGGAGACCTTCGGCCAGGGGCCGCTGTGACTGGAAGCGTTGAAGACGTTGTTCGCCCATTGGGTGGGCGACTGGTTCTTGCCGGGACTCATGCAGGAAAAAGCGTTGGTCAAACCGGTGCCGCAACGGTAGGGAACGCCGGCCAACACGCCGCCGCCCGCAAAGACATCGGGATAGGTGGCCAGCATCACGGTCACCATGGCGCCGCCGGCGCTGAAGCCCACCACGAAGACCCGGTTGTTGTCGATGGTGTAATCGTTTTTCATCTTGTCCACCATCTGTTTGATGGACAGGGCTTCCCCGGAACCGCGCGCGATATCGCCGGTCTCGAACCAGTTGAAGCAACTGGAACTGTTGTTGCCGCTTTTTTGTTCGGCGATCACCACGGCAAAACCGTATTCATCGGCCAGACCGGTCCAGCCGGTTTCGGATTCAAAGGCAGAGCCGGATTGGGTGCAGCCGTGAAGAATAACCACCAGAGGGGCGGACGATTGAAGGGTGCCGGGCACGTATTTGTACATGTTGAGATTCCCCGGGTTGGAGCCGAAGCCGGTGACCAGGGTTCCCGCGGAAAGCAAAGTGGAAAACAGGCAGGCCGCCGCGAGCAGACCGATCCTGCGCAAAGACACGCTGTGCATACTATCCTCCTGAGTGATAGACGGATACCAATGGATATCAGCAATCGATAAACCAAAACAGAACATACATTTGGTTTTTAAAAGATGAATGCCGGCACATACCTTTGTCAAGGACTTTTTTGCCGGCATTGCAGGAGGCCCTGGTTTTGATAGGGCTTGTCACGAACTGCCGAAAGATCTGCTCCCCGGCTTGCAACCGGCGTCTGACTCGGCTAAATTATAGAGAAATACCAAATTGGAGCACTCGATGCACTTTCTCGATTGGTCGTTGGTTGCCGTCTTTTTGATTTACGTGATCGTCTCCGGTTGGCGTTCGCGAGCCAAAGCCTCCAAAAACCTGGAAGAGTACTTCCTGGCCGGGCGCACCCTCAAAGGCTGGCAGGCCGGGCTGTCCATGGCGGCCACCCAGTTTGCCTCCGACACCCCCCTGCTGGTGACCGGCATGATCGCCATGTCCGGTATCTTCGCCCTGTGGCAGCTTTGGGTCTATGCGCTGGCCTTCCTGCTGATGGGGTTCCTGCTGGCTCCCTGTTGGCGGCGAGCCTCGGTGCTGACCGATGCCGAACTGACCGAATTGCGGTACGGGGAAAAACCCGCGGCCGCACTGCGCCTGTTCAAAGCCCTTTACTTCGGTACCCTGTTCAACTGCACCGTCCTGGCCTGGGTCTTTTTTGCGGCCGGCAGAATCGCCGAACCCTTCCTGCTGTGGAACGAGTGGTTACCTCCCGGCCTCTTCGACCTTTTCCGAGGCATGGTCGAACAAATTGGCATCCCCCTGACAATCATCACGGATCCCAACGACCCCATGATCTGGGTGCGCTCCACCAATAACTTTCTCTCCATTGCCGCCATCGTCATGGTGACCTTCCTCTACTCGGCCACCGGCGGGTTGCGGGCCGTGGTCGCCACCGATATCTTCCAGCTCACGATCATGCTGGCCGCTACCGCGGGTTTCGCCTTCGTGGTGGTCGATGCGGTGGGCGGGCTGGGCGCCATCAGCGAAGGGATTCGCACCCGGTTCAGCGGCGGCGGCCCGGACGGCATCACGCCCGACCAGATCCTGGCCATGACGCCGGACCGCGCCAAAGACGCTGCCTTGCCGTTGTTGGCCGTCCTGGCGCTACAGTGGCTGATTCAGCTCAACGCCGACGGCACGGGTTACCTGGCCCAACGCTCCATGGCCTGCCGCTCGGATGACGCGGCCCGCAATGCCGCCATCATCTTCACCTTCACCCAGGTCCTGCTGCGCAGCCTGCTCTGGCTGCCGATTGCGCTGGGCCTGTTGCTGCTCTTCCCGCCCGACCTGTCGCTGCCGTTGGAAACCTTGCGTGCCGAACGTGAGGCCACCTATGTACGCGGCATAGCCGAACTGCTGCCCATCGGTCTGAAAGGTCTGATGTTGACCGGCATGCTGGCCGCCCTGGCTTCCACGGTAGACACCCATCTCAACTGGGGCGCCTCCTATTGGACCAACGATATCTACAAACGCTTCATCTGCCAGATGTGGCTGAAACGCAAGCCAAGCGATCGCTCGCTGGTTTGGGTGGCCCGTGCCTCCAACCTGTTGATCCTGGTGATCTCGCTCCTCATCGGCACCCAACTGACCTCCATCAATACGGTCTGGCAGATCAGCCTGCTGCTGGGCGCCGGCATCGGACCCATCCTCATCCTGCGCTGGATCTGGTGGCGCATGACCGCCTACGGTGAAATCGCCGCCATCCTGGCCTCACTGGTCCTGGCCCCTACCCTGTTCTTTACCGTTGACGATCAGGCGTTGCGCCTGCTGCTTGCCGCGGCGGGCGCGGTGGTTAGCTCCCTCGTAGCGGTTTACGCTTTCGGGTCCGAGGATGAAAACCTTTTGCGCGCTTTCTTTGCCAAAGTCCATCCCCCCGGCTTCTGGGGCCATATCGCCGGTGAAGAAGAGGGGAAAAACGCCCGGCGCAAACTGGGACGAGGCCTGCTGCGAACCGCGTCTTGCGGCATCACGGTCTTCGCTTTGCTGCTGGGATGCGGCAGCCTGGTAGCGGGCAGTCCCGCGCCGGTATGGCTGCCCTGGCGACCGGTTTGGATTGTGCTCGTATTGGTGGTGGGCCTGGCGCTGATCCCTACCTGGTATCCCAAAAGCAAATCCGCTGAAGAACCGGGCTGAACGGTTCCGTTCAGCTCAAGACAAAAGAAGATTCGGATCGATCCGCGAGGGTAAAGGTCCCAAGGTTTTGAGTTTCAACATTGCCAAAGCGGTCCCCGCCCGGGCGCAGGAAACCGGGTCCCTGTCATCCAACCAGGCCGAAAGAAAACCGGCCCAAAAGGCATCTCCCGCCCCGGTAGCGTCGACCACATCCACCGGCCGGGCGGGCAATGTCTCCCGGCAACGGCCGCCCGCCCAGGAAACCATACAGCCGTCCCCGCCAAGCGTCAGGCAGATCAACTCCGCACCCCAATCGTGAAGGCGCGCCAGGGTATCGTCGGCGCCCGCGTCATCCACTTGAAACAGGCGCGCCACGTCATCCCTACTCATTTTCACCAGCGCGCCCCGGCGGCAATAATCCGCCACGATCTTGCGAGCCTCCTCCGCATCTCCCCAAAGAGACGGCGCGTAGTTCAGATCGATACTCAGCCGGCAACCATGCTCCACCGCTCGCCGCGCCCCGTCGAGAATACTGGAGCGAGCCGGTTCGCGGCTCAAGGCGAAGCAGGTTGTATGGTAGATGCGGGCCTCTTCCAGCAGGGCATTGTCGATATCGGCCGCTTGGATCTGAATATCGGCCGTGCGCCAGGCAATGAAATCGGCCGTGCGGTCGGTGCGGGTCACCAGGACGATGCTGGTAGGTGCGGCAGGATCGGTTTTGATTGCCTCGGTGTGCACCCCGATTTCACCCAGATGGTCCAACAGCATCCGGCCCAGGCTTTCGTTACCTACCCGAGCGACCAGGGCGGCCGAGCGACCGAGCCGGGCAAGGTTGGCGGTCAGGTTGGCCGGGCTGCCGCCCGGGAAACGCTGAAACCGTTCGGCTTCCGCCAATACCGATGACGGTTCCGTGCTGATCAGGTCGACCAAAAGCTCACCGACAGCCAGTACCTCTACCCTACCCTTTTCTCCCGTTCGGGTCTTCTCCATGATTCCTCCGAGTTCATTCAATCCGGGCAACGTCATCCAAAGAAGAGAGACTTGCCTTGCAAAGCAGCATTCAAGAGCAATTCACCTGCCGCGCTCCAGGTGCAAGTGGGGATTCCCATCGGCTCCCCGGTTCGGGAATGGCCGTACTCGTAGAAGCCGGGATCTTTACCGGACTTGTTCTGTTTGTTGAAATCGACAGTAGCGGCAAGCAGTTTCTCGGCCTCCTTCCGCCGTCCGGCGCGAACCAGGGCCTTACCCCACCAACCGTTCACCATGGGCCAGACCCCGCCGTTGTGATAACAGTAGGGATGATTGCTGAAGGAATCGCGGCTGTGGCTTTGCAGGACAGACCATTCCGGGTCTTCGGGCCGGATGGGCGGCCAGAAGGCGGGTAACAGCCCCAGCGCCGTTTCTTCGGCCAGGCCGGCGCCGTGATCCAACAAGGCCCGGCATTGGTCCGCGTCGCCCAGGTCCAGCAGGACGGCAAGGCTGTTACTCAAGGCGTCGAAACGATTGTCGTAACCTCCCGGACCCAAGGCCGCCAACCAGAAAGGCCGCTCGCCGTGCCGCCGCAACTGGACCCGGTATCCCCAGGGATGGTAGAGATCCGGGTGTTCACGATGCGCCTCCATGGGCCGGTAGTTCAAGCGGATGGAATCGGCCAGGCGATCGGCTGAAGCCTTGAATTCGGCCTCGTTTAAAAGCGCCGCCAGACAACGCGCCGCCCAGAGACGCAGGAGTTGGTCGAAGAGTACGTACCCATGCAGAACATACTCGTCGGCCCAGTCCCCGCCCAGGGGCACATAGAGCAGACCGCGCCCGTTGTACTCCCAGACCGACAGCAGTTCCATGGCGCGGCGCATGACCGGGGTCATCTGTTTGAGGAAGGCTTCGTCACCGTTGGTTTTCACCAGATTGCAAACGCCGATGACGAACCAGGGCACCGTATCGACCCGGCCCGCGACCTTCCCATAGCTCACTTCCCGAACCTCGCCGTCTTCGCCGAGCAGGACATTGGAGGGAATCTGCCCGTGCGGACCCTGGGCGCGCGCCAGCGTTTCCAGGGTGGCCCGCAGGCCGCCGGAATAAGCGTCCGCGTCGGTCAGTAATCCGGCAAGGCCCGCGATGACGCCGTCACGCGCCCAAATGCGCCGATAGTTGGAGGTATCGACCAACCCGGCCAGGAAACCTCCGGGCGTCAGCGCCGCCGTGAGCAGGTCGCGTGCGTTGCGAATGGGCGTCATCCTCTGTCCTCCTCAGCGAAAAGCGATGACCACAACAGCGGTAATCACCAGAAGCACCAGCGCACCCAAGCGGTAATTGCGATACCAGGGCAGGCCGCGCAACGCTTCGCCGTCTTCTCGGTAAAGCGCGGCGGTCCAGGTGCAGGCTTCCACCTTGGCAGCATCCGGTTCCGCGGTGGCCAGGCTGACCAAAACCAGGACCAGACCGCTGATGATAAACAAAATACCGGGGATAATCAGGTAGTGGATGCCGGTACCCATGAGCAGCAAGATCAGCGAGACCACATGTCCGGCAATCAGGGAAACGAAAGCTCCCGTGGCATTGGCGCGACGCCAGAAGGTCCCGATCAGGAAACAGGCCACGATGGGTGGGCACAGGTAGGCGAGCACGGATTGCAGGTATTGCCAGAGCGAGGGAAACTTCAGGATTTGCGGCGCCCAGAGCGCCGAGACGACCATGAAAATGAAGGTCACCAGGCGACCTGTCCAGACCAGGAAACGGTTGTCCGACTTTGGCCGTAACTTCTTGACGAAGTCCATGGTAACCAGCGTCGAAGCGGAGTTGAGGGTGGAGTCGATACTGGACATGATAGCGGCCAGCAGGGCGGTGAGCACCAGGCCGCGCAGGCCCACGGGCAGCAGGTCGAACATCATGGTGGGATAAACCATATCGGCGCGTTCCAGGTCGGGATAGAGCACGCGGGCCATGGTGCCCGGCAGAACCATAATCAAGATCACGGGCAGCTTGAGGAACCCGGCGAACAGGGCGCCCCAACGTCCGTGTTCCAGACTTTTGGCGCCCAGCACCCGCTGGACCATGAACTGGTTGTTGCACCAGAAGTAGAAACCCAGCATGGGCACGCCGATCAGGAGGCCCGTCCAGGGAAGGAAGGGATCGTCGGCAGGTTTGATCAGGCTGAGCATCTCGGGCGGCGTGACCGCGGTGACCGCATCCCAGGAGCCGACCGCGCTGTAAGCCTGAACCGTGATCCAACCCGCGCCGATGAGCAGGAGAACGGCCTGGATGGCGTCGGTGTAGACCACCGCTTTCAAACCGCCGGCCACGGTGTAGAGCCCCGCCACCACCGCCAGCGCGGTCACCGCCTGCCAAAGGGGGATCTGAGGGTAGACCAGTTGGATCACCAGGCCGCCGGCGTAGAGCGAGCCGGCGGTATCGATAAAGATATTGCCCACAATGGTGAGGGTGGAGAAGTAATAGCGGGAGCGCTGATCGAAGCGCCGCTCGAAGTACTCGGGCACGGTAGAGACCCGGGTCCGTATGTAGAAAGGCAGGAAGAAGATCACGAAGACGGCCAGCACCACCGCGGCCATCCATTCGTAGTTGTAAACGGCAATCCCTTCACCATAGGCGCTGCCCGCCAGGCCGATGAGGCTGGTGCTGGACATATTGGTGGCGAACAGAGAGAAACCGATCAACCACCAGGTCAGGCTGCGGCCCGCCAGGAAGTAATCCTCGGAAGATTTTGTCTTACTGCCGATGTAGAAACCAATCCATATGATAAAGAGCGTGTACAGGCCGACCATGGCCAGATCGATGCCTTCAAGCTGAAAATCCATGACACCCCCCGGAGAAAAGACCACCTCATAAGGCTGCCCGTTACCGGACGGTTCCGCCTCCGACCATGGATGGCAGGAGGCGGTTCCGAACCGGTGACGGAGAGGAAGTTAAGTTAAGCGTCCGCCTGAACCGAGGTGGAACGGCCCCGGCGGACAGGCGGTTAGAAGGAGTAAGCCACCGAGAAATTGAAGGAACGACCCAGAATGGGGCGCGCCATGTAGACATCCTGCTGGCCGACTTGGGACGGGTCCACGCGGGGGTTGCCCTCGGTCAGGCCGATCTCGTTGGTCAGGTTGGCGCCGCTCAGCGTAAACCGCAACTTATTCAGGTGATAAGCTACCGCTGCATGGAATTCGTCGTAGCTGGGCAGCGTCACCGTGTTGGCGTCATTGGCAAAGCGGTCGTCGTAATGGCGCCAGGTGGCCGAGAGGTTGAAGTTGTCGATCTGGTAGGACGGCCTGAAGTCGATCAGGAGTTCCGGCACACGACGAACCTGGTTGCCCGTCAGGTCGGCAAAATCCTCGTATTCGGCGTTCTGGTAGGTGGTGCGGAAATCGATCCCCAAGCCGTCCTTGCGGTACATGGCTTCCACTTCGAGACCGACAGTCTGACTGCCGGCAAAACGCTGGAAGGTAACGATTTCACCGGTATCGGGATCGACAACCTGGTCGTTGAAGGGGATGTTTTCCAGCTCGCTGAGGTAACCGGAAGCAAAAATGGCGTAGTAGGGGGTCAGGTACTTGAGGCCCACTTCTGCCTGCTGGATTTCCTCGGGCGTGCCTTTCTGTTGGGCTTCCGGATCATCGGGACTTGCAAAGATCCACTGTTCGAAGTCGGGGGTGCGGAAGGCGCGGCTCAGGCGACCGAAGACCGCGGTGCCCTCGGTGAAGCTGTAGTTGAAGCCCAGCGAACCGGCCCATTCGTCGAAGTCCCAATTGTAGCGCCGGAAACTGCCGTCGCCGGTGGAGAAGTTGTCGTCGGCAAGCGTGGTGGGATCGCCCAGGTCAAGAGAGGTCCCGTTTTCCACCGAACCGGAGAAATCGGAGAATTCGTAACGCAGCCCGGCATCGATGCGCAGTTTATCGGTGATTTGCGCCTCGTCGCCGATGAAGCCCGCAAAGATCTGACCTTCACCGCGATGGTTGACGTAGAAGGAGCCGTAACGCAGGAAGCCGTTTTCGGTGGCCGAGACCACGGAATTGCCGCCGGCGTCGACCAGTTCCAGGTTCAGCATGCGGGGATCGTCTTTGACCTCGGTGAGGATATCGCTCCAATGCCAGAGTTCGGTGACGTCGAAGTCGCTGAAGTAGACGCCGAAGGTCACATTGTGCGCCCCGAAGGTTTTGCTGAACTGCAGCTTATCGGCGAAGTTGGTCATGGGTTTGTCCACGAACCACCAACCGGTCCGCGCCACCAGGCCGTTGCCGTTGGCGTTTGCCGGACTGAAGGCATCGCCCGTGGTGGCGTAGGTATAGCGCCAGTCGACCGCACCGGAGCCTGGGTTGGCCGCCTGGTAATCGGCCAGGGTATCGTCGGCGAAACCGACACCGTCAAAAGGGTTGTCCAGCGAGAAGATGGCGTTGAACTGCATATCGATATCGATATAGCGGAGATTGTTGTTCATATTCCATCCCTCGCCGATCTCCAGGTCCAGTTCCAAGCCCAGGCTGGAGACCTGTGGATGCATGCCGTCGGTAAGATCGCGTTCGATCAGGTTCCCGGCGGGATCGGGAACCCGCACCAGGGCCGCGTCCGAACTGGTCATGGTGCCCTCGTTGGGGTCGAAGCCGGGAATACCGCTGGGGTTATCGGGGTCCTGGAGCGGGATCGGCAGGTAGAAGATGTTGCGGTCGTTCAGTTCCTTGACATAAAAGCGCAGGATGCCGTTGTCCAGCACGCGCGTGAGGTTGGCTTTGATCTGGCCGCCCTTGTTGCCGGTGAATCCGGTTTCGCGCACACCGTCATCGGTGCGGTAGAAGCCGCCCACGTGGAAAAACCAGTCCGAGCCCATGGGGCCGCCTACATCCAGGTCGGTCCGGAACATGCCCGTGGTTCCCGTGGTCAGCTTGACATTGCCTTCCAGAACGGCGCCGCCGGTTTTACTGACCATGTTGACGATGCCGCCCGGCGCGTTGCTGGCGTATACCGATGCCGAACCGCCGCGCACGCCTTCCATGTTCTCTACCGTACCGTCAACCCGCATGAACAGGTCGGCGTTGGTAAAGGCCAACTCGCCTTCCTGGAAGATGGGCATGCCGTCTTCCTGCATGGATACGTAGCGGAACGAACCGTCACCGGGGAAACCGCGAGTGAACAGGTTGTTGCCGCCTTCACCGCCGGAACTCTCGAGGTAGAAACCGGGCACCGCTTTCAGCAGGTCGGCGGTGCTGCGGTGTTGCTGGGCCTCGATGCGTTCCGCGCTGAGGGTGGTGATGGCCACACTGGACTCGATCTTACTGCGGGGGCTGAAGGTACCGGTCACCACCTGCTCTTCCATGGCCATGAGATCCAGTTTCAGGACAAAGTCCCGGGTGGCCGAAGCGCCCGTCAGGTTGACCGTTACCTCGATCGGGACGAAACCGTCAAGCGAGGTCCGAAGCGTATAAGAGCCGGATGCCAGATCCTTGAAGGCATAGTTTCCGTCGGCATCGGTTACGGTAGCATCACCGGTGCTGACAATGATGACGGTGACCCCGGGCAGGGGCTGTCCGTCGAAGGTCACGGTGCCCTTGATCTCGCCGGCGAGTGCCGCCGATGTCAAGAGAATGGATAATAGCATCGAGGTGAGGTGAAATCTGGACATATTTCCTCCGTTCATGCGTCCCTGACACCCGGGCGCACCTGTCTTTTCATTGAGCTTCCCTATCGGGGGCACCC
>JAAUYB010010152.1_pt1 | contig 13953 bp, 13 predicted proteins | sample 7278071 | NCBI WGS metagenome assembly JAAUYB01 (sample SAMN14350121, study PRJNA611818) | marine sediment metagenome | isolation source: surface marine sediment (1.8m) | place: French Polynesia: Moorea | collected 2018-08
CCCCCTCGGCAACAATGATTCGGAGTGCATTGAGAGTTGTTCTTGCTGAAAAGTCAAAGAATTGGAGCAGAGGCTCTTTTGACCTCGATTCTGTATACGTACATGCGATCGCCGACGTCGCCCTGTCTGGCATTTCTAAGGAGAAGGAAACATGGCGTGAAAGACAAAAATGTCAATTTTTTTCAATCGGACCTAAAATTGAGCACAAAAATTGCCTCTAAAGTCTTTCAATAAACGTCCTTCCGTCTGAAAATTAAATCGTAAAAAATACTACCAGTTATTTGACCCCAGGGTTTCTTCCTTTGCTATCACAGTCAGTTGAAACAAAACAAAAAGCAAAAAGCACAGAAAGAGGGAGTTTCGTCTCGTCTCTCAAGTTCGAACTGTTTCCAAGCGCGTCGGTCCCTTCCTTCCCCCTCGATCCCCTTTCGGTCAGTCCCCCTCCTCCCCCGAAATCGAAATTAGGATTCCGGAGGCGAGAACCGACTACAGCTCTTCTTCCCCAGTAAGTTAAATAACAGGGTCACCTGCAGAAGCCCAGTGTGACGAGGGATGGAAGCAGACGAGGGGGACTGCAGGTCCAGTTGCTCTGTTTTGTCCGCTCCATCCGGGTCGTTGACTTGACCGGGGGAAGGATAGGGCACACATGGGCGACGAAGGGGCAAATGGAGAATACACCGCTATATGGCAATCCATGAAAATGTCTTTCGGCGGCAAAGGCAGCGTGCCCATGTCTGTGGTTCAGATATGAAGGAGCCAATTCTCTGGACCCATCGTCTATTCCTCCTTGTTTATTCAAAGTGGGTCAGCTACAGAAGCATTCCCTTCCATTTACATTTTGTATCTAAACTCGAGCGAGGAATTGCCGGTCGTGGAACGGATTCATACAGCTAAAACAAATTGCAAACTGCCATGAAGTAGCATATCTTGAACCGTTCGCTATGACAACAATCTTGTTCTTGTCTTTTGTCCGCTCCCCAGCTCCTGCATGGGGGACGGACGATCGACTTCGCCCTTTGGCATCCGGCGTTTCCGAGGAAGAAGAAAAGCGGGGGTAGCAAAAAATGAGATCCGACATCGTCGGAAAGGAAGGGAGAGGCCGATGCTGAATATGAGAAGACAATAGATAACGCGGAAAAAAGACGGCGATCCTTTGTTCTTCTTGCAAAGTGCCGAAAAACGACTCTGTCTCCCAGTTTTGAGAAAGAAATGTTTGAATATTTTTTAGCCTCATAGAAAAATATACCTTATGATTATTTATAAAATGTTCAAACTATATCATGTCTTTAGGCCTCTTTTGTAAACATTCGACCATTGAACTGGGGAGCCATTTTTGTTGTCATATTAACTACTGAGTTCCATCTCGCTCAGGAACGCAATGGTCTCATCTGACTTACTTCTGGTGGACATTCATTGCGAATGGTACGTACGTTGCTGCGCACGCCACTCTTAAAATGGATTCCACGCGGGCCGTACAGGAATGGAAGCCAAACAGACACCAGGATGTGTCCACAAGCATTAACATACTGTGCGTACACATACTTGTATGTATACTACTTAGGAAGAGGAAGCCCTTCCTTTCCCCAAGGGCAGCAGACAGACTCTCCCCCAGGCAGGCCTTCTTCTCCTTGCGTAATCGTACCCAAGGCACGTACGTACACTAAGAGCCTCCCTGGCTGTAGTATATACACCGCCACTCTACCTCTTCCTCCTCACTCATGCATGGTTTGGCGGAGGAAGAGGAGGGGAAATCTCATCTCACGTATTTCCGTCTGGCTTTCACTCCTTTCCCTTTCCCAATTTCTCCTCCCCTGGGGCGTTGGAGACATCCTCCTCCTCATTCTCATCCACGTGGCCGCTGCGCGCATGCCAGGCAAGCAAATATATAGGCCTTCTTGGGATATCGGTCTCATGGGACTAGATAAAAAAAGGTGTTCTTGCACATATACGTGCATAGCCTTCGCTGCCCTCACAACATTATAAAAGTAATGATCGAATGATCATAAGTGAGGAAGGAAGAGATGCTGTATTAGGATTAGAGAGGAACGCTACCGAGCAGCATAATTTGTCCCCCAAAAGGTCAAGACGATGTAAGATGAGCGGAGGGAAGGATAAGAGTCTTTTCTCAGAAGTATCAAGATCTCTACGGAAGGGCGATGATGACGGGAAATTTCTGATCTCATTTTACTTTCTTCACTGAAATCGTCATCGCCAAAATCTCTGCTGACCTTTCTCGAGGAAACATAAAAATGTCGAATATTTCTCCTCCTTCAATGCATTTCTTCGCGAACAAGGATTTCCCGGCCCCCTGTTTTGATACCAGCTCTCCCCCTCCCCCTCCCCCTCCGTTCCTTTCCGTGGTAGGCATGAATTCTTCCCTTCTCCCTCTCCCTCTATTTGCTCTCTTTCCCTGCAATCGACCTACCCACGGGATTTTTCCCCCTTCCCCCCGGCTTTCTCGGAACTGTGCCGGGGGAAGAAAGCCAGTCATGACACGGGGTAAAATGTAACAGTCATGCAAGGGGAACCTTCTGGGGCATTCGCCCACCTTCCTTCCTTCCTTCCTTCCTTCCCGTCCTTCCCCGGCAATTTCCCGGCCTCGACTGAAAGAGGTATGCGCTTCTCTACTTCGGAAGGTCTATTGCAAGTAGGTATGCCCTCCGACGAAGTGACGGGCCCTCTTCCTCCCCTCTACGTGTGCAGTAGCCTCTCTTAAAAGGAGTTCGCGCGCGCTAGTGGAGAAAACAAAATTCCGACGGCTTTTGCCGGCGCAAGTCGCCGCTTCCTCTAAAGTGTGATCGCCGAACGGACCATGAGAAGAAAGATGAACTTCGTACGTGTACACACCGCGCTCTCTCCTCCTCCTCCTCTTTCCACCCCCTCATGCCTATCCTACAGAAAAAGCAGGCCTCCCCCCTCTCCCCTCCCCCGCGCTCTCTCTGTCTCTAGAACTTCGCCCACGCTTTCGACACTATATGAGGCCCGGCGCACCCAGGGAGACACTTCATTTATCCGAAAATCGCCGGACCGAGAGCATCGTAAAAGCCCAAAAAACCATCACATAGAACAAATATCGACTGATACTTCGACTGGGAAAGTGGAAAGTGCTGTTTTTCTCTCTTTGTGTCCGAGGCACCCGCCCATCCGTAACTTCTTGTGACAAGAGGGTAAACCGGACATTCGCTAATTGAACATGAGCGGAGGTGTCCTTGCCGCCGAACAGAGGCGGCATCCGCCGACCCAGCGTAACCGGCGCCTCAGCCTCGCGATCGCCTCCTCCTCCTCCTCCTCCTCGCCGGCCTGCTGTGGTGCAACGGTGCCCCAACAACAACACGTGGTGAGTTCCCGAAAGACGTCACTGCCCATCATTTTTTGAGAAAGTACGACCCTCCCGCGCGAAGGTACGTACGTACAGACGTGGCAACATTGCCCCACATGTGCTTTCTACACATGGAGTGCCTCCTCACGCGAATAGTCTTGCGCTAGTCGCGTGTGGCCGGTTTCGATTGGACGTATGGACCGACCCTCGATATCTGGGGCGATTCATGGTGGGGGGCGGTGGGTCGAGCGGCCAAGGGTTTGCGTGATGAGGGGTGGGGGAATTCTGCACCGGGCGGGGTGAAAGAATATGTTGCAGCTGCATGGAGGGGGCAACCATTCATGAATCATGGTTGTGGGGGTGGGAGAGAGTGTTTGCACTGCAAGTAATACTCAGACCACTTTTGGGACAGATTGGCGCCTACGATCGACCAATTTTCTCGGAAAGGCATCTTTTGATTCTCAGGTCCCATCGTTCACAAAAATGCTCGAAGCTTCTAGAAAATTATCGCGCCCTGCACAATAAAGTGCACATGTTCTCTGCTTTGGGGGAGAGAGTTTGTCCCGCTTTTGATCCTCTTCCAAACCATCATTTTGGATGGAAAGGTGTTGGATTATATTTTCTCCTTTGGGCTTTTTATTCCCAGACGAATTTGATGTCTACCTCAATTTTTGCATGGGAAGCGGGAGGAAAAAAGAAAATTGGATTCCTTCGCTTTTTGTACCATAAATTTTGGTGCCGCCGTTGGCCGTGCCACCGTTGGTAGCGATGTCTGTTCAAGGGAGGGGGGCATGTTTTCCGCTGTACTACAGCTCATGCCTAGTCAAAGTTTCCTTCTGGGAATGAGTAGCTTGGCAGTGTTTTATGCCCCACAGGCACGAAAGAGGGGGAGAGGAAAAGAAACAGACAAAGGAAAAATTTGTTCACCCCTCCTCCTCCTCCGTTTCCCTAGCCAGACGTCTCTGCCCACAACCCCAAAGACCATCGCACACGTAAATAATACGGTAGGACGAATCTTTTGTCTCCTCTTTTCTCCTCGGCCATTCAGACAAATTCTGCCTCCGCGACCATTCACCTCGATCGGAAAGAGAAAAGAAGAGAGGGTATCGAGGAGAGTGGGGGGTGGTAGATCGGGGGCAAAAATCGCCTCTTTTTATTTTGCACCCAGCGAACCGTGGAGCCAGGGTGAAAAAGTTGGTGGCCGGCTCCCCTCTCTTACCCCAAGTATGATTGGCGGCGGCGGCGGTTTTTTTCCCCCGCGGGGGCCGGCCGGCGCTACTTGCCTCCAAAATATATTGCCGATTCCTGGAATCCCTTGGAGGGGGGGGATTTTCCCGTGTCTCGTTCTTACTTTTCCCCTCCATTTAAGAGCGGCTGTTACGAGGGGAGTTCATTGTTCCTTCCACGAGGGAGAATGTCGGACATTTGGATGAAAAGGAGGAGTCGGGGGGAGAGGCTGGCAATTTTTCTGAGTCAGCCCAGGGAAACTTTTATTGTTCGGTGCGTAAACTAGATGGAATTAATTAAATAAATACGCACAGGCGGACAATGCAAGACCTTCGTCGGTTTCAGTCCAGCTTCTCCGCGATCGAGCGAGTCATGTGTCCAGCCATGTGTGCTTACTCCGACAAAAAATTGACAAAAAAGCAGAAGTCCTTCAGTCAACCCCGGAAAAAAATAAAGTAATGCTGCATTGCATAATCCAAGCGGACAACGAACGGACTGTAGCCGCCTGCTGTCAAACCAGCCCCCAACACGCTTTTTCACACCCTCCTCCTCCTCCGTTTGGTGCACATGTAATTGCTTTGTCATTATTTTTCCGGGCGGGCGTGGGAGGACGAAAAGGGATCCATCTAGCGCATAAATGGGCCTCTCTCGAGAAAGACGGACATTTGTCGCTGGAACATGCCGGACTGTTTTCCTCGCCTAGACGACCTTCGGCAACCCATCCCACCTCCTTCATTCACCTGTTTAGAAACTGCGGCGTCATCCTGTCCCAAGTAGCTGTCCTCCTGCCAATACGTCCGCTAACGTACGTGTACAGTGACGTAATTCTGTCCCGTCAAAGTGACACCGAGTGTGACAGTAGCGGCGAATACAAGGGGCCGGGACTTGAGAGTGGTGTTGCTAGGAGCCCGAGCATAAGAATTAAGGAACGCCCCAACTTTCGTAAATGTTGTTTGCCCCCCCATTCAAGCAATGTTTGCCAAAAAAAGACCAATCGCAAATGCAAAAGCTGAGCGACATGAATGCGACGGCCGCACCCAAAAAAGTGCAATAACCGCCCAACTTTTGCTCACTTCAACGTGCAAGTGGGTCGGGAAACTTTTTTTGCACGTCATTGGCAGCGTACGTACGTACATGTACAATATGTGTGGGCACCGCATGGAAACCCAAGGCAAAGACGATTATGAATACGAAAAGCAACATGTGTCCCAACTGGAATTCGGCCCATCCTCGATTTTCTTCCGTCACACATATTGTGACGTTCTAAGCGGCTCGGTCAATCTCTGCTCGAGCTACAAATTGCTTAATGAATTGTATCTTATCGTATCCTACACCAACAATTTAGGGAAAGTAGTTTTGAATACAAATGGTTCCGGTTGGACAGAGACGGCGCCTGCCAACAAATTAAGACTTTTTTTGAAAAAGGTCGATCTAAATGTGACGAAAATATGACTTTTTAATTTTGAAAGATCTCGAATGACGTTATGGATAATAACACCCTCCGTTCCTTGGCGTTTCTATTTCAAGATCGCGCTCTTTCACTGATGCTCTTCTGTATAAATGTCCCGCCGCGGGAGCAGCATAGCAACTGAGGGCGCTAGTCGATTTCATAGGGGGAAAGGCAAAGTCTCAAAATTCGGAATGTCCTGGACGAAGAGAAATCTGCCAGCTTGGCACGTTTGCTTCGCAGGAAGTCTTTGTACTGAAGGATATAGCACGAAGAAACAAAGATAAAACATACGTACGGGGCAAGTTTCCGTTTGAGGAAGAGCCGCGTTACGAAACCAACAACTTCCTTTCGACCAAGGCATCAGCACTGAATTCTGGATTTCAAGTCAAGCCCCCCCGCCCCCCGCCCCCTGTCAACATTTATGTAAAAATGTATTTCCTTTCCCTTCCTCCAGGTCCCTGACCTCAAAATCACGATGACTTCTTCCGCCCCAGGCCAGCGCCGGCGATTCCACTCAGAGTGCATAGGATCAGCGATGATTGTTACAGCAACTGCAACTGCAACCACAACAGCAGCAACAAGAACGACTTCCCAAGAAGACTCCTTCCACACTTCAGCAGCAGCAGCAGCAGCACGATGCCGCTCCAGTGCCCCTATCGATGTTGAGGAACAATTCTACAGAGTTCTCCTGGAAAGGCGGCGGCGGGGCAACCACACGTCCCCATCTTCCGTCCCCCTGCACAGTCAACGCCGCCGCCTGTTACCCCTCCGTCCGCGCCCCTTCTTCACGGCCTCCTTCGCCGGCTCCAGCCTCTCCCGGTCGCTGCCGCTGCTCCTGGCGGTGACGGCGGCGCTCGTCCTGGCGCTGTCCGGCCCCACACCTGCGCTCGCCCTGCCGCGGGTGGCAAAGAGGGACCTGGTGGAGGAGTGGCCGGCGGCACTCATGATGGAGGAGGAGGAGGAGCGGCGGTTGCCAATGGGCCCCGCCAGTTGGGAGGACGAAGACGAGGACACAAGGTGAGAGGAGGGAGATGGTTGCGCAAGGGAGGGGATCTACCATTTGCAACTTGCGTACAATGCTTGAAAAAGTTCCTGAGGAGCTGGGCATCCTTGAACTTGACGAGAAAGATTAGGGCTTTTTGTGGCATTTCCTCCACCGTACAAAAGGTAGACCTACTTGTTGTACGGTACTTTGTCTGGTCATGAAGCACTATTCCAGGGCTCCGCAAGCGCAAAACTTTCCTGCCTAGCTCTCCCTCTTCAAATGTTTGAGCCTAGCTTTCTTTTAAGAGGACTTTGCGCGGCACGAAGGCAGATTATGCGCCCGCGGCAAACTCCCGCCATTCATCGTCACATCTGGTCCGAAAGTCTATTTTTTATCTTCCCGCCCTCCAGGTACCTGAGCTACCCAAGCCACCAGACCAAGCCCCACCACTCATCGAGGACACTTCGGGAAAAAGAGGAGGAGGCCGAGGCCGCAGTCGCCCTTCTCCTAGTCGAAGAAGACGCTGCCGCAGCAGCAGCAGCGGCCGCCAAGTCCGCCCCCAGGTCCTCTTCCCCCGCTCACCACCCCTCCAGCAGGAGGCGGAGGCGGAGGCGAAAGTCCCGCCGCTCCACCAGGAGGAGGAACGCGCGGACGGCCAGGACCACCGACCAGTGCTCCGCAGACTCCACGGTGAGAAAAAAATACCTTAGAGAAAAAGCAGTCTGTTACATTTGGGGAGGGCAATGTCCACTCCCCCGCCGGCGGCAGGTCCACTGACCCCGAAATATCTTTTCCGGACCAGACGGCTGGCCATAATATGTGTGCGAACGAAAGGAGGGATCATCCTTATTCTTTACCTCCCTTTGAAGGGTTGCTTACTTCCGGGAGCTCCTTACTTCTTTGGATCAAAGTAAATGGCTTCTTACGCCGCTTAATTATATTACCTATAATAGGAGAAAGACCCCCGCCTTGTGCCCGATATTCATGCCCAGAGTACGGTATACGCAGACAGAGAACACTGACCCTAATTCGCCTTTTCTCTTCCTCCTTTCCCTCCAGGGCCTGAAGACCCGCGTGTGCCAAAACTGTGCCAAGATAACGCGCACCCGCAACGCCTACTCCACCTGCTGCTACAACGTCAACAGCGCCTACGGATGGTGCAAGAGGATATACGACTTCACCAACCCGCTCGGATGAAAACCCGAAAAACTATTTTTTTCCTCCCTCCCTCCTCCTCGTTATGTATCTGTATAGGTGTAAATTTAACGCGTCCGATAGAAGTATTCTCTATGCGTACATACAGTAAAAGCAGAAAGGCAGGTTAGGCAAGAAGAGACAAGACACAAGAGTACCGGCAGGCGGCGATGGCGGAGGGAAGAAGAAGTGACCCTCCCATCAAAGAAGCCGCTCGCGCCTCTAAATACTTCCAGTATACCCTTTTTCTCCCCCTTTCCTAAAGTTCTGGGTTGCCGAGGCCACACGTTTACAGTGATCTAGCTTCTCGCAAAAAACCTCCTCTCAGTCGATGTAATTTTAAATTTTTTGTGAAAGCAATTTACGTCGTTTCTTAAAACCCCAGGCGCAGACAGTCCTGCTAGCGAGAACAAATCAGCCAAAGAAGACGCCCGCCGCACCGAAGAGTGCGGGGGAAGAAGCTACCTTGAAGTTACCATGACCTCGACCCCGTGCGCTAAAAGTTTGCCAACAACAACGCAAAGGACATTTTCCCCTTATTTTACTGACCGGACATCTGAGTCTAGCTAGCTCTGATGAGAAAGACAGTATTTGTAGACACAAGAGATCTTTTTGACACACGACATCCGATTGTCCGCTCGAGAAAAAAAGGCATTCAACACAAGATCTGGATTTTACCAGAAGAACGAGAAAGTTTTGTAATTGGCCGCGCTGTACGGTACGTACGTACGATTACTGGCGCCCAATAAACTCGCTCACAAATGCTTAGTTTCAAGCTGCATCAGTGTATTTATTTGGTATTGCCGATCGAGCAATCTGCTACTAAGAAGCTGTACACAACTCTACCGCAATTGTCAAACATTCGGAAGCAACGTCAAAAAGGCATATTTACGCAAAAAAAACCGTAGAAAAATGAGAGAATGCGTAGGTAGGCTCTTGAATACAAAACTTTCGAGAGGCGGTACTGTTTTACAGTGTAGTACGGTATGAGGCGAGCCTCGCTGGCAAGAGACGACGGCTCTTTTTCCTTCACGGCTTCCTGTGGAACCGCTCCAGGCAGAGCTTGCAGCTCCAGGACCCCTCGGGCGGCTCCTTGATGGGCGGCACCAGGCAGTACATGTGGTAACCGCGGTCGCAGTCGTCGCAGAACAGGAGCTTGGGGGGAAAAACAAATATATAAGACGAGCAGTCCACTTATCGCCCAGACGGGGTCGTTAAAAAAGGAGGTTTGGCGACTTTCTCAAACTGGGGGTCCCTTCGGACTTCCGGTTCCGGTGCATTAAAGACTACTGCTAAGAGCTAACCTGGTCATCGTTCTCCGACGTCCCGCAGAGGGTGCAGCACTTGCACTCGATGCACTGCCACGGGTACTCCTTCACCGAGATGATCATGTTCTCCGTGAACTGGAGGCAAGTGGGGTGGCCTGCAAGAAGAAGGCAGCAAAACGTCAAAAAGAGATAAGCCAGCATCACATGTGCGGATACCAAAAAAACGTGTTGCGTCTCCCCTAATTTAAACATCGAGTTCGGGGAAAACTCGAGGAAAAACGCATGCTGAAGTGATGACTTCTGGCGAAGCGACCCCCTCGCCCTCGTGAGTACTACTGCTGCTTGCTTCGCAATGTACTTTTTTTGCCAGTGCCCCCCTTTTCCCCATCGGGTCAAAGTTTAGCGCTGACCGCAATTTGAATTTACAACAATACAGCGAAGCCAAGACTCACCGGATCTCCCGCACTCTGCGCACGAGACGAGCTCCTCTGGTCTACTCGTCTTCTTGTTCTCGGCTGCGTCGCCGAGGCAAAAGTCGCAGTAGCCAAGGGAGGGCGCCCTCTCCTTGCCCGCCATGGTCTTGTTGTTGCGGAGGTTGGCGGCCTGCCCTGCGGCGGTCTGGGGGATCATGCACTGTCCGCCGCTTGACGTGCCCCCGGCGGCGGAGGGGGTCCCCATCGGGGCGCCGCCGTGCTGTGGCGGCGGCGGCGGGTGGCTAGCGCCGGGGGGCACGCCTGGAGGCGGCCCGAGAGGGTGGTGGGGACCGGGGGGCACACCGCTTCCAGGGCCTGTAGAGGCGGCCGCGGCCGCGAAGGGGATGCCCAGGTCAGACTCCCTGTAGTTGACGGGACCAGCCGTGGAGCGGCGGGAACTCTGGCGACCTCCTGCAGAACAAAAAAAAACAAAGTTAGGACTCTCGATTTGTCACATTTGCAAGTACGTACGTACTGCTACGATAAAGAAAAAGCTTTTTTGCAGCCCAAAGTCCAAGTCATGAATTACTTGTAGGCTACAGGGCCAAGTCGAATATTGGCAGAAATAATGCAGCAGGTTTTGGCTTTATCGTGTGGCAAGCATGCTTGTTGTGGACATGTTTATGATCAAATGACTGCTTAAGAGCGATGGTAGAGAAGCAAAGCGCGATGCTACATGCATTTGACAGAGCAGGCAAGCAAATGTTATTCAAATGTACCGGTACCGGTAAGAGTGTAGGCATGCAAAGCGGTGGACGTACGAATAAAGCAAGCGTCATGCAAAAAAAGTAGGTAATAGGACGAAAAATAATGTTTGTCCCAATCTCCATTGGCTACTGTATTTCTAAGAAAAGACTGGGGGGAAAGCAGGATTCGTGTTGGGAGTCTGCAGGGGCAGTGATTTAGATTGACTACAGCGCAATCCAGGAGTAGTATTGCGTGTAAAAAAGCGGTAATAGAACTGTACAGGTAACATGTGATCTTCGGCATCTGGGAGACGACAAAAACACAGAAGTCCTCCTGGGTTCCGCAACGGAGTTCAGTAGTTTGGCATCTTGAAAAGAAACAGAACTGGACAAGACGGAAGACACAGAAAATTGAGCCTGAGGGTTGGGAAAAAAAGATTCCTCGTTCTTGTCGTCAGTGACCCTCCTTCCTGAGTGTCCAGCAAAAAATATTAGGCTGTCAATCAAAAGAACAAAGCGTGAAAGGATTAAGGCTGGGGAGGCTACCTGGAGTTGCAGCAGAAAACAAAATCGTTAATACAGGCCAGTTTAAAAATAAATAAATGTAAGCGTCCCTCGTCGGAAGGGTCAGGCAATCGGACTAGTAGCAGCGGAGGCCTGCGGCACGCACTGCCCTGCTCCAGAACTGTAACCACTACTGTTATAATTAGGTGTATTGTTGCTTCGCGTTGTGTAGAAGTAGCAGCAGGGTTTTTTTTTCAACAGGTACAAGTGTAAGCGCATCTTCCTCCACCGCCACTGCCGAGCTTGTCGACCCAACTTCTCTGCTTTTTCTACCGGAGAGATAGAGAGAGCGCTTTCCGCACCTGCCGACTGCAAGCCATCGAGGGATCCTCCTCCGTCTCCGCCGCCGCAGCCGCCGTCAGGAGTGGAGGGCGGAGTGAGCGAACTATTGCCCCCCACGGAGGAAGGCCCTGAGGCGGCGCCGTCTTCGTGGAGGTGGTGGTGGTGAGGGAGGGGCCCCATCCCGCCGCCGCCGCCAACCTGGTAAGGATCCTCCACCGGCACCACGGATCCCCCGCTGGTGGAGTGGTGCTGCGGGGCAAGGTGGTGCATCTGCTGCTGCTGCTGCTGCTGCTGCGACTGTGGCGGCGGCGGCGGGCTCTGGCCCGGGTACCCGCCGACCGGGACGCTCGGGTCGCGGTCTTTGTGCGAGTTCTTGTAGTGGTACGTGAGGCCCGGCCTCGTTTTGTAACGAGCGCCGCATACTGCAAGAGATCGTCGTTAGCGTGGGGGAAACCGAGGGAGGGAACAACTCGAGGGTGGAGACGGGAGGGAATAGGGAGTAAATTTACTGCTGCTTGCATCATTGGGGGAAAAACAAGGGAAGGTTTTCTTCGAAAGATTGCTCCTGGAAAGGAAGATTCTCCTTTTGGAAAACACGTTTCCGCCACGGACAGTTTTAAGATAGCTTAGAAGGGAAACTAGCAGGGTCTACAAGAGGATTAGTTAACGGGCTCAACAAGACCTCCAGAGCACATTTTCCCTGAATTATAATGGCATAATTTGCTACTGTTTGCGTAGGGAAATCCTCAACACTCCCACGAACAAGAGGGGCCATAAGGACAGACATGGAAGGGACAAAACACCAGCCAACAAAATTCTCGAAATACATTCATGGTTACAAAGAAACGGGTGAATCTGCTGCCGGAATACGTTGACAGTTTTGTAGGGAGAAAAGAGTGTTGTGGTAGGGGTGGATCAGAAGAGAATCCGTAATTTTAAAACGAGGTGTGCCACGTCGAAAGTCTTGTGACGAAAAGCAACCGAGAAAGAGAGAGAGAAACGTGAACAACAAGTCTTTTGGTGAGATGGATGATGGATTGAATGATATGAAAGCGGCTTTCTCCCGCTGCGGTGGTGCACCAACAACAACAATTTCCTTTAGAGGTCGACCCCGAATTGGGAGGAGCCCCACGATTTTTTTGGAGGTCTTTTTTTGCTCATGCGACAACGGGAGAAAGACGACGAATAGAGAAGAGGGGGAAATTGATGTAAGGCAATGTATTTTTTAGCACTTACGTTCGCAGGCAAAGGGCTTCTCCGAATCCGGGATTGCGTCTGCGTGGGTGCGGCGCTTGGCGGGGGTGCTGGAGCCGCTCTTGGACCCCTGATTGAAGAAAAGCGGGGTGTTTTTTTTTTCATTATTTGGTTGAGAGATTGAGTGGTGTTTTCGATAACCCTCACCCCCTTGGCCTTGCCTCCCTTGCTCTTGGACTTCTTCTTCTTGCTGGAGTAGTCCTCAAAGTCGTAGTCCGAGTCCGAGTTCTCGTGGTGGCCGTGGTCGTCGTCGAACATCTCGTCCTCGTAGAAGCCCCACTCGGACTGGAGGAGAACAAAAAAAAGATTAACATGAGTTGCAAAACTGGAGTCCTCGGCTTTTTCGAGTTGCCAGCAATGGCACTCACGCTGTTCTTCCCGTCCTCCTTTCCCGCCCCCGCCGCCGAGGGGTCGTCCATGCCCACGCCGCCAAGCGGGATGCCACCGGGTGCGCCGGGGACAGAGCCGGGGGCTCCCGAGGACAGCGACGGGTTCTCGATCTGGCTGATGACGTGCATCTCCGACTCCGGGTCGTACACCCCGCCCCTGGCGCCGCCCACCAGCGAGCCGGAGGCCCCGGGGACGCCGCCAGGCCCCGCGGCGGCCGCCGCGCCGCCGCGCGGCTGCATGAAGAACTTGAGGTACTGGTAGCTCTTCTTCTTCCAGGCCTTTCTGGGGTACGAGAGGACCTGCCCGTGCTGCCCGCCCGCCCTGAGGAGCGCGTCCGGCGGCATCCTCTGCCTCTTGTGCCTCTGGTTGTCGTAGTGCCTCTGCGCCACGCCCGTCTGCCCGTCGATGTAGGGGATGCGCATCTTCCTCTCCTCGTTCAGCTTCCGGTTGAAGGAGCAGGCGTTCTCCAAGTAGTCCTTGTAGCCGGAGTCGTTGAAGAAGCTGAAAAAGAGGATCCAGGTTAGAGGGAAACCTTGTTTGCCTTCCTTGTTGCCAACTCACTTCTCCATCTTCTTGAGCCTCCCCTTGTCGACGTGGATGTCCAGGGCAGGCATCGTCAACACGAAAAAGGATGGGTCCACTCCACACCACAACGGGGGAAACAACTCGAGTTTCTTGACGAACGTGGACTCACTGGACTGGCCACACTTGGACGACTTCACTCACACTCTAGTAAGTACAGTTAAGTACGTACACTGCCTTTGGCTTTTTCAGTTTTTCATCGATCGGCCATCAACAAAACAGAGTGGTGGAAAGATGCAAGAATGGAAAATGTTCTTTGTTTCTTAGAATAAACTTTAA
>JAAUYB010044497.1_pt1 | contig 13946 bp, 12 predicted proteins | sample 7278071 | NCBI WGS metagenome assembly JAAUYB01 (sample SAMN14350121, study PRJNA611818) | marine sediment metagenome | isolation source: surface marine sediment (1.8m) | place: French Polynesia: Moorea | collected 2018-08
GAATTTGAATTCAAACAGAAAAAGGGGGAAACACAAGGCTAACGATTTGTATACGAAAATGATTGTCTTGATTGGGAAATTCAATGTCGCATCCGGTCCGTTATCGTCACATTCCTCCCCTCCGGCGTGATGGGCGAAGGTCGTCGCAGCCCAGCCCGCCGTTGCATCATCCTTCGTACTTGGGGAATTGTGCTGCCAGGTTGGGCTCCTCGTCTTTCTCCGGGCTGGGTGCCGCTGCCCAAGCTTCTATCCTCTCCCTGGTGGCCTGCAACCTTTCCGCCGCCGCTCTCTGGCTCTCCTGCCTCTTCTTGAGGTCCTCCTCCCAAGGGAATTGTCCCTCTCCCACTCTGGTCCTGCTCGGCGGTTTGGCTTTCGCTGGCTTCCCGTGTGCTCTCCGTTTTTCTTTCCTCTTCCTTCCCCTGCCGATCTTTCTTCCCTCCGCCACGGCCTGGGCCAGCCTCGCCAGTTTCCGTGCGCGCACCTCGTCCAGAGCCTCCGGTCGGACTCGACCATCCGTAGTGAGTCGGCTCTCCAAGTCGTCCAGCACGTCCAAGTGGAGCTCCGGAATCTCCTTGGCCTCGACGGTGTCTCGCGGTGATCTGAACACATATGGCCCGACCGCTAGCACCACGGGGAAGAGCATTGTGAGGCGTCCGTACATTCTCCAATGGAAGAATATTGCCAGCAGGTGTTTCTTCCGCCGCCGCCCGGGACTGCAGTCTCCTGTCAGGTGTCCTCTCAGGGAGCAGTCTCGACATTCACCGTGCAGCACTGGGCAGATCCCGACGCGGTGACCTTTCTCTCGGCACAACGGGTAGAGACACCTTGTTCCAGTCTTCTTGCATCCGCAATTCTTGTCCCTTTCTGATACGCCGCACTCTTGACATCTTGTCGCTTCGCTCCCTTGTCGGTTGGTGACGAGATTGACCTGTCCTCCCTTGTACATGCCGGCCCTCTTGGCCCACTTGCGGAGGTGGTCTTTCCTCTGTTTCACTCCTTGGTATTGCTGAGCGTGGTACTTGGCCATGGACGTCTCACTCCTCCAGCCTCCAGACTTGTGGTTCTTGATCGCGATCCTGACGAAGCTCTCCCTCTCGGAGCAGTTGACTGGCTCCTCTTCGTCCGACGATTCCACTACCTCCTCCGTCTCCTCCTCAGTCTCCGGGTCTCCTGTCCCCACTGAAGGGTAGGATCGCACGGTTCCCAAGGGGTCGGCGGAGAAGGGGTCTTCTCCGGTTTTGGACGGGGGGCCTGGCTCTTCGTCCCACTCCATTTCGTCCTCCAAGCGCAGAGCTCCTGGGCGCTCGTGAAGTTGCTCTCCCTCCTGGATCACCTGCTGCATGAGGCGGAGCCTGTCCCAGTCGTTGTAGCCCCCCGTCAGGTACTTGAGCAGGACCTCTACGTTGAGAATCTTGTGGGGTTCTCCTCCATCTTCTCCCAGGTAGACGACTTGGAAGTTCTTGAGAGGATATCTCCACCTGTACATGTGGAGCATGTTCCTGGCCATGATCAGCTCCGTCCACTCCTCGACGCTGCCGTCTGGGTTCTCTTTCTTCACGTCTCTGCAGATGTCCGTCAGGTACCTGTTGAGCACGTCCCTCCTTTCCTTGCTCACTCCCTTCTTGCTCCCAGGGTGGATCACCAGGTGGGTTTCCCCGCTGGTCAAGTAAGCTACCGTCTTCAGCCCGATCCTCTCTGTGGGGGAGTAGAAGTTGTGGATGTCCCCCCTCCGGTACCACCTGCTGACCAGGGGGCCGACCTCCAACGGATGGGCCACCCAGATCCCGAGCTTTTCCAGGTCGTTCCTCACGTCCTGACCAGCCACTACCACTCTCCTTCCCTTGAACCCCTTGAGATTCTGAAGTACCCAGAATCCCAGGGCATGTCTCACGTCCCAGTCGAAGAATTTCATGTAGTACACCAGGAGATAGCCAGTCTCCAGCACCATGATCACCAGCTCCACTCGGTCTCCCCCTCTGAGTTCTCCCTCGGTGTCCAGGGTCACCACAGCATTTTCCTCCAGGGCCCTCCTGAACAGCCTTGTTGCTTGGATCTTGTCTTTTTCGCTGGTGATGTGTACAACTTTGTCTCCTTGCTCTTCTCACACGTGGGGGTACTTGGGAAGGCTGTGAACGAAAGTGAACTCTTCTGTGACCTTTTTGTAGCATTCTGCGTATCCCATCACCGCTGGTCCTTTAAGGAAATTCGGCGGCGTTGCTGGAATCCTGAAGTGCCTTTCCAGTGGAGGTGTCTTTGGCAACAGGTTTCGAGGCCAGTTGTGATTGAACTGTTTGGTGACACTCTTCCAGTCCCCCACCTCCAGCTTTCCGCCCGTAGATCTCCCTTCCCTGAGAGCCTTCACCGGGTCCCCTTTCCCCACTGAAGGGTGAGGGTCCACGGCTCCGATCTCAGGAAAGAGATCCTCTTCCATCCTCCAGACGGGTGCCCTTGGTAGATCAGGGATGACCGGTCCAGCTTCTCGCTTGGGCCTCACTCGATCGTACCACAGCTCAGAGTCCTTCATCTTGGTGATCTTCCTCCTGTCTCCGGATCTTGCTGCTACACACCTGCACACGGTCGCTGGGTTGTACCAGTCCTCCCTTGGTAGCATGCTGGCCCCCCTCTTGTTGCCGAACTGATCGTAGTACCCGCTGCTCCTGTCCAATGCGTCCTTGTTCTTTCCGTTGTTATTGTTCTTGTCCTTTGATCCTTTTCCATCCGAGGCTAGTGAGGTTGCGACTAGTACGTCCCCCTGTACCAGAGCGCCGTCGTCCGATACTTCTTCAGCCCGTTTTCCTCGAAAGTCTCCAGCCTCACGAGGAAGTCCATCGTCCTTCCCCTGGTGTTGGCGTCCAGTATCTCTCCGGGAATGGCTAGGACCGCCAGCATCTCCTGACTCTCGGGTCCCCCCAGTGGCACGGTGTTCCAGGTGCTCTCCTCCTGGTCCCTCATCAGCCTTCTCCCCTCTCCTCTGTACGTTGACACGTACGTGAGGAGCCTCGGGCCTCTGTCGCGTGCGATCTCCGGCCTCAGGAAAGCGGAAGGGAATTGCACCACCCTTGGGTCAAAACGGAAACCGGGCCTTGTACGAGCGTTGTGGAGGGCCTGGCGGAGGGTGTAAGATACTCCTCCTCTCTCCTCCTGAGCTTCCCCGGCTTGAGGCTGCCTCGGCATGACTCCCTGATGCAGAGGTTGATCCATGTCGTACTCGGACCTCCGACTCCACTGGGTGTTGTATATCTCCCGGCCCTCGGATGGGTGATATCTTCCTCCCTGTCCTCCGGTCGGTCCTTCCTGATGATTCTCCCCTGGCCACAGCCTCTCCCTGGTTTCTCGATTTATTAGCTCCAGCCGCATCCTGTCTTCCTCCTGTTGGGCCTCCGGCGGCATGGGCCTGAACCCTCTTGGAGCTCCCATCGGGGAAATGGCTTGTGCCTTCGCTTCTTGGCACCCTCTCCCCTCGTCGGCGAATGATCTCTTCTTGCTGATCCTCCAGCTCTTCGGCCCTCTCCTCGTTCATCCTGCCGTTCTCTACCGCCTGTCGGTGTCTGGCCCCGTTGGCTCTTCCCCTCCCGGCTTCCTCCTTCGCCAGCTGGTACCACTCGTCCGCGTGCTCCCGCAGCGCCAGGATCCTCTCCCTGGCCTCCTCTTCGTACAGCGTCGGGTCCAGCCGAGTCCTGAACACTGGCCTCCTTCTGGGTCGGGCCCCGGTGAGCCGTGGTGCCGGAGGGGCGATGTCCTCCGGCAGGTCCATCTGAGGGAAGAGTCCCTCCGCTGGCTCCCTCACTCTGGTGCCTGGCCAATCTCTCTCGGCTGGATGAGTGGGAAGCGTCCTGTATCTCATCTCTTCTTGGCGGTACTCCCTCTGGAGGTATCTTCTTGGCGAGGTCGCGAATCCTGGGTGTCGGGGAGGCATCCAGTCTGCTGGTCCCCTCGGACTCCACCTGCGCTGGCGCTCTTCCTGGTTCCTGGGCCTCAAAGGGGGCCTGATCCTGGTGTCTGCCTCTCTCTCCGGCAACCTTTCTGGTAGGAGTTGCTGTTGTGCCTCTTGCCCCGCAGGAGGAAGATTTTCCCTTTCTGTCGCCGATGTTTCCTCCACCCTGGCCTCGTCCAGCTCGGCTTCTCCTCCCATCTCCCTCTCCACTCTTTCCAGTGCTTCTGCTGCGGCTGCGGCCTCCGCTCTGGCCCTCCCTATCTGCTCTCCCAGCACCGTCCCTCGCTCTCCCATCAGGCCCCTCAGGCTTGCCGAGCTCGGACCTGGTTCCATGGGGCCTCTGTACCTTGTCTGCGGAGGGATAATTGGAGGTCCTCGAGGGGGTTGTGGAGGTGGTGTTGAAGCAGGAGTCAGTCCTCCGGATGGCACCGATGGAGAAGAGGGAGGTGTCCCTGGATCCGGAGACGGTATGGGATATCTCCTTGGCATCCTCCTGGTCTCGTACCTCCCTATCATCGGTCTTCCCAATTGGACGTCCTGCCCCACTGAAGGGCGAGGAGTCTCTTGGGTTTGAGCATCCTGCCCCACTGAAGGGCGAGGAGCTTCTTGACCTTCTGCTGCGTCCCTTCTGGTTGGACTCGGACCCTGAGCTTCCGTCTCTCCGCCGGCCTGCTCTCCCATGGTGGCTGTTGAGGGAGCCCTCGCTGCTGCTTCTCCTCCTCCTGAAGAGGGATCTTCCCCCTCCGGGCGATGCGGTGAGGGAGATGCCGGGGCTGGAGCCGCCGTCCTTGCTTGAGCCTCCTCCCGGGTCCTCGAAGGAGAAGTCCTTGCTTCCTCGTTCCTGTTCGGGCTCTGGCGTCCTTGGACGTCCGTGGGTCGCCTCCTGGTTCTCCATGATCTGGCGCCGTCGTCTTGGTCTCTCCTGCCTGGGTTGGAAATAAGTCAGGTCTTTATTCGTTAAGTATTTATTCGCCGGCTGGGTGTCCTGCCAATCTTAGCTTGCGAACTTTCGTCAATATCCCTTGTCCTTTGGACTTATTATTTCCAGCCTTGTTACTCACGCTTCTCCCGGTGTTCTGGAGGTGGTTCAGGCTCCCGTCGATGGTGTCCTTGGCGTCCTTCCAGGGATTCTTCTTGATTCCGGGGATGTGACACGGTCCGTCTTCGTTTATTCACAACGAAAGACTAACGATTTTCCATTTCTTTTTCCGTTTCCTGTTTTCTTGTTGCCAGATATTTGAATTTAAACGATTGGTCTGGCTTCTTAATTTGACTTTTGTGTCAATCCGGGGAATTTTCTTTTTAATTTATTTTGTCTCATTTGTTTCTGTTTACGTTTCTTGTGTTTTGGCAGCTGACGTCCGTCGTACCTGCCCCGAGGCGATTGCGAGTGTTCTCTGCCATCTCGCAACCTCTTTTGTTATTGTCAGCTATTGCTGCGCCCGGACTGGGCGGGGAACCCGAACCCGAGGTCCGTGATCCTCAACACCATGTGGGCCTCCGCCTGGACTTCTGGCTTCCCTTTCCGATCTTGGGGAGGGAATTTGTGAAGCAACTTCAGCTCTGCCTTCCCAACTCTTCCACGGGATGTCCTTTTCCACCGGCAACACCATGGAGATCTTGGTCACCGGGCGCACGTACTTCCCGAACTGCGTCTTTACTTCCAATACTCTCACCAACCCGTCCGGCCCAGGGAAGGTATTAGTAACTAGCCCTAAACTCCACTCTCCCTTCCTCTTTCCGTCTAGAAGCACTACCACATCTCCGATCTTTAAATTCCTTACTTCCTTCTGCCATTTTTCCCATTCTCTTTGATTAGGAAGGACCTCCCTGATCAGCCTCTTCCAGAAGTGGTCTAAGATATCGTTCAAGCGCCTCCAGGACTCCTTTCCAGCGCCTTGGTCCAACTCCAGCCCTGGGCAGAATTCATAGGTCTCTCTCCCACAAAGGAAATGGTTTGGGGTTAATGGCAACAATTCATCCCCTTCCTGACTCTGGTACGTGAGTGGTCTCCTGTTCACCATGGCTTCTACCACCGCCAAAGCAGTCCTTAGTTCGCTTTCTTTTATCAAAATGGGTGATACTTCGTTTTTTCTCCCCCCGTACCACTCACCTTTAGGAGGTTTGGTATGGTGTTTTAGCGTCCTGGGCAGTACTCCCCGCAAGGCTCTTTTGACTGTTCCCACCATCCTTTCCCAGATTCCTCCGTGGTGGGGAGCCGCTGGCGGGATGAAGTGGAATTCTACTTTGGGGTACTTTCTTTGAATCTCCGCGTCGTCCAGCTCTCGCCAATACTGGTCAACCTCTCGCGCGGCTCCCTTGAAGTTTGTTCCATTATCCGAAAGGCATATCCTGGGCTCCCCCCTTCTGGCTACGAATCTCTTCATGGCTAACAAGAATTCGGTGGTGGATAGATCATACACTATTTCTAGCGTGATGGCTTTGATGATCGGGCACATGAAAAGCAGAATCCAAATATCCTGTTGTTTCCTCCCCCTTCCCAATGAAGTGGAGAATGGGCCAGTGAGGTCCATGCATGTGGTCTGATATGGGTAGGCCCGTTTTTCACTTCTTGGGAATCTAAAACTTGTTGTGGGTGCCATTCTTTGGTACAATGGACTTGGTCTAGAGATCTTGCATTGGTGGCATTCTCTTATTATTGCTTTAATTTGGCATCACATTCTTGTTGAGTAATATTTTTTACTTATTTCGTAGCGAGTTGCATCCACCTGTAATGCGTGATGTAGAACTTCCTCGTGGTAGTGTTTAATGATTAGCTTCGTCAGCGCTGCTCCTTTTGGTAGTACAATTGGGTTGCTACCATGATGGTAAATGTTTAACATTTCTTGGTTCAGACATGTCCTTTTTCTTATGATCCCTTGACTGTCGATAAAGACATTGCATTTTGCTAACATGCTTCTCTGTGCAACTTGGCCTTCTTTAAGTAGTTGTTTTATTTCTTCTTTGTAGTATTTTTCTTGAGTAAATTTTAGAACCTTTAGCTCTGCCTTGCTCCACAGGTTTGGGTTCATTTGGTTCGATATTTTCATACGCTGCATCTTTTGAACCGCTATTATTGCTTTTCCCCATACTTTGATTACTTCTTGGTAATTTCTAAAATTTGTTGGATCCATGTTGTTTTCTTGTTCCTCTCTAACCATTAGGGCGGCCTGCCCCACAGAAGGGCTAGGCGCCTCTGGGTGAACTGACTCTTCTAATCCCATATGTCCATCTTGTATTTTTAGATCCATGGTGTTTTTAATTTCATTGTAGCCTTGCTTTGGTAACTTTGGTATGTTTGGTATTGGCCATTTACCTTCATCTAAGTATAGGAAACTTGGCCCATTTTTCCATATGGCTAAGGTGGTTAACTCTTCAATTGTTGCTCCCCGACTGGGCAAGTCCGCTGGGTTCTCCTTTGTGTTAACATAGCTCCATCGATGAGGATTCGTTTGTGTTCTTATTGTCGTGACTCTGTTATAGACGTATTCGTATAGGCCTAACGTTGTGTTCTTTAGCCAAGCCAGAGCCACCTCACTGTCGCTGTAGTAGAAAACTTGGTCTTCCTGCATCTTTAGCGCAATAGTCAAAGTGTTTTTTATTGGAACACAAAGGAGCATGGCGTTCAATTCCGCTCGGGGCATAGTGTTGCTGTCTTTAGGTACTAGTTTGGTCTTTGACATTCCAATTCGAACCGTTACATCTTCGTTTTCGTATTCTGTCCTCACGTAACCCACCGCTGCCATGGCTGAGTTTGATGCGTCTGTGAAAAGGTGCAAAGTTTGTCTTTTCACTTTCCCTGTCATTGACCGTAGGCATCTGTGGAAGGTCAGACTCCCCAGCTTATTTCTCAGCTCCTCCACCCAGGTATTCCATTGCTCATTTACCTCCTTGCTTACTGGTAGGTCCCATTCTTTAGTTTCCTCTTTTGCTTTTCTAAAGATAAGTCTTCCTTTGACGATGAAGGGAGAACTTAGGCCTAGAGGATCATAGAGTCTGGCTTGTACTTGAAGTATTTTCCTAGGGGTCCACTCTGTATCGTCTGGTACCTTCATTTTATATCCTATTTGATCGGTTTTTGGGAGGTAACTCATCCCCAATGTGGATAACTTGGGGTCTTGTTCTAGGTCATGTTCTATTAGTTGCAACTTGGTTGCTGTATCCTCGGCGGGGAACGATTTTAGAACCTTTTCGAAATTCGAGAAAATCTATGCTGCCTTCATTTGCGCAGAAGCAAATATTTCTCGTAGCTGATTAAGGATTCTCACAGCTTCGTCCTCATCCTCCGCTGATCCCATTATATCGTCTACGATTGAACTCGATAAGATCATAGACGCCGCCAATGGGTACTTTTTCTCATAATCTTTCGCTAGTCTCTTCGCAGTGTAAATTGCGACGCATGGGCTCCCGGCCGAGCCAAATGGGTGCCTCAAGAACCTGTACGGTACGTCTTCAGCTCTTGATTTGGATCACTGCGAAAAACAAAAAGGTGACAGTATGAGTCCTCATCTGTCAGGCGTATTTGGAGAAACATTTCCTGTATATCGGTTCCAAAAACCACAGGGGCCCTTCTTATTCCCGACAGCACGGTGGGTAGATCATTTGCTAGATTAGGTCCAGGCAGCAAAGCGTCGTTGAGGGATTTATTATCTGGTGGAGTTTTTCTTTTTCCATCAAAAACTGGTCTCAAGGGCGTCGAGTCCTTACTCCAGTCCACCACCGGAAATTGCGGTATGTATTTCCTCTGCGTCGGAATCTTGTCTAAATTCTTCACTTCCTCCGCGTATCCCTTCTCAACATATCCATCAATTTTCTTGGCGTATGCTTTCCTTATTCTTTCGTCTCGCCAATGTTTGCTCCTTTCTAGTCTTTTAAAATCTTCTACCACGTACTTTCTGTTGTCTAGAAAACTGGGCTCGTTCTCCTTCCAGGTGCATGGGATTATGTGTCTCCCATCGTCTCCAATCTTTCGACCCCTTTCCAGCTTTTCCTTGATGTATTCTTCTTCAAGAGTTTTGGTGTTCTTCAGCTCCCCCGGGTCGAATCGCTCTGCCTCAATCCATTCAGTGATGAGCTTCTCCAGACGTTGATTGCTTGTCAGCATGGCTGCATCTTGTGTTTCCAGCTCTCCGAATTTGAGGAAGAAACATGCGTCTCGGCGGGCTAGTTCTTCTGCTTTGGGGGTGACTTTGCAATTCGATGCCTGTTGCTGAACCCGTTCTAACTCTTTTTGTACTTCCAGAAAGCTGCTTTCCTCCCCCTTCTTTGATGGATATGCGCCAGCGACTACCCATCCAAAAGGGGTGTAAGTGGAATCGGGCCCTTTTTCCCCTTTAGGCGGGCATATGTCGGGCACTCCCAAACTTCTGCTAAGCTCTGGTTGATCTACTCCAATCATCAGAGAGATTTTCCTGTCTCCGGCCAGGCTGCCAATTGGGAGATGCTCTAGGTAACGGAATTCCTTCTTCTTTTGGCTCCAATCAATCCCTTTCAGATTCCCGGCCGGGTTATCTCCCACTCTCACCGAAGCCTTCTTTTTTGTCTTTCCATCTAAGCTCTCCACTACTACGTCGGCGTAAAACGCCATACTTTTCACTGTATGGTTGTAGGCTATAGATGTATGGACAGGGAAAGGGTGCCCTGTCAAGTGCAGGTTCTCCCCCGCTTTCTGGTCTAATAACACCCCGGTGCAGCCGCTATCAAACAGGGCATTCACCTCTATTGTTCTTCTCGGCTCCCTGGCATTTCGTAGCCTCACGCAGATTGTTTTAAGGCTCACCGCCATCCCTTCGGAAGTTAGCATCCCTATTTCCTTTACTATTCCGCTTTCATTCCCTTTGAAACATAATGTCCAATGGTGTTTTTCTCCGCAGATCCTACAGTTCTTCTTACACTTAGCACTCAAGTGGCTATTTGATAGGCACTTGAAACACCTTTTTCCTTTTATGAGGACTTCCTTTCTTTCCATTTTTGTTAAGTCCATATATTTTGGACATTTTGTCAGATAGTGGGTTTCCCCACAGGCATCGCATTTCTCTTCAGCTTTTGCCTGTAGCGCTACTTCATCTTCTTCTCCCGAGTTGGCGCAGCTTTCTCCACTACTATCCCCGCTCTCGGGCTCATCGCCTTCCTCATCTTCTATGACATAGGCTCTCTCTCGCCCTTTTCCGAAAGGTGCTCCCCTCGTCTTAAAGTCTTTTCTTGGGGCTGCTCCCCCCGTCCTGGGCTTCGCTTCCAATTCAAATTGTATACTGTTCCGGGCTGCCGCCCTCTTTGTGTCCTCCATGATGTCAATCTTCTCCCCAATCCAATCGAGGAAGTCTTCAATGCTTCCTTCCAGTTGGTACATCCGAAGATGTTTGTGCCAAGCGTATTTCCCTTTCTCGTCCAGCCTGTTGGAGAGGATATTCCTCATTCCCAAGTCTGTTCCCATTTCATATCCCGGCTGGGCATCGCTCGCAGCAGCGATGTATTTTTGGACCTCAGTATCCAACATCTTCAGGTCACCCATGTTCTTCACGTTCATAGGCTTTCCCATGCCGATTCTTGCGTATACATCTCTTAGTACGTTGTCGTCTCCTCCCCACACTTTTTCCATATATAGGATTCCTCTCCTGTAGTCCTTTCCGTTCATTAAACGGGCATGCAAAATCTTTACATCTCTAGTCCCGTTTTCAATGTCTAGGAGTCTTTTTAAGACCAACACCTTCTGGGTGTTCGAGTGGTCAATTCTGTGGACATACTCAATGAATTGGTATCGCCACTCTACGTACTCTGATGTAATGCCTTTCCACTTCTTCATGATTTCATCTGTTTTAGGCTTCTTGGGGTCTATGATTATGGTTTTGTTGGTGGCTTTCACAGGAATCACTCGCCACTTTGAGGGAAGGCTGTCGTAAAACTCATAGTCTATTGAATCATCGGATGAGCTCGAACTGTCAGTTCTTCTCCCCCTCGATCTCTTTCTCAGTTTCTTCCTACCTCGTTGCTTTCTCTTCTGAACCTTTTCTCTTATTCTTTCCCAAGCAGCCTCTTCATCACGCCTCTCTCGTGCGATGTCTTTCCTTCTGGCTACCTCTTCGACTTCGTAAGCTCTTCTGCGAAAGGGTGCTCCGTAAGGGTACGTGGGTTCTTCTCCGTTCGTTTGGATCCCTCTTGGTTCGGTTTCTGCTGAGTGAGAAGGTGTGCGAGGTTTTCTCTGTCCACACCACCACTCTTCTTCGTCAGCCGTTCCCCTCGTGTAAGTTCTTTCAGATGCAGTCCGCCTCTCCCTTTCCCCTCTTGGTCTCCCTTGAGGATCAGGGAACTGCTTCCTGAATTATTCTTCCCTTTCAAACCTTCTTTTGGCTCTCAGGGCCTCCTGCGCTTGTTGACGTATGTCTTCCTCGACCCATCCGTCTTGAGTGTCAGTTTTACCCTTAGTAGGTCCAGCGTCCCTTCCAGCTTGGTAAATGGGCCCGTTACCTTCGTCGCGATTGGTGCTGTCGCTGAGTTCCACTGTTGGCTCATCGTACAGTTCATAATCTTTTGAGGCGCCCTCTACCACTGGGGGTCCCACATAATGGATTCCACCTCTCATCCCTTTGTCTTTTTCTGGCGTTGGAGCCTTGAATCCACCTTTTTCTCCTGGCTCACGATTAGGCTCTCCCCCGTTTTCTGCCAGTGCTATGAGGGTCTCCTGAATGGGGGACCTCCCCGCTGGGGGTGGATCACTCGCTTCCTTTTGAGGGGTCTTCTTGCTCCTATAGAAGGTTTTGCTTCGGATAGGTGTGAAATCTGCAACTGGCTTAGGCTTACTGCTCTGCACTCGAGCTGGGGTGTCTCCATCTCCCTGGCCATCTCTTTTATTCTCGTCGCCTTTCGCTTGAGAGATCTCTTTTGCTGCCCTTTCGGGGTTCTCGAGGTGCTCGAGCAATTTCCTCGATGCTTTCTTCCACTCGTAGATCTCACTGGCTTCCTTGTCAAGGGTTTCCAACAGTTATTTAATTTCTGGAGTGTGGAAAATCTCCTCGTCTCGGGTTTTCCTGGCGACTTTGAAAGATGTTTGCAGAATCCTGCTGACCCGATTGGTCCACTCCTTAACCTTCTCGCTCAATCCCTTGGTGAAGGTTGCTTTCTTCGCTGCAGGGATCATATTCCTCGCTTTCATCTTCCTGATCTCACTTATGCCATTCTGTACCCATTTCTTCATTTCATCTGCCGTTTCTATCATCTCTACCCTAGCTTCGTAGAAAGCGATAAGATCTCGTTTTCCTGCCTCCAACTCGATCTGTTGCTCATTTTCCTTGATCTTCTGCAGGATGGACTCTTCGTGCTCGTCGAAGAACTTATTCTCATAGTCACGAAGTATTTCCACCTTACTCAGTTCCAGATCTTGAGCCGGTGAATCGGGCATGCTAGTTAACACTTTCTCTCGGTACTTCTCAATTCCCACCTGGGTGTCCAGCCTATTTTTCCTATTCATGAAGTACATTGCTTCCAACTCCACTCCCGTTTTCTCCGCTCCCACTTTCTTTTGGATTAGCGTTTGAGATAAGGTGGTGGGGTCTTTGACACCGCTGTGAAGCAGAAAGGGAGCAGTGTTCCGTGCAACTTCAGTTGCCCCAGCTATCTTGTAAGTATCCATCCATCCCGCTTCCGGATGGTCTCCCAAGATCATGCTAGCAGCCGCCTCCGTTAGGACCTTTTTTGAATCCCAGTCTTCGTGCACCGTCCCATCTCCGCTGGCTGGTAAAGATATCTGGTACAGATTTGCACTCTGTACCGCTGGCAAACCAGTCGATACCGGTTGGAAAGGTCCTCCTCGTAGGCTCAGCTCTCCCGCTCCAGATGAAGGCTGATTTACTTTCTTCTTCACCTTCGGAAAGGGTTCCTCCGCCTCACTGAAAGGCTGGCGAACCTTTTTCTTCACCTTAGGGAAGGGTTCCTCCGCCTCACTACAAGGCTGGTGAACCTTTTTCTTCACCTTAGGGAACGGTTCCTCCGCCTCACTGCAAGGCTGGTGAACCTTTGTTTTCTCCTTAGAGTATGGTTCCTCCGCCTCACTGGAAGGCTGGTGAACGCTTAGTCGGCGTGTTCCAATGGATAGCTCACCACGGTTCCCACTAAGAATGGGCGATGGTTTTCTTGCTTCCAGCTCCGCCCAAGTTGGTATGTGAAGATCCTTCCTCGGAGTACTGGTGACTGCCTCAGACCTTCCTCCCTTCGCCTTGTTCTTTTCCAGATCCTCTTCGTTTGCCTTCATCTGTTCTACTTCCTCAGCCCAGTTTCCAATCTTTGAAGCGACCTCCTCGCTTTTAGGATTTTCTGCTGGGGTTCTGTTTGAATCCTCAAGAATGTCCACTACATCCTCTTCCACCTTGCTGGTCGCTCCAGCTTGGTTTCTTGCGACGCCCGGGGGACTCCCTTCAACGTCGTCTTCTCCTGCGCCCGGGGGACTCCCTTCAACGCAATCTTGTCCTAGGTTGGCCACCCCAACTAGGTTTGTCCTCACCTCCGGAGCGCTTCCTTCGGTGCATTGGTAGGTCACAATCGGGTTCGTCATAATCGGGTTCGTCACGTTGGTCTCTCCAACTTGTGTTTCCAGTGAGTCATAGAAAATGTCCTCACCATCCGCCTCCGGAGCACTTCCTTCAGCGTCTTCTATAGATCCGATGAGCACATCATCCAGAATCTTCTCCATCCTAGTGGCCTCCCCACTTGGACTGTTTCCGCCTGCTCCGGAACTTCCTCCGGCGACTTGGCGCATGCTTCCGGATGTTTCACTCCGGCTTCCGGCTTCCACCGGCTTTGCTTCTGTTGGCGCACTCCAACTCCAGCTCCTCGTCAGATGGCGTAGAAATTCCATTTCCGCAGGTCCAATTGGTCGCTGGTTCAATCCGGCTTCGTAGAAGGACCAATTTGTGGGCGCAAACCGTCCGCCGCAATGAATCGCAAGATACCCGAGTAAGAGCGTTCGTTAACACGTCTTATTATTTCTCAAAGTAATTCGCAACTAACTCTTTGACTTCTA
>JAAUYB010199662.1_pt1 | contig 13945 bp, 9 predicted proteins | sample 7278071 | NCBI WGS metagenome assembly JAAUYB01 (sample SAMN14350121, study PRJNA611818) | marine sediment metagenome | isolation source: surface marine sediment (1.8m) | place: French Polynesia: Moorea | collected 2018-08
ACTTGACCTTGATTTCTCTTTTGTAGATACGGAGCCCTGTCTGGGCCAGAGCAGAGCCCCTCGGCCATCCTCTCCGAGCTGCGCGAGAGTTGCCGCGTGCGCGACGCCGCCCTCCTGGCCAAGTGCGTCTGCGTGCTGGCCGTGGCCGTAGTCCTCTTCTTCCTCTCCAACTTCCCCACCCTCAATCTGAGCCTGGGCTGGACCGCCCTCCTGGCCGCCATGGCAACCATGGTGCTGGCAGACAGGCACGAGGTGGAATCTATCATGGCCAGGGTGGAGTGGTCCACGCTCGTATTCTTCGCCACACTGTTCGTGGTCATGGAGGCGCTCGACAAAATGGGGCTACTCAGGCAAATTGCATACGTCTCTTTTGATGAAAAAACCTAGTATAGTACGGTACACGTGCTTAACAAAAGTCGGATAAAAATCAAAAAGAGTGTTGGGAGTTACTACGTAGTAATTTTTTCAACAGCGACGGCAATATTTTTTACAGCAACAACAGTAGCAGCTACATTTTAACAGCAATAGCAGCAGCAAAAATGACAGCAGCAGCAGTATTTGTAACAACAGCAGCACCACAAAAAATGATGACAGGAGGAACAACAGCAGGAACTTAAAAAAGCAGTAGCAGTAGGTAGCAGCAGCAATATTTTTAACAACAGCAGAAGCAAAAATGACAGCAGCAGGTATGACAGCAGGAACATGAGAAGCAGAAGTAGGAGCAGTAGCAGCAGCAGCTATATTTGTAGCAACAACAACAGCAGGAAAAACAACAGGAACATGAGAAGCAGCAGCAGCATTATTTGTTGCAAGAACAACAACAGCAGCGAAAAATGACAGCTACAGTAAGAACATCAGGAGCATGACAAGCAGTAGCTTTAAAAAATTTTTTTCAGCAGAAGCAGCAATAGTAGCAACAGCAGAAACGAGGAGAAATAACAACAGCAATATTTGTTGCAACAGCAGCATCGTTTAACAACAGGAGCATGAAAAACAGTAGTAGCAGAGGCAGAACTTTTTTTTAAAAAAATACGAAAATACAGGTCTATCGGTGAGCTGGTGGAGACTGCCATCGAGTCTGTCCCTGCCGAGTTCCAGTTAACGGTGTCCATCGTGCTCATCGTGTGGGTGTCAGGGCTGGCATCGGCAGTCATCGACAACATCCCATTCACCACCATGATGATACCCATAGTGCTCGGATTGGCAGAAAACAAAGTGGGGGGAAATAATATTTGCGGCCGAGTTTTTCTCATTATCGACTATTTTTCTCTCCTTCCCCTTGAACCAGGATCTGAACCTTCCCCTGCAGCCTCTGGCTTGGTCCCTGGCCCTGGGGGCTTGCCTGGGCGGCAATGGCACCCTGATCGGCGCCTCCGCCAACGTAGTCTGCGCCGGGGTGGCAGAGCAGCACGGATGCAAGTTCACCTTCCTCGACTTCTTCAAGGTGGGGTTCCCCATTACCCTGGTCAGCCTCGTCGTCGCCACCGTGTACCTGCTCGTGTGTCATGTGGCTCTGAGTTGGAACGGAGGGTAGTGAAATGTGCAAATATATATTTTTTCATCGATGCTGCGCGGCAATAAACAAGCGTTACAAGTAATGAAGCATGTACGATCCAAATGCAGTGTAGAGATAAGTATGTGTCAGTCAATAACATACTTGGGCACGGGGTCTCGGCGGTGTAGGGGGGATAAAAGCTTTTTGCTGCGTGTGTGTGTGTGGGGGGGGGGGGGGTGTAGGTTTTCGGCCCGGTGTGTGAGGGGTAATTTTTTTCGGAGACCCATATGACATTCATGTGGAACAAACAAGAGAAAGAGGACCAAAAAAGCCAAGCAAATACGGAAAAGTAAAAATTGAGGGCAAAATCAAGGATATTCATATAAAAGGCACTTTTTGCCATTTATGGGCTCTTCAAGAAAAATTTTCAACATTTTAACAAATTTGTCTTTAAAAAGGTCTGTTTTCGTCATTTATAGGGTGGGGGGTAAAAAAAATTTCATATGGAATCATATGGGGCCGCCCATGTACGGTCAAAAACAAGGGGTCAAAGTCTTACTGTCCCCGGGAAAAAGAGGAGGAGCTCGCGTTAGTGTAGTAAAAGCGCGCGACGGAAAAGGGGTCAAGTATACACACTCCTCCCCCGACAAACATGCAAGAGGAGGAGGACGTCAGCCTTGATTTTTCGGCCGCCGCTCATCCCCATGTGAGCTGGGCTGAGAGAGGGACTGACGGCCGGCCGGCCGGCCTAGTTCGCAAGTTCTCTCTACAACTCCACATGGCTCAGGGTAACAGGAGATAGCTGGAAAGTCTGACAGATCTGCTGAAACATAAGCAAACCCTCTTTCCTACGTACGAACATTGTACACGTGTGCTTCCGCTCCCCTTTTTATGCACGTCCACCCTTCTTCCCCATCCTACCTATGTAGTATTTAGTATGTCTGTCTTCCTGTGGGGTGATGCAAGGCATCGCTAGGCATGAATCATCATCACCCTCACTTCCTCCTATTCGTCGATTTGTAGACCTGGCTTCGATGCATCATTTTGCACGTCAGCGCGAATTCCAACCCTTTCCCTCCTCCTCCTTTTTCCTCTCAAGGGCAATACTGCATGCACGTCTCTATCCCAGCGTTATTTTTCCGCTTCCGTCCCCCTCTCTTATCTTCCTTTCGCATTGCAGTAGACTGAACTATCGTCTTGCTACACTTGGAAATTCCGCCTGGCCCGTCTCCCCTTCTCCGGTACGGACAAAGTACAGTAGCACCAGAAGAAAGAAGGAAAAGGAGGAGGAGGAGGGGACGGATTCGCTGAAATCGCGTTTGTGTGAAACGCCCCTTTGTGCGCCGTGGTCCGTGGACCCCCTTTGGGCAGTGGTCCCTCCCCCCCCCTCTTCTTGGGCCTCCTTTTAGGCCTGTTTTGGGGCTGTTCCGCCGCCAGAGGGCGCTGGGCGCTACAGCAGAGGCAGAGGCAGAGGCAGAGGCAGAGGCGCCCCAGGCAGAGAAAGGGAAGCCACTGCGCGGCTGCACTCTGCACTGCTGCTGCTCCCCCAGGCCAGGCCAGGCCGCCAGAGCCACAGCAAAAGTGCAAAAGAAGCCTGACTGCCTGAACGGGAACAAGTGCAGGAACCTCAGCAACCAGATCCTGTGGATCAACCACGACACTTGCCACAGGATCCCTTGTGTCCTCTCCCCCGACCATCACCTCCCGCCCCTCCAGAGGTCCCCTGGGTGTCTCCCCCCTCGCGTCCCCCCCTCCCGGCCATGCCTGCCACGCCCTCGCCCTCGCCCTCGCCGCCAAGATGACCCTGTCCGACTCCGGTCCGGGCCGAACCGACCTCGAGGTCGAGGACGGGCGGGACCAGGGCGAGCGGGGAGGGCTGGACGCGCCCGGGGAGTCCGGCTCGCGCGTCCCGGAGGCCCTCATGGCCAAGGAGGAGGACCTGGACGACGACGAGATGGCTCCGGACGAAGAATCGGGCTCCTCCGAGGACGAGGAGGCCTCTCCGGCCGCCAAGGAGGGGGCTGTGACAGCCACAACTGCCGCGGCGTCCGCCCTGGAGGGCCCGCAGGGTCGCAGGACCCTCCTGTCCCTCAAGACCAACTCCCTGAAGCGGTCCATCGCCCTCCCCCGCAACCCGTTCTCCGCCCGGGGGAGCATCTTGGCCGGGGCCAAAAAGTCCAAGTCCTCCAAGGGCGCCGAGTCCGCGCCCGCCAACAAGGACTCCCCCGACCTGGAGGTGGCGGAGGAGGAGCCCGTGGGGGAGCCAGTCAAGCCCTCTTCCTCCTCCTCGACCTTTGCCGCCGCCACCACCGCCAACGTCAGGAATCTCATCAGCCGCATGGTCTCGCAGCTCAACTCCCGCTCCTCCAAGTCTGGCAAGTGCGGAGAGGTGTCGGAGGAGCGGCTTCAGGAGTGGCGGAGGAGGCTGGAGGAAGGGAAAGTGCCGGGGGTCATCGGCATCCGCAACCATGGCAACACGTGCTTCATCAACGCCATCCTCCAGTGCCTCAGCTTCACCGACATCGTGGCTGAGTACTTTGTGCTGGACCAGTACAAGTCCGACCTCCGTCGGCGGAGGCGACGGCCCTACGTGGCCTCCTTCCACAAACGGACAGGGGGAGGGAACAGGGGGGAAGTGACGGAACAGCTGGCCACGCTCCTCAAGAGCCTGTGGTCACTGCAGTACGATCCAGAGATATCCATCCGCTTCAAGAGCCTCGTGGAGAAGCACGCTTCCCAGTACAAGGGCAGCAGCCAGCACGACGCGCAGGAGTTTCTTTTGTGGCTTCTGGACCAGGTCCACGAGGACCTCAACGTGGCTAACAAGAAGAAGTATAAGGTGTTGAAGTCTGGCGGCGGCGCCTCTCCCGTCCGCTCCGACGAGCAGCTTGCCTCTGAGGCCCTCGCCAACTACATGCGGTGCAACAACAGCTTTGTTATGGAGGTCTTCCAGGCCCAGTTCCGGTCTTCCCTCACCTGCCACACCTGCGAGCGGCAGAGCAACACCTTCGACCCCTTTCTCTGCGTCTCCCTCCCGATCCCGCAGAAGCAGCTGCTGCCCGTCTTCGTCACCGTCCTCTACATCGACCAGACTCCGCGCCAGGTCAGGCTAGGGCTTACGGTCGGGGCGCACGAGACGGTGGCAGACCTCCGACGCGTCCTGGCCCGAGACACCGGTATCCCGGCCGGGCAGATACTGCTGACGGAGATCGGCAAGCTGGGCTTCGAGCGAACTCTGTTGGACGGCCAGCCCGTCAGTGTCCTAAAGGATGCCAAGGCCCCGCTCTACTGCATCGAGGTGCCTCGGCAAAGGCACCCGACGGAGGACGACGGCGCTTACGCCGTGCTGGCCTGGGTCAACGTCTTCAAGGAGGGCCCAAGGGAGGAGCGGTTCGGGAGTCCCTACACGATACAGGTGTCGAGGGAAACGCTGTACGCCGACATGCAGAAGCTGCTACTGAAGGAGATGGCCCCCATCCTCCACGACGACATCCTCATATCCAACCAGAAGGTCCCTCTCTTCAAAGTGCGGGTGCTGGACGGATTCGAGGAGGGCGGAGCCGCAGGTGCTTCTAAGGCCAAGGCGGCCAATGGCACCTCTTCGACCTCTCCAACGTACCTGGACCCCAACGTGGACCTACCAATGTACGCGGAGGCAGTGGAGCAGGCCATCAACCTCTGCAGCGTGGAGGCGGGGGGCGGGCCGGCGCACGTCAAGCTCATCCTGGAGTGGGACATGCCGGCAAAGACCCAGGTGGTGGACGACGACTCCGATGTGATAGAGGAGCACGCCAGCGTCAAGGAGGTGCAGAAGAGCCCTGAGGAGGCCACGGTCGTATCGCTGCAGGAGTGCTTTGACCTGTACACCAGCGCGGAGAAGCTGAGTCTCCAGGACGCCTGGTTCTGCCCGTCCTGCAACAGGAAGCAGGAGGTGGTGAAGCGCATGGGGCTCTGGTCGGTGCCGGACGTGCTAGTCGTGCACCTCAAGCGCTTCCGACAGAGTTCTTCTTCCACTAATAAACTGTCGACCATGGTGGAGTTTCCTTTAGAGGGATTCGACATGGCCCCCAATGTGTCTCGTTCAGCCAAACATGCCGAGGGTACGGCGGCCTCCACCGCACCTCCAGATTCTCAAGCCAACACCAGCAACGAAGAGGGTGCCTCGGCAGCAGCAGCGGGAAACACCATTGCTGCCCCAGCCCATGACGGGGTCGGGAGCACGATGAAGATGCTGAACGCCTTTTCCATGTGGAAGAACCCCAAGCGCTTCGTCATCCCCGGCAGCCGAGGAGGAGGAGGAGGAGGCGGTACCGGAGTTCCCGCGGAGGACCAAGTTTACGACCTGTACGCCGTGTGCAACCACCTTGGCTCTGACCTCCAGGGTGGCCACTACACGGCCTCCTGCCGAAACCCAACAGACGGCCAGTGGTACAACTTTGATGACGTCAACACCCGGTCCATCTCAGAGAAGGAGGTGGTGACGCAGGACGCATACATCCTCTTCTACCAGAAGCAGTCGCTCTCCTCTTACTCCTCCGCCTCCAGCAGCAGCTCCGGGTCATCCAACCAGGAGCACTGGGTCTTCCGAATGCCGGACTTTGCCTACAAGAAAAAGAGCGGCATCGTCAAGGTCCCCTCCGCCACCTCCAGCCCCAGCAAGTCCTCGGCCAAGAAGAAGCCGGCTTCAGAAGGAGGGGGAGGGGACAAGAAGAGCGCCTCCTCTGCCATGTCCTCTTCCTCTCCCGCGTCGTCTTCCTCGTCGTCTTCTCCCTTCCAGAGGAACAGTGCCAAGTACGCGACCCTCCCGGCCAAGCGGACGACGGAGGAGCCAGCGGCGGAGGACTGCGAGCCGGACCGGCACTCGGACATTGTAGAGCAGACGGGCAACGGCGACGAAGAGGAGGACGAGGACGAGGATGTGACAGTCACGGACGAGATTGGAAGATCTGAAGCTGCAGCCGGAGAAGGGGCAGAGGGGAGGGAGGGAAGCCCGGCAAGATCGGAGGACGAAGACGGAATCTCCAGACCCATTGACAAGAACGACGTCGATTGAGAGACAGCGGAAGAGAAAGAGAGCTCACCTTTTCTTCCTTTGCCCCTCCCCTTTAGTCCCACGTTATAACGAAGAACCTATCATTTACGACTCCAAAACGAGCCCCCAAAAATATCCTCCCCCCGGCCGCCAGCCCCCTTTTGGGTGCAATAACACTGCCTTGCTGCCGCCCTCGCCAGTGCGTCAGTCAGCGTCTACTTGGGGTTGGGTTGGGCTACAAAATATGCTTCTTTCAAATGGCCTACCCACGCATGGGGGAAAATGAAAGTCGGTAATATTTGATAACAATACGCTATTGGAAGAACCGAGAGTCGACGACTAACTTGCGCGCCCTGCGAGTGTTCAAGCCTGCTTTTTGACGACGGGGAAGAAAGAGGAGCCAAAAACCACTGAACAACCGGTTGAAGAAATGGAATGAAGTTGGTAGGAAACGGTAGAAGAAAAGAAAGAAAAAACCTTCTCATATAGTGGCTTTGTACACACCTCTTTGCGATACTTATTTTATGACAGTGATCATGTACTGACCTTCTTACACGCACGCACAGAAAAAAACTTCATGTCACGGATTTTATCTTGTACATAAAATTAAGTCTATCAAAGGGTTGTCCCGAAAAGACCCGCTTTGCCCACGATAACCGAAGAAGGAAAAAATAAATCAAACCTAAATTTATCATGAATCTGTGTTTGCCCGCATTTATTGCTGCCATCAGCAAGATGACAATTACGCAATGTTTTGTGTTCGGTGTTCACGCACTACAAACAGATATCACAGTCGTTGTATAACATATACTGAGCAGTAGCGTTCAAGCGAGTCAAACTCCAAAGGTCCTCCTGAAGACCTCCACCTTGGAGGCGTCTCGGCCAATGGCGAAAATAATCCTGGAGAAAGCGTTCTTGAACTCTTCCCTATCGATCGTCCCCTTAAAGTTTCTCGCCATGTCCTCCGGGCTGTTCATGAAGACCCCGCAGCCCCACGCCCCCAGGACCAGGATGGACGCCCTCGCCTTGGCGGAGACGGCAAGGACGTTACGGATTCGCCGCCGCATCACCTTTCAAATCACAGAAAAAAGTGATCACTTTTGGGCTTAAAAGTAGTTATCAGCGGCAGAGGGAAATAAAACAATCAAATGTTTCGGCTAAATGAAAGCAAAGTATAGCAACAACAGTTAATTTATTCCCTACCTCATTGACCTTGTCTGCGGTCACCTCAGGGTTCCTCCTGGTGACCACTCCCTTGTTGACCGCCGGGCAAGTGACGAAGTCGACGGAGATGGGCTCGTCCAAGACCCCCAGCTCTCCCTTGTCGTCTCTGAAGACGGGCACCACCGGGCTGTAGATGAGGGTGTCGTGGTACAGGCCGTCCTTGGGGTCGGCGCGGTTCACACCGTAGTAGTCCTCCTCAAACTTGGAAAGGACGGCGTGCAGACCACTACTTAGACCTGAAAAAGAACAAATTAATTTCTTGTTTCAAAAACTACTGATAAATCTCTTTCCCCCCCTACCCAGAGACTCCTCTTGCGCCAGGCTCCCCTTGAGCATTCCTCCGCAGACGTTCTTAGCGCTGGCAAAGTTGAGACAGGCGATGACGGGCCTGCTCTTTCCCTCCCTTGCTCCCTCTCCGCTGTCCACCTCCCGGGAGATCCTCCTGCAGGCGGTGATGGCGGTCTCGTCAGTCACCTCGATGGCGGTGGAGGCGGACGGGGAGGGGGAACCGTCGACGCCGGGGTTAAGCTTAAGGCTGGCCAGGTCTCTCTCGGTCCAAAGGCTGGAGCGAGAAGGAAAAGGGGGGGAATTGTAGTAAAAATACTGCTCAGAGCGAATATTTAGACACTTCTACGTTTTGCAGCGTAGCACAATGCTATTGGTCCATTAAAAGCAACAACAATAGCACCAGAATCAGTGGAAGTAACAGCAGCAACAACAGGTGAAGACTGAAGTAGTGTATGAAGCAGCAGAAGAAATAAGAACGATAGCAGCAGGAAAAGATAAAATAGCGACAACAGTAACAGCAAGTCATATTCACCTAGAGTTTTCAATGGCCGATCGGATCTGTTCCTCGATGTCGACCCTCTCGCCCTGGCCGTTTATGTACCAGCCGTTCTCCAAGATGGAGATGGTCTCCTTTCCAATGCGGGCTCTAGCCTCTCGATTTGGAGCCATGTTCGAATTGCAATATAAAGTGTAGTCGCAAAACTTATTGGTGCGGGTAATAACCGCTGGCTGCTGTTGCTCGATGTATTCGTCTCCTTCGGCTGGTCTGCTTGGAATACATAAAAGCTATGAGGGGAAACCCGCCGAGCAAAGGGAAAGGAGAAGAGGAACAATCAATGTCGGACAGGTAAAAGAGTTGCACCACCTGGCGCGGGTTCCAAGTACATGTCTGCTCCGTGACGCATACGTACTCGCCTACGCACTTTCTAGATTCGATTCGACAACGTTTATTACCGAGTACTACAGCCTGTAAATGCATGTCATAAGAACCTTTCTTTCTCTTCTCTACGCGTATTACAACACCCGTCACTTTTAGAACACGGAGGAAAATCGCCACCATCATTGTCGTTGCTGCTGCTGCTGGCTGTGGTAGAATGCAAGCTTGACGCTCTCGATGTGCCTGCACAGCCTGATGGCGGAGGCTACGGTGAGCGACCAGAAGTCCTTGACGGTGGGGTAGTTGAGCAGCATGAAGGAGTGCCCGTCGATCTCGTCCTCCAGCATGAAGTGGGCCAGGTGACAGCAGTCGGGGGTTTGGGCAAGGAACTTGGCAGTGTCTTCGCAGGTCCAAAGCTCCGGGTTCTTGGAGAGGCGTACCCGGCGGATGGGAGGGGGACCGCCGGCGGTAGAAGAGGAGTGGTGGTTGGCGTCACCGACGAAGTCGTTGTTGTTGCTGAAGGAGCTGCTGCTGCCGTGGCTACTAGCCACTTCATCCTCACCAGCAGCAGCCACGTGCGCGCCGTCCCTCTCCCCAAGCAGTTTTTCCAGTTCGCTCATCTTGAAAGCCGGCTCCATCCGCCACCCGCCGGGACCCCTCTTGCCGGAGGGACTCTGGTACTCCACGAACTTTGACTTCTTGGCGCTGCTTCTGCCGTAGCTGACGCCGCCCCTCAGACTGTTGCTCTCGATGACCTTTTGCTCCTCCTTCGACGGGCAGATCTTGAGGTGTAGCTTGAAGTCTGGCAGCTTGGCGCCCCTGGTCCTGATTCTGCTTCTGGGCAGTTCTTTGGGAGGAGCTGGCCTTCTCGTAGTCCTCCTCCCGTCTCCCTCGCCGTTGTTGACGGGTGATGTGCTCCTGGAGTGCATGTTGCTGTTGGGCTCCGTCGTTTCGTCGCTTACGTCCCCGCTGTCGCTCGAGGATCCATCCTCGTCCTCGTTCTTGGTCCCGGAGGACGTCTTGCCCGCCTTGCCACCGCCGCCGTTGCCGCTGGCTGAGCTGTTCTCCCTGTTGAGCGACTGGAAGTGGTGCCTCCGCTTCTTGCCCCCTTTCCTCCCTCGCCCGCCGACCCCCCTCGACTCTGACTCTGCCAGTTCCGCGAGAGACGACTTGGACTTGAACTGGCACCTGGAGGGGCAGGAGGCGGCATCGTACATCGAGAGGGAGATGAGGTTGGGGCAGGCTCCCAGCTTGCGGCAGACCTCCCGGCAGAAGTCGCCCACCTGGCTGGAGCGAGTGGGGATCTCGATGTTGGCCTTGAGGTTGTGAACGCGGGACTTGCCCTTCAGGCATTCGATGACATAATCCTTACGACGGTCCTCCTCCCGACACTCCAGGCGCTTCAGCACCGAACCTGACTTGTACGAGGAGCCAATGATGAGCTCGAGGACCTTCTTCATCACCAGGTAGACGCTGCCTGGGCCCACCGACTTGGGAAGGCCAGCCAGGCGAGCCTTGCTCAGGAAGCTGGCAGAGTAGCACTGGTAGTTGAAGTAGATCGGCGAGCACCAGTAGCCGTCGTCGTCAGCATCGCCCTCTTTGACAGCCTCCTTCTCCTCTTGGGTCTTCTTCTTCGCCTCCTCCTCCTCCTTTTCCTTGCCTTCTTTCGAAGCCTCTTTCGTCTCCTCGCCTTTCGCCTTCTCCGGTAAGAAACTCTTTGGCATAAGGCACCTCACGCCGTTGGTATGGCCCCACATGAACGGGAACAGGAACGAGCAGTTGCCCGGGGCGAACACCACCGACTTCTCCACCAGATCCGAATCCAGCTCGATGGCGAGGACTCCCCCGTGGAGGGCCTTAATGGTTGCCGAGCGGAGCCCCCTTTTGTGAAAGACCTCCAGCTTTTGCCCGGCTTCAAAGTCCTCCTCCCTCTCTGAGACTGGGGCCTGAGTTTCGATCGTCTTGGGATCGTCACCGAGGAGGTCGGGATCTTCCAGTCTTTCGAGGACTTTTTCTCTGCCGGGCAGCCCGGTCTCATCAAAGAACCGTCGCCACCACCCGAGCGGAAAGATGCTTCTCGTCTGGCTGTTGCAGGCGAGCTTGACCGTCTCGTTTCTCACCAGGGTGACCTCGAAGAAGATGTCGTCCCACCGACGGGTGACCTTGCCCAGCTCCACCCTGTCAGTCAACGGCAGCAGCACCTCCACCAGGTCGCCCTCGGAGGTCCCGTGCTCCAGGGGGAAGAATGCCGCCGACGTCAGCAGGTCAGGGGGAACCACCGGGCACTTCTGGTCTAGCAGGTTGTACAGCGAGTCCTCGTCTGATGGCCCAGTCATCCCCGGCGGCTGCTCGTACTTCTTCCCGTTGTCTTTTGCGTGCTTCCAGGGAAAGAGTCTCTCCGAAGTGTAAAAGAGGGTCTCCTCGCTTTCCTCCAGTTTCGAGGCGCCTTCCTCCTCCTGGGTGGAGCAGTATCTCACCCTGAGCATCCCCCCCTCGTTGCGCACCACCTCCACCGGCCACAGCCGGAACGGATCCCCCTCGCTCCTCAGCTCCAGCCGCATCCCTGCCCTGATCCTGTCCACGGGCGTGACCCCTTCCCCGTCGATGTGGTGCATGGATATGGTCTCGTAGCTCACGTCCTCCAGGTGCTGCAGCGCCACCTGCTCCCAGCCGGGGCATTCGCGTCGCACGCACTCGGGCGGGGACAACTCGATGCGGTTCATCTGGCACCAGCCGAGAGGGTAGAGGCGGTCGCGGGACAGGTCGTGCCACAGCGAGCGGGAGGAGGAAGAGGCCAGGCCCACGTACTCCAAGCGCAACAGCGGGCCGTGGACGCCGGCGATGCGGGCCAGCCAGAAGCCGCCCTTGTCGTCCGCGTTCTTGTCTCCTCCCACGGGCATCTCCACAATCATGTCCTCCCTGACGCCGGAGTCAAGCGAGGCCTCCACGTGGGCGAAGGCGGCCTCGGGGGCGGAGCACAGCCCGCGCTCCTCCAGGTAGGCCACGGGGTCGAAGTCATCCATGTCGACAAGCTCCTCATCGTGCTTTGCATCCTGCTGCTGCTGTTGCTGCTGCTGTTGTTGTTGGTTGTCTTGCTCCTGTTGTTGGCCCTCCATTTCTTGGCCGTCCTCCCCCCGGTGCTGGTCTCCCTCCCCCGCCGCCGCCGTGGACAAGGAGGATTCTGCTGCAAGGAGAACAGGGGGATCAACTTGGAGAGCGACAACAGCAGGAAGAAAACCCTCACCACAAAAAATTGGGCCTCTCAACTCAACGAACAAACACAGCGACGAATAAAACCAGCGAGGAAAATGTGGATGGACAAAGGGGGCGGCGGCCGCAATTGGCACGGGACAAAGGCCCTTGCCAAGGCTCCAAGACGCAGCTTTTTGTCCCCCAAGGGCCCTTTCAAAGGTGTTTTCTGTTTTCCACCAAATCAAATACCGCGATGTTATATAATGGGACTTTTAAGGCGAGGTGGCGATTCTTGCGATAGTAATGCGAGAAGACGAAGAGACTCCCAAGATTTGGGAGCTTGAGCTAAACTTTCCACAAACATAAATACAATTTGAAGGCTCACCTGAGTAGCTTTTGACCTGTCACACACTTTTTAATTCTTCTTTTCACTCGGCGAAACAAGAACACAGTTAATTTCCCTTGAAAAGATAGTCTTGAAATATTTTATTTGGGTGGCGTTCCTGTTCTTTAGTACAGGCGGGCGAGAGTCGGGCCAGAGAGAGACTGGGGGAGCGGTGGTCGAGCGTCGAGCGCCGCCGCAGCAAACGACGGCGACTTCACAATGGAACAGGAGAAGCAAATTTGGGCGACTTTTCGTTAGTTTTGATGTATTTTTCAGCATTGTTAAAAGTATTTCGAATTCCTCATTGCAAAAAAATGAAGCCAGCACGGCGAGAAAAATTATTTCTTCTATTTGTTGGTATGAAATAAATAAACAGGTATAAAAAATTTGCTCAGCCAACATTTAGGTGTATTTTGAACCAGATCTTGAACTTTTTACGCCAAATGACTATGATTCGTATCGTAATGAGTCTCCTGTACACCCTGCTATGTGTGCAGTGTAACGTAAAAAATCAAATGAGTTGCCTAGCTTAAATAGATATACCAAAGTATAACCCAATTTGCTTACTGTTAAGATGAAATAGGTATTCTCCTTACTGAACAGCCTCAGCTATGTGGAGGAGGAAATTCGTCCCAACCGCTCAACCTCTCTAAGATCGTTTGATTGAGCGCGCCGCACTTTTGTAGGAACGTGGCGTACAGGAACTGCACACGCATTTCTTTTTGGAGTGTAAAATGCAAAAAAGTTTCTCCAATTTTACAAAGGGTTTTCGGCAAAATTCCTTCTCCTGTCATCCTTTCCTTATGCAGCAATGCAAGAACTTTCTGGATCCTCTTGCTGTTATCTTCCCCCACTAGCGGCCCAACTGTAGGGATCGCGGACTGCTGAGAAATCCTCATGATAGCAGCCTATTCGAAAGAAGGAAATGAAGGAAAAACCTTTTAAATGACTTCCACATGGTTTTGCAGCTTTTGATAACGAGTTTTCTTTATTTCCTTGTAATGTAGTACCTACATTGTTATTGTTTTTCCCCGCACCTGCAGTGATAAAAAGGGGGAAAAGTCTTCTGTATCTGCAGGGAAGCATAATACTACATTGTTCGAAGCCCCTCGGTTTTGTCTAAAAATATGGAGTATAGAAGCACCTAATAATTTGGACTCTCATTCCTGTCTAATATTTGTTACCCTCATTTCTGTCTAAACCATGAACTATCATATCAGTCTAAAAAAATAATGCAGAGTATAGGTTTTGTCTAATCTGGGAAAGTATCATTGTATCATTTGAGTCTAAATGATGGCAGTCTAGGAATTGTCTAAAAACTTGCAAAGACACATTTCAAATATGTATCTGTTCCTGCCTTATTAGATTGAAATTTGGTTTGAACAAACTCAGGCTCAGAAGCAGTCAGTCAAAACCTGGGTGGAAGGAAGGGTTGTGGCGTTTGTAGGCCAT
>JAAUYB010127677.1_pt1 | contig 13937 bp, 12 predicted proteins | sample 7278071 | NCBI WGS metagenome assembly JAAUYB01 (sample SAMN14350121, study PRJNA611818) | marine sediment metagenome | isolation source: surface marine sediment (1.8m) | place: French Polynesia: Moorea | collected 2018-08
AGTGTGGGGGGACCTGATCGGTCAAGATTTAACTGGCGTCGAAGCCCTGAAAGACATTATGATGAAGATAGGTAGGGAGGCTTATATGACCATCGCCGATCTGATTATCGAAGAAGCCAGGCCGAAGATTATCGATGAAGCCAGGCCCTCAATTGTCGCTGAGGCCAAGGTCAAGTCACTTACGAAGTTGCTGAAGAAATCGGGATTGTGGTCTGAGTTTCATCCTGCATTACAAGCGGCACAGACGCTCGACGAATTGGAGCAACTCGAAAACCGGATATATGATCGAATAAGCTCCTCGGCCACTTGACGTGGTGATCCAAACCCGTGGGTTGAAAAAACGCCGGTGCCGGGGCCTCACATGAGAATCGCAGATCTTATTATCGAAGAAGTCGGACCCAGGATTGCCGCTGAGTTCGACCGCGCGCCTTCGTCCATTTCGATATTCATTTCGTTCCTCGGATCATGGCAAAATTGGGAAAACGTGAACCGGCCTCCGGCAGCGTCGCGAGGACGGGGAATTCGGCGACGGCGCCCATCGCCTCCCAAATAGCAGCGATTGCCGGATGTTCATGGGCACGGCGTGATGCATCCGGGCCAGCCCACTCGAAAACTTCGATGATGCTTCCGTCACTGGATCGGGCCAGGTAGACGTCACGGTCTGTAATCAGGCCGTATTCTCGTAATTTAGGCAAGTGCTTTTTGACCATGTCCATCAGTTCATCCGCTTTACCTTCATTGGGTTTGTAAATCGCAAAAGCCATTTGATTGCTCATTTCTTTCTCCCTTTTGAACGTTGGTTATTTAACGGCAAACCATGCCAACCACTGCCCAACAACTGCTTGTAACCGTTCCCGATTCAAGGTGTAATTTTGCTCGCGGCCCGTTTTATTGCGGATAATCAGGCCCGCGTCTTCAAGCCGACGCAAATGTCGGGTCGTGGTGGGCCAACTACAGGCAAAGCGCTCGGCGATGCTGCCCGCGCTCATTCTTCCGCCATGGGCATTGAGTACGATGAGAATGTGCCTCCTCGATGGATGGGCCGGCGCTTTGAAGACAACTTCCAAGTCGTCCAATTCCTGTTGAGCACGGTTTTTGGCTACCATTGAATACCCCACTATTTACTTAGCAAAGTCGCTAATCAAATATTCAGCAACCCTGCTAACTTTAGTCAAGAGAAATCTCGATAAACCACGATCAGGCATCCATCGCCAGGTGACTCTGCCGGGTTCTTCCCAATCGAGATCGATCACCTCGAGAAAAAAGGAGGCGTTCGATCAAGGATTCACCTCTCTTGCCAGGTTGGTGGTTTGCGGTTCGCTTGTGAATATGATCCAATTTGACCGTGCTTTCCGTTTTGTAGGAACTGGGGCCTGGTGAGGTGTGAATATGTTGCAACCAAGTCTGGCGGAACTGGAACAGATGTGCAGCCCAAACCTTATTTTTCGCGCAATAGCCGGCAGCAAAGCATACGGCACGCAACATGGAAAAAGTGACACCGACATTCGCGGGGTGTATGTGCTCTCTTCCGGCCGCTACCTGTCGTTGTCGGCTCCACCGGCCCAAATTGCCGATGAGCGCGGCGATACAGTCTACTACACGCTCAAGCGTTTTCTGGAGTTGGCCTCCGGCGCCAATCCCAACATTATCGAACTACTGTACCTTCCCGGGGACTGTGTGTTGTACACTTCACCGCTGATGACCAGAATAACAGAGAACCGGGACATGTTCATAACCAGGCAGGCTTATGAATCGCATGTGGGTTATGCTCGGGCCCAAATCAAAAAAGCCCGGGGACGTAAAAAGTGGATTAATCAACCTCAGCCCAGGGAGGCGCCCGTAACCGAACAATTTTGCTGGTTTCTTTCACGCACTGAACACCGCGACCGATTCCCCTTTCGCCCTGTCCCATTCTTAGAATCAGGTATAAATCAGAATGGTTGCCGTTGCGCGGCGGTAGAGCATGTTCCGGGACTCTATCGACTCTATGATTACGGCGGAGAGCTAACCGTCGGCGTCATTCGCGGCGGGAAAATTGTTTGCGAAAGTATTCCCATGAAAGATGAGAAAAGCCGTCTTATCGGCCTCCTCTATTACCACAAGGAAGCTCATGAGCAGGCGCGCCGCAATCACCGCGGCTATTGGGAATGGGTTCAGAAGCGCAATCAAAATCGCTGGACAGCCCAAGAGCGTGGGGAAATCGACTACGACGCCAAGAACATGATGCATACTTTTCGGCTGATCCTGTCGGGTGAGCACATCCTTCGCAACGGTGCGCCCCTGGTGCGATTCTCAGGTGAGCGGCTTACTTTTTTGAAAGAGATCCTTGCCGGCTCTCTCAGCTATGAATCCCTGGTGGAAAAAGCCGAGGAGAAGATTGCGGGTATGGATGATCTCGTCAAAACATGCGGCCTTCCCGATAGGCCGAACGCGATAGAGGTCGATGAATTGCTCAAGGAAATCACGGAAATCTGGGAGAAGGAATATGCACGATCGAATCCTTGCGACACTTGATGAAATCGAACGCGAGCGAAAGGTGCGCATCTTGTTTGCGTGTGAATCCGGCAGCCGGGCCTGGGGCTTCGCCTCACCCGACAGCGATTATGATGTTCGTTTCGTTTATGCGCATGATGTTGCCTGGCATTTACGCCTCGGTAAAAGGCGCGACACGATTCAGGCCATGTTGCCCGATGATCTGGACCTATCGGGTTGGGAGTTGGGAAAAGCCTTGCGTCTGTTTGCGGGTTGTAATCTGTCTTTATATGAATGGTTGGGCAGCCCGCTTATCTACAGGGAAAAACCGGTCTTCACTTCCGCTCTAAGACCGTTGATCCCGTCTTACTTCAACCCCAAGAAAGCCGTCCATCACTACCTCGGCATCGCTCGCGGAGCCGCGGAATCTTTACACGAAGACGGCACAATCGGCATCAAAAAGTTTTTCTACCTGCTGCGCCCGCTCATGGCCTGCCGTTGGATAACGGAGAAACGAACGATGCCGCCGACGCTGTTTGTAGATATGCTTTCTGAAGAAGGCTTGCTGCCGGCTCATTTATCAGAAGCGGTTGAGGCAATCCGAAAAAAAAAGCGAACCGCTCCTGAAGGCTTCCGCATTTCTCTGCCTGACCGGCTTTCAAGCTGGATACAGGAAACGAGAGCCGGGCTGGAAAACGATGCTGAAGAACTGGAACCCGGCTCAAAGGCGGGACTTGAGCCGTTAGAGGCGATCTTGATGGAATGGACCCTGAATCCACCGGAGTAAGCGGTTACTTCGCTTTGGCGCCGCTTCGTTACATCGAAACGATGCATGGGTTGATCAGGCAAAAAACGGCATGGTTTACCAAATCGCGGATACCCGTTGCATCCATGAGGGTTGCGGGGAGAAACCTCTCCCCTGCCCCGACTATTCCATTTCGGTTTTCTCCAGGAATTTCAGGCTGTCCAACGCCTCGCGGATGGCTTCCTGCTGAGAATGCCAGGCCTGTTCGGTTGCCGTACCTACCAGCATCAGCAGTTTGCCCTCCATCATGTGAAAGCGATGCAGGAAGTGAAGGCCCTGGCCGCTCATGGAACCCGTGTATTCCATTTGGTAACCTTCCTTGCCGGCTTCCTTCAAATGCCGGCCTTTCAGCTTCTCATAATCACTGAACTGGGATTTGATGCCCATTTCCAGATTGGCCAGCAGGGACTCTACCGGCATAGCCATCGGTAAGTTCTGGATCAGCACCAGCACATTGCTGCCCGAATGCATGTCGGTAAACTGGATCAAGGCCTTGGGGCCCATGGGTATCGACGGTTTGTCGTCGGAAATCACCCAACCCGGTTTCTTGGGTAGGCTGACCGCAATGCCCAGTCCGTCATTGGTGTACGTGCCGTCGATAATCTTGCCCTCGGCGTCATTTTGACCGCCTTGCATCATCGACTCGACCATCTTCATGACTTCCGGGTTTTCCAGGATGGCGGCGAAATCGACATCTCCCGCGGCATCACCCAACATTTCGCGGCCCAACTGGTTGATCATCTCCCGGGCCTCGGGGTTCTTGAGCATATCGCTCAGTTGGCTGGCCTGGAGCCCGTCGGATGGTTGTTCGTCGTCAAAAACATTCAACAACGGGTTCTCCATCAGCTTCATGGACTCGGCCGCGGTCAGCGTGGCCGGTTTGTCAGCCTGGGTAATACCCAGCGCCGCGAGATCCGGGGCCAGGTTGGCGCCGCGAACCGCTTGAATGCCGGCCAGTTCGGCCAGGACGCGTTTGACTCGTTTTTTCTTCGCGCGAGTTTTGACCAGGGTGACGCGAGTGGAACCGCTGTCCTCGATATCCCAATCGGGCAGGGCCTTGCGTGCCGCGGCCAGAAACTGCTGTTTGTCCTCGCTCGTGTCCCACTCGGTGACCCAAGCCAGGGCGCTACGCCGGCCTTTTTCGTATAGGACGAAGCGGTCACCGCCCCATCCGGCCGCGGCTTCACGGGCCTCATTGCGCTGCTCATCGCTTAATCGTTCGGTCAAAAGAAGGCGTATTTCCAATTCGCCCAGTGTGCCTTCCGCGGTTCTTCGGTAACCACGCAAGGGTTTGGTCAAGCTGGGTATGGTCAGGGTAACGGGATCGTCTCTTTCGGTCAGCCACTTTTCCGGGTGCATGATTTGTTCGGTGGAGCGCGGCGGGTCGTTCTGAAAGGCATGATCCAACAGTTTCTGTCCGCCCGCCTTTCTGACCTGGATACAAAAATAGGCTCCCTGTATATAGGAGAACATCATGGTCTCGCGAAGGTAGGCCGGGGCTTCGATCAATTCTTTACCGCCGGGCATGTCAGGCGCCAGCGCCAACAACATCTCGGGCTCGTCCATGGTCATTTTCAAGCCCATGTCGGCGCCGGGAATGCGCTCCATGGCCACCCCCAACATGTAGCCGTACATGACCACGGTGGCGTCGCCCTCAACCAGGGCCAAGCGGGCCGCGGCTTCATCGGAAAGCGGTTGTTCCATCCCGAATTGACCCAGATCGAAATGCTGATCCTGGATGGCGTGATTGATTTCATGAACCAGAATGGCTTCATCCATCAACTGATTCATCTTCTGGTCCTGTTCACCGGATTCGGACCATTCTCGCTCTACCAAAACCAGGTATTTTTGGGCGGGGTCATAATACCCGGCCACCTGGCTGCTTAACAGCTCGGGAAGATAGGTGCTCATGTCCATGGATTCGGGAAGCATGCCGAAGGTTTTCAGCACTTTCTCCACGGGACCCAGAACATCATCGGGCATCTCCTGATGAAATGCGCTCGCAAATTGCCCTTTCAAACGGGCTTCGTCCAACTGACCGGAAGGCACACTCTGTTTTAAGGGAAGACCGCGGTATCGAACGGCTTCCTCGATAAGGCCGGACAAAGCGGCATCCTTGGACGGAGGCAAGGGGTCGATACCCTCCGGAAGATCGCCGGCTTGTAGTTGAAAAATCCAGGTCAGCGCCAGGACCGGTCCTACGAGACCGGTGATTGCGCGATGAAACATGCACCCTCCTTACACAACTTGCGTAGAGACGCCGAACGCCACCAATATCTCAACGGCAAGGGAGGGTGCTTTGAACAGGAAAAAATTGAGCCTGAGCTTTAGTCGTCCTGTCCCACGGCTTTACGATTGGCCAGAGAGTTGCTGATCATCAATAGACCATGATTGTTATCACCGACCATCTTGATTTGAGCCAGGATTTCGCCGGCCTCCGCCTCATCCTCGATCTGCTCCATAATGAAGATATTCAAAAACGAGTCGGTGGCGTGATCGGCATGTTGTTGGGCTAGACGAACCAGCTCGTTGATCTTGGCGGTCAAGGCCAATTCCTGCTGGTAGACCTGTTCGAACAACTCCAGCGGAGTCGACCATTCGTGAGGCGGTGCATCCATATTACCGAACTTCACCTGGTGACCACGCGTGTTGATATAATCGAAGAAACGGGTCATATGGTTCATTTCGCCCTGCGCTTCCGCATGACACCAGTTGGCAAAACCCTTCAGGCCCCTGTTATCGAACCAGGAAGCCATAGAGAAATATATGAAGGCGGAGGATGCCTCTACGGTGGCGTGTCGGTTCAACGCCTCGGCGATTTCGGGATGTAATGACATTTTCATGCTCCTGTGCATTGGGGTATGTCCCCCGCGCAATACGCGGTGGAGTTCCAGTCTATTGAAGGGCGGCCATGCTTGCAACGGAAATTTTTAAAGCCCGCTCACGAGACAGGAAATGGAAAAGCCGAGCAAAGAAAACAGGACTCCGTCAAAGTCAAGCATGAGCCGTTGACAACCCCGAATTGACTCCATTCTTCCCTGGAAGGCCTGAGGATCGGGCTTTTGATCCTCGATTCTTCCCGGGAAGAATCGAGTAGCGAACGCCGGAACTGGTCGGTTTCTAAATGCGGGCTGAACCCCGGCGGATGATCCGGCTCACCATCCCGTACAAATCGGACTGTTTCTCAAGTTTTCCCTAATATTTCTTGTTTAACGGGCGATAACCTTTATAATGATGGTTGGGTCTAAGACCTGAAGAGAAAGGTGTACCCGCGGCAAGGGTACTCAATAGGGGGCCTGAGATGATTGAACCGGGCGCAATAAACAGTATCATCAAAAACACGCTGAACCAAACCGGCAGTCGGGAGCGGGCCGGCTCCGCTGATGAACGCAAGTCTTCCAAAACCGAAACCGACAGCGTTGAAACCAGTGCCGCGCGTGAAGGGGAACGCCCCAAGAGCGAACCCATTTCCGGCCGTGAAGAAGCGAATTCCATTTCAAGTCTGTTGGGCGAGCAAATCGTCGGCAGCCCCGGCGCCGCCTTCTCCGCACAAACGGGCCTCGATCCCGAAGCGGTTCTGTCGCTGATCGCCTAAAGCTCTTTTACCTGAAAACAAAATCGACTAACAAAGCCCCGTTCATCGGGGCTTTTGTTATTATTGACTCCAATTGGTGCGAATATGGGTAAGGCCCATGCGATGGTTGTCGGGTTCCCCCTATGACGCTCAATCCAAACATGGAGGATTTATGATGAAATTACGTTTAGATACCTTGAAAATCAAAAGCTTTATCACCGACTCCGAAAAACGCGCCGTACGCGCCGGTCTGCCCAAAGATATCGACAACAATTCGCCTCGTTGCGCCGCTACCTTCTGGGAAGGCTGCGAGGACGATTGAGTGTTTATCGGGACGACTCGTCCTGTAGCTTTTTGGCCGTGATGTAATCGGCCTTGGCGCCCTCTACATCGCCCACGGCCTGTTTTGCGAGTCCCCGCCGGTAATAGGCTTCCGCGCGGGGCTCCCTCTCGATGAACCGGTTCAGATCGGCAATCGCGCCCGCGAAGTCTCCCTCGTGATAGCGGATGACCCCTCGACTGAACCATGCCTCGGTGAAATCCGGGTCCCGGGTGATTGCCTTTTCCAGTAAAGTCAGCGCTTCTTGTTTACGGCCGGTTTTGTAGAGGGCTTCCGCCAGGCCCAGAGTTGCTTCTCGCCCACCCGGTTTCATGGCCAGGCAGCGTTGAAAGGCTTCGATCGCCGCTTCGGGTCGGTTCAGTTCCAGTTGAGTTTCCGCCAGCCGGCAGTGGGCCTCTGCATAGTTCGGATCCAACTTACAGGCTTGTTGGAAATCGGCCAGGGCTTCTTCGGAACGGCCCAACTTGCGGTGAGCGATGCCTCTATTGTGGTAGCCGATGGAATATGTAGGTCTCAGGTTGACCGCCCGATCGAAATCGGAGAACGCTTCGGCATACCTGCCGGCAGCCAGGTAGAGAGAACCCCGATTGTTATAGGCCGAGACCAGACCGGGTTCCAAGGCAATTGCTTTTGAATAGTCCGCAACGGCCGCGTCGGGCTCGCCATTGTTTTGATGGAACATGCCGCGAACAAGCAGTGCCGGTACATAGTCGGGTTTCAGTTCAATAGTTCGGTCAAAATCGGCGCCGGCTTCTTCACGACGTCCCAGTTCGCGTAGCGCGACGCCGCGATTGAAATAGGGGCGGGCCTTTTCCGGTGACTTTTGAACCGCATCGTCCCAGAGGGACAGAGGAGAGCGCCAGACCGCGGCGCGAAGCCAGGCGGCGCCGGCCAGAGCGATGATGACGGTGATTGCCGGCGCCCAACTGCTTTTGGGCGCTCTTTCTTTCAGCTTGCTGAGCAAGTTTGCCGCGGCCAGGGCAAAGGCGAACATCGGCAGGTAGAGACGGTGCTCTACCATGACATCGTCCAGAACAAAAGCAACTGCCTCAACCGACAAAGCCAGGAAGAAGAAGCCGTAGCAGAAGAACAGAACCTTGTCTTTTCGTAGAAGGATGGGAATCAAGGCAACGCTTGCGGCCAGGAGGATGAAGGAAACCAAAAATACGGGATCGGTCGGAGAGGTGACCAGGGTGGTATGGTGGTCCAGGTTTTGGCCGACCGGCCAAATCAGTAGGAGCAGGTAGGTCAGCGTGACCGGTACTTGTGTCATAAGGTAGGCGACAGGACCGATATCTTCCACGTAGGGATCGAAGGTGTTTTCTCCATAGAGCCCGCGCATGATCAAGACCGTGACCGGTACAATCGCGGCCAGGGCAAGGAAGGACGAATAGAAAAGCCTCGAAGGTCGCGGATATCCCCGGAGAAACAACCACTCCAAAAGGAACAAGGCGCCTACCAGAGAGGCGGCGTTCTCCTTGCAAAAACAAGCGGCCGCTCCGGAGGTCAAGGCGACGATCCACCAAAAACCCCGTCTTTCGGACCGACGCCGGGCTTGGATGTAGGCGAACATGGCCGCCAGGTAAAACAGAGCAGCCAATAAAGCGGCACGCTGCCAGGTGTAGCACACGGCCTGCGTCTGAAGGGGATGCACCGCGAAGATTGCGGCGGCCACAAAGGCCGTGGTGCGGGATGAGGGGGAATGCGTGTCTTTCGTAAGGGCCCGGACCAGAAAGAAAACCACCCAGGTAGCGAGCAGATGAATGAGGATATTGACCAGATGGTAGCCCCTTACATCCTCACCCCCGAAATGGTAGTTGAGGGCAAAACTTGCCATTGTCAGGGCGCGCGCCGGGTTCTCCGCCATGAGTTTCGGTAAGCTCGCAAGGTCGTGCACCAAGGGGTTTTGCAACATAAAAGCTTTGTCGTCGTAGACGAACGGGTCATCAAAGGTTTGACCGTAAACCAAACCGATCAGGACGGCGATAAGAAGCAGATAGTTGATGGATAAACGGTCCGTCTTCATGGCGCAACTTTAGCCCGCGCGTGCTCACGGCGTCAACCATGGGAAAAATGTTCTAAAAATTGATCCAAAATAGTCACTTAATTCGCTTTATTAATGAAGCAGATTGTAATCGGACCCGACACCCTGCCGACGTCAAAGAGGTATTAGTTTTATGGGAATTCAAAAATCTCTTCCAAGAATCTTCATGGTCCTTCTAGGCTTGTTTTCCATCCACACGCTTGCCTGGCAAGGGCCGCAAAACATGGTGGACCCCGGACTGATCAAAACCGCCGTCCAAACAGGCGACAGTTTGGTCATCCCCCTGATGGGTAGAAATGTCCTGGCCTGGGAAATCAGCTATAACGGCGACACCGTGGTTCTAGACAACAACACATCCTTCTACGAACTCACGGGCATGGAAGAAGGCGCGGGGCCCGTTGTGGTTACAGCCCTCGGCATCGACGCCGACGCTCAACTGGTGCGCGTACCGGTTCATCTGCAAACGAAGGGCTCGCTACTACCCGCTTGCGGCACGTCGAGACAGTCTCCCGACACTCGAGACATTCCCGTTCTACCGGGCACCGAGATCACCCTACGGTTAGGAGCGTACGGCGCCGATACGGCGACCATCGACGATCAGCCCATGGATTTCACAATCTCCTCCGGGATGAAAAACTTTTTCGCGGATTACGTGGCGGTAGAAGACACCACGGTCACGGCGGTGTTGGAAAACGCCTCCGGCCAAACGGAGTGTTTCTGGGAAATCGATGTGGTGAACGGCCCCCCGCTGCAAATTCTGCAAATTTATTCCGACCCCGTGTTCAGTTTCCAAGATCGCCTTGATTTCGAGGCCGATCTCGATCTCATTCTCGAGACCAATGAATATGCCCTGACCGCGGAGATCAACGGCACTCCGCTCATGGTGGATTCGGTGGATGCGCAGGGGAACAAGTCCTGGCGCCTCACTGTCAATCCCGGCAGCAACACCCGCTATACCGCCAAGATCACCAACAGCATCGGTGAATTCCAATACGGGGATATCTTCGTCTACGTCAAATCCGGGCCCACCGTCTCATGGTTTAACACGGCGCCCAACCTCGCGCAGTTCCCCCATGGCTCCATGATCCAACTACGCGTTGCTACCAACGGCACATCCGCGGAAATCGACGGCGGCGACCCCATGACGCCTTTTGAGGGAGCATGGACCGGCTTTACGGCTGATTACGTGGTCACCGAAGACGAAACTGTAGAAGCCGTGGTGCGAAACGAGGCCGGCGGAGGCTTTCGCGCCACATGGGAGATCGATTGCGGCGTTGCCGTTTTCGCCGGAGTCGACCGCGTCCTTTGCGGCGCCTATCCGCTTAACGGCAACGATCTCGGCAAGCATGGCTCCGGTATATGGACGGTGGTATCCGGCGATGATCAGGGTAGTTTCATCGATCCCACCGATCCGAACACGTCCTTCACCGGAACCTCGGGTACAACCTATGAGCTGGCCTGGAGCCTGGTTGACGATCCCTGCGAATCCCGCGACACGGTCAGGGTTACCTTTGTGGACCCCGGCGCGGACCTGGACCTGGACGGTCAGCCGGGCCTGGATAACAACGACTACCTGACATTCACAAGCCTTTGGGGCATTATGCCGCTCTCAGGCGGCTACCTGGATGAAGAAAACCTGGGTGTGGTAAGTGTCCTTTCCCTGATCCGGGCACGAGACTGCATTCCCCGGTAACCTCCGAACTTCGCTCGAAGCAATGGGACACGGGGCCTTTCACATGCTCCGTGTCCTTTTTTACGCCGGGCCCAGCCAGTCTTGCGGTTTGAGATAGATGTCGTAGAGCTCCGCTTCCGACGTGCCCGGTTCCGGTTTATAAGCGTATTTCCAGGAAACCAGCGGAGGCATGCTCATCAAGATGGACTCGGTTCGTCCGCCGGTTTGAATACCGAACAGGGTGCCCCGGTCGAAGAGCAGGTTGAACTCTACATAACGCCCCCGGCGATAAAGTTGGAATTCGCGCTCTCGCTCGCCGTAGGGAGTATGGCGGCGACGCGCAACGATGGGCAGGTAGGCCGGCAGAAAATGCTCGCCGATACTGCGCATCAAGGCAAAACTGTGATCGAAGGACACCGCGTTCAGGTCGTCAAAGAAAAGACCGCCCACGCCACGTGTCTCGTCCCGGTGCTTCAGGTAGAAATAACGGTCACACCATTGCTTATACTCCGGGTAGACATTGGGGCCGAACGGATCGCAGGCTTGTTTGGCGGTCCGGTGCCAGTGTTCGGCGTCCTCTCGAAACGGATAATACGGTGTCAGGTCGAAGCCGCCGCCGAACCACCATACCGGCTCCGCACCTTCTTTTCGAGCAATGAAAAACCGCACGTTCATATGGGTAGTGGGCACATAGGGGTTGTTGGGGTGCAGGACCAGGGAAACACCCATGGCGTCGAAATCACGACCCACCAGCTCCGGTCGTTTGGCGGTGGATGCGGCGGGCATGTCGGCGCCGTGGACATGGGAGAAGTTGACACCGCCGCGCTCCAACAAATCTCCGCCGGCCATACAGCGCGTTCTACCTCCGCCCCCGCCGGGCCGCTCCCAAGCATCGGTTTCAAAGGATGCCTTTCCGTCCAGGGTTTCCAACTCGTCACAGATGGTTTCTTGCAGGCCCAATAGAAACGATTTCACCGCATCGGCATCGATCCCGCTCATCGGCGTCCCTCCCCGGTCATTCATCGATAACGCTGCATTGTAGCAAGCGAGCGGGCGACGATGTCAAGACGATTGACCGGTGACAGGTCAAAGCCGCCGGTCTATTCCACCCGCGCCGACGCGGCGCCGGGGTTTGAACTGTAGATCATCGAAAGACAGCGGTTCCCCCTTGCCGGCGTGTTGCTTAGTTGCTATGTATTAGCGGTCTGAACAACCCGGAGGTCTTATGAACGACACCATTCGCCTACGTCTCGCCGGGATTTCCGGTTTTATTGCCGTAGCGCTGGGCGCATTCGGCGCTCACGCCTTGGAACCCTTCCTATTGGAAAACAACGTGTTGGATACATGGAATACCGCGGTGCTTTACCATCTGGTCCACACGGCGGCCATGCTGGTCCCGGCGGCCGGAGGAAAACGTCTGCCCCCGGCCCTGTTCTTCGCGCTGGGCCTGTTGTTCTTCTCAGGCAGCCTGTATGTGTTGTGTCTCAGCGGTTTGAAATTCCTCGGCGCGGTGACCCCGTTGGGAGGAGTTTTCTTTTTGGCAGGCTGGGGGCGGCTGGCCTTACAGAGCTCGTCTCCAGGCCCCGGCGGAACAACTTAGACGGTTTCGGCGCCTGGAAAAATGAGGAAATCTCCTATTTTCAAAAAAACCGGAATGGTTTTCCCCAAATTGCCGATAGGGTGTAATGAGTTTTTGTTACTCTTGGATTCCTTGTATAATAAGGCTGACCTTCCCAATTAGGAATCGGGTAGAAAGGTTTCGAAACTAAATGCAACCGAACAACCGTATTCTCATTGTCGATGACAACACGTCTATTCATCGAGACTTCAATAAAGTCCTCAGCAACCCCCGGGCTGCCGAGAAACGGAAGCTTGCTCAAATTGAGCGCGGTTTATTTCAAGAGGACGACGACACCCCGGACCCCGATGCGGCCGGAGATCAACCGGAATACATCGTAGATTCCGCCTACCAGGGCGAGGAAGCCCTGGAAATGGTGGAGAAGGCTCACGCGGAGGGTAAACCTTACGCCCTGATTTTTATGGACGTACGCATGCCGCCCGGCTGGGACGGTATCGAAACCATCAGCCGCATCTGGGAAAAGTTCCCCGAGATCGAGATGGTCATCTGCACCGCTTATTCCGACTATTCCTGGGAGCGTATTCTCAGCCAACTGGGCACCACGGACCGTCTGTTGTTCCTGCGCAAACCATTCGATACAACGGCCGTCAAGCAGATGGCCCTGTCCCAAACCCAGAAATGGAATCTGGCCCAGAAAGCCAGGCATTACGTAGAGAAGCTGAAGGACGAAATCGAAACCCGCAAGAAATCGGAAGCAGAACTCCAATACCTGGCTCATCACGATCCGCTGACCGGTTTGGCCAACCGCACCAAGTTCAATTTAGTGTTGGACGCCACCATTACCAAAGCGGGTAGCGAAGACGGTCGCCTGGCCATGTTCTTCGTGGACTTGGATCGCTTCAAGGAAATCAACGATACCCTGGGATACCACAACGGCGACCTGTTGCTCAAACAGATTGCCGATCGCATCAAGCGGGTTATCGGCGAAACGGGCATTGTTGCGCGCTTCGGCGGTGATGAGTTCGCCGTCATGGTGCCCGATGTGACTTCTGTGGAAAGCGCCGCCGAAATCGCCACAAGGATTCACGACGAGATCGAGCCCAACTTCCAAATCGAAGACCTGCAATTGGAAGTGACCGCCTCCATCGGCATCGTGCTCTATCCCGAACACGGTGAAGACGCCGATACCCTGATGCGGCGCGCGGATATCACCATGTCGGTGGCCAAAAAGTCCGACCCCGGCTACACTTTCTACGAGGAAAAATACGACCATTTCAGCCTGCGCAGCCTGACTCTTTTGGGCGAACTGCGTCAGGCCATCCATAACAACGACTTGAGCCTGCACTACCAACCCAAGATTTCCATAGAGACCGGTATCGTGACCGGTGTAGAGGCGCTGGTTCGCTGGCATCATCCCAAGCACGGTCAGATCTACCCGGACGAATTCATCC